>Ga0214249_1000372_pt1 | contig 19911 bp, 15 predicted proteins | sample TroBogypolimnion_17_FD_153087 | JGI IMG/M metagenome (GOLD analysis project Ga0214249, IMG submission 153087) | Freshwater microbial communities from Trout Bog Lake, WI - 23JUN2009 hypolimnion | ecosystem: Environmental > Aquatic > Freshwater > Lake > Hypolimnion/Profundal zone | place: Trout... | reverse complement strand
CCCGCAGGAGATCCGCCGCGCCAGCCTGATGCTGTGCGATGGCATCCATCCCCTATTCGGCGTCTCGCCGCTCGCGCACCTGGGCGATGCGCACGACATGCGGCTGCCCAATGCCTCACCATTGCCGGAGGTGCGCGCGCAGATCGAGGGGCAGGCGGCGGCCCTGATGGCAAGCCACCATTGCGTCTTCCTCGGCGGCGACCATTCGGTGACACTGCCGCTGTTGCGTGCCGCCCGCGCCCGCTACGGTGAGCTGGCCCTGATCCACTTCGACGCGCATTGCGACACCTGGCAGGATCACTTCGGCGAGCCATCGGGCCACGGCACCTGGACTTATGAAGCGCTGCAGGAGGGGTTGGCCAGCCCGGCGCACACGGTTCAGATCGGCCTGCGCTCTAGCGGCGAGCGCGCCGCCACCGGGTATGTGCGCGATCAGGGCGGCCTGATTTTCACGGCGCGCGAACTGCGCGGGATCGACGGTGCCGCGCTGCAACCAGTCATCGGGCAGATCCGGCAGCGCATCGGTGCGCGACCGTGTTATCTGACGCTCGACATCGACTGCCTGGACCCTGCATTCGCCCCGGGGACCGGCACGCCCGAGCCTGGCGGCTTGACCAGCTCGCAAGTTTTGACCCTGCTCGAGGAACTTGCGCCGCTCAACCTGATCGGCATGGACTGCGTCGAGGTTGCGCCGGCCTACGACCACGCCGAACTCACGAGCCTGGCCGCGGCCACGCTGGTCTGGACCTACCTGTGCGGCCAGATTGCCAAGTCTTCACCCGGGAAACACGATCATGCTGCTTGATTCCGATACCCAGCTCAACCAGAGAAGCTACTACGAGGCCACTGTGCGCCGACCGCGCCCTGCTGCAGCGCTACAGGAGGCGCTGCAGGCCGACGTGCTGGTGGTGGGCGCCGGATTTGCCGGGCTGTCGGCGGCGATCGAGTTCGCGCAGCGCGGCTATCAGGTGGTGCTGCTGGAGGCGGACCGTGTCTGCAGCGGCGCCTCCGGGCGCAATGGCGGCCAGGCCATCGTCGGTTATTCAAGCGGACAGGGTCCGTTCGAGTCGCAACTGGGCATGACTGATGCACGCACCGCCTGGAACATCACGCTCGACGCGCTGGACCTGATCGACGAGCGCATCGCCACCTTCAACATCGACTGTGACCAGGTCAAGGGCTACCTGTACCTGGCGGACTCGGCGCGCAAGGCGCGCGCGCTGGAAGCGGACATGCAGGCCCTGGAGCGAAACTACGGCTTTGCGACGGATTTTGCACGCGGGGCCGATGTGCAACGCCACATCCGGAGCCCGCGCTACCTTGCGGCTGCCTACGAGAAGCGCTCCGGTCACCTGCACCCGCTCAAGTACGGGCTCGGCCTGGCGCAGGCCGCCCGTTCGCTCGGCGTTCGAATTTTCGAGCAGTCGGCGGTCATCGCACTGGAACGCGGCAGCCGCCTAACGGCGCGTACCTCGCAAGGTTCGGTTGGCGCCGACTTCGGTGTGCTGGCGGGCAACTGCATGCTGGGTGAATATGGGCCGCTGGTCGCCCCGGAGATCACGCCGCGCGTCATGCCGGTCGGGACGTATATGGTGGCGACAGCGCCGCTTGATCCGGAGCTGTGCCGACGCCTGATTCCGAGCAACGCTTCAGCCTGTGACAACAACTTCATCCTGGACTACTTCCGCTTCAGCGCCGACCACCGCATGCTGTTTGGCGGCGGTGTCAGCTATTCCACGCGCACGCCGCCCAACTTGCAGGCGCACATGGCACAACGCATGGCGCGCGCCTTTCCGGTGCTGCGCGACGTGCGGACCGATTTTGTATGGGGTGGCTTTGTCGACATCAGCATGAACCGGGCGCCCGATTTCGGGCGCCTCGCCGACAACCTCTATTACTTGCATGGCTTCAGCGGCCATGGTGTGGCCCTGACCGGCATGGCGGGCCGGCTCGTGGCGCAAGCGGTGGCGGGGCAGGCGGAACGCTTTGACCTCTTAGCCAAGCTGCGCCATCGCGAGTTTCCCGGCGGACCGCTGCTGCGCATGCCGAGCCTCGTGCTGGGTACGCTGTACCACCGGCTGCGCGATCTGCTATGAGGGTTTGCGGCCGGCTTGGAGGCGCGTGAGCGCGCTGGCCACCGTTCGGGCCAGCAACGGACCGTAGCGCTCGATGTCGGTCAGACGAGCGTACCCATAGCCGATGACCAGCCCCTTCGCATCGCGGCGGCGCAGGCAATAGGCCGACAGCGGGCGCACCGTCATGTCGAGCTTGGCCATCTGTTCAGCCAGTGCCTTGTCATCGAGCGCGGCAGGCAGGCGCAGACACAGGTGCAGGCCCTGTTCGGCGCCGGTGATCCGAGCGTCCGGGCCGAGGCAGGGTTGCAACGCCGCGAGCAGGCAGCGGCGTCGCTCGGCGTAGCTTTGGCGCGCGCGGCGCAGGGCGCTGGCGAAATGGCCCATTTCGATGAATTCGGCCAGAGCCGCCTGCAGCGGCATCTGGCCGGGGCGATTGAGATCGTAGTGCGCGCGCTTGAACGCGGCCACCAGTCCTTTGGGCACAACCAGGTAGCCAAGCTTGAGGCCCGGATACAGCACTTTCGAGAACGAACCCATGTAGAGGACGCGCTGGTCGGTGTCGAGCCCCGCCAGGGACGAGATCGGCGGACCGCTGAAGCGGAACTCGCTGTCGTAATCGTCTTCGAGGATCCAGGCCTTGTGCTGGCGGGCCAGCGCCAGGATCTGATGGCGCCGCGCCAGCGACATCACGGCCCCAGTCGGGTATTGGTGAGAAGGAGTGACGTAGATCAGGCGCGGCGGCGTGGCTTCGTCCTGTGCCTGCGGCGCAATGCCGTGCTGGTCGACCGGCACCGGATGCGGCGTGAGCCCGGTTGCCATGAATGCCTTGACGGCCCCCCAGTAGGCCGGGTCCTCGAGCCAGACCGTGTCGCCATGATCCGCCAGCAGGTGGGCGCACAGTTCCATGGTTTGCTGCGTGCCGCTGGTGATGATGACCTGCTCGACATCGAGCGGCACGCTGCGAAAGACGCGCAGGTAGTCGGCCACCGCGCGTCGCAGCGGCGCGTAGCCGCCCGAGTCGTTGTAGTCCAGCATCTCGGGGTAGGTCATGCGCCAGTGCTTGTTCTGCAGCCGTTGCCACAGAGCGACCGGAAATGCGTTGAAGTCGGCGATGCCCGGCGTAAACGGTTGGATCTCTAGTTGACCGGCGCAGAAGGTGGTCGCCAGGGACCGGCCCCGGCGCGACAGATCGGCGCTCTGGTTTTGATGCGGGAGATTCCGGCGCCGGGCCGACTTCGGGACGCTGTCGTTGACGAAGGTGCCACTGCCGACGCGACTGACCAGGTAGCCTTCGACCGCCAGTTGACTCAGCGCCGCCACCACGGTGTTTCGCGACATGCCCAGATCCTGCACCAGATCGCGGCTCGATGGCAAACGGTCGCCGGCGGCGAGTTTGCCGTCGAGGATGGCGCGACGCAGGGCCTCGTAGAGCTGGCGATGCAGCGGCAGCTTGTCCTGAGCGCTCAATCGGTTAATTTCGGTCAGCAACAGTTCCGAGAGCATGAAGTGGCACCCTGTACTTGGATAAACTGGCTCCCATTGTCAACCAATTGCACCCGCACAATGAAGCGGAGCATGCATAAGCGCAGCCTGGAGTGATTTATGAACGATAAGAAAACGATGAGTTTCAATGATCTGGAGCAGTGGCTCAACGAGCGCCGGGTCACCGAGGTCGAATGCCTGGTACCCGACTTGACCGGCGTGGCGCGCGGCAAGATCCTGCCGCGTGCCAAGTTCACCGAAGACCGCGGCATGCGTCTGCCGCAGGCGATCGTGGCCATGGGTGTGACCGGCGAGTTTCCGGAAAGCGGTCCCTATTACGACGTCATCGACCCGACCGACAAGGACATGCAGTTGCGCCCCGACCCGTCGACCGTCCGCATTGTTCCGTGGGCGACGGACCCGACGGCACAGGTCATCCACGATTGCTTCGATCACCACGGCAATCTGGTGCCGTTCGCGCCGCGCACCGTGCTGCGCCGGGTCTGCGACCTGTTTGCGGCCGAGGGTCTGCAACCGATCGTCGCGCCCGAGCTCGAGTTCTACCTGACGGCCCGTAATACCGACCCTAACACCTTGCTGCGCCCGCCGGTCGGGCGCAGCGGGCGCGCCGAGACCTCGCGCCAGGCCTACAGCATCGACGCGGTCAACGAGTTCGACCCGCTATTCGAAGAGATCTACGACTATTGCGACAAGATGGAGCTCAATGTCGATACGCTGATCCACGAGGTCGGTGCAGGACAGATGGAGATCAATTTCTTTCATGCCGAGCCGCTCGGTCTGGCCGACGAGGTCTTTTTCTTCAAGCGCACCGTGCGCGAGGCCGCCTTGCGCCACGACATGTACGCGACCTTCATGGCCAAGCCGATCGCCGGCGAGCCCGGCAGCGCCATGCATGTGCACCAGAGCCTGGTCGATGTGGCGAGTGGCAGGAACGTGTTCAGCAACGAGGACGGCACTCCGTCCGAGACCTTCATGCACTACATCGGTGGCCTGCAGCGTTACATCCCGGCAGCCATGGTGCTAGTGGCGCCCTACGTCAACAGCTACCGGCGCTTGTCGCGCAACACGGCAGCACCGATCAACATCGAGTGGGGTTATGACAACCGCACGGTGGGCATCCGCTCCCCGATCTCATCCCCGGCCGCACGCCGCGTCGAAAACCGGGTGATCGGCGCCGACGCCAATCCCTATGTCGCGATGGCGATGACGCTGGCCTGTGGCTATCTCGGCATCAAGAACAAGATCAAGCCCAAATCGGAAATGAAGGGTGACGCCTACCTCGCACCGCATTCGTTGCCGCGCAGCCTCGGTGAGGCGCTGGACTGGCTGCGCCGCGAGCCCGACCTGCACGAGGTGCTGGGCAAGGAATTTGTAACCGTGTACACGGAGATCAAGGAACTCGAGTTCGACGAGTTCATGAAAGTGATTTCACCCTGGGAGCGTGAGCATCTGCTGCTGCACGTCTGATCGACCATCCCCGCATCAAAGTAAAGGAATACCCTATGAATACCGTCGTTGACACCGCCGCGCTCCAGGCACTCGACAGTGCGCATTTTCTGCACCCGTTCACGGATTACAAGGATCTGGCCACCCGTGGTGCGCGCGTCATCACCAGGGGCGAGGGCATCTATGTATGGGATTCAGAGGGCGCGCGCCTGCTCGATGCCATGAGCGGCCTCTGGTGCGTCAATGTAGGTTACGGTCGCCAGGAGCTGGCCGATGCCGCCCACAAGCAGATGATGGCGCTGCCCTTTTACAACAGCTTCTTTCAGACCACCAACGTGCCCGCGGTGCAACTCGCCACCAAATTGGCCTCGTTGGCACCAAAAGTGGGCGACCGCAGCTTCGAGCACGTCTTCTACTCATCAAGCGGCAGCGAAAGTAACGACTCCAATGTCCGCATGGTGCGTCGCTACTGGGATTTGATGGGGCAGCCCCAGCGCAAGGTCATCATCAGCCGCCTCAATGCCTACCATGGCAGCACCATGGCCGGCGCGTCGCTGGGCGGCATGAGCGGAATGCACGCGCAGGGCGATCTGCCGATTCCGAATATCACGCACATAGGGCAACCTTATTATTTTGAAAATGGATTACCGGGAGAAAGCGTCGCGGATTTCGGTCTTCGTGCCGCGCGTTGGCTCGAGGAGAAGATTCTGGAACTCGGCGCCGACAAGGTGGCAGCCTTCATCGCCGAGCCAGTGCAGGGCGCCGGTGGTGTGATCATTCCGCCTGCCACCTACTGGCCCGAGATCCAGCGTATCGTGGACAAGTACGGCATCCTCTTGATCAGCGACGAAGTCATCTGCGCGTTCGGCCGGCTCGGCACCTGGTTCGGCTACGAGAAGTTCGGCTACAAGCCTGACCTGGTGACGTTTGCCAAGGCCGTGACCAGTGGCTACGTGCCGCTCGGTGGCGTACTGGTGGGGGACCGGGTGGCTAAGGTGCTGATCGAAAAGGGCGGCGAGTTCAACCACGGTTACACCTACAGCGGACATCCGGTGGCCTGTGCCGTGGCTTTGGCCAATCTGGAGATCATGGAACGCGAGCAATTGCCGCAGCGCGTGCGTGATGATGTCGGCCCCTATCTGGCGCAGCGTTTTCTCGAAATCGGTGCACACCCGCTGGTCGGCATGGCGGAGACCTGCGGTTTCATGGCGGGCCTGGTGCTGGTGAAGAACAAGGCGCGGCTTGAGCGTTTTGCCGAGGATCTTTCGGTCGGCATGATTTGCCGCGGTCACTGCTTCAGGAACGGCTTGATCATGCGCGCCGTGGGCGATCGCATGATCATCGCGCCGCCCTTGACCATGACTCACGCCCAGATCGACGAAATGGTGGCGCTGATCATTCGGTGTCTCGACCTAACCTATGACGAGGTCAAGAACAAGGGCTGGTTGGCATAGGGATTGCATGGATGGAATCACCGGACTTGGGGGGTACCATCGAGTTTTAGGCAGGTTCGATCAATTACTTCAGGAGAACGAATTGGGCAATTCAACATGTGGGAATAGATTGATGGGCAAATTGATGACGGGCCTGGCATTGGCCGGGTTGCTGTCCATAGCCGCCACCTCGGCGCTAGCGCAGGAGGAAAAGGTTCTCAACATCTACAACTGGTCGGACTACATTGGCGACGACACGCTTGCCAATTTCCAGAAGGAAACCGGTATAAAGGTGCGCTACGACACTTTTGACAGCAATGAGACCCTGCATGCGAAGCTTGTGGCCGGCAAGACCGGTTATGACATCGTGGTTCCCTCGTCGAATTGGGCCAAGATTCAGATCGACGGCGGCCTGTTCACCAAACTTGACCGGAGCAAGATCGCGACGTACGGGAACCTGGATCCCTTCGTTATGAAGCAGCTCGCCAGCATGGATGCCGGCAACCAGCATATCGTTCCCTGGATGTGGGGTATCACAACGGTCGGCATCAATGTCGACAAGCTCAAGGCGGCGCTGGGCGGTCTGCCGATGCCGGACAACGCATGGGACCTGGTCTTTAAACCGGAATACGCGGAGAAGGCAAAGTCCTGTGGGATATCTGTACTCGACTCGGGCGACGAAATCTTCCCTGCGGCCTTACGCTATTTGGGCAAGCCGCCCTACAGCAAGAACCCGGCAGACTATCAAGCAGCAGGCAAGTTGTTGGAAAGAATCCGGCCCAATATCAGCTTGTTTTCATCGTCGGGTTATATCAACGACCTGGCGGGCGGTTCGCTGTGTCTGGTGATCGGATGGAATGGCGACATCAGCATCGCCGCGGCGCGAGCCAAAGAAGCCAAGAATGGCAACAACATCCAGGTCCTGCTGCCAAAGACCGGTGCCGTGCTGTTCTTTGACACCATGGCGATCCCGGTCGATGCGCAGCACGTGGAGAACGCCTACAAATTCATCAGTTACATCTATCGTCCCGAAGTCAATGCCGGTCTCGTGAACAAGGTGCTTTATGCGAATCCGGTGCCGAGTGCGGCGAAGTTCATCAAACCGGAAGTATTGAACAACAAGGCCGTATTCATGGCGCCCGAAGATCTGAACCGGATGGTGCCGCCGGAAGCCGTGAGTAGCGACATCCGCCGCCTGCGTACCCGTCTCTACACGACCTTTAAGACTGGTTTGTAAGCGTTTATCGCGTTGGGGGCGACGCACCGTCGGCGCCCCCGCGAGTCAGTATTACAACCATGGGAGAAGGTTGCGTATGCAACAGAATCAACAGAAAGCGTCTGACATGGCCAGTGAGGCTGGCTTCGTCCGAATTGATCATCTGACTAAGCGTTTCGACGAGGTTGCTGCCGTTGATGACGTCTCAATCGATATCCGCAAGGGTGAGATATTTGCGCTGCTCGGGTCATCAGGATGTGGCAAGTCCACACTGCTGCGGATGTTGGCGGGCTTCGAGACGCCGACAGTCGGAAACGTCTATCTCGACGGTGCGAGCATTTCCAATATGCCGCCGTACGAGCGCCCGATCAACATGATGTTCCAGTCTTATGCCTTGTTTCCGCATCTCACGGTTTGGCAGAACGTGGCTTTTGGACTCGAGCGTGACCGCATGCCCAAAGACAAAATCGCCGAGCGCGTCGAGGCCATGCTCAACATCGTGCAGTTGAAGCCTTACGCCAAGCGCAAGCCGCATCAATTGTCCGGTGGGCAGCAGCAAAGGGTCGCACTGGCACGCTGTCTTGCCAAGAGTCCCAAGTTGTTGCTGCTGGACGAGCCGCTGGGCGCGCTGGACCGTAAGCTGCGCGAACAGACGCAGTTTGAACTGGTCAACATCATCAAGAAAGTCGGCGTCACTTGTGTAATGGTGACGCACGACCAGGAAGAGGCCATGATCATGGCCGACCGCATTGCCGTCATGCAGGAAGGTCGATTCCTCCAGGTCGGTCGTCCCGGTGAAATTTACGAGACGCCGAATTGCGTGTTTGTGGCCGATTTCATCGGGGAAGTCAACTTATTTAAAGGCACGGTTGAAACCGATCAAGCGGACCACGTGGTCATCGGCACGCCGGAGTGCAGTCACTTCGTCAGCCATGGCATCACCGGCACGCTTGGCATGCAGGTCAGCATTGCGTTGCGCCCGGAAAAAATATGTCTGCAGGAGATTGAGCCGACCATCGACCAGCGCGAATCCGCTGCCGAGCACGGTCACAATTGTGCCAGCGGCACCATTGAAGGCGTGGCCTACTTCGGCAAGTTCACCGTGTTCCACGTCAGGCTCGACAGCGGCATGCTAATCAAGGCATCGCGCGAGAATACGGCGCGGCATGAAGACAAGCAGCTTGTGCGTGGTCAACGCGTGTTCGCTTGGTGGGACGGCAGCGATGTTGTGGTTCTGACAAGTTAGGCCGTAGGGACGACGTATGAGCATCGAAAATAGCATAGCCGGTAACGCAGTTTTGCGTTTCCTTGTGCGTGACTGGGGTCGGCGCAGCGTTATTGGCATCCCCTACCTTTTCCTGATCTTGCTGGCCTCGGTGCCTTTTTTGGTGGTGTTGAAAATCAGCGTGTCTGAAACAGACGGCATTCGTTTTCAGGATCTGATGAGCTATGCGGACGGCATGATCCAACTCAAAATCAAGCTGTCGAATTACATCTTCCTTGGCACCGATTCGCTCTACATCCAGACCTACTGGTCCTCAATCAAGTTCGCGTCGCTCAACACCATCATCTGTCTGCTGATTGGGTACCCCTTTGCCTACTTCATGGCGCGTTCGCCGGCGAATATCCGACCGGCGCTGCTGATGCTGGTGTCGTTGCCCTTCTGGACGTCGTACCTTCTGCGGGTCTACGCGTGGAAGGGTTTACTCGACGATCACGGCGTGTTCAACAACATTCTGATCTGGCTGCACGTGATCGACGATCCGATCAAGATGATGCACACGGGCTTTTCGATGACCGTTGGTATGGTCTACGCCTATCTGCCGTTCATGATCCTGCCGCTGTATGCAAATCTGGTGAAGATGGACTTGCGTTTGATCGAGGCCGCCAAAGACCTGGGCGCCACACCATGGCAGACATTTTGGCTCGTGACCGTGCCGCTGTCCAAGAATGGAATCATCGCTGGCGCCATGCTCGTATTCATTCCGAGTATGGGTGAGTACGTTATTCCGGAACTGCTTGGCGGACCCGGCACGCTGATGATCGGACGCGTGCTGTGGGACGAGTTCTTCAGCAACAATGACTGGGCCATGGCTTCGGCCGTTGCAGTGACGATGGTTGGACTAATCCTCGTGCCATTGGCGATCTTTAACAAATACCAAGCCGATTCCGGCGGCGTACGGGGGATATGAGCCATGTCTAGTCGCTTCGGAAAGGCTTGGTTGTTGGCGGGTTATGCTTTCCTGTATTTGCCGATCCTGACCCTGGTTGTCTTTTCGTTCAACGATTCGAAGATGGTCACGTTGTGGGGTGGATTCACCTTGAAGTGGTACAGCGTCATTGCGCATGACACCGAGGTGGTCGACGCCTTTCTCCTGTCGCTCAAAGTGGCGCTGATGAGCGCCTCGGCCTCAGTCCTGCTTGGAACGCTCGCCGCCTTCGCCATGGTGCGGTACAAAAGCTTCTGGGGGCGTACGGCCTTTTCCGCTCATATTAATGCGCCGTTGGTCGTTCCGGAGGTGATCACAGGTTTGTCTTTGCTCCTGTTCTTTGTCATGTGCGAGCGCTTGTTTGGGTGGCCCGATCGCGGCATTCTGACGATTTGGGCGGGACACACCTCGGTCGGCATGGCCTACGCCGCAGTCGTGATCCAGTCACGCCTGCTGGAAATGGACAAGTCGCTCGAAGAGGCCGCGATGGATCTCGGCTGCAAGCCAGCTCAAGTGTTCTTTCTGGTTACTTTGCCAATGATTGCGCAATCCCTAATGGCGGCGTGGCTGCTGACCTTCACACTGTCGCTGGATGACGTCGTCTCCACAGCGTTTCTATCCGGGCCGGGTTCCACGACATTGCCGATCGTTATTCTTTCGCGTGCCAGGTTAGGGTTGAATCCGACGGTCAATGCGATTGCCACGATCACCGTGGCCGTGGTGTCGATCGGTGTATTCGCCGGCAGTCTGTGGCTCTCGCGTCAGGAGACCCGCCGCGCGGCCGAACAGGCCGCGGCTTATCGCGAGGGGATGGGGCAAGCGGTTTCGGCCTAAGTGGGTGTCAGTTTGGCCGGTGAATCTGCCGGCGTGCCAAAGGGGGTGGTTGGGTGACACCGACCGCCAGTTGATTAACTTAATAGGAGTGGTTATGTTGAAGCTCAATCAAATCGCGGTTGCCGTAACGCTGGCTTTCCCGATGCTGGTTAGTGCCCAGAGCAACGCCGATTTGCAGGGGCAGATCGAAGCTCTGAAGGCGGAGGTCAGTCAACTCAAGGCCCTGATGATGCGCGGTGCTGCCACACCCGCAGTTCAAGAAGCCCAGTTGCCTCCGGTGGACCCCGAGGACTTCAATCAGATCAAGGTCAAGGTCGAGGCGATGCAGGATCAGCAATTGACCGCCGGCTTCAAGGGCCTGCGCATCGCAGGGGGCTTTGACCCTGTCTATATGTACAACCGCGCCAAGGGCACGTCTTCGTTCGCTTTCCTGAACAACTTTGTCAACACCAACGGCAGCGGCGAGACTTATGCCTATGACAACTCCTACTTCGGCATGGCCTATCTGGACATCCAGAAGGAAATGGATGATGGCGGCACCAAGTTCCGTCTGACTCTGGCCCCGAGCAAGAGCGCAGGCTCAAACTACAACTTTGGCAACATCGTGCATGAAGCCTCGGTCTCGGTTCCCCTCTCTGATTCGCAGACCCGCTTCATCGCGGGGCAGATGCCCGACGTCTCGGGTTACGAGCCCTACCTCAATACCTATGTTGGCGCCAACAGCCTGTCGTCCAACCTGCTTTACCCAGGTTACGGTGAGTATTTCATCACCAAGAATATGCTGTTCGACTTCACCGCCGCGACCTATTACACGGGCGTCGGCCTCGACATCACACGTGGACCTTGGGAGACCAAACTGATTCTGGCGAATTTCAATTCATCTCGCAATGATGTGAATAACAATCTGTGTCCTGTGGGTGTGGCGTGCGACACACCTGCCGTCAGGAGTCCGACTTTCATTTACAACGTGACCTATGCCCAGGACGAATTCTGGGGGTTTGAATTCACCGGTTACGAAGGTCGTGTAGCCAACGCCGTTGCGGGCGGCGCGAGCCGTCTCGACCAGTTCGAGATCGACGGCAACTACACGCGGGGCAACTTCAATGGCAACCTGCAATTTACCGTCGGCCGGCAGGCGAACGCAGCCTTCAATGGCGGTGATGCTTCATGGTGGGGCGTTTCTGCCCTGGTCTCGCAACGCGTGCTGCCGAAGTTGACCCTGGCCGCCCGTGCCGATTACCTGAACAACGAAAGAAACGGTGGCGGTATGTTCAACATCTACAGCAACACGGCAGCTGCTGCGGGTGATTTTGTCAATGGTTTCGGGCCGGGTGATCCAAACGATCCCAACTTCGACCCAAACACCGGCGCCAATCGGTATTCGCTGTCACTGGCGGCGACCTACCGCATGACCAGCAACGTCGCATTGCGCGCCGAGTATCGGCATGACCATGCCAGCACGCCGGCGTTTTACTATTACGGTGACCAGTCCTACCGCAAGGACAACGACACCTTTGGTCTGCAGACAATCGTGAACTTCTGATCACCGCGCAAGTGATCCGGACCGCAGCGTTGTCCCCGGTCCGGACCCATCTGAGGAAATGACCATGAATGCGATCATCGACTGGCACGCCGTTGCCGGAAATCTGCGTCCCGACGGTCGCGCACTGATAAATGGACAGCGCCGGGCAGCCCGAAGCGGTGCCGTCTTCAGTTCGATCTCGCCGGTTGATGGTCGGGTTTTGGCCGAGGTGGCGCGCTGCGAGCAAGCCGACGTCGAAGACGCGGTCGCGGCTGCGCGAACGGCCTTCGAAGATGGGCGCTGGCGCGGCCTGGCGCCGGCGCAGCGCAAGCGCATCATGATCCGCTTTGCCGACCTGCTGCAACAGCATGGCGATGAGCTGGCGCTGACCGAGACACTCGACATGGGCAAGCCGATCAAGTATTCGCGCGCCCTGGATGTCAACAGCGCGGCCAACTGCATCCGCTGGTATGGCGAGGCGGTCGACAAGGTCTATGACGAGATCGCACCCACGCCCAACACCGCGCTTGCCTTGATCACGCGCGAACCGGTCGGTGTCGTCGGCGTGATCGTGCCATGGAACTACCCGATGATCATGGCCGCCTGGAAGATCGCGCCGGCGCTCGCCGTCGGCAATTCCGTTGTCCTCAAGCCAAGCGAGAAGTCGCCCCTGACCGCCCTGCGCATGGCGGATCTGGCGCTGGAAGCGGGCATTCCCGAAGGGGTCTTCAACGTGGTGACGGGATATGGTGCGGAGGCCGGTTCCCCATTGGCGCTGCACATGGATGTGGATTGCATCGCGTTCACGGGTTCGACCCGGGTTGGCAAGCAGATCCACGTGATGGCCGGGCAAAGCAACCTCAAACGCGCCTGGACCGAGTTGGGTGGCAAGTCGCCCAATATTGTGTTTGCCGATTGCCCGGATCTGGATCGCGCGGTCGAGGCGGCAGTGGGCAGCATCTTCTTCAACCAGGGCGAGAGTTGCAATGCCCCGTCGCGCCTCTTTATCGAGGCCAGCATAAAGGAAAAGTTTCTGGAAAAAGCACTGGCGCTGGTGCCGGGCTACGCGCCGGGCAATCCACTGGATTCGACCACCGTCATGGGTGCGATCGTCGACCATACGCAGATGAACACGGTGCTGCGCTACATCGAAAGCGGCAGGAGCGAGGGCGCACGCTTGATCGCCGGTGGTGAACAGGCGCGGATCGACAGCGGCGGTTGCTACGTTGAACCGACCATCTTCGACGGCGTCAACAATGACATGACGATCGCGCGTGAAGAGATCTTCGGACCGGTGCTGTCGGTGCTGTCGTTCACCGACGCCGCCGATGTGGTGCGCCAGGCCAATGCGAGCGTCTATGGCCTGCACGCCGCAGTCTGGACGCGCGACATCAACAAGGCGCACGGCGTCGCGCGCGCCCTGCGCGCCGGCACCGTCCATGTCAATCAGTATGACGAAGATGACATCACCGTGCCTTTTGGCGGCTTTAAGCAGAGCGGCGTCGGGCGCGACAAGTCGCTGCATGCCTTTGACAAGTACCAGGAAGTCAAGACCACTTGGATCCGGATCGACAGCCCGGTCTGATTGCCACACAAGGCGGCCGTGGCATAGCGCGGCGCGCCGGATCAAGCGCACGACTTGAGAAAACTGACCATGACCATCGAATCGACCATTGAATCCCTGACTGCGCAAGGCGTGCACAGCGTCCTGACGCAGTTTGCCGACATGCATGGCGTAGCCAAGGGCAAGCTCGTTCCCCTGCAGAACCTGCGCGAGTGGGTGCAGACTGGCGCCGGCTTTGCCGGCCCGAGCATCTGGGGCACCGGATTGCCACGCTTTGGCAAGCGCAGCGAATACTACGCACGCGTCCAACTGGATAGCCTGCGGCCGCTGCCTTTCATGCCGGGCGTGGCACACGCGGTATGCGACGGTTTCGCCGGGGGGGAAGCGCTTGACACCTGTTCTCGCCAGTTGCTCAAACGCCAGCTTCAGTGCCTGTCGGATCGCGGCTGGACGCTATGGATTGGAATCGAGCCGGAGTTTTTTTTGTTGCGACGGGACGATACCGGACGGTGGCGGGCGGCCGACGATCTGGACCAGCTCGACAAGCCTTCCTACGACCTCAAGTCGATTCATCGCAACAGCGGCTTCCTGGAAGACATGCGATCGACGCTCACGGCACTTGGCTTTGACCTGCAGCAGATCGATCATGAAGACGCCTGCGGACAGTACGAGGTCAATTACCGGTTTGACAATGCCCTGGCGGCGGCGGATCGCTACATGCTGTTCAAGTTGGGGGCACACGCCATCGCCCAGAAGCATGGCATGACCTTCAGTTGCATGCCCAAGCCGTTTGCCAGTTCACCCGGTAGCGGGCTGCATTTTCACTTGAGCATTACGGATGACCATGGTCGCGCGATCTTCACGGATGAAGCGGATGCACTTCAATTGAGTGCCACGGCGTACCAGTTTGTAGCCGGTCTTCTGGAACATGCCGATGGCTTGAGTGCCGTGTGCGCGCCAACGGTCAACAGTTACAAGCGGCTGGCAAGCAGCCACAGTGCATCGGGCACAACCTGGTCGCCGGTTTGGAAGAGCTTTGGCGACAACAATCGGACCTGCGTCGTCAGGACCGTAGCCGGGCGGATCGAATGGCGTTTGCCGGATCCTTCCTGCAACGTGTATGCCGCGATTGCGGCGACGCTGGCGGCAGGACTTGACGGCATTGAACGCGGACTGACGCCACCGATTGCCTGTGATGAGGACTTATACCAACGACAGTTGGCCGGCCATACCATGCCGGCACGGCTGCCGCATGATCTTGGCGCGGCCATTGAGGCGTTGGCCGCGGACAGTAGGTTGATTGCGTCGCTCGGCGACTCATTTTGCAGCGAGTTCATCCGGCTCAAGCGGCTGGAGTGGGCCGAGTACAACGCACATGTGAGTCAATGGGAGTTGGAGCGCTACGCTGACGGTTTCTGATATTTCATAATGCAAAAGCGCTATTCATTGTTCAAAAACCGACATTGCTGCATTGCATCAAATTTTCTCAGGGTGAAAAAGTTCATTCCATATTGTGGGTTGTGGTCTATAAGTTGTTGAATTTAAAGAAATTAAATTATGTCTTCTATAAGACATAAGATCCGATTTTAAGTCTTATAGAAGACATAAAATTGCCCCATCGGCACCCGCCTTCAAAGGCAGTCGGTGCCGACAGTTTCAATCAAACCTTGGAGTGATTTCATGCCGCAAACCATCACAGAGCAATTGAGCCGCGAACAACAGATCGCCGCATTGGAAAAAGACTGGGCCACCAATCCGCGTTGGAAAGGTATCAAGCGGGGCTACAGCGCCGCTGACGTGGTCCGTCTGCGTGGTTCGTTCCCGATTGAGCACACGCTGGCACGCCGCGGTGCCGAAAAGCTCTGGAACCTGGTGAACACCGAACCCTACGTCAATTGCCTCGGTGCACTGACCGGTGGTCAGGCCATGCAACAGGTCAAGGCCGGCGTCAAGGCCATCTACCTATCGGGCTGGCAAGTGGCCGCCGACAACAACACCTCGGCCTCGATGTACCCGGACCAATCCCTCTACGCCGTCGACTCGGTGCCGAAAATGGTGGAGCGCATCAACAACACCTTCCGTCGTGCCGACGAAATCCAGCACTCCAAGGGTGTTGATGCAGGGGACGCGGGCTATATCGATCACTTTGCCCCCATCGTGGCGGATGCCGAAGCCGGTTTTGGCGGCGTGCTCAATGCGTTTGAGCTGATGAAGAACATGATCAAGAACGGCGCTGCCGGCGTGCATTGGGAAGATCAACTCGCCTCTGTCAAGAAATGCGGTCACATGGGCGGCAAGGTTCTCGTACCCACGGCTGAAGCCTGCCAGAAACTGATTGCAGCTCGCATGGCAGCCGATGTCTGCGGTGTGCCGACGCTGGTGATCGCCCGCACTGACGCCGAAGCCGCCGATCTGCTTACCAGCGACTACGACGAAAACGACAAGCCGTTCCTGACCGGCGAGCGCACGGCCGAAGGTTTCTACAAGACCAACAAGGGCCTCGATCAGGCGATCAGCCGCGCAGTGGCCTATGCCGAGTACGCAGACCTGGTGTGGTGCGAGACCGGCACGCCGGATCTTGAATTCGCCCGCAAATTTGCCGAGGCTGTTCGTGCCAAGCATCCCGGCAAACTGCTTGCCTATAACTGCTCGCCTTCTTTCAACTGGAAGAAGAACCTCGACGACGCCACGATTGCCAAGTTCCAGAAGGAACTTGGAGCCATGGGCTACAAGTACCAGTTCATCACGCTGGCCGGCATCCATTCGATGTGGTTCAACATGTTCGATCTGGCGCAAGACTACGTCAAGCGCGGCATGACGGCCTACGTCGAGAAGGTGCAAGAGCCGGAATTTGCGGCACGTGATCGCGGCTATACCTTCGTGTCCCATCAGCAGGAAGTCGGTACCGGTTACTTCGATGAAGTCACCACGGCTATCCAGGGTGGCAAATCGAATGTGACCGCGCTAACCGGTTCCACTGAAGAAGAGCAGTTTCACTGATCAATTTGACCGGTTCGGGCAGCGTAAAATCACGCTGTTCCGGCTTACAGTCATCAAAGCGCGGCCTGTCCGCGCTTTTTTTCGTTTTACACCATGATTCAAATCACACTTCCTGACGGCTCCAAACGCGACTTTCCTGGTCCGGTGACCGTGGCCGAGGTGGCCGCTTCCATTGGCGCCGGTCTGGCCAAGGCAGCCCTGGCAGGCAAGATTGACGGCAAGGTGGTCGATACCAGCTACAGCATCGCAAGCGACAGCGCTTTGTCCATCGTCACGGCAAAAGACCCCGACGGTCTGGAAGTCATTCGTCACTCGACGGCCCACTTGCTCGCTTACGCCGTCAAGGAGTTGTTCCAGGACGCGCAGGTCACGATCGGGCCGGTCATCGAGAATGGTTTCTTCTATGATTTTTCCTACAAGCGCGCCTTTACCCCGGATGATCTGATTGCGATCGAACGCAAGATGGTCGAACTGGCCGCAAAGGACGAGCCGGTGACGCGGCGCGTGCTACCGCGCGATGAGGCAGTGGCCTACTTCAAGGGCTTGGGCGAGCATTACAAGGCCGAGATCATCGCCAGCATTCCGGCCAATGAAGACGTGTCCTTGTACCGCGAAGGCAAGTTCGAAGATCTGTGCCGCGGCCCGCACGTGCCCAGTACCGGCAAGCTGAAATTCTTCAAGCTGATGAAACTCGCCGGCGCCTATTGGCGCGGGGACCACCGCAATGAGATGCTGCAACGCATCTACGGTACAGCCTGGGCCACGAAAGACGAATTGCAGCAGCACCTGACCATGCTTGAAGAGGCGGAGAAGCGTGACCACCGCAAACTCGGTCGTGATCTCGATCTGTTTCATTTGGACGACCATGCGCCGGGCCTCGTTTTCTGGCATCCGAAAGGCTGGTCGCTCTGGCAGGAAGTCGAAAAATACATGCGCCGGGTCTACCGCGACAACGGCTACCAGGAAGTCAAGGGTCCGCAGATCATCGACAAATCCCTGTGGGAAAAGACCGGCCATTGGGACAAGTACCGCGAGAACATGTTCACAACTGAGTCGGAAAAACGTGAGTACGCCCTTAAGCCTATGAACTGTCCGGGGCATATCCTGATCTTCAAGCAGGGTATCAAGAGCTACCGTGATCTGCCGCTGCGTTATGGCGAATTTGGCCAGTGTCACCGCAACGAGCCTTCGGGCGGACTGCACGGCATCATGCGTGTGCGCGGCTTCACGCAGGACGACGGGCATATTTTCTGCACTGAAGACCAGATTCTCCAGGAGTGCGTCGATTACACGACGCTGCTGCAAAAGGTCTACAAGGACTTTGGTTTCAAAAACATCATCTACAAGATCGCCACCCGGCCGGAAAAGCGCATCGGGTCCGAAGAAAGCTGGGACAAGGCGGAACATGCCCTGATGGAAAGTCTGCGCGCATCCGGTTGCGACTTCGAGATAACGGCGGGTGAGGGCGCCTTTTACGGACCCAAGATCGAATACACGCTCAAAGACGCGATTGGTCGTCAGTGGCAGTGCGGCACCATGCAGGTGGACTTCTTCATGACCGAGCGTCTGGATGCCGAGTATGTCGGCGAGGACGGCGCACGGCATCGGCCTGTGCTACTGCACCGCGCGATCGTGGGCAGTCTGGAGCGTTTCATCGGGATTTTGATCGAGGAGAGTGCCGGCGCGTTGCCGACATGGCTGGCACCGATTCAGTTGGCGGTGCTCAATATCACCGATGCGCAAGCCGATTATTGTCGTGAAATAGTCGAAAAACTTAAAAAATCTCTGCCAAATCAAGAGCTTAGGATAGTGACGGATCTGCGCAACGAGAAAATTACGTATAAAATACGGGAGCATTCAATGCAAAAGCTGCCCTACATCCTCGTCGCAGGCGACAAGGAGAAGGCTGCTGGTACCGTTGCAGTGCGCGCCCGGGGTGGTCTAGACCTCGGTGTGATGTCCCTCGATGCATTCGTGCAGAAAATTGCAGCCGACATCACTGACAAGTCTGTTGTCTGAGCTGGTATCAAGCGAGATTGCAGTTTGCCCCGCGTGCATGAAGCGGTTGTCGCTACCTTGTCGTAGCAGAACTTGTGAAGGAATAAGCCATCGCTACTGAATTTCGTGATCGCCGTCACCGCGAAGAACGCAAACATCGCCTGAACCGGGAAATCATGGCCCCGGAAGTTCGTCTCTCCGGAGTCGAAAATGAGCCGCTTGGCGTGGTCAGCCTGATGGAGGCGTTGCGAATGGCAGGCGACCTCGATGTTGACCTGGTTGAAATCTCGGCCACGGCGGTTCCGCCTGTTTGTCGCCTGATGGATTACGGCAAGTTCAAGTACCAGGAACAGAAGAAGGCTGCGGAAGCCAAAGCCAAGCAGACGGTCATCGAGATCAAGGAAATCAAGTTCCGCCCCGGTACCGATGACGGCGATTACAACATCAAGATGCGCAATATCCGACGCTTTTTGGCTGAAGGCGACAAGTGTAAAATCACGCTTCGCTTCAGGGGACGAGAGATCACGCACCAGGAAATCGGCATGGCATTGCTTAACCGCATCCGCGCAGAACTGGGTGATTTGATCCTGATCGAGCAGTTTCCCAAACTTGAAGGGCGCCAGATGATCATGATGATCGCGCCTGGGAAGAAGAAGATCGCGGCAAAGCCCGCGGTCGACGCGACACCTGCAACGGCGTCGTAAGGATTTTGAGGTGCGGGGGGGTCAAACCCCTCGCATCGCAAGAGCGGGGATCGATTCATACCGGTCACCAAAAAGTGGCTCGGGGCCAACAAGGCTGCAAACCGTTTGCAGACGCCTCACGAGCACAATGAAGAAGGAGCATGAATATGCCCAAAATGAAGACCAAGAGCGCGGCGAAGAAACGCTTCCGCGTCCGTCCAGGTGGAACCGTCAAGCGCGGTCAAGCCTTCAAACGTCACATTCTGACCAAGAAGACCACCAAAAATAAACGTCACCTGCGTGGTTCGACATCCGTTCATGAGACCGATATGGGTCGCATGTCACAGATGCTGCCAGGCCGTGGTATTTAATTAACGACGAACAAGGAGTAATCACATGCCTCGCGTCAAACGTGGTGTAACGGCTC
>Ga0214249_1000364_pt1 | contig 20157 bp, 20 predicted proteins | sample TroBogypolimnion_17_FD_153087 | JGI IMG/M metagenome (GOLD analysis project Ga0214249, IMG submission 153087) | Freshwater microbial communities from Trout Bog Lake, WI - 23JUN2009 hypolimnion | ecosystem: Environmental > Aquatic > Freshwater > Lake > Hypolimnion/Profundal zone | place: Trout... | reverse complement strand
ATTCATGTCGGTTCGGTGTTGTGGTGGCTACCTACCTACAACGTTTGGGCCCCCGTGCAGGTTGGCAAAATCATCGAATAAATCTGCGTTTCCCTAGCATCGGCAACCGGATCACCGCCGTCCCCGAGGTCGCCAACTTGAGCGCGCTGGAGATTGATCCGCAGGCCGCGGCGCAGGCCTATCGGGATCGCATCGTCGGTCCGGTGCGCGGCGTGCTGCCCGATCCGGTGGTCAAGGGCATCGAGGAGCAGCTCTCCGGCGCCTGCACCACCGAGATTGCCGCCTTCGACGAGTTCACCGCCTTGTTGACCGATGCCGCGTTGACGCAGGATTACGCGCACGTGATTTTCGACACGGCGCCAACCGGCCACACGATCCGCATGCTGCAGTTGCCCGGCGCCTGGAGCGGCTTTCTCGAAGAAGGCAAGGGCGACGCCTCGTGCCTGGGCCCGCTGGCTGGGCTGGAAAAGCAGCGCACCCAGTACCAGGCGGCAGTCGCGGCGCTGGCCGATCCGCAGCGCACGCGCTTGATCCTGGTGGCACGGGCCCAGGCTTCCACGCTGCGCGAGGCGGCGCGCACGCACGAGGAACTGGCCGGCACCGGCATGTCGCAGCAATACCTCGTGGTCAACGGCGTCATGCCCGCGACTGAAGGCGCGCAGGATGCGCTGGCCGGCGCGATCTGCGCGCGCGAAAAGGCCGCGCTGGCCGCCATGCCCGATGTCCTGAAGACGCTGCCGAGCGACCAGATTGCGCTCAAGGCCTTCGACCTGATGGGACTGGCGGCGCTGCGCCAGTTGTTGACGCAGTCCGTGTCCACCCAGGCCACAGTGGTCGGCGACCGCATCGCAATCAATGCGCCGAGCCTGTCGCAACTGGTCGACGACATCGCCGCCGACGGCCATGGTCTGTTGATGCTGATGGGTAAGGGCGGCGTCGGCAAGACGACGCTGGCGGCCGCCATGGCGGTGCAACTCGCGCAGCGCGGCCTGCTTGTGCATCTGACGACCTCCGATCCGGCGGCGCACCTGATGGAGACCCTGCGTGGCTCTCTCGAACACCTGAGCGTGAGCCGCATCGACCCGCACGAAGTGACGGCGCAGTACCGTGCGCAGGTGCTCGCCAGCAAGGGCACCGCGCTCGATGCGCAGGGGCGCGCCGTGCTGGAAGAGGACCTGCGCTCGCCTTGCACCGAAGAGATCGCGGTCTTTCAGGCGTTCTCGCGCGTCATCCGCGAGGCCGGACGCAAGTTCGTTGTGATGGACACTGCGCCGACCGGCCACACCCTGCTGCTGCTCGATGCCACCGGCGCCTACCATCGCGACGTCGTGCGCCAGATGGGCCAGAGCGGCATGCACTTCACGACCCCCATGATGCAGTTGCAGGACCCCAGGCAGACCAAGGTTCTACTGGTGACGTTGGCCGAAAAGACGCCTGTGCTCGAGGCCGCCAACCTGCAGGCCGATCTGCGGCGCGCCGGCATCGAGCCCTGGGCCTGGGTCATCAACAACAGCGTGGCGGCAAGCTCGCTGAGCGCACCCTTGATCTCGCCCTTGCTGCGGCAACGCGCGCACAACGAACTCGCCGAGATCGAAACGGTTGCCACGCGGCACGCCACGCGCTATGCGCTCGTGCCGCTGCTGCAGGAGGAACCCGTTGGCCTGAAGCGGCTGCTGCAACTCGCCGCACCGGCGCCGGTCGCGAATTGACACCAACCCATCGAAAGAGAATCAGACATGACCGACGAACCCTTGCGCGTGCTGTTCCTGTGCACGCACAACTCGGCGCGCAGCATCGTGGCCGAAGCCATCCTGAACCACATCGGCAAGGGCCGCTTCCAGGCGTACTCGGCCGGCAGCAGTCCGCGCGCGAACCAGCAGCCCAATCACCTGGGATTGCAGGTGCTGCAAAGCGCCGGCATTGCCACCGCCGGGTTGCGCAGCAAGAGCTGGGACGAGTTTGGCGCTGCCGATGCGCCGCAGATGGATCTCGTGATAACGGTCTGCGACAACGCGGCGGGCGAGGTCTGCCCTTACTGGCCGGGCCAGCCGGCCACCGCGCACTGGGGCTATCCCGATCCGTCCGCCGGTGATGGCACGCAGGCGCAGAAGCTCGAGGCCTTTCGCCAGACCCTGCTCGCGCTCAAGCGCCGGCTCGAACTGCTGGTCAGCCTGCCGGCGGCCAAGCTGCAAAAGACGATGCTGCAAAGCACTGCGCGCGAATTGACGAAGGAATGAGACCATGACTGAAGTCGCTGCCCCGCAGGCGGGTCCTGCGCCGATGAGCGTGTTTGAGCGCTACCTCACGGTCTGGGTCTTTCTGTGCATCGTCGTCGGCATCGCGTTCGGGCAGTTTCTGCCAGGGGTGTTCCAGGCCATTGGCGGCCTCGAAGTCGCGCAGGTTAATCTGCCAGTGGGGCTGCTGATCTGGGTCATGATCATCCCCATGCTGGTGAAGGTCGATTTCGGCGCGTTGCAGGAGGTGCGCAAGCACGTCCGGGGCATCGGCGTCACGCTGTTCGTGAACTGGCTGGTCAAGCCCTTCAGCATGGCGTTTCTGGGTTGGCTCTTCATCCGCCACTGGTTTGCGCCGCTGCTGCCGCCAGACCAGATTGACAGCTACATCGCTGGCCTGATCCTGCTGGCGGCAGCGCCGTGCACGGCCATGGTTTTTGTCTGGAGCCGCCTGAGCGCTGGCGACCCGTTGTTCACACTGTCGCAGGTGGCGCTCAACGACAGCATCATGGTGCTCGCGTTCGCGCCGCTGGTGGCGTTTCTGCTGGGCATCTCGGCCATCACCGTGCCCTGGGCCACGCTGCTGATCTCGGTCCTGCTCTACATCGTGATCCCGGTGATCCTGGCGCAACTGTGGCGCAGGGCGCTGCTGGCAAAAGGGCAGGCGGCATTCGACGCCGCGATGGAGAAGGTGGGCCCGTGGTCGATAGGCGCGCTGCTGGCCACGCTGGTGCTGCTGTTCGCGTTTCAGGGCGGCGCGATCCTGCAGCAGCCGATCGTGATCGCGCTGCTCGCGGTGCCGATCCTGATCCAGGTGCTGTTCAATTCCGCGCTGGCCTACTGGCTCAATCGCGCGCTCGGTGAGCAGCACAATATCGCCTGCCCGTCGGCGCTGATCGGTGCATCCAATTTCTTCGAACTCGCGGTGGCGGCTGCCATCAGCCTGTTCGGTTTCAACTCGGGCGCGGCGCTGGCCACGGTCGTGGGGGTGCTGATCGAAGTGCCCGTCATGCTGCTGGTCGTGTATGTTGTCAACCATTCCAAACGCTGGTACGAACGCACATGATCGAGAACACCGAAGGCCCGTTCGGGCCACGCCGCTATCGCGCCTGGAACGAGCATGTGAAGACGCGCTATGGCGGACGCGTGCAGAAGGTGTCGATCGAGGCCGGCTTCACCTGCCCGAACCGCGACGGCCTGGTCGCGACCGGCGGCTGCACTTTCTGCAACAACGACGGCTTCACACCCGGCTACCTGAGCCGGCGCCAGAGCATCACCGAGCAGATCGACGCCGGGCTCGACTTCCTGGAACGCCGCTATCCCGGCACGCAGCGCTATATCGCCTACTTCCAGAGCTACAGCAACACCTATGGCGAGCTGGAGCGCCTGCGCGTTTTGTACGAGGAGGCGCTGGCGCACCCGAAGATCAGCGGCCTGGCGATCGGCACGCGGCCCGACTGCCTGCCCGATGCGGTGCTGGACTATCTGGCGCAGCTCGCGCGCGAGCACATCATAGAGCTGGAGATTGGCGTCGAGTCCTGCAACGACGCGGTGCTGGCCAGTGTCAACCGCGGCCATGACTTTGCCGCCAGCGCCGACGCGATCGAGCGCGCGGCCGCGCGAGGACTCGATGTCACGACGCACCTGCTGCTCGGGCTGCCCGGCGAGTCGATGGACAGCATGCTCGACGGCGCGCGCCGGATGTCGGCGCTGCCGGTCCACGCGCTCAAGCTGCACCAGTTGCAGCTCGTGCGTGGCACCGCCATGGCGCGCGCCTGGCAGCGCGACCCGGCCAGCGTGCCCCTGCTCGACGAGCAGGCCTGCATCGCCATGCTGGCCGATTTCATCGAGCGCCTGTCGCCGGCCATCCTGCTGCAGCGTGTCGGCAGCGAGGTGCCGCCGTCGATGAAGCTCGCGCCCGCCTGGAACCTGCGCCTGTCCGAACTCTCACCGCGCATCTCGGCTGAACTCGCGCGCCGCGGCAGCTGGCAGGGCAGCCGTTACGTGGCCACCGGCAGCACCAGCACCGGTGCAAAACCGCCGCCTTCGGTTCGGAAGTTGGTGGTCTGACCGGCGTACATGCGTGCCGCCAGCAGTTGCACCCGGCCCGCATAGGCGTAGGCGCGGATGTCGAACTTGAGGTCGGTGCGCACGCCGTCGCGTTCGATCAGGCGCTGGCCAGGCGCCACCAGCGCCTGCGCCACGAAGTCGCCGGCCAGGATCTCTGACCAGACCCGGCGCGTGAGCTTATCGCCGCGGTAGGCTGCCTTGGCGCCATAGCCCGCCACCGGCTTGAAGAACAAGGCGCGCCGGCGCGCCCACAGGTCATCGGCGTGCTCGGACATCACCAGCTCGGTCCGCGGCACAGCGGTCTGCAGCAGTTGGCGATCTGCCGCGGCTGCGCCCCAGCTCGCCAACAGCGCGTCCTGGCCCAGCACAATCAGGTTGCGCTTGTCGGCGTACAGCGCGTGGGCGTGCGGGTCGGGCGTCAGCACCACGGCGCCAGCTTCATAGGCCTGGCGCAGGGCCTGGTGGCCGGGTTCACCCAGGTAGAAATCCGTCAGGCGGTTGTAGACCATGTCGACCGGCGCGCCGCCGTGCCACAGCTTGCCGTCGCGCCAGACCAGCGCCGATGGATCGGCAACGGCGGCGGCAAGACCGAAGCGCACAAACATCTGGCGGAACAACTCGAACTCGGGCGCGAGGTATTGCGCGGCCGGGACGTCGTCCACGATCAGCACCGATTGCAGCGGCGCCGTGCGGCGCTGCAAGCGCCACTCGGCCAAGAACATGTCGAACAGGGTTTGCGTTAGGGTATCCGGCGCAGGTTTGAGCGGGAAGGCCCAGTCCATGGCCTTGCAGCAGGATTGCTGGGCGCGCGCCAGCACCACGTTGAGCAGGGCGCCGCCGGCATTGGTGTTGATCTCGATCAGCTGCGGCCCCTCGGCGCCGAGGTGAAAGTCAAAACCCATGCAGGCGCCGACCGGGCCGAAGGCGTGCTGCGCAATCGCCGGGGCGCGCGCCAGAACCTGGCCGCGATAGCCGCTTAGGCCGACCACGCGCTCGATGGCGGCCACGGTGGCCGCCATCGTCTGCGCCATCTCGGCCGACAGGAAGACCATGGTGGAGGAGAACAGGTGCGGACGCGTCTGCGTGATGTCCTGCGCCATGCCGCTCAGACTGGCGTCGCTCTCCAACTGCGCGCGCAGCACGTCGACGTTCAGGGTGCGAAAAAAGAAGTCGCGATTAAGGGTCTGCGCCACGCTGGAGGCCGGCAGCGTGGCGTCCGGGTTGAAGGCGTTCATCAAGTCGTTCATGGTGTAGCGGTGTTCTGATTTTGTGTGGTGGTGCCCGAGAGCATGACCTCGATTTCCTCGATGATGCGCTCCTGGCGCAGGCTGTTGCGGCGCAAGGCCAGGCGCTCCATGGTTTCACCGAGTCGGTCCAGCGCATTTTCCATGTGCGCCAGCCGCTGGTGATTTTCCGCTGCCAGCGAGGTGTACAGCTGGCCGTAGAGCGCGGCCAGCAGAAATTGGTCGAGCAGTTCCTGGTAGAACGCGGCCGGTGTCAGTTGCAGTTGCGGCGCATCCACGTGGCGTTGTGCGGGCTCGGGCCGCGCCAGCGGCAGCAGCTGCGTCAGGGCCGGCTCGCCGTGCTCGTCGTGGCTCAGGCACAGCAGGGCCCTGATGCCGTTTGACGTGGCGCCGCGCAACGCCGGCACGGCATCGAGCAGGCGTTCCAGCACCGCCGGCATGTCCTCCGCGACGGTCGCCCCTTCCAGGTTGGCCAGAACGCGCGCATTGTCGTCCAGGCGGCTCGAAAGGCGCTGGCCGATGATCAGCAGCGACGCCGTCGCATACGACGGCGAGAGCGCCTGCAGCGCCTGCACGACGCGCTCATTGAAGTTGCCGCAGAAGCCGCGCTCGGATCCGATCAGCAACAGCATGGTCCTGCTGTCGAGCGCCTCGCGCGCGCCGAGGTCGGGATGGAACTGCATGAAGTCGGCGGCCGCGTCCTCGATGTTTCGGCGCATGCGCTGTTGGTGTCCGATGAAGCGCGCGAGCTTGTGCGTTTCCGCCAGGGAGAGCGCTTTCATGGCGGTCATGATGCCGCTGATTTCCTGCAGCCGGGCGTGTCGCTGTGCGAGTTCGGCTAGGCTGCTCATGGCACGGGTGCTGCCAGCCAGTCGGCCAGCCGTTCTAGCCAGAGCGAGCGCGGCGCATCGAGGTCGAGCCGGCAGGTCATCAGGCCCGCCGCGATGTCGGTCAGCGTGGCGCGCAGTTCAGTGAGCGCCAGGCCGTCGAGCAGGCCGGCATTGAACGCCGTCATCCAGGCCAGCTGGAACGGCGCCGACAATGGCGAGAACCGCTCCTGCTTGAGGATCTCGCGCAATAGGCGTCCGCGCGCGATCTTGGCCTGCGCCGCGGCTTCGAGCTTGGTGCCAAAGCGCGTGAACACCTCGAGTTCTAGGAACTGCAGATAGCCCAGCTTCATCGTGCCCGCTTCCTGGCGGATCCGCTCGTGCTGGGCGCGCCCGCCGATGCGTGAGACCGACAGCGCCACATCGACCGCCGGCAACACGCCGGCCGCGAACAGCTTGCGGTCCAGGTAGATTTGTCCGTCGGTGATCGAGATCAGGTTGGTCGGAATGTAGGCGGCGATCTCGCCTTCTTCGGTCTGCACGATCGGCAGGGCGGTGAGGCTGCCGCCGCCATGGCGCTTGCTCAGACGCGTCGCGCGCTCGAGCAGGCGCGCGTGCAGGTAGAAGATGTCGCCCGGATAGGCCTCGCGTCCCGGCGGGCGATGCATGAGCAGCGAGAGTTCACGGTAGGCGCGGGCATGGGTGCTCAGGTCGTCGTAGACCACCAGCGTGTCCTGGCCGTGCTGCATCCAGCCCTCGGCGATGGCGCAGCCGGCGAACGGCGCGAGGTACTTCATGCCCGGCGTTGCCGTTGCTTCCGCCACCACGACGCAGGTGTAGCGCAGCGCGCCGTGCTCGCGCAGCACCTCGATCACATGCGCCACTTCAGAGCGCTTCTGTCCGATCATCACGTAGACGCAGCGCACGTGCTGCCCGGCCTGCGCGATCAGGGTGTCGAGCGCCAGTGCCGTCTTGCCGGTGCCCGAGTCGCCAATGATCAGCTGGCGCTGACCGCGGCCGATCGGGATCAGCGTATCGACCACCTTGATGCCGGTGTAGAGCGGCTGGTCGACGAAATCGCGCGCCATGATCGGCGGGGAAGGCGCCTCCAGCGCGCCCCAGCCCTGCGCCTCGAACGGCGGCAGATCGTCGAGCGCCTGACCCAGCGGGTCGAGCACGCGTCCGAGCGTTTGCTCGCCGATGCCGATTTCGAGCCGGCGCCGCGTGTGCGAGACCTGCGAGCCGGCCGACACTTCGGCCTGCGGGTCGAGCAGGATCACGCCCAGGCGCTGCGCCTGCAATTCGAACACCAGCCCGCGGCTGCCGTCCTCAAACTGCACGATCTCATCAGCTACGGCCGAGGGCAGACCCTGGACCCAGGCGATGCCGTCGCCGACCGAGTTGACGCGTCCCGACTCCGCGATGCGCAATTTGAACCGGTACTGGCCGACCCGTTGTGACAGCTCGATCGGCAATGCGGTTTCAGTCGCCATGGGTCAGGCTGCTGGCCAGGTAGTCGAGTTCATCGTGCAGATTGAGCCGCAGCGCCCAGGCGCCGATCTCGATGCGCAGTCCGGCCTTGAGCGCGGCGTCGGTGCCAAAGCCGGTCTTGACAGGATGCCCGGCCAGCGTGTCCAGCGTTACGCCCAACTGGGCCTGGCGCTGCGCGCTGAGCGGGTAGGCGCTCACGATGCGGACCGGCAGGTCCGCGTCGGACAGCGTCAGCTGCAGCTCGGCGCGCTGCTCGGGCTTCATGTCCTGCAGTTCGCTGAGCAACAGATCGATGAACAGGTCTTCCAGTGTCGGGCTCGCGACGCGCTGCAGCAGGCGGCTGGCAAAGCGCGCCGCCAGCTCCTGCGCGTGGCGCTCGCGCTCGGCGGCGCGTTCGGCGTTCGCGCGCGCTTCCAGGTTCTGGCGTCGCTGGCGTTCGGCCGTGATTTCGGCGGCCACTTCAGCCAGGCGCCGCGCACGCTCGGCGGCGATTTCCTGCGCCAGCTCGGCCAGGGCCCGTTCCCGGTCCTCTTCGGCGTGCGCCATGCGAACTTCGTATTCAGTCTTGAGGGCCTGCGCCTGCGTGCGCAGCGCTTGCGCGGCATCGGTGATCTTTTCGCTTTCGCTGCGCCGGCGCTCGATCACCGCGAGCACCGGGCGGTACAGGAAGTGCTGCAACAGCCACACCAGCACCAGGAAGTTGAGCATTTCCAGCAGGAAGGTCGACCAGTCGAAGCTCATCGCGCGCCTACTTCAGCAGCAGTTCGAGCAGGGGATTGCGGAACAGCACGATCAGCACCACCACCAGCACGTAGATCGCGAGCGACTCGATCATCGCCAGCCCGATGAACAGGGTGCGCGTGATCGACTTCTCGGCCTCGGGCTGGCGTGCTAGCGCGTCGAGCGCCTGCGCGATGGCGCGCCCCATCGCGAGCGCCGGAAAAATCACGCCGATGGCGATGGCCAGCAGGGCGCCGCCGGTTGAAAACAGAACGATCCAGCTCATCTTGTCCATGCCTCATCACTCCTTCTTGAATGCTTGCGATTGCAATGCGCCGCCGATGTAGACCAGCGCCAACGTGCCGAAAATATAGGCCTGCACCAGGGCTTCGATGATGTGCAATATCAACAAGGGAACCGGTGCCAGAAAGCCTGCCACCAGCAGCACCAGCAGGGCGGCCATCTCCAGGCTCATCATGTTGCCGAACAGGCGAACCGCCAGCGCCAGGGTGCGCGTGAGCTCGCCCAGCAGGTGAAACGGCAGCAGCACGGGATTGGGTTCGAGGTAATGCCGCAGGTAGGCGCGCAGCCCGTCGATCCGGATGCCATACCAGTGCACGGCGCCGAATACCAGCAGGGCCAGTGCGGCGGTCAGCGACAGATCGCTGGTCGGCGCGCGCAGGCCCGGCACCAGACCCGTCAGGTTGGCCGTCGCGATGAACAGCCACAGCGTGCCGATGAAGGGCAGCAGATGCCGGGCCTGACTGGGGGCCGCGTCGTTGATCGCGTCGCGCATGGCGATGACGGTGGCCTCGAGCACCGACTGCCAGTTCGAAGGCGTCTGCACCTGTAGCCGGCGCGTCACGGCCCAGGCCAGCCCGGCTAGCAGCGCCATCAGCAGCCAGGTGGTCAGCACCGTCGGCTCGACCTGCACAGGGCCGAGCCGGAAGCTGAGCCATTGGAAAAGTTCGGCCTTGCCCATCTCAATAGTTCCTGCGGATGTAGAGATAGACGTTGAAGCCGCCGATCACCAGCCCGGCAGCCAGTCCGCCCATGGTCCAGCGGTAGGAGTAACCGGTTTGCTGCAGGTCGAGCCAGTGTCCGAGGTAGCTGCCGGCGAGCACCGGCACGATGAACAGCAGCGCCAGGGTGCCGAGAAAGACGGTTTGCGCCAGCAGGGTCGGGCGGTCACGCTCGGCTTGTGCCAGGCGCTTGGCCTGGGTCCGGATGTTGCGTTTGAGTTGCTCGTCGTCCTGCATGGTCTACTCCCGTTCAAGCTGGCCCAGGCGGGTCAGCATCGTCGCCTCGAGCCGGTGCAGCTTGTGCCGGGTCTGCGCCAACGCCTGTTCCTCGGCCAGCACTTCCTGCGCCAGCGCGCCGGCGATGGCGTCCGGATCCTGGCCCAGCAGGTAGCGCCGCGTCGAGATCCGCAGTTCGTTGTCGACAAAATACAGCAGGCCACCGGGCAGTCCGACGTAACAGCGACTGCCGTCGGCCAGCGTCAGGCGGGCCAGGCCGAACGTGAGGATGGTCATGAAGCGCAGGTGGTGGGCCATCAGGCCGAAGCTGCCGGAGCGATCCTCGCCGACAAAACTGGCCACCTCGCGAACGGTCTCGCCGCGTTCAGTTGCGAACAACCGGACCTGGAACGTGTTCATGGCGGCACCTGATCCGACATGGCGCCGCGCATGTAGCAGCGCTCCTCGCTCAGCTGGTCATGATCTCCGCGCAGAAAGGCCTCGCAATCGGCCAGCGTCTGCTGCAGCGGCACGCTGACACCGCGATCGGTGTTCTGTGAGGTCATTGCGTGAAACGGTTGCGTCAGGTAGCGCTGCAGGCGGCGCGCCCGCTGCACCACCAGACGGTCGTCCGGCGACAGTTCCTCGAGTCCGAGCATGGTGATGATGTCTTCGAGTTCGCGGTAGCGTGCCAGATGTTCGCGCACCTGGTGCGCCACCGTGTAATGGCGTTCGCCCAGGAAATCGCGGTCCATCAGGCTGCTGCCGGAGGCCAGCGGGTCCACGGCCGGGTAGAAGCCCTTGGCCGCCTGCGTGCGCGACAGGATCACGCGCGTGTCGAGGTGGGCCAGGATGGCGTCCACCGCCGGGTCGGTCATGTCATCGGCCGGCACGTACACCGCCTGCACCGAGGTGATGTGGCCGCTGCGGCTCGACACGATGCGGTCCTCCAGCTCGGCCACTTCCGAGGACAGCGTCGGCTGGTAGCCGACCGTGGCTGGCATGCGCCCGAGCAGGCCCGAGAGTTCGGAGCCGGCCTGCACGAAGCGGAACGCGTTGTCCATCAGGAACAGCACATCGCGTCCCAGCGTGTCGCGGAGGAACTCGGCGTAGGTCAGGGCCGCCAGGCCGACCCGAAAGCGCACGCCGGGTGATTCGTCCATCTGGCCGAAGACCAGCACGGCGCTGGAGAGCGTGCCGTTGTCCTTCATCTCGTGCCACAGTTCATGGCCTTCCCGGATGCGCTCGCCGACACCGGCAAACACCGACACGCCGCTGTGCAGGTCCGCGACCGCGCGCATGAACTCCATGATCAGAACCGTCTTGCCTACGCCGGCGCCGCCGAACAGGCCGGTCTTGCCGCCGCGCACAAAGGGGCACAGCAGGTCGATCACCTTGATGCCGGTTTCCAGGATGCCGCTGGGCGCCAGCGTGTCGCTCAGCGCCGGTGGCGCCGCCAGCAGGGGGCGCGATTCTCTGGCGATCAGTGGTGGACCGTCGTCGAGCGGCGCGCCGAACGGGTCGAGCAGCCGGCCCAGGCAGGCGGCGGACAAGGGCACGCGCAGTGGGCCGCCGCTGTCATAGACCGGATCGCCGCGGCGTAAGCCGGCCGTACGGTGCAGGGCGACCGAGCGCGCCTGGTGAGTGTCAAGATGGTGCAGCACTTCGAGCATGACCGGCGCATTGTAGATAGCGACTTCGAGCATGCGGTGCAAGGGTGGCAGGCTGGTGCAGGCGACATCGACCACCGGGCCATGCACTTCGAGCACGTGGCCGATGGGCTCCAACATCGCTGGTGGGGCGGTCAACGCATCGCTGTCCACTTCCAGGGCGTTCATGCTCCATGGTCTCCCGCGCAAGTGCCAGGAAATTATAGGGCTGCGCCCGGCCGCCCGGGTTGATCAAAAGGGGTGTTCAGCCCCGATTGCCATCCGCCGGCGCGGCGCAGGCGCGCGAGAAGGCGTGCTGCATCAGCTGCAGCGTGACATGGTTGATTTCGAACCGATCGTGCAAGGCCGCGGTTGCCTGCTGCAGAAAGGCGTCGTCGCCCTGTCCTTGCGCCATCACCAGGTGCGCCGTCATGGCGATTTCCGATGTGCCCATGGCCCAGATGTGCAGGTCGTGCACGCGTGTGACGCCGGGCAGCCCCGCCAGGCAGTCGCGCACCGCATGCAGGTCGACGCTGTCGGGCACACCGTCAAACAGCAGGTGCAGCGATTGGCGCAGTAGGTCCCAGGTGCCGATCAGGATGATGGCGCCGATGGCCAGGCTGACTAGCGGGTCGAGCCAGGGCCAGGCGCGCCACAGCGTCAGGACACCGACCAGCACCACGCCGACCGACACCAGCGCATCGGCCGCCATATGCAGGAAGGCGCTGCGGATATTGAGGTCGTGTTCGCGCCCGCGCATGAAAAGCAGGGCGGTGGCGCCGTTGATCACGATGCCCACGCCCGCCACTAGCATGATGGTCAAGCCCTGGTCGCCGGCCAGTTCCGGCGGCGCCAGCAGGCGCCCGATCGCCTCCCAGGCCAGCGCGCCGATTGCCACCAGCAGCAGCAGCGCATTGGCGAAGGCGGCCAGGATCGTGGCGCGCTTCCAGCCATAGGTGTGGCGCGCATCGGGAATCAGCCGGCCGGCCAGGGCGCCGCCCCACGCCAGCACGAGACCGGCGACGTCGCTCAGGTTGTGTCCGGCGTCCGCCAGCAGCGCCAGCGAGTTGACGCGCCAGCCGTAGAAGGCTTCGATGCCCACAAACAGCATGTTGAGCACAATGCCGATGGCAAAGGCGCGGTTGAAGTTGGCCGGTGCGTGAGCGTGGCCGTGGTGGTGATGATGTTCGTGGTCGTGGCTCATGGCGCCATTGTCCACGAGCGCTGCTGGCTTGACGCTACCATGTGGCAGCAAGGGTCTTGCACGATCTTGCGCAACGCGGTTGGCGCTGTGCCTGGCTCTCGCAGAAGAAATGAAACGACCACTTGATAGCCACGGCATGATGAACAAGACTGATCCGACCGATCTGCCGGCCGGGCTCACCCGTGTTCTTGAAGGACGGGCTGAGCCTGCCGATGGCGTGATCTTTCACTCGCGCGGCGTCGTGCTGATCAGCGGTCCTGATGCGGGCGCGGCCGCCGATGCCGCCAGGCGAGTGCTGGCGCTCGCACCTTGTCTGCGCGCCGTGGTTTTTGCACCGGGCATCGATGGCATCGCCGATCTGCCCAAGGGCGTGATGCGGGTTGGCGGACCTGTCGTTTCAGTGCAAGGCCACCTCGGTGCTTTCACGGCGACGGCTCCGGTCGGCGGCGGCAAGCAGGAGGATGCCGGCATCTTCAGCCCGAATCCGGATCGGCAGTTCGATCTCGTGCTTGACCTGTTCGCGCCGCCCTTGCTGAACGCTGCCGTGCCACCGATTGGCTACTTCGCCGTGGGCGACAGCGGGGCGGCGCTGGCTCGCGCGTTGGAAAAACTGCCGACCCTGGTCGGACGTTTTCATAAACGGAGGTTCTTCAACTACCAGGCGTCGTTGTGCCAGCACCAAGTAAACGGTGTGACCGGCTGTACGCGCTGCCTGAGCGTGTGCGCGGCGCAGGCGATTTGCGCCAGCGCTGGTGCCATCGAAGTCGATCCTTATCTGTGCCAGGCTTGCGCCAGTTGCGCGCTGGTGTGCCCGAGCGGTGCATTGACGGTCGTGCGGCCCGCGGCAGCGGAATTGGCGTCTGCCTTGGTGCGGCAAAGGGGCGAGGGTGGCAAGGACATCCTGCTGGTCCATGACGCCGAGGGTCGAGACGCAGCATGCGCCGACGAATGGGCGCGCGTCGAGCGGCTGGAGGTCAACCCGTTGCCGGCCTTTGGCGAGACGCTGTGGCTGCAGGCGCTGACGCAGGGCTTCGCGGCCGTGCGGTTGGTTCTGGCCCCGACGCTGCCGGCGCTGACGCGTGATGCGATTCTGGCCAAGGTCGCTGAAGCGCGCGCCATCCTGGCGGGTATCGGCCGCGATTCAGATGCCGTGGCCACGCTGGATACCCGGGATGTCGCCGCCGCGCTCCGGCGCGCTGCGCCGGAGCGGGCCACCCACGTGCCGGCAGCGATGGGCCATGCTGGGGTGCAGGGCAAGCGCGCCCGTCTGCTGGCGGTCATCGACGCATTGGCGCGAAAGAACCTGCGCCAGGAAGCGCTGGCGCTGCCGGCGCAAGCGCCGTTCGGCAGGGTCACGGTGGATGCGCGCCGCTGCACGCTGTGCCTGGCCTGCGCCAACATCTGTCCGACCCGGGCGCTCGGCGGTCAGATCGCGCCCGCGCCGCTGCTCGCGTTCAAGGAAAGTCTTTGCGTCCAGTGCGGCCTGTGCCGCGCCGCCTGTCCGGAACAGGTCATCAGTCTGCAAGCGCGCTTTGTGCCGGAGCCGACGCGACGCGAAGAGGTGCGGGTCATCGCACGCGACGAGCAGGTGGTCTGCAGCCGTTGCAGCACGCCGTTCATCGGGCGCCACTTTCTGGAGCGCAGCATCAAGATGATGCAAGCGCGACCCGGCGCGCTGCCCGGCGCTGCAGATTTTCTTCGCCTGTGCCCGAGCTGTCGCCAGCGCGGGACGAGGCAGACCTGAGCAAGGGGCGGTCAACAGATCATGAGGTTTCAAGCATGAAGATATTCGGCATTGCCGGCCACTCCGGCATGGGCAAGACGACGCTGCTGGAGCGGCTGGTCCCCGAGATCGCCGCGCGAGGCCTTGTGGTGTCGCTGATCAAGCACAGCCACAAGACCATCGATATCGACCGTCCCGGCAAGGACTCCTACCGGTTGCGCGAATCCGGTTGCAAGGAGGTGCTGCTGCTAGGCAACGATCGCTGGGCCCTGATGCACGAGTTGCGCGGCGTAGCCGAGCCGTCGCTGGACTACCTGCTCGACCGCATGATGGACTGCGATCTGGTGCTGATCGAGGGCTTCAAGCACGGCAACTTTCCGAAGATCGAGGTCTGGCGTGCGGCGGTGGGCGCGCAAACCCTGTGGCCGGACTGGCCTGGCATCATGGCCGTTGCCAGCGATACGCCGCCGGTGTCGAACGCCCGGCACTGCGTCATGCCGGGCCTAGAGCAGCTGGATTTGGCCGATACTGTAGCCATCGCGGCCTTCGTGCTGGCGCATGCCGTCGTGCGCTGAGGTTCGCGCAGCCCCAAGGACCCACTGATGGAAACTGATGCTGAAACTGATCTGCCGGAATTCACCAAGGTCCTGATTCACTCACGCCGCAATGTCTCGCCCCGGCGCCTGATCGAGCCCGGGCCATCGGCGTCGCAACTGCAGGACATCCTGGGTGCCGCCGCCGCCGCGCCCGACCACGGTCAGTTGCTGCCCTGGCGTTTTGTCATCGTGCCGGCCGCGCGGCGCGCGCTACTGGGCGAGGCGTTTGCGCTGGCCTTGCAGGATCGCGACCCAAACGCCTCTGCGGCGCAGGTCGACACTGCGCGCGAAAAGGCGCACCGCGCGCCGTTTCTGATGCTGGTGGTGGCGCGGCTCTCGCAGCAGCCGGTGCCACCGCAAGCCGCGCCAGGTCGTGGTGCACGGCAGGCGCAGGCAACGCAGGCCGAGGTGAACGATGCCGAGCGTCTGGTCACGGTGGGTTGCGCCATCCAGAACGTGCTGCTCAGCGCCCATGCGGCGGGCTTCGGCACCGGCTTGACCAGCGGACAGGCTTTGGGCTCGGCGCGGCTGCGCGCCCTGTTCGAATTGCGCGAGAACGAGCAGGCGGTCTGCTGCATCAACATCGGCAGCGTTGCCAAGCACAAGCCCTCGCCGCTGCGGCCGCAGTTGACGGACTACGTCAGCGAGCTGAGTTAACGCCCCAGCGTCAACCCGCCTCCACCTGCACCAGACAGTCGTAGAAGGTCGGTGCGGCGCCGATGTCGGTCAGGGCCTGGCTGGTGAGCTGGTTCACGTTGCTGCCGTCCAGGCCGAACTTGCGCCACCAGACACCCAGGCCGTTGACGACGCCGACACGTGCTCGCTGGCTGATTTTGAGCTTGCAGCGGTAGCTGCCGCGCTGATTGAAGACGCGCACGACAGCGCCGCCGCTCAGGCCGCGCGCGGCGGCGTCGGTCGCGTGCATCTCCAGCAACGGCTCGCCCTCACTCTCGCGCAGACTCTTCACGTTGACGAAGCTCGAGTTCAGGAAGTTGCGCGCCGGTGGCGAGATCATGGCCAGCGGGTAGTCGGCCGACGAGTTGAATGCCTCGTGGTTCGGCACGTAATCGGGCAGGCCGTCCATGCCCTGCTGCGCCAGGCGCGCGCTGAAGAATTCACACTTGCCCGAGGGCGTTGGGAAATTCCCCTGCGCAAACGGCGCCTCGGGTGAGGCCAGCGTCGTAAAGCCGTGCTGCAGCAGCCGCCCGAAATCGACCGCATCGCCATAGACCATGCGGCACAGCGCCTGGTCGTCCTCGGCAAAGCAGGGATCGTCAAAGCCCATGTGCTGCGCGAGCGCGCGAAAGATCTGCGTGTTGGTCCAGGCCTCTCCCAGCGGCGCGATGGCCGCTCGGTTCAGCAGCGCATCGGTGTGGCCGTAGCTCGAATGCACATCCCAGTGTTCTAGTTGCGTCGTGGCCGGCAGGACGAAGTCGGCATAGTCGGCGGTGTCGGTCTGGAAGTGCTCCAGCACCACGGTGAACAGGTCCTCGCGCGCAAAGCCCTGCACCACCTTGCCGGAGTCCGGCGCAATCGCCACCGGGTTGCTGTTGTAGACGACGAGCGCCCGGATCGCCGGACCGAACTCCGCGCTGCTGCTTCGCAGCAAGTCGTCGCCGATGGTGCTCATGTTGATCGTGCGCGGCGTGCGCGTTCCGAGCAGGTCTGGCCGCTGCAGCGCCGCGCGATTGACCGGGAACGTGCTCGAACTCGATAGCAGCACGCCACCGGCACGGTTGCGCCAGGCGCCGATCAGCGCCGGCAGGCAGGCGATCAGGCGCACGGCGTTGCCGCCGCCGTGAACGCGCTGCATGCCGTAGTTCATGCGGATCGCGGCGGGGGCGCGGCTGGCGGCGCTCGCGCCGTAGTCGCGTGCCAGGGACCGGATCTGTTCGGGCATGATGCCGCACACGGCAGCTGCGCGTTCGGGCGGCCATTGCAGGGCGCGGCTGCGCAGCATCTTCCAGCCCAGCGTGTGCCGCGCGAGGTAGTCGTGATCGAGCCAGTCGTGCGCAATGAGCTCGTGCATGAGGGAGAGTGCCAGCGCGCCATCCGTGCCGGGCAGCAGCGCAATGTGCTCGTGGCATTTGTCGGCGGTCTCGCTCTTGCGCGGGTCGATGCAGATGAGCTTGGCGCCCGCCCGCTTGGCTTCCTGCGCGTAGCGCCAGAAGTGCAGGTTGCTGCTGATCGAGTTGCTGCCCCAGATCAGGATCAGTTTCGACTCGGCAAAGAATTCGACGCGCATGCCGAGCTTGCCGCCCAGTGTCTGCGTCAGCGCTTCGGCACCGGCCGAGGCGCAGATGGTGCGGTCCAAGAGCGAGGCGCCGAGCTGGTGAAAAAAGCGCATCGACATGCTGTCGCCCTGCACTAGGCCCATGGTGCCGGCGTAGCTATAGGGCACGATGGCCTGCGCCGCGTCCGGCCCCTGCGCGGCGATGGCCTGCAGTCGCTGCGCGATCTCGGCCAGGGCGGCGCCCCAGCTGACGCGCTCGAATTGCCCGGAGCCCTTGGGGCCGACGCGCTTGAGCGGATGCAGGATGCGCTCGGGGTGGTAGGTGCGCTCCGGATAGCGCGAGACCTTGGTGCACAGCGCGCCGTCGGTATGCGGGTGCAACGGATTGCCCTGCACCTTGATGGCGATGCCGCCGACCACGGTGGTCAGCAGCGAGCAGGTGTCCGGGCAGTCGTGCGGGCAGGCGCCCAAGACCTGGGTTGTGGGGACGTCGTTCAGGGCAGGAGGGTTCATGGCGGCGGTGCGTGGGACGAGATCCGCATTTTGAACCAATACCATGCGCCTTCGCTGGCGGTAGGGAAACACCTAAAGTGACTCGGGCCGATTTGATTGGCTGACGGGACGTGACCTTCACCACGCCACCCAAAGTCCTATTGCGTTACGGTACTGAAAATCCCTTGTCTTTGAAAACGGCAAGAGAAGGCTCCCGCAGGATGAATTTCATGAAATCCTGGGCTGCTTGTGTATCGCGTGCTGAACTAGCTATTGCGATGGTGTAGGTGGTGGTCTTCTGAAGCGGGGCGGGTAGAGGGCCGACCAGTTTGACACCTTTGACGGGTAAGATTTCGGTGATTTGCTGGATGCCAAGTTCAACCTCGCCGCGTGCAACCGGCTCTACGACGAAGCCAGCTTCTCCAAACGTCGTTTTGGACTTCATCTGCTGCGCAATTCCAAGCTGCTCGAGGACTGAGGCAAAGTGCTTGCCACTCGTGCCTTTAGCCGGATTGATATAGGTGATGCTTTTGGCATTTAGCAAGGTAGTACGCAACGCATCCGCGCTGGAAATGTCGGGTTCAACTGCGCCAACGCGTACTGCTACGCCTACGCCGACGCTGGCTATGGGGGTGCTTGCGCTCGGCGCAGTCCAGCCATAGCGCTCTACTTCACTTGAAACATCCTGCGACAGGATAAGAACGTCAGGTTTGCCACCCTCAGACAGGCGTTTCAACAAGGATCCAACGGGTGCAAATTCAATCTTCACCGTATTGCCACGGCCATTCTGGTAGTCTTCCAGCAATTCTGTCATTGGCGCCTGCGCTGCGCCAGCGCTCCAGACCAAAAGCTCCGCTGCTTGTGCGGTGAGCGTATGTGTTGTGACCACCAGGACAAGAATTGCGCTGGCGATGATCTTCATTACCTTGCTGGACTTTGCCGTTTGCTTGCTCATGTGGTGCTCCGAGAAAATCGGTAACTGCAAACTTCATCATGCTCCACGAATGGGATCCAGAAATTCCAGACTCTTTTCTCAGTGCATCTGATCTTATGTCCGCCACGCGTCCAGGAGCCGAAAATTGTTCCGACGCATGACTAGGTCTGTTGTTGGTTCATTCCCGCCAGTCACATAGGTGTAAGCCCGCATCCGGGCCGATCGGAAAATGCGGGACACTATCCTTCTTTCAGCATTCGATACCCGATACCCATGAAAGTCACTGCTTCTCGGTCTTCTGGCCGAGCCGGCGCCAAGTCGTCGCCTGCGCTCGGCAACGCGGTGGTTACGCTGGAAATGGTGGCGCGCCAGGCGGGCGTTTCTCCCAGCACGGTGTCTCGCATTCTCAACGGCACCGCGGTTGTGAGCGACGCGAAAAAGCAGGCCGTTGACGAGGCCATTGCGCAGCTCGGTTTCGTGCCCAATCCGATGGCACGCGGGCTGGCGATTACCACGGCGCGCATGTTTCGGGTGCGCTGCGTATAGGCGACCGCCAGTGGCTCTCGGGAAGCCTGTGGCAACGTGCCATCAGCAGCACCTCGGATACCTACAACTACACCAGTTGGCAGATCGCCGGCCTGCAACGCTTTGCCGAGCCGCAGGGTAACCGTCCGGCCATCGCAGTGCGGCTGTCGGCCTGGGGCAATTACGCCGCTGCCACCGAATCCACCACCGCAGTGGTGGTGCCGGGCGCCAAACTCAACTCGGTCAGGGTCAGTGAGCCCGCCGACCGACAGTTGCAGGCGGATCTGATCGGCACCTGGGATCTTTCGCCCGCCAGCGAAATCAGCGCCTTTGTCGGCGCTGGCATCAGCCGCCTGTCCTACGCTGCCCTGTCGGCCACCACGACCCGCAACGGCTGCGACTACCAGCTCGCATTCAACGGCAACGATATTTATGGCACGCTGGCAGCCCCCTGCAATGCGCCCGGCGGCGTGATTCAGCAGTTCTACGACAGCAGTGGTGCATACGGGGTGGATGTCGCCAATGAAATCGCCTGGCGTGCCCGTTTCCTGCAGGTCGGCGCCAACGGCCTCTGGCGCAGTGGTGACTGGACACTGCAGGCGGGCTACCTGCTCTACCTTGTCCAGCGAGAACGGGTCGACGACATTCTGGCTGCGAGGGGCAAACCCTCGTTCATGCACAATCAGTCGATCAACTTGCAGGCCGCATACCGTTTCGCCCCGCATCTGACTGTGACTGCCGGAACCCAGCTCACGAGCCACTTTTTGATGAACGACGTACCAGTCACCTACAACACCAGCACATCGGAGCGGTTCGGCAGCCGCTACTCCCTGTTCACGGCTGGCTTGCGCCTGGATTTCTAGGGAAACGCGGATCAAATCACTTTGACCCGCATGATGACGTTGCGCGTATTTTTTTAGTTCGCGCTACGCCAGATTTCGCGATCTCTTTCGCAATCGCAGCCGAATTTTCAATTT
>Ga0214249_1000348_pt1 | contig 20729 bp, 17 predicted proteins | sample TroBogypolimnion_17_FD_153087 | JGI IMG/M metagenome (GOLD analysis project Ga0214249, IMG submission 153087) | Freshwater microbial communities from Trout Bog Lake, WI - 23JUN2009 hypolimnion | ecosystem: Environmental > Aquatic > Freshwater > Lake > Hypolimnion/Profundal zone | place: Trout... | reverse complement strand
CTGGAGCAGCAGCCGCAAGTCGTCAAGTCGATTGCCTGCTGGAATTGGATATTAAATTCCGTTTCTAATGCGAATTAGAATGAGACAGCTCATGCGGCGATGGTCCAAGGTGACTTTGTCTCATTTGACACGCCGACTGGCCTGCGCGTCTGTGCGCTATCTCACATTGGCGCTGTCAATTCTGTCGGTCAGCGCCTGCGCCTGGCTCGACGCCAAACAGCGCGAGATCGTGTACCGTCCGACCCCCGGCCTGCAATCCGACTTTGCCGGCCAACGCAGCGGCGACCAGCGCTATTTTGTGAAACTGCCGGCGACGGGCGACACCCTTGCCCAACGGCTGGAATTGTGGTGGCTGCCCCACGCCGACCCGGGCGCACCCACCCTACTCTACTTTCACGGAACATTTCGCACGGTGTTCCAGAATCTTCCCAAGATCGGCGCCTTGCGCGCCGCCGGCTTTTCGGTACTGGCAGTGGAGTACCGGGGCTGGGGCCTAAGCACGGCCATCACGCCGTCCGAGCCATCAATCATGCGGGATGCCGATACCGCCTGGGCCGAACTGCAGCGCCGCGAACCGCGCGCCCGCAGCAGGGTGCTGTACGGCCACTCGATGGGCAGCGGTGTTGCCGTTGATCTGGCCAGCCGCCTGCAGGCAGGAGCGGACTATGGCGGCCTGATCCTGGAGTCGAGCTTTACCAGCTTCACAGCCATTGCACGCTCGGCCGGCTTCGTGGCGGGACTGCTGGCCAACGCCAGCAACGAACGCTTCGCCTCGATCGAGAAGATCGCTCGTGTGGACGCGCCCTTGTTGATGATCCACGGCAGCGCTGACAGCACCGTTCCACTGCAACTAGGCGCCGCGCTGTTTGCGGCCGCGAACCAGCCCAAGAGCTGGCTTACTGTTGAAGGCGGTGCGCACAGCGACCTGCAACAGATCGATGCAGCCGGCTACCAGCAGGCGCTGCGGAACTTCATCGGCCAGTACCTGAGGCCGGCGCGACAGCCCTGAATCAGTGCTTCTTGTACGCCACCACCGGTTGGCGCTGCTCGCCCAGGCCTTCCACACCCATGGCCAGCGTATCGCCGGCTTTGAGGAACTGCTGCGGCTTCCTGCCCATGCCGACGCCGGGCGGAGTGCCGGTGGTGATCACGTCGCCGGGCATCAGGGTGATGAACTGGCTTACGTAGCTCACGATCTTGGCGACGCCGAAAATCATCGTCTTGGTATTGCCGCTCTGCATCCGCTGGCCGTTGACCTCCAGCCACAGGCCGAGCTTTTGCGGATTGGGCACTTCGTCGCGCGTGACCAGCCAGGGACCGAGCGGACCGAAGCAGTCGCAGCCCTTGCCCTTGTCCCATGTGCCGCCGCGCTCGATCTGGAACTCGCGCTCGCTGATGTCGTTGACGGCGCAGTAGCCGGCAACGTAGTTCAGGGCATCCTTTTGCGATACGTGGCGCGCGCACTGCCCGATGACCACACCGAGCTCGACCTCCCAGTCGGTCTTGACCGAACCCTTGGGCAGCATGATGGGGTCGTTCGGCCCCTGGATGCAACTGATGGCCTTCGTGAACATGACCGGCTCTTTGGGTATCGGCATGCCAGCTTCAAGCGCGTGATCCGCATAGTTCAGCCCGATGGCGATGAATTTGCCAACACCCGCAACTGGCGCACCCAGTCGCGGCTTGCCGCGCACCAGCGACAGCGACTCAGGCTTGAGCCGGCGCAGTCGCGCCAGCGCCGCATCGCCGAGCTGGGCCGCTCCCAGGTCCGGTATCACGCCACTGAGATCGCGCAGCCGACCGTCAGCATCGATCAGTCCCGGTTTCTCTTTGCCGGGTTTGCCATAACGTACCAGTTTCATGGTTTTCCTTGGGTTCTTGGTTTATTGATCCAGCAAGTTTGCCAGACTCTGTTGCAACTGCGACGCCGAGAGGAAATGGATGCCGCGCCAACCCAGAGCGCAGGCCGCATCCAAATTGGCCTGCAGGTCGTCGATGAACACGGTCTGTGTCGGTGCCAGTGCATGGCGCGCCTGCAGCATCGCGTAGATCGCGGGATCGGGCTTGCAGCACAACACGTCGCCTGAAAAGATGCCTCCATCGAACCACTGGAGAAAGCTGTGCTTGCGCTCCAGCGTGCGGGCATAAGGCGCCGGCATGTTCGATAGGTAGTACAGGCGCACGTCGCCGCGCGCCAGTCGCCTCTGCGATAAGGCAGCCAGCACGCAGAGCGTCGCGTCGATCGGCTGCAAGCCGTCACCGATGCCGGCAATGAGTTCCTGCAAAGGCCCCTCAGGCAAAACCAAACGCTGCGCGGTACGAACAACAACCGCATCCAGTGCCAGGCCGCCCCGATCGAACGCGTGCCAGTCCTCGTGCCCGAAGATGGCCCGCGCCAACTGCGCGGCCGCAACCGGAGTCGCCGCACGCTCCGGAAAAGATGCCGCGACCAGCTGCGCCGGTTGCCAGCCAAACAGCACGGCGCCGAAATCAAAGATGATATTCATGGGCTGCCAAATTCCGCCGAACGCGGACTTGGTCATCGGCGGCGAAGCGCGGCATCCATCGACCCATCGCAGCCCGTCAGCTAGCGCAGCCGCTGCAGCAAGCCGGCGGTCGATGCATCGATGCCTCTGACATCACCCGTCTGCAGACGCGCCTGCACGTCCTTGGCCAGCACCTTGCCCAGTTCTACTCCCCATTGGTCGAAGCTGTTGAGGCCCCACAGCGAGCCGCTGACAAAGACACGGTGTTCCTGCATGGCAATCAGGGCGCCGAGCGTGGTCGGCGTCAGTTCGTCGAGCAGCAGAAAGGTGCTGGGCCGGTTGCCCGGAAAATTCTTGTGGCCGCCGGTGTCACGCTGGCCCAACATCAAGGCCTGCGCCTGCGCCAGCACATTGGCCAGCAACAGTTCATGGTGCCCCGCCAGATCGTGTCGCGGCTTCTTGACCGCTACAAATTCGACCGGTACCGTGTCAGTGCCCTGGTGCAGCATCTGGAAGAACGCATGCTGGCCGTTCGTGCCGGGCTCACCCCAGAGGACCGGTGCCGTGCCAAAACGCAGCGCCTGGCCTTGTGCATCGACACGCTTGCCGTTGCTTTCCATTTCGAGCTGCTGCAGATAGGCCGGCAGGCGCCGCAGCGCGCTGTGATAAGGCGCGATCGAGCGGCTGGTAAAGCCATGGAAATTGCGGTACCAGATGTCGAGCAAGCCCAGGCGCACCGGCAGGTTGGTCTCCAGCGCGGTGCTGCGAAAGTGCTGGTCCATCTCGTGCGCACCGGCGAGAAACGCCCGAAAGCCCGGCGCACCGATGGCAATCGCCAGCGGCAAGCCGATGGCGGACCAGACCGAGTAGCGCCCGCCGACCCAGTCCCAGAAACCAAAGGTGGTGCGGATGCCGAACTCGCTGGCCGCCGCCACGTTGGTTGTCAGCGCGGCAAAGTGCCGACCGATGTCGCTGCCGCCGTTGGCCTCGAACCACTGGCGCGCCGAGCGCGCATTGGTCATGGTCTCGATCGTGGTGAAGGTCTTGCTCGCGACCAGGAACAGCGTGCTCTCCGGCTTGACACGCCTGAGCACGGCCGCCAGCTCATGGCCATCGACGTTCGATACGAAGTGAAAGCGCTTGCCCGGCAGCACGAACGAATCGAGCGCCAGCACCGCCATCTGCGGGCCGAGGTCCGAACCGCCGATGCCGATGTTGACGATGTCGGTGATGGTGTCATCCTCGCGCACCGTCTGCGCATAGGCCAGCATGGCATCGAGCACTACGTGCACCTGCGCCGATTCGCTCGACAAGGCGCCCTGTACTCCGATTTGCGGCGGCGGACTGCGCAACAACCAGTGCATCACCTGGCGTTGCTCGGTGTCATTGATGGCAGCACCGGCAAACATGGCGTCACGGTGTTCCTCCAGACCGCACTGGCGCGCTAGCGCGAACAGCAGGCGCTGCGTCTCGCGGTCCAGCAGGTTCTTGGACAGATCGGCAAAAACATGGGGCGCGCTCTGGCTGAAGGACTCGAAGCGACCGGCGTCGTCGGCAAAAGCGCGGCGCATGTCGAAGGTCTGGCCGCCGGTTGCGAACAGGTTCTGAAGGCCACGCCAGGTGGCGGTACGGTCGCAGCGGATACGTGTCATGGGCAATCCTCGGGTTCGGGGTCAGGCCGCCAACAGCAACTGGTCAAGCCGCGCGGCGTCGGCACAAAATGCGCGTATGCCTTCGCTGAGCTTGTCACTGGCCATGGCATCTTCATTGAGGGCAAAACGGAAGCCCGCCTCGTCGTAGCTAACGGGTTGCAGTTCCAGCGACTGCGCTGCCTTGGCGTCGAGCGCGCGCTCCAGCGGCGCATTGCTGGCGGCCAGCGCGGCCAGCAGATCAGGACTGATGGTTAGCAGGTCGCAGCCGGCGAGCGCCGTAATCTGAGCGACGTTGCGAAAGCTCGCACCCATCACCTCGGTGGCGATGCCAAAGCGCTTGTAGTAGTTGTAGATCTGCCGCACTGACTTGACGCCGGGGTCGTTGGCCCCCGCGTTGTCCGCCTCGACCCAGGCGGCGCCCGCCGACTTCTTGTACCAGTCGTATATGCGCCCGACAAAGGGCGAGATCAGCTGCACCTTGGCCTGGCCACAGGCCACGGCCTGGCAGAACGAGAAAAGCAGCGTCAGATTCGTGTGAATGCCGCGGCGCTCGAGTTGCTCCGCCGCCGCGATGCCTTCCCAGGTGGCCGCGACCTTGATCAGCACGCGGTTGATGTGCACGCCCTGCGCCTGGTACAGCTCGATCAGGCGCTCGGCGCGCGTCACGGTGGCGCTGGTGTCGAAACTCAGGCGCGCATCGACCTCGGTCGAAACCCGCCCCGGAATGATGGACAGGATTTCGACGCCAAAGCGCACCAGCAAGCGGTCCATCAGTTCGCTCAGTTCCCGGCCCCGGTATTGGGCCACGGTCTCGGTCAAGAGCGAGCGGTAATCGGACTTTTGCACCGCCTTGAGGATCAATGACGGGTTGGTGGTGGCGTCCTGCGGTCGATAGGCATCGATCTGCTTGAAGTCGCCGGTATCGGCGACCACCGTAGTGAATTGTTTGAGTGCGTCGAGTTGGTTCATGCCGCCATTATCGAGCGGGCGTTGACACCTTGACTACGGAGACCCCGTGCTCGGCCAGTGTCAGCGCCACTTCAGCGCCCAGCGGCAGGACATCGGTCAGTTCCGGCGAGACGACAAATACCTTGCCCAGTGCGGTCTCGAAGGTGTATTCGAACAGGCTGCCCAGGTAGGCCGACTTGAGCAGTGTGCCTGCCAGCGCAGCGCCGCCTGCGCTGCCGGCGCGATGAATCTGCCAGGCCTCCGGGCGCACCGCGACCTTGACGGCGCCCGATACCAGGTGCTGCGTCGGCACGATGCGCAAGGGCCCGAGCTGCACGCTGCCATCGGCGGCGGCCGTGGCCGGGAACAGCATCGCCTCACCCATGAAGCCGGCGACAAATTCGGTGTCCGGGCGCTCGTACAAATCCTGCGGCTTGCCGCTCTGGGCTATGCGGCCGTCATCCATCACGATGATCTGGTCGCTCACCGCCAGCGCCTCGCTCTGGTCGTGCGTGACATAGGCCACGGTCAGCCCCAGGCGCTGCTGCAGGCTGCGGATTTCCTCGCGCATTTCGCGCCGCAACCGCGCGTCCAGGTTGCTGAGCGGCTCGTCGAACAGCAGCACTGCGGGCTCCAGCACAAGAGCCCGCGCCAACGCCACGCGCTGCTGCTGGCCACCCGATAGCTCGCTGGGCAGGCGCTCGTCGAAGCCGACCAGGCCCACGTTCTTCAATGCCTCGTCGGCACGCGCACGGGCAAGGTCCCTGGGCACGCCCGACATCTTCAGGCCGTAGCGCACGTTCTCGCCCACGTTCATGTGCGGGAACAGGGCGTAACTCTGGAACATCATGCTGACGTTGCGGTCTGCCGGTCCGAGCGACGTCACATCGCGCCCCGCGACGATGACCTGCCCGGCAGTCGGCGACTCCAGCCCCGCAATCATGCGCAGCACCGTGGTCTTGCCACAGCCCGACGGCCCGAGGATGGTAGTCAGTGTGCCCTTTGCGATCACGAAACTGATGTCTTTCACCACCAGCGGCGCCGACGCGTCCGTGCCGTAGCGTTTGCTGATGTTCCTGAATTCCACACTCATCTCTTTGCTCCTTTGCGGCGCCCGAGCCGGCGTTCGCCCACCAGCAACTCGATCAGGGCGATGGACAGCGTCATCAGCAGCATCAGCACCGTGCAATAAGCCAGCGCCACGCCGTAGTCGCCGTTGCCGACGCGGCCGATGATGTAGGTCGTGGCCAGTTCGTTTTCCGCAGTGACGAGGAAGATCACGGCGCTGACCGTGGTGATGGCGCGCACGAAGCTGTAGACCAGCGCCGCCACCAGCGCGGGCTTGAGCAACGGCAGCACGACATGGCGCAGCGTCTGCACACTGCTGGCGCGCAGCATGATGGAAGCCTCGTCGAGCGACTTGTCAAGTTGCCGAAATGCCGCCGTGCCGGCGCGCACGCCCACCGGCAGGTTGCGAAACACGAAGCACAGCACGATGATGAGCGCGGTGCCGGTCAACTCGAACGGCGGCACGTTGAAGGCCAGGATGTAGCTCACGCCCAGCACGGTGCCGGGAATGGCAAAAGCCAGCAGCGCGGCGAACTCGAACAGCGACTGGCCCTTGAACGCGGTGCGCGCCAACAAGTAGGCGATCAACAGACCTAGCCCCGCCGTCAGCGGCGCCGACAGGGCCGCAAGCTTGAGCGTGGTGAACAGCGAGTTCCAGGCCGTGCCGGCCCAGACCACGCCAAACTGCGACCACTCGAGCGCAAACGCGGTCTGAAAATGCGCCAGCGTCAGCGTGTAATCACGGCCCCAGGTCTTGACGAAGCCGCCGGCAAAGGCGAAGCCGTAGACCAGTACCGTGAACGCCATCCACGGCAGGGCCGTCGCATAGATCACGCGTCTTACGCTGGACGGCAACGTCATGGCAATGCCGCCATCGCCCTTGCCGCTGACCGTCGTGTAATTCTGGCGACCGAGCAGGCGGCGCTGGATGGCGAACACGGCGAGCGCGAAGAAACTCAGAATCCAGGCCAGCGAAGCAGCGCGCCCCTGGTCGTACTGCGCACCGACGATGGCAAAAAAGATCTCGGTGCTGAGCACTGAGAACTGGCCGCCGACCACGATCGGGTTGCCGAAATCGGCCATGCTCTCTATGAATCCGACCAGGAAGGCGTTGGCCAGCCCGGGCTTGAGCAGCGGCAGCGTGATGCTCATGAAGGTCTGCTCAGGCGTGGCGCGCAGCGTTTGCGCCGCCTCCTCCAGGCTCGGCGCAATGCCCTGCACGACGCCGCGCATGATCATGAAGGCAATCGGTGCGAAGGCAAAGGTCTGCGCCACCCAGACGCCGAACCAACCATAGAACCAGCGGCTCGGCGTGACCCCGAAAGCGTATTCCAGCAACTGGTTCACGAAACCGGCGCGGCCGAACAGCAGGATCAGACCCAGGCCGACGACGAACGGCGGTGTGATGATCGGCAGCATCGCCAGTGCATTGAGTGACCTGGCAAAACGCTTGCCAGTGCGCTCGGCCAACAGCGCCATCAGCGTGCCCAGCAGCACCGTGCTGCTGGCGGTCATCAGACCCAGAAACAGCGTGTTCCATGCAACACCGCAGCGCAGGCCACCGATGACGCAGCTCAGGCTGAAGTTGCGCGCGCTGGCCACGCGCTCCCACAAGGCCAGCGGCGACCAGCCGCCCTCTTCACTGACGAAGGCGCCGACCAGCGCCTTGAACACGGGAAACACGATGAACAAGGCCAGCAGTGTGGCGCACCCGATCACGGACGCTGAAATGAACAGGTCGCCCTTGAAGTAGCCGCGCCGCGCCAGACCGAAGGCTGCAAGCACCACAAGCGCGCACAGCGCCAGAAAGCCGCCCCAGCCCACGCCGAATTGATGACGGCCGAGTTCGCCCAGATTCTGGTTCAACAGTTCGAACGCCCAGCCCTTGGCGCCGATCAGAAAACCCGACAGCAGCAGCCCGAGCGACCCGAGCAGACCGGCCACCAGCAGGACCGTGCCCTGTGATCTTCCCGGCTGCATGCGCGCGCCCACGCCTGCCAGCAGCAAAGCCGCCACACCGACCCACAACCAGCCACGCCCGTAGCGCAGCGCCTGCACCAGGCCATTGCCCGACTGTTCGTTGGAGAACACCTGCCCGATCGAGAGCAGGCCGTTGGCGTCCTGAATCGCGTACCAAGGAAACACCAGGTAGGCCAGCGCGCCAAGCAGCAGCCAGGCCCAGATCGCCTTGTTGGGGTTGCTACTCACGCGCAGTTCTGCCTTCGCGTCATTGCGTCCCGTTTTGCCATCTCGGGCTCCGACCCGCAATCCATGGTTCGCGTGGCGCTGTCAGAAGGCATGAATGCCGGATCAAGTCCGGCGTGACAAGCGCAAGGTCTGGAATGACAAACGCTTGCATCAGCGCGGCAGGGAGTTGACTTCCTTCTCCCACTTCGCAATCAGGCGTCGCCGCTCGGCCGAGGCGCCGTACTTGGCGTAGTCGTAGTTGATGAACTTGATTTTCTTGAAGTCGGGAATGCGCGGATCATTCTTGGCATTCTTGTTTGACGGCAGCTGAAACTGCTTGGCCGCAGCCGCCATCTCCTGCGCCGCGGGCGTCAGGGCCCACTCATAGAACTTCTTGGCGTTGTCCAGGTTGCGCGCACCCTTGATGATGCTCATGGAGCCGATCTCGGCGCCGGTGCCTTCGCTCGGCGTGATGGTCTCGACCGGAAAGCCGTTGATCTTCTCGCCCGGGCCGTCGTGCACAAAGCTGATCGAGACCGTGCTCTCACCCCGCGCCACCGCCTTGATCGGGCCGGTGCCGCTGCGCGAGTACTGGCTGATGTTCTTGTGCAACTGCTTGAGGTAGTCGAACGCCTTGTCCTCGCCCATCAACTGCACCAGGGTCGCCACCATGGTGTAGGCCGTTCCGCTGGAGGCCGGATTGGCGACCTGCACCTCGCCCTTCAGGGCCGGGTTGAGCAGATCGGCCCATGACTTGGGCACGGCCAACTTCTTCTTCGCGATCAACTCGGTGTTGTAGCCAAAACCGAGCGGACCGGAGTAGATGCCGACCGTCTTGAAGCCCGACTGCTGCGCCTGCTGCTGCGCCCACGCATGCAACTGCGGCAGACTCGGCGATTTGTACTCGATCGACAAGCCCTGTTCGGCGGCCTGCAGGTGCGGGTCGCCGGTGCCGCCAAACCAGACGTCGGTCTTCGGGTTCTCTTTCTCCGCGATCAACTGCGCGAGCGCTTCGCCCGAGCCCTTCAGGCTCAGGTTGACCTTGATGCCGGTGGTGCGTGCATAGACCGTGCCGATCATGTTGCACCACTCAGCCTGTACCGAGCAGATAATGTTGACTTGGCCCTGGGCCCAGGCACCGACCGATGAGGCGGCCAGCAGCGCGGCCAATAATTGCTTCTTCATTCCGAGACTCCTGTAAAACCCTTGCTTATCAGCGCAAGGTAATTTGATTACTCCCTGAGCATAGCCAATTTCCGGGCGATTTTGAGTACAAATAAGCGCAGCCTGGTCAGGGTCCGGGCAGCGCGAGTTACATGATTTTTGAAAAATCACGAAACTAAGTTACATTACCAAGCACCTTCCGTGGCGACCCCAGCACGAAATCCAGCCCGAAAAATCACTAACGACTGTTGATCCATGAGTTTTGACCTTGTCTTATTTGGCGGCACGGGCGACCTAGCCTGGCGCAAGCTGATGCCGGCGCTGTTTCAGGCCTTTCGCCATGGCACCTTGCCCTCCGGTGGACGCATCATTGGCGTTGGCCGCGATGACCTCAGCGCCGAGCAATACCACGCCCGGATCGGCTCGCGCTTCGACCAGGTCGAACTGGCCAAGCGCCCCAGCCCGCAGGAGTTCGCACGCTTTGCCGCGCTGCTCGAATACGTGCGCATGGACCTCTCGCAGCCCGCGGACTACGCGCGCCTGACGGCCAAGCTGCGGGAGCGTCAGACCGATACGGTCGTGATGTATGTCGCCACCGCGCCGGCACTGTTCACGACCGTCTGCGAGCAATTGGCGGTGGCCGGCCTCAACACGGCGCAGACCCGTGTCGTGCTGGAAAAGCCGCTGGGGCACAACCTCGCGAGCAACCGCGCCATCAACGAAGCGGTTGGCCACGTCTTCAGCGAAAAGCAGATCTTCCGCATCGACCACTACCTGGGCAAACCGGCGGTGCAAAACCTGTTTGCCCTGCGCTTTGGCAACGCCTTGTTCGAGCCCCTGTGGCGGCGCGAGCACATTGCCAACATCCAGATCACGATTGCCGAAGAGCTGGGCGTGGAAAACCGTGGCGCCTTTTACGAAACGACTGGCGCGCTGCGCGATATGGTGCAAAACCATGCGCTGCAACTGCTGTGCGCCATCGGCATGGAGCCGCCGATCAACGCGCACGCGGACGCCATCCGCGATGAGAAACTCAAGGTGCTGCGCTCGCTCAAGCCCTGGACGCCGGAGTCACTAGCGCAGGACGTCATTCGCGGCCAGTACGCAGCCGGCAGCATCGCCGGCGTCGCTGTGCCGGCCTACCGTGACGAAGGCGGCGTCAACCCGCAGAGCCATACCGAAACCTTTGTCGCCCTGCGCACCGAGATCTCGAACTGGCGCTGGGCCGGCGTGCCGTTCTACATCCGCACCGGCAAGCGCCTGGCCGGGCGTGACGCCCGCATCGTGATCAACTTCCGCCCGACGCCGCACGCCATCTTCAATTCGCAGATGGACGTCTCGAACCAGTTGGTGATCAACCTGCAGCCCAAGGACGGGCTCGAACTGCATCTGGTGGCGCAGGGTCAGAGAAACCGGCGCAACTCGCAGACGCTGTCACCGGTGCAGCTCGACCTGGACTTCGACAAGCGCTTCGGCTCCGAGCGCGTGGGCGCGTACGAGCGCTTGCTGCTCGACGTGATCGACGGCCGCCTTAACCTCTTTGTGCGCGCCGATGAGCAGTTCGAGGCCTGGCGCTGGGTGGAGCCCATCATCGAGCACTGGAAGAACGATGCGCAGGGCCCGCGCCTCTACGCCGCCGGCACCTGGGGCCCGAGTGCCGCCAGCGCCATGATTGCGCGCGACGGTTACTGCTGGTCTGAGGAATGTTGACCCATCATGCTTGACCGTATCAAAGCCTGTCTGACGTCGCTGGCGCCGGCGGAACAACGCGTGGGCAAACTGGTGCTCAGCGATCCGCGCAGCTTTGCCAAGCTGCCGGTCAGCGAACTGGCCGACCGCGCCCATGTCAGCAAGCCGACGGTGGTGCGGTTCTGCCGCAGTGTGGGCTATGACGGCCTATCCGACTTCAAGCTCAAGCTCGCCGGCAGCGTCAACGAAGGCGTACCCTTCATACACCGCAGCGTCGATGCAGACGACAAGACCGGCGACATCATGGTCAAGGTCATCGACAACACCGTGGCGGCCTTCCTAAAGTACCGCAACGACGCCAGCACGGCGATGATCGAAAAAGCCGCCAGCGCGCTGGTCCAGGCCTACCGCGACGGCAAGCGCATCGAATTCTTTGGCGTCGGCAATTCCGGTGTCGTGGCGCAGGACGCGCAGCACAAGTTCTTCCGTCTGGGCATGCACGTGATCGCGCACAGCGACGGCCACATGCAGGTCATGAGCGCCTCGCTGCTCGGTCCCGGCGACTGCGTCGTCATCATTTCCAACTCGGGCCGTACGCGCGACCTGATGGACGCCTGCGACATTGCGCGCAAGCACGGCGCCACCACTATCGTGATCACCGCCAGCGGCTCACCGCTGGCCTCGGTCGGGCACATCCACCTGGCAGCCGATCATCCGGAAGGCTATGACCGCTACAGCCCGATGGTGTCGCGCCTGCTGCACCTGCTGGTGATAGACATCCTGGCCACCTGCGTCGCCCTGCGCATCGGCGGCGAGACCTTACAGCCCTTGCTGCGCGAGATGAAGAACAATCTGCGCAGCAAACGCTATACGTAAACTGAAAATCGTTCCCACACGAGCTGTTTCGCCGCCGGGCCGCCCAAAGGCGAAACAGCTCCCGCGAGGGGAGGCGAACTACGCGAAGCGAGAAGCGTTGGGGGTCACGTTAAATGCGACCTTCCTGCACCGCATGGCAGGCGATTCGGATGCCGCTGATCGTGAGCAAGAGCGGCCGCTCGTTGCGGCAGCGCTCGTTCGCATGCGGGCAGCGCGGATTGAAGGCGCAGCCGGCTGGCGGATTCAGCGGATTAGGCACCTCGCCCTGCACCGGCGTGCGTGCGCGTCCCGTATCAGTCATCTTCGGAATGGCGTCGAGCAGCATGCGCGTATAAGGATGGCGCGGGTTGGCAAACAGCGCCTGCTTGTCGGCCAGTTCCACCAACCGGCCCAGATACATGACACCGACTTGGTCGCTCACATGGCGCACCACCGCCAGGTTATGTGAAATGAACAGGTAGGTCAGACCGAGCTTGCGCTGCAGGTCCTTCATCAGGTTGAGCACCTGCGCCTGCACGCTGACGTCAAGCGCCGAGGTCGGCTCGTCGCACACGAGAAATTCAGGATGCGTGGCCAACGCTCGGGCGATCGAGATGCGCTGGCGCTGACCGCCGGAAAACTGGTGCGGGTATTTGGCGCCATCGAAGACACTCAAACCCACCGCGGTGAGCAATTCGCCGACACGTTCTTTCAGTGTCGCAGGCGTGTGCACCAGGCCATGCTCGATCAGCGGCTCGGCCACGATGTCCTGCACCAGCCAGCGCGGATTCAGCGATGCATACGGATCCTGAAAAATCATCTGGATGCGACTGCGCAATTGCAGGCCCTGGCGCGTCTTGAACACGGCATGGGCATCCAGGCCGTCAAACTGCAGATTGCCGCGGCTCGGCTCATACAGGCCGACCAGCAGCCGCGCCACTGTGCTCTTGCCGCAGCCGGACTCGCCGACCAGTGCCAGCGTCTTGCCTTTCTCGATCTCGAAGCTCACGCCGTCGACCGCGTGCAGCAGAGTGCGCGGTTTTCGCTCAAGCACACGATTGAGCCAGGGCGCCGAGACGTCGAACGACATCGCCAGGTCATTGGCCTGAACCAGGGCGGTCATGCTGGCACCTGCTGCGTTTCGGTCTCATGCAGCCAGCAGGCGGCGCGCGTGCGGCCAGCGGGCATGAGTTCGGGGCGCTGGCTGCGGCACTTGTCAAAGGCCTGCGGGCAGCGCGGGTTGTAGGCGCAGCCGACCGGAATGGCGTTCAGGCGCGGCATAGCGCCATCGATCTGGTTCAGGCGCTCGCGGTCCTGGCTGATGTCGGGAATCGCCGCCATCAAACCAGCGGTATAGGGGTGCGCGGGTCGGTTGATGAGTTCATGCACCGGGCCGATTTCCACAATCCGCCCGGCGTATAGAACCGCCACCCGGTCGCAGGTTTCAGCGATCACACCCATGTCGTGCGTGATCAGCATCACGGCCGCCTGATGCTGGTGGCAAATGCCTTTGAGCAGGGTGATGATTTGCGCCTGAATCGACACATCGAGCGCCGTCGTTGGCTCATCGGCCACGATCAGCTTGGGCTCAGCCGCCAGTGCCAGTGCGATCACCACGCGCTGGCGCATGCCGCCCGAGAACTGGTGCGGGTAATGGTCGATGCGCTGCTCGGGCGCCGGGATGCCTGTGTCCTTGAGCAGCGAGATGGCGCGCTCACGCGCTGCATTTTCACTCAGCGGCAGGTGCGTCCGGATCGTCTCGATCAATTGGTGACCGATCGTGTGCAGCGGGTTGAGTGAGGTCAGCGGGTCCTGAAAGATCGCGCCGATGCGCTTGCCCCGGATATGGCGCATCTGTTCGAAACCGTACTGGTCGATGCGCTCACCCTCTAACAGGATTTGTCCACCGGCAATGCGTCCCGGCGGCTCCAGCAGGCCGATGATGGCAGCGCCGGTGATCGACTTGCCAGCCCCCGACTCGCCGACCACACCGAGGATTTCACCGGGTGCGATATCGAACGAGATATCGTCCAGCGCGCGCAGCGTGCCGCGCCGATGCGGGAACTCGACAACCAGGTTTTTGACTTGCAACAGACTCATGGATTTAGCGCAACTTTGGATTCAAGGCGTCGCGCAGCCAGTCGCCCAGCAGATTCACGCTCAGGGAAATGAGTACCAGCATCAGGCCGGGGAACACGGTGATCCACCATTCTCCGGAGAATAAATAGTTGTTGCCAACGCGGATCAGTGTGCCCAGCGACGGTGACGTGGGTGGCGCGCCGACCCCCAGAAACGACAGCGTGGCCTCGATGATGATGGCGGTGGCGACCTGGATCGTGGCCAGCACCAGCACCGGCCCGAGCACGTTGGGCAGAACATGTCGGCGCATGATGCGCAGGCCCGAGACGCCGGTTACGCGCGCCGCCTGCACGTATTCCTTATTGCGCTCGACGAGGGTCGAGCCGCGCACAGTGCGCGCGTACTGGACCCAGCCGGTCAGCGTGATCGAGACAATCAGCACAAAAAAGGCCAGGCCTTCCTGGGCATTGGGAAACAAAGCCCGCCCGACGCCGGCGATCAGCAAGGCCACCAGAATGGCCGGAAACGACAGCATCACATCGCACAGGCGCATCAGGAGCGCGTCGACCCAGCCGCCCAGAAAGCCTGCCAGCAGGCCGAGCGTGACGCCCAGCAGCACCGACAGGATGACCGAGGCGAATCCCACCGCCAGCGAGATGCGCGCGCCGAACATCAGGGCAGATAGGATGTCGCGCCCCTGATCGTCGGTGCCGAGCAGATACTTGGAACTGCCCAGCGCATCCCAGGCCGGCGGCAGCCGCGCATCGCTCAACTCCAGCGTGCTGAGGTCAAACGGATTGTGCGGCGCAACGCCGTTGGCAAACAGCGAGCAGAAGATGCAGATCAGGGCCACAGCCGCCGCCGCCATCGCCACTGGCGAGTTGCGAAAGCTGTGACCGATATCGCTGTCGCCCAGACGGGCCAACCATTGCTTCATCCGGGCTGCGATCTGCGATTACGGGTTGACCTTGATGAACTTCCAGGGCATTTCATTGCCCGGCAGTTGCACCACGTCGATGTTCTTCTTCATGCCCCAGTTCAGCGCCTGCTGATGCAGCGGAATGTGTCCGATATCATCCTGATGAATCTTGAGCGCCTCGTGAATCATTGCGTTGCGCTTCTTGAGATCGGTCTCCGAGCCGATCGCCTGCGTCAGCTCATCGACCTTGGCGTTGCTGTAGGCACCCAGGTTGAACTGGCCACGCCCACCTTCGCCCGGCGAGGACATGATCGGATAGAGCACGTTGTGCACATCGACCGTGCTGGCAACCCAGCCGAGCATGTAGAAGCTGGTGTTGCGGCTCAGGATCTTGGGGAAATAGGTGCCCTTGGTTTCGGCTTCCAGATTGATCTTGACACCGATCTTGGACAGATTGGCCGCCACCGCCTGGCAGATCCGCTCGTCGTTGACATAGCGGTCATTCGGGCAATTCATCTTGACCTCGAAACCTGCGGGGTAGCCGGCTTCGACCATGAGCTTCTTGGCAGCGTCAACGTTGTAGGGCAGGCGCTTGCTCAGCGTCGCGTCAAAGCCGTTTACCTGCGGCGGCAGCAGCAGGGCCACCGGCGTCGCGGCGCCACGCATCACAGTCTTCTGGATGCCGTCGATGTCGATCGCCTGGTAGAAGGCCTGGCGCACGCGCTTGTCCTTGAACGGATTCTTGCCCTTGACATTAGAGAACAGCAGCTCGTCGCGCTTCTGGTCCATGCCGAGGAAGACCACGCGCAACTCAGGCCCCTGCAGCACCTTGAGCTTTGCATTGCCTTTGACGCGGTCCACGTCCTGTACCGGCACCGGCTCCATGACGTCGATTTCACCAGACAGGAGCGCGGCGACCCGCGTCGCATCGTTACCGATCGGGGTGAAAATCACTTCGTCAACGTTGCCGTCAATCTTGCCCCAGTAGTTCCCGTTGCGAACGAACGAGCTGCGCACGCCGGGCTGGCGTTCGCGCAAGCGGTACGGACCGGTGCCATTGGCATGGAACGAAGCGGCGTTCTCGATGCCCTTGCGCCGATCGACCGGCTTGGTGGCCTGGTTGGTTTCGCACCATTTCTTGCTCATCATGAGCCAGCCGGTGAACAGTTCGGGCAGGATCGGGAACGGCGCCGTGGTGATGACATCGATCGCGTGGTCGTTGATCTTCTTGATCTCCTTGACCTGGCCGACGTAGCTCTTCATGTCCGAGCCGTCGTCCTTGGCGCGCTCGTAATTGAAAATCACATCATCCGCCGTGAACGGTGTGCCGTCATGGAACTGCACGTTCTTGCGCAGGTTGAAGCGCCACACCGTGGGCGCGGTCTGCTTCCAGTCGGTTGCCAGTGCCGGCGTGAGCTTGTAATCACGACCGCGCGTGAGCAGCGGCTCGTAGACATTGCCGACCACCGTCAGCTGCAGCGACTCGTTGAGCGAGTGCGGATCCATGGACAAGGCGTCGCCCTGATTGCCGATGCGCAGGGTAACGGCAGACGCGGTGAAGCCCAGCGCCATCAAAGCCAGCGCAAGGGGGGCCAAAGTCATCGTTCTCGTGAGTTTCATGGTGGTTCCTGTTGATGAAGCAAAAAAATCAAGGCGCTGCTAGCGGCATGGCCTGCTCGGCCAGGCTGGCGTGCAAAGCCGCGCCCAAAGGCAGTATCTCGTCGTTAAAATCATATCGGCTGTTGTGCAAACCGCAGCTGCCGACGCCGTTCGCGGCTCCCTGCCCGATGCGCAGGTAAGCACCGGGCTTGACCTGAAGCATAAAGGAAAAATCCTCCGCGCCCATGCTGGGCTCCAGATCGCGCACCACATGGTCGCGCCCGACCAGGCTTTGCGCCACATCGCCGGCAAAACGGGCCTCGACCTCACTGTTGATGGTGGCCGGGTACATGCGCTCGTAATGCACGCTGGCGGTCGCGCCAAACGCCAGCGCCACGGCACTGCACATCTCCTGCAAGCGCCGCTCCAGCAAGTCCTGCACCTCCGGCTTGAAGCTGCGCACGGTACCGGTCAGCGTGGCGCTGCCCGGTATCACGCTCATGGCCGAGAGCTCGCCAGCGCGCATGCCGCACAGGCTGATCACGGCGCTGTCGATCGGTCGGACGTTGCGCGACACAATGCTCTGCACGGCCGTGATGATGTGCGCCGCCACCAGCACTGGATCGACTGTCTGATAGGCGTGCGCCCCATGGCCACCGCGACCGGTGATCTCGATCGTGATGCGATCGGATGCCGCCATCATCGGACCCGGGTTGATGCCGATGGTGCCGGGACGCATGGCGGGCCAGTTGTGCATGCCGAAGACCGACTGCACCGGAAAGCGCTCGAACAGGCCGTCCTCGATCATGGCTTTCGCGCCGGCGTAACCTTCTTCTCCCGGCTGAAAGATCAGCACCGCAGTACCATCAAAGTTGCGCGTCTCGGCCAGGTAGCGCGCCGCGCCCACCAGCATCGCCGTGTGGCCATCGTGGCCGCAGCCATGCATGCGGCCCGTGTGCGTGGACTTCCAGGCGAAATCGTTGTGCTCGGTCATGGGCAGCGCGTCCATGTCGGCACGCAAGCCGATCATCCTGCCGCTGCCACCCGCCTTGCCGGCGCGACCCCGGATGACGGCCACCACACCGGTCTTGCCTATCCCCGTGTGGACCTCGTCGACACCGCAAAGCCTGAGCGCCTGCTGCACCCGGTCCGCCGTGTAGCGCTCTTCAAAACCGAGTTCCGGGTGTGCATGCAGATCGCGCCGCAAGGCCGTGATCTCGGGATGAAACGCGGCAATGTGGGCAAACGCGCGCCCATGGACTCGCAAACCTGCAGCAAGACCTGTGTGTGGCATCAATGTCCTCCAGACTGGCCGACCCGCAGGCGCGGATCGACCGCAAAATAAAGCAGATCGACCACCAGGTTGATTCCGACGAAGATCAGCGCAATCAGGCACAGGTAGGCGGCCATGATCGGAATGTCGGCGTAGGTCACGGCCTGAATGAACAGCAAGCCCATGCCGGGCCACTGGAAGACGGTCTCTGTGATGATCGCAAAGGCAATCAGTTGCCCCAGTTGCAGCCCGGTGATCGTAATGACAGGCACCAGCGTATTCTGCAGCGCATGGCCGAAGTGAATCGCACGATTACTCAAGCCCCGGGCGCGCGCAAAGCGGATGTAGTCGGTGCGCAGGACTTCCAACATTTCAGCGCGCACCAGACGCATGATGAGCGCGAGCTGAAACACAGCCAGCGTGATGGCCGGCAGCACCAGATGGTGCCAGCCATCGCGCGTGAACAGGCCGCTGCTCCACCAGCCGAGCTGCACCACCTCACCGCGCCCGAAACTCGGAAACCAGCCCAGGCCCACGGAAAACGCGAGGATCAGCAGGATCCCGATCAGGAAGGTCGGCAGGGAGACGCCAAGCAGAGAGACCGTCATTGCGACCTGGCTCAGGAAACTGCCGCGCTTGAGCGCCGCATAAACGCCCAAGGGCACACCGATCAACAGGGACAGGATGGCCGCCACCAGGGCCAATTCGATCGTCGCCGGCAGACGCTCGCCAATCAGGCGCGACACCTTGGCGCCTTGGCGCAGGCTCAGACCGAATTCACCTTGCACGGCGTTGAGCAGGAAATGCCAGAACTGCACGAAAAAGGGTTGATCCAGACCCAGACTCGTGCGCAGCTGCGCGATCTGGTCGGGCCGTGCGTCCTGCCCCAGCAGGAACACCACCGGGTCACCGACATACTGAAACAACATGAAGGCAATGAAGGCGACCACCACCATCACGATCAGTGCCTGGAGCAAACGGCGAAGAATAAAAACAAACATCGATCAGGGCCAGGCAAAGACAGAATTTTACACAGCAAGCCGCGTGCCAATACGCGGACTTACCATGAGGTGGCCGCACGGTGCCCACCCGATTCCAGGTGAGACACACCTAACACCTCTGTCTTGCGTTTGCGCAAGGAATTCGCCAGGCGACCGACCTATTGTGGTTTGGCGCACAGTTCACAATCTTGCGCGCGGAGCATGATAAGCAACCGCAAACCTCTGGAGCCCAGCATGAGACGAAAAACCTTTGTCACCACCCTGATTGCCGTCGCAATAGGCGTTAGCGGGCCTGCCTTCGCCCAGCGCGATGAGCCCCTGCCGCCCGTCAGACTCCCGCGACACCTGATCGACAACACGCGCGAGCGCCAGCCCAGTCGCCCGTATAACCAGGGCCGTGGACCGTACGAGGCGCAACGAGACGAGCGCGGCGCCGGTCCCGAGCATCGCTTCCAACGAGGCGACCGCCTGCCGCCCGAATACCGCCACCGCAATTACGTGGTCAACGACTGGCGCAGCCACAACCTGAGCGCCCCGCCGCGCGGTTACCAATGGGTCCAGACCGGCACCGACTACGTGCTGGTGGCGATTGCCACCGGCATCATCCTGCAGTTGATCTTAAACAACTAAAAAAAGAACCCCGCTGCGTTGCCGCAGCGGGGTTCTTGAGTCTTGATCTCTAGCTGACTTGCGTCAGCGTCAGATTAGAACTTGTGGTAGATACCAACAGCCAGGTTGTTCGAGCTGCCGTTGGCAACCACTGCGCCAACACCGCCGGTGCTGTACAGATTGCCGCCGTCGCTGTTCTTCACGTTAGCGTAGGTTGCGTAAGCAATCGTGCGCTTGGACAAGTTGTAGTCCACACCCAGGCCGAACAGTTCGCCGGTTGCGTCAGCAACGGTAGCGATGTTGTTGGTCGCGCGGATGTACGAAGCCTTGAAGTTGGCAGCGCCGAACGGAACGATCACACCGATCAGGTTGCTGTCGTTCTTCGGTGTAGCGCCCGTCAGAGCCATTTCTTCATGTGCGTAGGTGTAAACAACCTTGGCAGCGCCGAAGTCGTACGAAGCAGACAAGGAACGCAGCGTGTAGTCGCCGATAGCAGCTGTCGAAGCGTACTTGGTCTGTTGCTGACCCAGGGACACGAAGATCGGGCCCTTGGCGTACTGACCGGTCACCGAGTAACCATTGCCGTCGTCGCTGTTGGCGGCGCCGCTAGTGTTCTCACCCATGAAATACTGAACGTTGGCGGAGAAACCGCTCATGTCCGGTGTGATGTAGGTGATCATGTTGGACGCATTGGTGATGGTCCGTGCGCCCAGAGCAGCACCCAGAGTCAGCATCATTTGTGTCGAATCAGCAGGGCCGTTCGTGCCGTACGGATCCACAGCAGCTTGCACGCCGATAAACGTGTTGACGTATTCGCGACCCAGTTTCAGTTCACCGAAGTTGCCAACCAAACCGACGTACGAACGGCGTTGGAACACGATGCCTTGAGCGCCAGCAACTGCAACAGCAGCGCCAGATGCCTGGTTGTTGGTGTTGGTGCCTTTGCCGGCGCCACTGTCATTGGCCAGGCCAGCTTCGAGCCAGAACTCGGCCTTCAGACCGCCGCCCAGATCTTCCAGACCGCTGAAACCCAGCTTGCTGGAGCCCAGTTGCGAATTGCCCATGAAGGACTTGGTTTGATTGCCGCTGGCCAGATCAGCGCTGGCATAGTTATAGGAAGCGTCAACTGCGCCCCAGATGGACACGGTGGATTGTGCGAAGGCGCCGGTGGCAGCCAGGGCAGCCAGAGCTACGAGGGTT
>Ga0214249_1000346_pt1 | contig 20768 bp, 25 predicted proteins | sample TroBogypolimnion_17_FD_153087 | JGI IMG/M metagenome (GOLD analysis project Ga0214249, IMG submission 153087) | Freshwater microbial communities from Trout Bog Lake, WI - 23JUN2009 hypolimnion | ecosystem: Environmental > Aquatic > Freshwater > Lake > Hypolimnion/Profundal zone | place: Trout... | reverse complement strand
AAACAACGAGCTCAGCAATTAAGAGACAAATATGATTATGTATCTCTCTTTTTTAGTGGAGGAGTTGATAGTACAAATGCACTTCATGCATTTATAGATAATGATATTTTCTTAGATGAAATTGTTATATGGCGCCCTCATTGTACAGAAAATAAAATGAATAGTATAGATAGAACTCCCTATAATGTATCATCGGAAACTGTATTAGCAGCACAACCCCATCTGAGGCAATATATAAAAGATCCAAGAACTGTAATAAGAATTATATATCTAGATGAGGCAATTGAGAAGTTTGTGGCAGATCCTATGCTCTCGGTACAATATTTTAGTTTACCTAATTTTTCACCTAATACATTTACTAAGATTGCGATGCAGCTAACAGATACCATATGGAATAAATTATATTCTTCCGGAAAGAATGTATGCCATATACATGGAGCAGATAAACCGTTTGTTTTTATAGAAGATGGATTATATAAATTTGGATTTTTCGATGCAGCAGCGACAACATTTACAGCCGAGCCAGTTTTCCACACAGATGTATCTGATATGATTAGTAAACATCAATTCCATGAGTTATTCTACTGGACAGCAGATTTGCCACAATTAGTTATAAAGCAATGCCAGGTAGTAAAGAAACTATGTGAATCAAGTACCTATTTCTACGAAATGTTTAAGTATAGTAGATTTATGACACAAGATAATCTTGCACCCATGTTGCCATACATATATCCTCCACATGTCACTGAAGTAAGAAAATTGTTTACTACGTCTAGTCCTGGTTCAGGATTATATGCACCACAGAGTATATGGTTCTATGAAAATATGCCTAATCACATTCGGGTGCTTTCAATGATATAGTAACATATTCTAAAGATAGAATTGATGATAGATTTTTTAAACCTCGTGCAGCAAATAACCTAGGAACTTCTATATATCTTAAGAATCCACTATATTCATCGATAAACAAGGATACATATCGTGGAATCGGATCAAAGGTATATACATTATGACATCTATTTATAAACGATTAGGATATTATATGGTAGATAGTTATATCTTTTTCAATAAAGGCGATGCATTAATACATGCCAGTAAAACAGGAAAAGATGTTACATGGTATTTCAATGATGATATTTTTTCTGCCATTGATTGGTCTATTCCAATAGATACTTCATTAACTGAATTGTATAAACAACGAGCTCAGCAATTAAGAGACAAATATGATTATGTATCTCTCTTTTTTAGTGGAGGAGTTGATAGTACAAATGCACTTCATGCATTTATAGATAATGATATTTTCTTAGATGAAATTGTTACATATAGACCTCGATACATAGAAGAAACAGTTAATAGTATAGATACGACCTCTTATAATTTATATTCAGAGACTATATTAGCTGTGGTACCTCATCTAACTAAATATATAACAGATCATAGAACTAAAATAAGAATTATATATCTTGATGATGCATTGGATAGATTCGTTTCTGATCCTGTATTGCTTTCACAGTTTCCTAATTTATCTCATTTTACACCTACAACATTGTGTAATTTAGCAATGATGGTAACAGATCTAGAATGGAATAAATTATATTCTTCCGGAAAGAATGTATGTCATATTAGAGGAGCAGATAAACCTTTAATTAAGGCAAACAAATTAAATGTATTTAAATTTCACGATATATCATCGACAATAGCAACTGAGCCAAAGTTTCATACTAATCTATCTGATATGATTAGTACACATCAATTTCAGGAGCTATTTTATTGGACACCAGATTTGCCACAATTAGTTATAAAGCAATGCCAGGTAGTAAAGAAACTATGTGAATCAAGTTCTTATTTTTATTCAATGTTTAATAGTGCAGCCACTATGACACAAGATAATCTCGTACCTATGTTGCCACATATCTATCCTTCACACGTGACTGATATACGGAACTTATTTACTACTTCTAGTCCCGGTTCAAATTTATATTCTCCACATAATATATGGTTTTACGAACATATGCCGGTGAATATTACAAGTATTTTTGAAAATATGGTACAGAGGGGTAGAGAGAATATCGATGATAGATTTTTTAGGCCACTTCGTGATGACCCACTTGGTACTAGTTTATATTTTAAGAATCCATTATATAAACAACCTAAGAGTGCATATCAGGGTTTCTGGAGTAAAACTTATATATTATGATAAACGGAATTATAAAAATTGACTTTGAAACTATCTTACCTGTATGGAAAGATGAATTATGGCCCGGGAGAGTATCTGCAATAGAAACTCACAGTGCTATGTTACATCTATATAAAGAATATGATATAGGTAATTTTTTATTACCTAGTTGGTATCTTGGCTACATTGTAGATGAAGAATTAATCGGTGTTAATAGCGGACATATGTGTATCGATGGCAGCGCCCGCTCTAGAGGCCTTTGGGTTTGTCCAAAAAACCGCAAAAACGGATATGGTAAACAGCTTCTTGATGCCACGATAGCAGAGGCTAAAGTGCAAAATGCTAGTTCTGTGTGGAGTTATTCACGTAAGACATCATGGCCGACTTATGAATCTGCTGGATTTGTTTTGACCTCCGATTGGGAACAAAGCGAGACAAGTGAAGCCAATGCATATTGTTATATAAGGATATAATAAATGAGTGTTAATGCTTTAATCTTTACAGAATTAATACACGATTCTATGTATAGTCGTGGATTAGGCGCATACAGAATTGCGACAGAAATTCGAAAGGCAGGATATACTTGCCAAGTAATTGACTTCTTCACTAAGTTTAATGATGAAGAAATGGAAAAGATTATGTCTTCGTTTATTGGTGAAGATACATTATTTGTCGGATTTTCATCTACATTTTTTGCATACGTAGATGAAAAATTAAATACATATCAACGATTGATCACTGGTAAAGAGAGACAAGAACCAGGTAAGCAACTCGATACATTAAATTATCCATATCATTGGGAGAAAATGCAGATATGGTTTAAGAAAATGAAAGAAATTAATCCCAAGGTAAAAATTGTATTTGGTGGATCTAAATCACGATATCTAAATGCGATGTGTGATGCATACGCCGCCGGCTACGCAGATCAAGTGATAATCAGTTACATGAAGTTTCTAGAAGGTAAGAATCCTTTCTTTCAATTTAAAAGAATAAATGATACTCAGATCCTTTTTAATGGAGATACAGATGTATTTGATTTTACAAAAAGTACAGTAGAATGGGATAAAACAGATCATTTAATACACGGCGAAACCGTCCCGATTGAAATTGCACGTGGTTGCATCTTTAAGTGTAAATTTTGTAGTTTTCCCTTAAATGGAAAGAAAAAATTAGATTATATAAAAGATGAAAAAATATTAAGAGATGAATTTCTTCGAAACTATTATGAATATGGAATTACTAGATACATCTATGCCGATGATACACATAATGATACAATTGAGAAATTACAGATGATGCATAGAATAGTAACAAGTCTACCATTTGAGCTCGAGTATTCTTCATATCTACGATTAGATTTAATTCATGCACATAAAGAGACAGCCACACTATTAAGAGAATCTGGATTAAGAGGTACTATGTTTGGTATCGAGAGTCTTAATTATAAATCGGCCCAGGCAATCGGCAAAGGTCTTCATCCCGAAAAAGTTAAAGAAACATTACATTGGTTAAAAAATGATATATGGAAAAACGAAGTTGGTATCAGTGCTTCATTTATAGTCGGTCTTCCTTATGATACTCCTGCGACCGTAGAAGAGTGGTCCAATTGGTTATTAGATCCATCATGCCCTATTGATACATTTTTTATTGGACCACTCGGTATTAAACCTATGAGAAATCATCCCAATGCTAAACTATGGAATTCTGAATTTGAATTAGACTCAGAAAAATATGGTTATGTTATGGAACAAGATGGATATCGTTGGACGAATGAATATTTTACCTATACGACGGCCGAGGCGCTGGCGTCGAAAGTATTAAGGACAGCTAGGTCCATTGACAGATTTCGGTGTGCAGGTTTTTCATTAATTACACTCTCTAATATGGGATTTAATCCATCAGAAATAATAGGTTGTGCCAGTAGACCGATATTTGAACAATCTCTGAAATTGAGACTTAAAAATTTCAATCAATATAAAGAAAAATTATTAGAACAGATAGGATATAATAAATGAGTGTTAATGCTTTAATCTTTACAGAATTAATACACGATTCTATGTATGGTCAAGGTGTTTGTAGAGCCGCTGGCGCATACAGAATTGCGACAGAAATTCGAAAGGCAGGATATACTTGCCAAGTAATTGACTTCTTCACTAAGTTTAATGATGAAGAAATGGAAAAGATTATGTCTTCGTTTATTGGTGAAGATACATTATTTGTCGGATTTTCATCTACATTTTTTGCATACGTAGATACAGATCTTGATCAATCTCAAAAAAATCAGCTCAAAGAATCTAAAGATTTTGCACCTGATGAATTTCAGAAACTCAAGGATAGACTCCCGACACAATTTATTACAACTTCTTATCCCTATCATACAGATAAGATGATAGAATGGTTCGAGAAAATAAAAAAAATTAATCCTAATACGAAAATAGTACTCGGAGGTGGTAAATCTGGTAATCTCCTCGGTCCATGTGATGCATATGCTATTGGATATGCAGATCAAGCTACTGTAGATTATATGAAATTCTTAGAAGGAAAGAATCCATTCTTTAAATATAAGAAGATAAATGATACACAGATATTATTTGAAGGGAAAGATTCTGTAAATAACTTTGAATTTTCCGATAGTGAAATTATATGGCACAAAACAGATTATATAAATCATCAAGAGACAGTACCTATTGAGATTGCACGAGGTTGTATCTTTAAGTGTAAATTTTGTAGATATCCGTTAAATGGAAAGAAAAAATTAGATTTCGTTAAGAATGATAATATATTGAGAGATGAGTTTCTTAGAAATTACTATGAACACGGAATTACTAGATATATCTATGCCGATGATACACATAATGATTCTATTGAAAAATTAGAAAGAATACATAAGGTTGTTACGAGTTTACCATTTGAGTTGGAATATGCTGCATATATCCGTCATGATTTAATTCATGCTCATAAAGAGACGGCTTCTTTATTAAGAGAATCTGGATTAAGATCTGCGATTTTTGGGATCGAGACATTGAATCATAAATCAGGTCAATCTATAGGAAAAGGATTACACCCGGAAAAGACAAAGGAACTATTACATTGGTTAAAAGATGACATATGGAAGGATGAAGTAGCAATGTATTCGGGATTTATAGTAGGACTTCCATACGATACTCCTGTTACAATAACTGACTGGGCAAAATGGCTATTAGATCCATCATGCCCATTAGATGCTTTCTCGTTTGAGCCATTATATATCAATAGGAATTTAAAATTCAGACCATCAGAATTTGATATGCAAGCAGAAAAATATGGATATATATATTGGGCCAGGAAGAAGATTGGACAAGTGACAATTTTAGTTTTTATACTGCAAGACTCTTGGCGAAGAAATTAATGGATATAGCAATAGAATCTAACAGATTTCGTCCATCGAGTTTTAATTTACTTATGTTAGGTAATCACGGAGTTACGCCAAGTAAATTAATCGGTAGACATCGCCTGACAATAAGTAGTCAAATGACCAAGACCGTTACAGAGTATATAAGTGAATATAAAGAAAAAGTTCTAAAACAGATAAACAAATGAAATATCAATTTAATCCATATAAGATAGATTATGAAAAGATAGATGTATCTATATATGATTTCAAGACAGAATGCATATTAGCTTCACATAAAGCAATTTCAAAGAATAGAAAGAATAAACCGTTGATGGTGATGTTGAGCGGAGGCCTTGATAGTGAAATGGTCGCTAGAGCTCTACTTCTTTCTGGAATATCATTTAAATGCTTAATAGGAAAATTACAGGTTGAGGTAGCCACAGAGACAATAACGTTAAATGAGCACGATTATCATTACGCAGAAAAATGGTGTAATTCTAATAATATAAAGGTAGAGTATTGTTCACTTGACATATATAAAGATGCTAAGTTGTTAACAGAATATGCATTGCTCGGCCAAGGCTTCTCTCCACAGCTTGCATGGCATATGTATTTAATGAAATGGTGCCATGATAATGGTTATTTCTTTGTAGGTGGTCATGAAGATATAGATTTTGTTTTAAAGGATGGGGAATATTTTTCTAAAGATTTTCAGAGAGATTTATCTACACAGAACTTTGTTGATAAACTTGGATTAGATGGCATCAATAGGTTCTGGAAACAAGATTCTCGTCTAATGGCATCTTTCTTAAAGTTATCTACAGTGCAACAACTTATGAAAGATAGGGTGGAAAATTTAGTAGAATATAAGAGTAAATATTTCTCTGAAGTTTTCCCAGATATAGAAGAGAGGCCTAAGTTCACTGGATTCGAGAGAGTACAAGAATGGGATGCCATTCTTCGCACCTATATGAAAAAATTTAATCTACAATATAATGATATATCGTATGTACCAGCATCTTATTTCAATTCTTAAAGATCTATGAAATTATTTATTACACTTATATTAAGTCTATTTATTCTACCTGCATATTCATTTCCGGATATTTTTAACGTATATGCTACATCCGGTGTCAGAAATATAACATGCCGAGCACTCTTTGATTTATATGCACGAGAATATAATGCTTACCCGGTTTATATCGCAAAGGACGGCGCCAGCGGCCTAATCGGCATGATGGCAATGATGAATGACAAGACTCCATCTGTAGCATGTATGGGACCTTCAGAAACAATATTCAATAATACACAATACCCGGGTCATGAGAAAGAACATGCAGAATTAAAAACTATAACAATAGTTGCAACTGGTTCTGTAGTATTCTATACCAGTGGCAATAGTAAATATTCAAACTTAAAGGAATTGATAAACTCAGATACGCCCATATCAATTGGATATCATACCGCTGCAAATAAGACAGCAGCTCAATTGGCGTTGAATGGGAAAGAGGTGTTATGGGTACCATTTAATAATCCAACAGCATCATTATCATCTTTAATAGATGGGTCGTTGACTCTGTATGTTGAAACGGGTAGTTTAGATTCTATTGCAAAATCCGGCAGGCTTAAGAGTCTAGGATATATTGGTAAAAATTTAAGTATGAGTGGCCCGGATATAACGGCAGATTTTCCATTGGCCACTGCTGTTCCTGTTTTTATATCTGTAACCACTAATACAAATACATCACAGAAAGACATAGAGGAATTAAATACACGACTCCAGATGATTATACATTCTAATGAGTTCAATAATTTATTATCTACAATCTCATGGTTACCGTCTGGTACATCTATTAAGCAATCAAACGATATTATATGGCGTGCTCGCGCTGAAACTAAACGATTAGGAATAATTAATTAATATCATGAATACCTTATTAACCAATCATAATCGATTAGGACATTATCGAGTAGGTAATTCTATTATTCTTAATAAAGCAGATGCTTTTATAGAAGCTTCATCTCGCAAAGAAACAGTGAATTGGAATTTTAATGATGATATATTTTCATCAATTGATTGGAGAATCCCAATCAATACACCACTTGCTGAATTATATCGACAAAGAGCCCAACAACTTCGTGACAAATATGATCATCTGTCTCTATTTTTCAGCGGCGGCGTAGATAGTGGAAATGTGTTACATTCGTTTATAGATAATAATATTCTACTAGATGAAATAGTAATGTATAGACCAAAGACACTTGAATCAACTTTTAACACAAGAGATACATCGAATTGTAATTTATATTCCGAAATCGAATTTGCAGCAATTCCGCATCTTCGTAAATATGTCAAGGATATAAGAACAAAAATACGAATAATCGATATGGATTACTCTTCAGATAGATTTTTAAATAATGATAATCTGGTATCACAATTTCAGACATTAAATATATATCAGCCATCAGGTATGGCTCGCCTTGCCATGTGTTTAGATGATCCTATCTGGAATGAATATAGTCTATCTGGAAAAAATTCCTGTCATATTCATGGTATAGATAAACCTATAATTAAATTAGAAAATAATCAATATAGTTTTCAATTCATAGATACCTCTGTAGCTGTAGCTATGATGCCCGTTCCTAAATATCATACATCTTTGACTGAGATGATCGATAGACATCAAAGTCATGAATTATTTTATTGGACGCCTGACTTACCACAACTGGTAATAAAACAATGTCAGATTTTTAAAATGTTAGGATTAATTCCAGAATTTAGAATGCTATTTGAAAAATCAGATAGATTATCTCAAGATAAACTTACTGCTCTATATCCGTTTATATATCCACCGCATGTTATGTCACTTCGTGATGCTTTCTGTACACAGAAAAATGGAATGGATTTATTTGCTGGCCAGCAGTCATGGTTTTATGACAAGATGCCGGAATATGCAAAAGGTCAATTCTTGTATATGGTAAAAAATATGCAGGATACAATTGATACTCGATTCTTTAGAGGTATTAATAATACAAATTACTATTTAGAGGATCCTGATTTAGGTAGTCCAAAAATTGCATTAAGAACAGTAAAAAGTAAGGAATATATATTATGACACAAAATATAAGAAGAAATTATTCTTATAGAGATCATGTTAAATTTGGTTGGGGAAAAGGTACATATAATTTCGATGATATAACTCTGGGATTACCTTATTGGATAAAATTCGGCAGATGTGAACGTCAACCAATGTCATTTAGAGAAGAATGTGTAAATGCCGCGAGATTAATTAGTGAGACAGCTGAAAAACCTATCCTTGTATTTTTTTCCGGTGGAATAGATTCAGAAGTTGTTGTACGATCGATGATGGAAGCAGGTGTCTCATTTGAAGTTCTTATAATGAATGTATGCTATAATGAATTAACTGGATTAAATTCACATGATACAGCATATGCGTTAGATTTTGTTAAGAGACATAATATAAAATATAGAATCTATGATTATGATGTAGCATCATATATAATGACTAAGTATTTACAAGATTCACACAATTTTCGACTTAATGTGTTAGGATTTGCGGTACATGCTGATATCTCTAGAGTGTTTTGTCATGATTATCTATGTATATTTGGTTCCACTATTGTAGCATTATTTAGGGGTCGATTAATGGATAATTTAACAATCTCAGAAGGGATATTTACGGAAGGAATGATTACAGAACATACCACGGGAATTATTTCACCATTAAATGTCGTAAGTAATCTGGGAGAAACTATGATTTATGGTTTTTTTCAATATACTCCTGAATTAATGCTTTCGTGGATACTTAATGATGATATACAACATTGGATGAAATATGAACAAGCATTTTTAAATATATCATCGAGGGCAATAAAACCATGGGTGATACATAAATTATGGGATGATATAATACCGAGACCGAAGTATACATCATTTGAATATTTTGATATTATGCAAGGTACACGAGATAAATGGAGAGAATATGATCCAGAATTAGTAGCTGCATTTGAATCAGACGAAAAATTTATCAGAGATGGCACACGAGTGATATATACTTGTGATGAACTCGTTGATATGCTTTCACCGACAATAAACAAATAATATATTGGAAAATCTAATATGCAGAATATAAAAAGAAATTATACCTATAAAGATCATTTTAAGTGCGGATGGGGAGATGGAATATTTAATTTCGAGGGAGATAGAACAGGATTAAGATATTGGTGTACATATGGCAGATGTGAACGTCAACCAATGTCATTTAGAGAAGAATGTGTAAATGCCGCGAGATTAATTTTCGAATCTACAGATAAGACTATCCTTGTATTTTTTTCTGGCGGAATAGATTCAGAAGTTGTTGTACGATCGATGATGGAAGCAGGTGTCTCATTTGAAGTTCTTATAATAAATTTTTGGTATAAAGGGAAATCTGGATTAAATTCACATGATACAGCATATGCGTTAGATTTTGTTAAGAAACATAATATAAAATATAGAATCTATGATTATGATTTAAGTGATTATTTAAAAACACAATATACCGGTGATATGAAGAAATATGTTTATCCACGTCCGGGTCGTCACATAATTGCTAATCTTACGAAATTATTATGTAATGAATTTCTATGCGTAATGGGTGATGGCGAACCTGCCTTAATGAGATCACGGCTGAATGGTTTTCCAGATTTAGAAGGTATGATGATATATGATGATACAGGAGAAGTAGAAGTCCTCCACGCCGTCTCTGAATGCAATGAATCAGCAGTATTTGGTTTTTTTCATTATACTCCTGAGTTATTATTGGCATGGCTTCTTAATGAAGATATACAGAATTTTGTAAAGTATGAAAGAGCATTTTTAAATATTTCATGGATATCAATAAAACCGTTTGTATATCATAAATTTTGGCCAGATATGACACCTCGTCCGAAATACACAGGAATGGAATTCATTGATGGTGAATATGCAAAATGGATGAAAAATCCCGATGATACATCAATTGATCCAGATTTATTGGAATTATGTGAAAATCATCGAGATTTTGATTGGGAATCTTGTAAAGTTATCTCCCAATATACTGATTTGCTAGAAAGTCTATCACCTATAATCTAATGTTCCTTTTATATTTTTTATTATGGACGTTGATATTATATTGGGTTCATCGTATCGGCCATCATACATATATTATTCGACGCTTTCACTGGGGCCATCATAGATTCATCAATGCACATGAAACTAATTGGCATTGGAATAATTTATTCTTATTTAATAATAACTGGGTAAGTACAGTCGATCTTTGGATTACAGAGGTTATTCCGACTATTATTTTTTGTTATATTACGGGAACATGGTGGCTCTGTATCTTATATTATCTTTGGGCAGCTTTAATTCAGGAATATATTGAACATAATCCGAATATAGATATTCCGTTATTAACAAGTGGAAAATGGCATAGATTACATCATCGATATCATAATAAGAATTATGGATTATTTTTCCCACAGTGGGATTTATTATTTGGAACATATAAAGGTGTAAAAGATTGATAAATACATATATTATGGGAGACTTATATCATGGGTATAGTATCTTTTTTGTTAGGTAACAAAAATTTGGTGATAGGCGCAATATTACTTGCCTTGATTGCAGGTACGGTAATATATATTAAAATTTTGAAGAGTGAATTATCTACGGCTAATGCACAGAAAGCTGCACTCACAGTAGAATTACAAGTTTCGCAAGCCTCAGTAAAAACTTTACAACAATCAATTACTGATCAGAATGCTGCAATTGATAAAATGAAATCTGATGCAGACGCCCGCACAGCCTCACATCAGGCCGAAATTAAGAAGGCAAAGACTACTTCTGACAATTATAAGAAACAAGCAGAAGATCTAATGAAACTTCGATCACCGCAAAATATTCCAAAATGCGACGCGGCCAATGATATTATCAATCGGGAGATTCAAAATGCAAAATAAACTCTTGGTAATAATTATTTCCACATTCTTAGCAGGATGTGCCACAACTGAACCTACTATTAAGATAGTAACTCAGCGTGTTGAAGTACCTGTCGCTGTACCATGTAAGGCAGTGGTACCAACTCCGCCAGATCTAAATTTTGGTAAGGTTACACCCGATCAAGATGTATTTGAAAAAACTAAGGCATTATTGGCAGATAGAAAATTACAACTTGGTTACGAGACAGAACTAGTAGCCGCATTGAATTCTTGTATAAAGTAGAATCATACATTACACTAACGACTGAAATACTGTTTGACTAAATTTAGCAGAAATAGCGATTCTGATTCTATATCTGCATATAATGGAATGAATATCGTAAAGTGGCTTGGTCTCCACTTGGCAGTATTTCAACTGATTTTTAAGATTTTTGATTGCTTGGACAACCGCTGTCATCGCGTATGGTAGAGGAAGTTCGGGTCTGCATAGAACAGGGCTTGTCGCTCTGTGGAAGTGTATGTTCGATGTCTGCCATAAAGAAAAGGATGTTTAGCGAAAGCTAATGGCCCCAGGTGTGAATAGAAATATGATCATGCTCTGCACTAAGACTAACTACACGTTATTACCACAACGACTCCGCAGTAATACAAACAGAACTCGTTGACGCTGTTCGCCGAGGGTTCGGGTTGTAGCACCTATGATCCATTTTGAAAGGTGGGGAGGACGGAGTAATCCGTAGATTAATGGTTGTCACTCGCAAGAGCACAGAACCCCGGCTATAGAGCAATCAAATTTTTTTATATAGTAAATAGTATCACAATTAAATTACAAACATGAAATATATTCTATCACTCATCTTATCTCTTACTTGCATTAGTGCAATGGCAGAACTACCTACATCACTTATTGCATATTCATCGCAGGTATCCGGCGGCAAGGTAGCTGTATGTCGTGCATTACTCGATAGATATGCTATCGAGTATAAAACTCCTGTTACTATTTTAATAAAACCGGGTGCCGATGGTCTAATTGCAATGGAAGAAATGTTAAAGAGTAAAGATTTCTCATTGTTATGTACTGGACCATCTGAGAGTGTATTTAATAATGCACAATATCCGGGCCATGAAGCATCCCACGCTGCACTAACAATGGTCTCATTAGTTAGTGTTTCACCATTTAGTTTTATTACGGGTGCAAATAACAAATATTCTACTCTTCCAGAATTATTAAAATCTGGAAAGCCTATATTAGTAGGATATCACGCACAGGGATTAAAATTCATTGCACAGGCAGTATTTGGCGATTATCCGGTAACATGGGTACCTTATAAAAGTTCAAATGAAGCATTATCATCTTTAATAGATAACACACTAGATGTTTATACTGATGGCGGCGCCCTAGAAGTAATTGCTAAATCGGGAAAATTAAAAAGTTTGGGGCATTTTAACGGATTACCAGATACAACTGGTATAGACTTAAATAAGATATATCCCAGTGCTTCAAAGTTTCCAGTCTTAATTTCAATCACAACGTCATCGGCCAATAACCCAGCAGATATAGAAGAATTAAATAAACGATTAAATAAAATTCTCAAGACACCCGAAATGATAGAGACATTACGGATGAATGTAAATGTCCCATTTGGTGCAACAGTCAAAGAATCAAATGACTTCATTAAGGAATTCCGTGCAGCAGTATCAAGGACATATAATGGAACAACCAAATAATTTATTAATTCATAGAAGACTAGGAATCTATTGGGTCGGTGATAAACCGTTTATTAATAAAGTAGATGGATTTATTGAATCAAGTAAATCCAACATACCAGTTAGGTGGGATTTCAACGATGATGTATTTTCATCGATTGATTGGACTATACCAGTTGAAACATCTTTAGATGAATTATATAGACAACGTGCCCAGCAATTGAGAGACAGATATGATTATATTTCTCTTTTCTTCAGCGGTGGAGTTGATAGCACAAATGCATTACATGCATTCATAGATAATGATATATTATTAGATGAAATTGTTATGTTTCGTCCGAAACATATAGAAACGAATAACTCCGATTTATCAAATAGAAATCTTTACGGAGAAATTGATTATGCGGCAGTCCCACATCTAAAAGAACATCTAAAAGATCCGCGAACAATAGTTAGATTTATTGATATTGATAATATTGCGAACTATGTTTTGAACAATGAAAAATTGGTAAGTCAGATAGAAGTTTCTGGAAATTTAACACCAACGTCGTTTCTTAAAACTTCGATGTGTATGACAGATCCTATTTGGAATGCACTTTATCAATCGGGAAAAAATGTATGTCATATTCAGGGAGTAGATAAACCGCATATCAAGGTAGTAGATGGAAAGTCGCATTTCCAATTTTCAGATATGATATCTTTTAATTTTACCCCTCGCTATCATACACCCGAATCTGAAATGATTTGGAAACATCAATTTCATGAATTATTTTATTGGACACCAGATTTGCCACAGCTTGTGATTAAACAATGTCAGATAATGAAACATCTGTACGATATAGGTCTGTATAGATATGAATTAGAAAATACCGATCGTGTTTCACAAGAGAAATTAGAATTTATCTCAAATTATATCTATCCTTCTCATGTAACTTATGTAAGAAATAGATTTGCTGTAACAAAGCCCGGCTATACTCAAAATGCCGCTGGTATGCATGATTGGTTCTTTGAAACGATGCCTCAAAATATCATAGGTGAATATAGGTACATAAAGGAACAAATGGTTAAGAATATCAATGATCCGTTCTTTGTCAGTGCTAAGAGCATATACGCTGGTGAACCAACATATCCGGGTACTGAACGAAAATCTCTTAGAATAACTAAGAGTAAGAAATATAACCTATAATATGTGGCAAAGAATTATAAATTTTATTAGTAACTGTTGGACTGCATATGGTAAGGCTGCAATGATAGAATGTGAGTGTATTATTGATGATAAATCACCACAACCATTAGAAGAAGATAAGAAGCAAGATAAATAGGTTGACATTATAGCAAAGTTTGCTATAATAAGGACATACATATTGTAGTAGCTACAGTGGAACACCGAAAGACTAATGCTTAACCTACTTTAACGTTGGGGAAGAGTTTCTTAGGACCGGCCATGAAGAGTTGGGCTACCGTGGATTCAAGCGCCGCAATATGTGAAAGAATTGTTGTAATACCATTAGAGAAAAGGCAAGCAAGACGCGGGTTCGAATCCCGCCAGGTCCACCAGAAAGAGTATTGAGTGCAGCTACACCGCTGTTAAATAAAGCCAGAGGACGCTCAGGAGTCCAGCTCAGTATTCTCCCTAATGGGCCTGCTCCGGTAATCGATTGCGTGAGATATTGAAGAAGGCAACACGGTAGATGACGACCGTAAATCGCATAAAAATCGTAAATGCAAACGCAAATACAAACGAGTTCGCTCTTGACCTATCAGCTTTCGCTGATAGCGAAATGGCTCTAGCTGCTTAATACCCAGCCACTCCGAGGTAGAAAGACCTTGTAACCAAACCAATCAGAATAGGGCTTCGGCCCTATTCTTATGATTACCAAACTTGACAAACTCAAAAATAGAAGTTAAAATGCTAATTGAGTATAAATAAACACTCAGCCTCAAAAAAGGCTTAACTAAAAAGGGAAAACATGAAGAAATTAACAATTATCACGGCCTTCGCGGCCCTGGCGGCCTTAAGTGGTTTAGCCTCAGCGCAATCGAATGTGACAGTGTTTGGCGTCATTGATATGAGTGTAAACTCGGTAACAAACGGCTCAACACACACAACAACAGTTGATTCCAATCAACAGAGTACCAGTCGAATCGGAATTATGGGAACAGAAAAAATTAATAACGATACAAGTGTAGGCTTCTTTCTTGATTCTGCATTAGATACGACAATGGGAACTGCCGGCGCAGGAACGACTGCCGCAGCAAGTAGCCAATTCTTCAATAGACGTGCTACATTAAGTTTAACCAATACAACGCTCGGTGAATTACGCCTTGGTCGAGATTATGTACCAACATATAATGCATTTCAACGCCTTGATGTATTTACAGCAAATGGTTTGGCCGAAGGTTGGACACTTGCTAACGATGTATTAGGTAGTGGTGCTGCAACAAGTCAACGTGCTAATAATGCTATTTCGTATTTTGCACCAGCTACATTAGGTGGTGTATATGGACAGGTTATGTATGCACCGAGTGAGGGTGTTGTAGGGCAGGGATATACAGGTGCTCGTGTCGGATACGGATTTGGTAAGGCTGACGTGCAAGTTGCATACGGAACAACTCCGACTGCAGGTGCTGATTTTACAGTAACTAATATTGGTGCTTCTTATGATTTTGGTATGATCAAAGTATTTGGTCTTTGGAATCAAAATAAGTGGGCTCCACGTACTTTAACCACATATGAATTAAGTGCATCTGTACCGGTCTTTGGCACAGATGAAGTTAGATTCGATTATGGTCATGGCAAGTATGAAAATTATAATGCTAATGCAGGTGTCAACCAATTTGGCGCACAATATCTACATAATCTATCTAAGCGTACAGCCTTGTATGCTGGATTCTCAAGAATTGATAACGATGCGAAGAGTTCTTTTGTAGTTCTGAAGACTGCCACACCTACAGCAGCTGATGTTGCAGCAGGGTTTGCATCAACTGGCTATAATGTTGGTGTTCGTCATATATTCTAAATAGAATTTGAATATGAAAAGGGACTTCGGTCCCTTTTCTGCTGAGTAAGATTCTTGTAAGAGATAAATACTTTTGCCCAATAGGTGGGTACCTAACAGACTTTAACAATTGATCGCTTAGTCTGTGCGATGTATAAAGGAAAACATGAACATGTACCAAGATCGCTTCGCCGTGGCAATAAAACATAACGGCAAAATCCTCAGAGAAACAAAAGAATTAGTCCACTTACCATTTGGCAGTGAATTTAGTATCTTAGTAAAGAATCTAAACAGCAAACGAGCAAAATTTACCTTGCACATCGATGGCACTGACGTGCTTGATGGTGAAGAAATTATTGTCAATGGTAATTCCGAAGTTGAAATGAAAAGATTCATTTGCAACGGAAATATGACAGAAGGTAATGCCTTTAAGTTCATTGAACGCACAGCCGCTATCGAAGATGGCCCACGTGGTATTAAAGTAGACGATGGTGTTATCCGTGTTGAGTTTTGGTTTGAACAAGATCAGGCCGAAATTAAGATCCAAGATATTTATTGGGATAAACATCACTATAGAGATTATTATGTCCAACCAAGATGGACAACATTCGGTGGACCATATTATGGATCAACAAACATAAGTGGTGCTAGTGGATCAGCAGGCGGTCTCGGGGACTATACAAAAGGTTTGTCTTCGACTCGTGCTATGGTCAATCAGGTATCTGCACAAAATGCAACATTTAGTGCAACTGGCGGTTCTGCTACCGCAACATCGGCTAGTGGCTCAATATTCGCCGATAAATGTGAAATCCCAACGAATGATGCAGGTATTACTGTAGCAGGTTCAAAGGTAGAACAGAAGTTTACGCCTATATATGGCTTTAAATCAGAACTGAACTCACACGTTATCATTCTTAGAATGGTAGGTATGATTGGAACTGTAGAAGTTGCCGCACCAATCTTGGTCAAGGCTAAACAGAAGTGTAGTACCTGTGGTAAGGTAAATAAAGCAAATGCAAAATTCTGCAGTGAATGTGGAACAGGATTAGAACTTTTATAAAATGACGAGATTGAACGGATTAGTTGCAAAAGGTTGGGGAAGTGAATTAATATTTGCTTCCACTGACAAGTATTGTGGAAAACTATTGAAGTTCAATCTCGGTTCCAAATTTAGTATGCATTTTCATGCAGAAAAAGACGAAACATGGTATGTACTAAGTGGTAAATTTATTATAAAATGGATTGAAACTAGTAATGCTACATTAGAAGAAAGGGAATTAGTTGAAGGTGATATATGGCATAATCAACCATTATTGCCTCATCAGATTATTTGTATTGAAGAAGGTGTGCTAATTGAAGTTAGCACACCTGATAGCGTAGAAGATAATTACCGCATAGGTAAAGGCGATAGCCAGGAATAAAATAATATGTCCAAAATAATTGTAAATGGTACATTTGACGTTTTACATTTAGGGCATATACGTTTATTAGAATTTGCAAAATCTTATCCAAATTCTTATGTTTCGGTATTGATAGACAGTGACCGTCGCGTTCGCGAATTAAAAGGTCCATCGCGCCCTGTGAATAACGAATATGAACGCTGCACATTATTATTTGCACTTAAATGTGTAGACAGAGTCGATGTGTTCGATTCTGATGAAGAATTAGAAGAATTGATACGTAAGTTTGAGCCAGATATCATGATCAAAGGCAGTGATTATCGCGGCCTGCCGATTATTGGTGCTAAATATTGTAAACAGATACAATTCTATGACCGGCTCGAAAAATATTCAACAACAAACAAAATTCGAAATATTATTGATAGGGGATAATTGCACAGACATATACCAGTATGGTATAGTTGAGCGAATTAGCCCTGAAGCACCTGTACCTGTATTTAAATTTACACATGAAGAAAATAAACCAGGAATGGCAGGAAATGTTCATATTAATTTAAAGTCTTTAGGATGTAATGTTCATTTTTTACACGGTAATATAAGTACAAAGACACGTTTAATAGATACCCGAAGTAGACAACATATTGTTCGTATAGATAACGATAATATATCCTGTCCTTTATTTTTAGATACTCTTGATCTATCCCCGTATGATGCCATCGTGGTAAGCGACTACGAAAAAGGTGCTATTAGTTATGAATTGATACAACGATTACGGGATCGATTTCGTGGTCCAATATTCGTTGATACAAAGAAGAATAATTTATCAAAGATAGCAGGCTGTATCATTAAAATAAATCAACAAGAATATAATTCCTTAATCAGCAAACCGGATATGCATTCTACAATAGTGACCTGTGGTGCCGCTGGTGTAGAATGGGATGATAAAATATTTCCCGTTGTCAAATTAGATATAATAGATGGGTGTGGTGCAGGAGATACATTCCTGTCAGCATTTGTGTATCAATATCTAAGTTCTAAAAATATGGAAAAATCTATCCAATTTGCAATTGATGCAAGTTCAATTACTGTACAGCATCTAGGATGTTATGCACCGACACTTACGGAAATATTATCGGTCGCAAAAGTTTGATAGAGCTGCTATAGTTGCTTAACTGAGACATACAAATAACATATACCAAAGTAGCATAAAGAATGCGCTGCGAAAGCAGAGAGCCTGGCAAGAGCGTTACCGGTAAGGCAATCTATGTTATTCGTGTTTATATAAATACATTTACAACTTAAAAGGAGATAGTATGCAATAGGTGCTTAACAATGGTCCGCCATAAAATTAATCAATGTTAGTAGGTTAGAAAACAATTTGATTACATTTTATAAGGACAATAATCATGAATTTCATTATCAATAAAGAAGAGTATCTATGCACAATCGCAGCATGGAACAAAATTGCAAATCGTAACGCTACAGATCACATTTTCTATAACGCTCTTCGAGGACACGACCTTAAACGCGGTTTTAGTCCAATCCAATCAGAAAACAAAATAGCAGCCGGCATGAAGCCATGGCAATCTTTTGACACAGCAAAGCATGATGCTTGGTGGCAAATCCGCGACAATGCAGCAATATGGTCGCATGATACCCCTGAACGAAGAGCAAAGCGTGACGCTGAAGAAAAAGAGCGTATCGATTCCTTAAGTAAAAAGTACGGTACAACTTTTACACCGGAACTTATTACCACATTAAGGGAATTACTTAAATGAACTCCTATATCTATACTTTTATTCGGGAGGATATTTCTTCCGCTCAAAAGATTGTGCAGCTTGGCCATGCTTGTCACGAGGCAGGTAAGTTATTGAATCATTTGGAATACAAACATGTGTCGAGTTTGATTCTCTTATCTGCTAAAGATGAGGATGATTTATTAGAAATTGCTGAACGGATTGATCGTGCTGGTATCGAGTTCTATATGTTTCACGAGCCAGATAACGACATGGGTTATAGTGCAATCTGTACCAGACCCGTGATTAGTCAACGAGAACGTACATTTTTCCAGAAATGGGATCTGTATAAACCTGCTGATTGACAATAAATAAATGTGCCTGTAAAATGGCACATACGCGGTATTATCTAGCTGAAGTTTGGATTTTAGATAAATACATTATAGGGTCTATAACTCAGCTAGGTGATATTATGTTAAAATGTATATGTGGAAAAGAATTCGAAACTTACCGACAATTAAATGGTCATAAGAGTGTCCATAGTCGTGGTGAGGACTATACGAATAGCAGGAAAAAAGAAATAAAGACTTACAATTGTAGGTATTGTGGAAAGACCAATAAGATTAGCATACATAACCATAATATCTATTGTAATAATAGATGTCAGGGCGACTATACATGGAAATTAACTAAAGAAAAAATAGAAAACGGAACGCGCCCTGCTAATAAGAAGTATATAATAGAAAAATTTGGAAATACCTGCTCTGAATGTGGATTAGGTAATATATGGAACGGAAGAGAATTAAGTCTTCAGCTGGACCATATCGATGGCAACAGCGATAATAATGATATCAATAATTTAAGAATATTATGTCCTAATTGTCATACGCAAACTGATACATTTGGTAGTAAACGTAATGGTTCCGGTATCAAGAAGATTACAAAAAGAAATATGTATTTAAGAAATTATCAATCATCTGAAATTATTGGAATAAGAACTGCGACTGAAGCTGATAGGAATAGCAAGGATCTCTAAAATTCTGATAGTGGGTTCAATTCCCACCCGTCGCACCAATTTTATTATGAACGAAATTATTATGAACGAAACCATTAAGTATATAGACTGTCCGGAATGCTGTGGGGGTGGTGAGCAAATGATTGCCAGGATGTTTCCAACCGGGCATACAGAATGTTGGGAACCTTGTGAGTTCTGTGATGGCGAGGGCAAATTCGAAGAAGCTGATTATTTAATATTAAAGTTAGAAGGCAAAGTATGAGAACACCATCTAATTTTACTTCAGAGTGTGATAAGTTAAACAAACTTATCAATGACATAAACGCACCTATTATGGATCGTGTTTTATCTTTATGTCATCTTTATCATTGGTATCAGGG
>Ga0214249_1000344_pt1 | contig 20790 bp, 19 predicted proteins | sample TroBogypolimnion_17_FD_153087 | JGI IMG/M metagenome (GOLD analysis project Ga0214249, IMG submission 153087) | Freshwater microbial communities from Trout Bog Lake, WI - 23JUN2009 hypolimnion | ecosystem: Environmental > Aquatic > Freshwater > Lake > Hypolimnion/Profundal zone | place: Trout... | reverse complement strand
TTTCATGGCGCTTCTCCTTTTGGGTTTGATTTCTTGGTCGATATCAAAACCCTATCTTAGGAAAAGCGCCTTTTTTTTGCCTGGAAATTCTGCCTGAAAAATTTCACACAATATTCTTTACACCACCGCAATGGCTTTGCAAGCGTCAAGGGTGGATCCGCCTCCAACGGCCAGTATAAAATCACAACTATTTCCACGAAAAATCCTGATACCTTCCTCCACGCTCTCGACCCGAGGATTTGGTTTTATCCCGCTCAACTCCACATGAGCAAGACCAGCCTTAACGAACTGCTCGATGATGGCATCGTAAATACCATTTTTCTTTATGCTTCCACCTCCATACGCCAGCAGTACTTTGGAGCCGCCATGCTTCTTGATGGCTTCACCTAGGATGTTAATCTGTCCTTTTCCGAAATAGGCCGTAGTTGGAATACTGAATATAAAATTGTCCATGTTGACTCTCCTGTGAGTAACTAAAAATTCTTTTTGTATTGTACGAATGATTTGCGTGAAGGTAGTTTTACCGTCCGTCTCTGCCTGCCAACCTGAGCATGTTAAGACAGTGTGCGAATAAACGATTGCCTGTAACTATAGAGTTGTTGTGAGAGAAGCCGGTAAATTGATCCGCCGGTTTATTTACTGATTGTCTGGGATCAATGACAATTCAATTCCGAGAAGATCTTCGATCCCACCTCAATACGATCGGAAAAATGAAGGGATGGATTTCAATCGACCTCACCAGTACCCGATTGCTACCTAAAGTTCGCCCTTCAATCATCGGGGAGCGAGTTCCCCGTACCAGTAGGAGGCTGTGACGCCGCCGTCCATCAAAAAGTCGCTGCCGGTGATGAACCCGCCATCGGGCCCCATCAGAAGAGCTCCGACCGTTCCTACCTCATCCGGGGTGCCGATGCGTCCAGCCGGGGACAGTTCGAGCATACGGCGGTATCCAGGGCCGCGCGGACCGGCCAGCTCTTCCTTTGCGAGAGGTGTGCAGATGATGCCGGGGCTGATCGTATTGACCCGCGCGCCGCGCTTGCCCCACCGAACCGCCTCGGCCATCACCCGCAGCGAGTTGCCACGCTTGGACACCTGGTAGGCGTGAAGCGGGTCCGTCACCTGGTCCGGTTGAAGCATCGGCAGACTGAGCAAGTCCTCGGTGGGTGCGGTGGCCAGTGCCTTGTTCTGCTCGGGTGTCAACGCCGGAAGACGGTGTCCTGATTGCGAAGCGATCACCACACCGGCTCCACCCTGCGCGATGACATTGCCGAATTCCTCAAGCACGAGTGCGGTGCCGTACAGATCGACCTTTAGGATTGTAGCAGGTGAGGCTTGCGTCGGGGAAACACCAGCTGCATGGATAACGCCGGTTATGGCGCCGATAGCCGTCGCTGTTTCAACCAGTGCGTGGACTGACTGACGCGAGGAGACGTCGACGATCGCGGTGCTCACCATAAATCCGGCATCGCTAAGGACTTTTGCGGCCGCATCGGCATTCTCTTGGTAGAGGTCGGCCAGCAGAACGTGCTTCCCTGTACTGACTCGCCGTGCAATTGCCTGACCGATCAACCCTGCTCCGATAACAACGGTAACATTTGTCATTTTCATTCTCCTTTGTCATTGAAAACTCTTATCCTCGAAACTCACCGTTTAACCAGACACTCTGGCCTTTATTTCCCTGCTCTCTTGGCAAGTTCCGGCGGATAGCGATCACCCGAAATCTCGAACTTCGCGAGTGCCTGATTTAGGCTATCCTGTTCAGCATCAGTCAGTTCAACATCCACCGCACCCAAGTTTTCTTTCAATCGTTCCAGTTTGGTTGTTCCGGGAATTGGGACTATCCACGGTTTCTGCGTCAACACCCAGGCAAGGGCAATCTGAGCGGGTGTTGCCTTTTTATCTGCTGCAAGGTCTTCTATCAGTTTAACCAGTACCTGATTGGCATTCAGATTCTCCGGAGAAAAACGTGGGACGATGCTGCGGAAATCACTGCTGTCGAACTTGGAATTCTTGTCGAATCGACCGGTCAGAAAGCCTTTACCCAGTGGGCTGAAAGGGACAAAGCCGATCCCGAGTTGTTCAAGCGCAGGAAGCAGTTCTTCCTCCGGCTGCCGCCACATCATTGAATATTCGCTTTGCACTACCGTCAGCGGTAATGCGCTGTGGGCGCGGCGGATTGTCTGCACGCCTGCTTCGGAAAGCCCCCAATGTTTGACCTTGCCCTCCCCGATCAGCTCAGCAACCGCTCCGGCAACCTCCTCAATAGGCACATCGGGATCGACGCGATGCTGATAATAAAGATCAATGGCTTCGAGCCCCAGCCGTTTCAAAGAACCTTCGACCCATGATTTGATAAGTTTCGGGTTGCCGCACACCACCTGTTTGCCGTCGACATACTGAATGCCGAATTTGGTGGCAATGACCACTTGCCCTTTGTATGGAGCCAGTGCTTCTCCGACCAGTTCTTCATTGGTGAACGGACCGTATATTTCAGCCGTATCGAAAAAGGTTACACCACGTTCGAAAGCGGCCTGAATGAGGGCGATTGCATCTTTCTTTTCTGCAGCAGGACCGTAGCCGTAACTGAGCCCCATGCAGCCAAGCCCGATTGCGGATACTTCCGGACCGATCTTGCCAAGTTTTCGCTTTTTCATATTTTCACCTCGTTGGTAATTGTTTGGCCTGTCAGATTTCGAGTTTTCTCGTGCCCAGCCATTTGACGATTTCAGGATCGCGGTGATCAAAAAAACTGCTCGCTCCTTGGTCCAGGGTGGCAATGACATGCATGTCATCAGGTAAAAGTTCAAAATCGAAGAGAGTAAAATTTTCGACCATCCTTTCTTTGCGCACCGATTTGGGAATCGCGACAACTCCTCTCTGTATCAACCAGCGGAGCACGATTTGGGCAACGGATTTGTGGTATTTGTTGCCTATGGAAAGCAGCAGGTCATTGCTGAAAAGATTATTTTTGCCTTCCGCAAACGGCCCCCAGGACTCAATTTGCACATCGTTTTCCTGGAGAAATTTCTGGGCTTCCACCTGCTGACAGAAGGGATGGGTCTCGATCTGATTGACTGCCGGAACAACTTCATGGTGAACCATGAGGTCCATGGCCCGGTCCGGCTGGAAGTTGCTCACCCCGATCGCCCTAACCCTGCCCTCACGGTACAGCTCTTCCATGGCCCGCCATGCGCCATAAATATCACCAAACGGCTGGTGAATCAAATAGAGGTCCAGGTAGTCCAGTTGCAGCCTGGCCAGCGATTTTTCAAAGGCCTTCCTGGTGCTTGCATAACCGGCGTCCTGTATCCACAGCTTGGTGGTAATGAAAAGATCTGCCCGTGACACGCCGCTTTTCTTGATCGCAGAACCGACGGCTGCCTCATTCATATAGGATGCGGCTGTGTCGATCAGGCGATATCCGGTTTCCAGGGCATGGAGTACGCAACCTTCACACTGATCTTGATCGGGGATCTGATAGACCCCGAACCCTAGGATCGGCATCTCCACACCATTATTTAACATCACTTTGTTCATGATTTATTCCTCGTCTCAATATGTTGTTGTGTTTTGTCCATTGCCTCACACGGGCAGGCAAACCACAGCTGACCTGGTATTTGGTCGTCAACGTTTCCTGCTCGCTCCGGAAGAAGCAGCAGCGTCGACAAAAGGCAGCCGATGCCGGTAATTGCCACCACCAACCCCATGGGCCAAGGTGTGCCATCGGCAAATATGCCAACCAGTGCCGAACCGATGATCCCGCTGCCGTATTGAATCGCACCGACCAGCGCGGAGACCGCACCAGCGCGTTCCGGGAACCTCACCAGCGCACCTGTAATTGAATTGGCCACAATGAGACCGGTCGTGGAGGCGAACACGATCAGCGGCAGCACTAGTCCCCAGAGGCCCCCCCAGCCGGTCTGGGCATCAAGGGCAGAGAGGGCGGAGGAAAGGGCGGCGATCACTGTGCCGATCAGCAGTATCCGGTCGTAGCCATAGCGAACCACCAGGCGTGAATTCACCATGTTGGCGACCATGATGCCGACAATGGCAAGGCCGAACAGCAGGCCGTAATGTTGTGCCGTGACATGGTAATAGTTGATATAAGCAAACGGGGTACCGGCAATATAGGCAAACATGCCGGCGTAAAGAAATCCCCCGGTACCTGCGTAGCCCAGCAACCTTCGGTGCCGCAGCAATTGACCGTAGTGGAGTATCGCACGGCCAAGTGATTCCTGGTTACGTCGTGCAGCAGGCAAGGTTTCGGGAAGAGTCAGCAGCGCTGCAAGCGTCACTAATCCGACACCAACCAAGACCCAGAAGATGGCGCGCCACCCAGCCAGAGCAACTATCTGCCCGCCTACGAGCGGCCCGATGAGCGGTGCGATGGCCATCACCGTGATGAGCGTCGACAACATTTGCGCAGCCCGATTGCCCTCATACAGATCGCGAACCATGGCGCGGGAAAGCGCGACACTGGCGCAGGCGCCGAGTGCCTGAACGATGCGCCAGCAAATCAACGCCTGCACACTCCCGGCAAGTGCACATCCACCAGAACCGATCGCGAACAGAACCAATCCGATTGCCACCGACGGACGACGGCCATATCGATCGCTGATCGGCCCCCACAAGAGCTGTCCCAGACTGAAACCGATCAGATAGCCGGAAACGGTCAGTTCGATCAAACCGGGCTTCGCTCCCAGCGAACGTGTCATAACCGGCATGGCCGGCAGGTAAAGATCTGTGGAAATTGAAGCAAAGCCCATCAGCAGACTGAGAACGGCGAGCACATACCACCCCGGGCTGGAAACGGCTGCTGTCACTTGGCCCGAATTGTTATTTCTTCCATACATTTTAATTAATAATAGTGTTTTTCTCTTCACTTATTCTTTCCCTTCTTTCATATGAAATTCTCCCAAGGGCAACGGCCTCGCCTTGCCGGAGTTGCGAGCTTTCATGGTTTGTTGCGGCTGGCCAACCTTGTCCAGCCATGCTGGTTAGACTGTCTGATCCGTTTACTTTTTTGAAAGGGATACATTTTTACAGTGCCGCTTTGAGAACATCGACGATATCTTGCTCGCTCATGGCAGGACGTCCGGGAAGCCGGCCATTACCGTCATTGATGACACGGATCGTCTCTTTGGCATATGTGGCGAAGAGTTTATCGTCGATACCCAACTGAGAGAGACTGGTCGGGCAGCCGATGGAAACGAGAAATTCTTCGAACAAGTCAATTCCCTTCATGGCGCAGACCAAATCATCCTTTCCGGCAGGCAATTCAAAGATTCGCCGGGCAAACTGTTTAAACCGTGCGGGTCTGGTTTTGGCGGCAAAGCGCATCCAGGAAGGGTTGATTGCTGCAAGACCAGCTGCATGGGTAACATCATGGTAGGCGGAAATGGTATGCCCTATGAAGTGCACCGGGGCGGCATAATTGGTACCCGCCTGCACCCAGCCGTTCAGCGCTACCAGAGCGGCCCACTGTACCTGGGTGCGAGCCTCAAGATCGTTGCCGTTGGCGATAGCTTTCGGTCCCCACTCCATGGCGGTGAGAATGACACTCTCGGCAAAACGATCCTGAATCGGTGTACCGTCAATACCGTTGAAATACCCTTCGGTCACATGGGTAATCAGGTCACAGATTCCATATGCTGTCTGGTCTTTGGGAACGCTTACGGTCAGTTCGGGATCGACAATCGCCGCAAAGGGATAGAGACAGTCGTTTTTTATAAACGACTTGACAGACGTTTCCTCATTGGTGATAACCGCACCGCAGTTCATTTCTGAGCCGGTGGCGGCCAGGGTCGGCACGGTGACCACAGGTAATGCCTCTGTTGGGATATGCACATGTTCCTGACCGTGAAGAATCATGTCCCATGGGTTCCCGTCGTAAAGCGCAGCCGCTGCAATGAGTTTGGAGGCGTCCATGGTGCTGCCGCCGCCCAGGGCCACGATAATATCACACTTTTCCTCACGGACAATCTGTGCACCCCGGATAACAGAGGAAATTCTCGGATTGGGTTCTATACCAGAACACTCGACAAAAGCCACTCCGGCCTTATCAAGAGAAGCAACTGCCTTGGCAAAAGTTCCGTTATGCTTTACGCTGCCCCCGCCGGTCACCAGCAGAGCGCGTTTACCTTTTTCACTGATGACCTCACCAAGACGAGAGAGATTACCTGCACCAAATAGAAGGCGGGTTGGATTATAAAATTTAAAGTTCATGATTTATCCCCTTATTGTGTCATTGATTCATTCTGGTCAGATGTTTCCACTATAGTTCGTGCAAAGGAGGAACCGGTAGATTGATCCTGCCGGATTGTTGCCTGATTCTCTGGGCATGTGACGATTTATTTAAACACACAAGCAAGACTGATTGAAAAATTTCGAAATTTTAACACCTTAATAAGCGGCCTGGCTAAGTGAGCAGGTGTTTTCACCTGTTGAGGGGGATTTCAGGATAATCCTGGTAATTTCGGAAGGGATGCCGAGCCGGCATGAGAATCCCGCCCATATTCCAGTTCCCGGACTGACGTAAAGTTTTTTTCGGTCCAGATCGAACAGACCGCCAACTAGGCCGCCGTTGAATGAGGCAATAAGCCATTTGATAAAAAATAAGTTACCGCCATGGGTGTGACCGGAAAGTTGGAGATCCGTCACAAATCCATCTGAATCGCCGGACGGTCGATGCTGAAGAAGTATCCTGACTCCTTCCGGGAGGTGTCTCTGAAACATCTCCGGGTTTAGTCCGGATTCGCCGTAACGCACGCCAGCTGGATCAGAGAAGCCTGCAAGTACCATATTCCTGCCAAGTATACTGAAGGTTCGGTATTCATTCTGCAAAATATCCACCCCTAGTTCCTTGAAAACCGGTAGCCATCGTTGTACATCAAAATAATACTCATGATTGCCTGTGACGCCGAAGACGCCATGCCGAGCCTTCAACTCACGTAGAGGTTCTATATCTTTCTTGATGGCTTCAGGGGTGCCGTCTATCATATCACCAGTCAGGACAACAAAATCAGCCGCCAGAGAGTTCGTCCTGGTAACGACCGCCTGCAGCCACTTCCCTTTTAGTAGAATCCCAATGTGTAAATCTGAGAGTTGCACTATAGAGAATCCGTCCAATTCGGCCGGCAGTCTCGGTAAGGTGACTTCAATCGTATGCACATTGGGCACCTGCAATGCTTTCCAAGTACCAAACAGTGACAATGCAATTGCGGTGCCCAGGAGCCCGATGCCTCTTCCACCTGGCGTAAAAGGTAAATGCTGACCACTGCCAAAAAGTCTGCTCAGCCACAGCAACAGTGCAAGACAGTCTTTCATCACGAGCAAAAAGGCTAGGATTACCAGTGCACTATAGAGCACTTCCATGATGAGCAAAAGCCAGGGCGGAAAATCCGGAGCGATAAACGAGCCGCCGATTGTTTCATAGATTGTATATTTCAAAACGAGAATCAGCAGCACGCTGGCTGCCACCACTTTTATGAATGGCTGGTAAGGCAGAGACAAGAGCAAGCTAACCAAAACATAAAAGAAGAGAACGAGGGATGGAAAGAGGAGTCGCATGTTTTTTGCTCAAAATTTCTGTAAAATATCAAAATGTAAAATATGAATTCTTCATATACCTTGAATCAACAGCATATCGATATATCGATTCTCTGAGATTATTGCCTGATTGTCCGATTCAGACGGCGAATTCTTCCTGGAATGCTGGTCATGTAGTATTATTGAATAAATGATGTAATAAGAGTTTAAGACAACAGAAGAGGATAATTATGCCGCAACGAGAAGCAATTACTAAAAGGACAACGGAACCCTTAGGAGAAGCCCATCTGGCTCTGGCAAAATCAATCAACCGCTGGACTTCTAAGTCTCATCGACTAGAAACTGAGGTTCCCGGCTTGTTACTCACACAGTACCAAGGGCTGACGGAACCGACCAGTTATATGCACCAACCGAGCATCTGCATGGTGGCTCAGGGGGCTAAACGGGTAATACTCGGAGAAGAAACTTTTGTGTACGACGCATACCATTTCCTCATCTCATCCATCGACTTACCGGTCATCGCCCAAGTGATTGAGGCAAGCAAAGAAAAACCGTATCTGGGACTTATGCTGAAACTTGATCTGAAGGAGATCTCTCAGCTCATTGTAGACAGCAATCTTCCATTGCAGAATACGAGAAAGGCAGGAAGAGGAATTGCTGTGAGTGAAATATCCTTACCTTTGCTGAACGCCTTCCAGAGACTGCTCTATCTGCTTGATGAACCCGAAAATATCCCAATCCTTTCGCCACTCGTTCAACGGGAAATTTTCTTTCGTCTACTCCATAGCGAACAGGGTCCAAGATTGCGACAGATCGCCGCTGCAGGCAGTCATAGCCAGCAGATCGCCCGGGCAATCAACTGGCTGAAAAGTAATTTTACCAGCTTGCTTCGCGTCGATGAACTCGCTTCATACAGTGGCATGAGTACGTCAACGTTTCATCACCATTTTCGGGCAATGACGGCTATGAGCCCCCTGCAGTTCCAGAAATGGCTGAGATTGCATGAAGCACGGCAGCTCATGCTTACAGAGCGCGTGGATGCAGCAACTGCAGCTTTTCAGGTTGGCTACGAGAGCCCATCTCAGTTTAATCGCGAATATAGTCGGTTGTTTGGTGTCCCACCGTTGCGTGACATTAGGAATCTGCGCCAGGTTAGCACGACTGAAGGAATGGTAAATTAGAGATTCCTAGCGCCCACAGAAAGAAATTGACCGTTTACTCAAGTTGATATACTTCCTGAACTGTCGCTACTGCATTCGAGCTTCTTGTATTTCTGAATCACCACCTGATTCGCCATGGGTTCCGTATCCGTTATCAATCAGGACGTCCACCAGCCAGTACCAATTGAATGTTGATTTCACAGCGACGCCTGAAATCCATTCATAAAGTGCTGCAAGCTCAGCCAGAACAACATCTGGTTGATTGGGGAGTTTCTGATAGAGTGCGATGCGCTTATCCTGTAATACGCTTCGAAAACCTTAGCCCTGCTTCCAATGCTCCCTCAAGCAGACCACCATTACTGAAAGATGTTTCTGACGAGATGAATTCGAGCTTCCCCTCCCATGCATTGCCCAATTGAAGATTGAGCCCATACTGTGGATGATGGGTTTGCAGAGTGTGATCGGCGTCGTTTGCGGTAAATCTTTCCGTACTCCAATCTTGAAAATAAACCGCCTTAGGCTGATTCGCTTCATCCCCAAACAACATCGCGAGTTGAGCCGTGGCCTGTCTGATAAATTCAGACCGCCCCATACTCGCCCGACACTTTGCATCCAGCCCGGAAAAACCAAACAAACTGAAAGTGCTTCCGGAATTTGGCGAAGCATCGTGAATCTCTGCCAATGGTCCACGTTGGCTGATGGCAGTCCCACATAGACCATTCTTCCGCCAAAATGGCTCATCATAGATCGCAAAAAACTTCGCATGCCCCGCCATCCAAGTAGGGGTTGCGGCCAGAGTTTGCTTCGTTTTTATAGGCAGCTCAGGTGAAAATGTCAGATCAGCCGCCAAGCGGGGTGGTATCGCCACAGCAACCTGCTTGGATTGTACCTGTATCTTTCCCAATGGCCCCACTACATCGACAGTAATAACGTCTCTGTTTATTGAAAGCCCTGTTGCCACATGCTCCAGAAAACGATGGGGCTTATCAATACTATTAACAATCGCATCAGAGAGGCGGGTGATGCCGCCCTGAATACGCCGTGCCCCCGCCATGGGTGATGATGCTGTGGTTCTGTCAATACGACCGTCCATCTTTTGAAACAATACAGAGCCATCAGCAAATTGTTCGTAAGATGGGATATTGAAATGGTTCAACAAACTTGCCACAAGTGGTTGACCGGGCCAAAACCAAGAGGGACCAAGATCACAATTGGCACCATCATCGCCCATCACTGTTAGAATTCGCCCGCCGAATCGTGTTCGGGCCTCAATCACGCTTGCGTTTATACCTGTATATCGCAATTGCCATGTAGCGATAAGTCCACTGATTCCACCGCCAATAATCAAGATGTCTGATTGCATATTTTGTTTTCCCCCCTGTATAAAGGAGGCAAAGACATGAGCTGCCATTGCCTCAGGAGTTTACCCAATCTCGTCGGGTTTATTATATGCTCTCATAACTAAGGTACTGTTAAAGACGATAGGAGGCATAATCAGTGTAACCGACGGGCCCGGGGGTGTACCAATGTGTCATATCGTCAAAAGGGTTGAGTGACCAGCCATTTTGCAGGCGGGCGGGAAGATCGGGATTGCTGATAAACGGTCTACCGAAGGCGGCGAGATCGGCGTGGCTCGCTGCCAGTCGTTGTTCCGCCTCCTGTTGCGAGTAGCCGCAGTTGCCCATGATGATGCCGTCATATTCCTTGCGAAACTCAGCCAGGGTCATTGGTTCGCCATGGTTATGAAAACCAAAGGCCAATCCGTCCATTATATGCACATAGCCGAGATTGAGTTTGTTCAGTTCCCTAATGGCATAAAGATAGATTTGCCTGAAATCCTTGCTGCCCATATCGTTGAAGACACCGTTGGGAGAGAGCCGGACGCCGACGCGGTGAGATGGCCAGATCTCAAGAATGGCAGCAAGGGCTTCCCTCAGGAATCGAAATCTGTTTTCCAGGCTACCGCCGTATTCGTCGGTGCGCTTATTGGTCTTCGCATCTAGAAACTGGTTTATCAGGTAGCCGTTTGCAGCGTGCAATTCAATCCCTGAGAATCCGGCCTCCTTGGCGTTGCTTGCCGCTGTTTTGTAATCCTTAATAGTCGCTTTGATTTCCTCAATCTTCATCCTTCGCGGGGTTTCATACTCCTTTTTGCCGAACGGGGTATGAATGAAATCACCGTTGAGTTTCACCGCTGAAGCGGATAAGGGCAGGGCTCCGTCATGGAAATCGCTGTGTGACGCCCGACCGCAATGCCACAATTGCAGAAAAATAGGCGTCCCTGTTTCGCGGACCCTGCTAGTGACATGTTGCCATCCAGCAACCATCTCTTCTGTGTAGATTCCTGGTGAGCCAATCCAGCCATTTCCCTGGGCGGAAATAACGGTTGCTTCGGTGATAAGCAGACCGGCGGAGGAACGCTGCACATAATAATCCGCCATCAACGCGTTCGGGATGCGGGTATCACCAGCCCGGCCTCTGGTCATCGGGGCCAGCACTATTCTGTTCTTCAGGTGTAAATCACCAAGATCCAGCGGTTTGAATAATATGTCTTCCTTCATGATATTCTCCTCGATTAAAGATTTTTCGGTCGATTACATTCAGGGTATTGCTCGGTGTTTAAAAAGGCCTTGTGCATTCTTCTTGCCTATTTATTTAGTTATCACTATAGTATTCACAAACAGAACATCGTCAAGGAGTAATTTAGTGACCGATACAAAAAACGAACGCACACGTGGAAGGCCTCGCTGCTTCGACCGCTCTGCAGCTGTTCATACAGCTCTCTCCTTATTCAGACAAAGAGGATATGACGGTGTCGGCGTTGCCGAGCTGAGCCAGGCCCTCGGTATCAAGCCGCCCAGCCTATACGCGGCCTTCGGCAATAAGCATGGGCTGTTTGCGGAAGCGGTCAGAATCTATGCTGCCGAGGAGGGGAAGTTCATCGGCGAAGCTATCAACATGGCGAATTCACTGGAAGAAGCGGTAACCAATATTCTGCTCGCCGCTGCCGAAGCGTTCTGTCAGTGTAAGAATCAACCCGGCTGTCTTATTCTCGACGGCACACGAAACTGCACAGATAGTAATGCGCAGGCGACAACAGAAATGATGCGTCAGGAAACCAAGGACTTCCTCAAGGAGGCGTTTTCCCGACTTTCCTCGCGAGATACCGGTGAGATGGCCGATTATGTATTGATCGCAATGACCGGTCTTTCCGGTGCAGCCCGTCAGGGCGAGAAGCGCGAGGTGCTGCTCGGAGCCGCCCGTCGCTTTGCCGTTGCCATTTTGCAGGAAGAAGGCTCCAGGTGAGAGACTACTGAATAACACATCCACGATAAAAGAAAACACTATGGGTATAAAATTTGAAGGGACCGGTCATATAGGGTACATGGGTCATAATGGCGGGTTTCAATTCAGACAGATATCAGACTCGGAATATGAATTCAAGGCTACAATACAAGATTTTCATTTGAACAGCGGTGGCATAACACATGGCGGTTTTATTATGACGTTGATGGATTCCGGTCTGGGAACTTCCGTCTACCAATCACTCGGTGGAGAGAAAAAAATCGCTACGATCTCCCTGGATGTAAAGTTTGTGGCCCCATCTCACTATGGCGACATTCTTTTGGGTTCAGCTAAAATAATAAAGAAAACTCGCTCGATGGTTTTTGTCCGGGGTGAACTGCAGGTGGAAGGCCATGTCATTGCCACAGGGGATGGTATCTGGAAAATTTTAACACCATAACCAGTGGTAATCAACAATCAACCATCCCGCCCCCGAGGATGGTTGGTTGTGGTATGGGTCCGGGGATGATGTCTAGTGACGGTAATAGTGGGTATGGTTGCCCAGGTACTGCCAGGTTTGGTCAAAATGGTTTGAGCAGTGAGAAACAGTGAAATTCCTGGCAGATACTGTTCAACTGGGCAAAGAGATCAATGACAAGCGCTTCGAGTATCAGGAAGCACAGCGAAATCCCCAAAAAGTCTCCAAGGGAGTTTCCTCCGTATATCTCTTTTGCTTTTTTATTGTATCCTACTACTCGATAATCAAGATCAAGTCGCCACATGGCAATATCCATGATATCGATAAGACTAACAAATGTACTGGCAAGAGAATTATCGGCACTTTCACTCTCAGCGATACTATGCTTTTTGTCATTTCCAGAGAGCATCATGCCTACGAGTTTATTTTTCTCTTGTTCAGGTCCCATACCATCTTTACCTCAGTCTGGAATTGCATCGAGACTTCAATGAACAGCCAGAAATTGCAAATTGAAGGTATCATGCAAAAATTTTATACCCGTAATAGAAGGCAAGTTTTCACTATCTTCTTAGACATATCACCTTTTATAAAGTATGGCAGACTAATTACGATCCTGACTAACGGCTACTTAAATCCGTAACTAGATAAAACCATTTATAATAAATTCACAACCTCACCATCTAAAACCTCCCGAATTTTAATGGCGAGAACTTTTTGTGAGAATGGCTTTTGCATAAACTCCACACCTTCAACAAGCTTGCCTTGACTTGTAATGACGTTTTCCGAATACCCTGACATGAACAGTAATTTCATTTTCGATCGAGTCTCTTGAAGAAGCTCTGCCAAAACGTGGCCATTCATCTCAGGCATAACAAAATCAGTTATAAGAAGGTCGATCTTACCTGCAAATTTTCCAGCCAACCGGATGGCTTCGTTTGGGGAACCTGCAGCCAGTATGGTATAACCCAGCTGTTCTAGTGTAAGTTGAGTAACATTCAAAATCGATGGTTCATCTTCTACCAACATGATGACTTCACTGCCACCCGGTAAAGGTTCCACAGTTCCTTCGTCCATGGCATGATTTGTTTCGCCAATATACCGGGGAAGATAGATTTTGAAGGTCGTTCCTTTAGCGGTTTCGCTGTAGACGTTTATCAAACCGTTGTTCTGCTTAACAGCACCGTACACTGATGCCAAGCCAAGACCAGTACCTTTTCCTACCTCTCTTGTAGTAAAAAACGGCTCGAAAATATGGGATAGCGTTTCTTTGTCCATACCGCAACCGTTATCGCTCAAGGTGACTCGTACAAATTGACCAGGCACCAGGTCCTGATGCTCTTTGTCGATAGTGATGTTCCCAGTTTCAACAGTAATCTTACCTATACTTCCGATAGCTTCTCGAGCATTGACACACAGATTAGCGAGGATTTGATCAATCTGGGATGGATCGATTTTAACCGGCCATAATCCACCACCCGGCAACCAGGCAAGATCAATTCCCTCGCCAATAAGCCTCCGCATCATCTTCAATGAATATTCAATAGTTTCATTAAGGTCAATCACTTTGGGCGCAACTGTCTGTTTGCGGGCAAAGGTCAGCAACTGCCGGGTAATGTCAGCAGAGCGATTTGCTGCCTTGCGAATCTCCTCAAGGTCTGAATAAGATGGTTCAGAGCTATTTATTTTCGTCAGTGCCAACTCTGTATGGCCAAGGATAACCCCTAGCATATTATTAAAATCGTGAGCCACACCACCGGCCAGCAATCCAACCAGTTCCATTTTCTGAGCTTGGAGGAGTTGCTTTTCCAAATTCAACCGCTCCTCTTCGCTGCGTTTCCTTTCAGATAGGTTCCTGGCAACCCCAATTACATATTGCTGCCTTTTCATTTCAAATGTTCTAGCCTTGATTTCAACAGGAAACTGTGATCCGTTTTTCCGTTGATGTATTGATTCGAATGTCATAGAACCAGTTTTAAAAAGTTCACTAAAATGGGAAGTTACCATTTCTGGTTTGGAGAATACAGCATCAAGATCGACTATATGGAATTGCAAGAGTTCCTCAAGAGAATAACCCATTTCTATGCATGCTTGATTATTTGCAGCAATAATTTTGCCATAGCTGTCAGAGATGTAAACAGGATCCGCCACATTTTCGAAAAGCTCTTGAAACTTATTCTCGCTTGCGTATAAGGATTTCTCCACCTTCTTACGTTCAGCCAACTCGTTTTGGACGGTTTCGTAGAGTCGAGCATTAGCAAGTGACATCGATATCTGTTGGGAAAGCATTTCGAGGAAATTGCCCTGTGCTTTGAAATCCCTATCTTTTAGGGAAGCCAGCCCAACAACACCCATGATTTCCTCACCAATTCGCAGGGGGAGAGAAGCAAAAGATGTAATGCCAGCTTTTTTACACTCATCCCAGGTACACCGATGGTCGTTGTTAATGTCCTGTGAATAAATGAATATTCCCTCTTGTACCGTCAGGCCGCACATACATTCACCAACCCGATGTTCAGATACCACTTCGAGCTGACTTCTGGCCTCTGGCGGGAGTACCTCTTGAAGGATCAAATTATTTCCATCACGCAAAAACAGAAACGCAATGTCAGGCGAAATAGCACTGAGTATTCCCTGCAAAGCCGCCTTACATACTTGTTCTATGGACAGTGAAGATGTCACGGCAAGCCCTAAGGCCTGAAGTGAGGTCAATTCCCTATTGCGCTGATCAGATAGGATTTCAGCACGTTTCCGCGCTGTAATGTCTTTGCAAACCGAGATAATTGCGGCCGTTCCTTCAAGATCAATTAGCTCCGCCGACCTGAGCATATAACGAATTTCTCCAGATTTCATACGAAACCTGACTTCATGATTGCTGATTCTCTCATTCTGCAATAATATCGGAATGATTTCATCGCGTTCATTTGGGTCCACCCATATATTAAGCTCTAATGACGTATGCCCTATGATCTCCTCCTTTTTATATCCAGACATCCTGCAAAAGGCGTTATTAACGTCAATGTAAAGACCTTCACGTAAGCTGCTGATAATTACCCAGTCAGGATTTGCCCGAAAAAGCTTAGATAATTTTTCCTCTGAAACTCGCAACTCAGCTTCGGTTTTACGGCGGGTAGTAATTTCTTCCTCGATTTGTTCGATGGCTTGGTAATCTCTGAGGATCATAAAATATGCTGTAAAGGAAGCTGCAATGGTACTAAAACAAATTGTTACAACATGAGATTGCCAAACTGTTATTTCTGGAAACAGCATCTGTTTCATCAACTCGAAGAGAGACATCCCCAAAAGCATCCCTACTACGAAAACCGCGAGCTTATAAATCACAAGGCGTTTTCTTTCAGATTTTGTATCAAATGGAGTTTTGATCACCGATTTCATTGACACTTCCATCTGCTGGGGTCCTTGGCTGAATGCTCAATTATTTGATGGTCACTTGTCTATTTTCACACTCGATACAAAATATTCACAAAACACCAGATCCAACAATGGCAAAGTATATACCTCTATGCTATTCCATTGATTTCACGGTGTCAAACCAAGACCAGTGTAAATAGGATAGTAAAAGAAACCTTATCGGTATAAGGCAAAAGACTACAACGGGAAAATTGTGTATCTCTTTGTAAGGAATTGTAAATTTTGCACAAGGATATGGAGAACGGCTTGAATTTCCCTTGCAGAAGCAATATTAAAAATACAATGGAAAATATTTTGGGAAGGTATGTAGTTATATCCCTGTGAAGGGGAGCATCTTGTTTTTCGTGGGGGACACATTTATGGCCATCTCATCAATAAGCAGCAATGTAATCAATACAGACCAGACTGGCCTTAAGGCTAATACAACCAAGTCTCAAACAGAAAATACACAAAGTTCGGAAAATTCGACTACATTTGGTGATACGGTAAATATCTCAGATGAAGCACAAAACCGCCAACAATCGATTCAGGCCTCTAGCTCAACGGATTCAGCAAATACAACTGATACTACTCCGTCTAATACAACTGGAAGCTCCTCCTCTGGCAGAGGTGTCGCTTCATCTCCTGCACATAGCAGTAGTGCCGGTACTGCCTCATCTGGATCTACAAGCAGCACATCCACGAGCAATGCAGATAAAATAGCCAAGTTGGTAAAAGAAATCCAAGCCCTACAGGAAGAAATTACAGCATTGGCTGCAAAGGCACTGAGTGATGAAACGGCAAAAAGCGAGATGGCATCCGAACAGGAAAAGATGGCGGAACTTACCGCCGAACTGACCCAACTGCAGGCACAGCAGGCCTAAATCGAACCTAAGAGAGAAATCCTCCCATTTCGAACACCCAATCCTGTTTTAAGATGTATATTTTATTAGTTGTATCGAGAGAATAAACGGGATAACCGTAACAAGCCAGTACGAAATAATAACAATACTGCTGCAACACTACCCCCATCAAAAAAGGGGGCTTTTTCAGTCAACAATTAATCTCTTAATTCTTTTTCACAATTCCAAGTCGAGCATTTTCTTTTTCAAGGCGGATAGAGCAGGCTCTGCGTAGCGCTTGCTTTTTACCGTATTTATTAATTGATACAGAGGTCCTTCCCTGCTTTCCTTTATCACTCACCCAATTGACGTCATAGCGATTTAATTTTTTATTCAGGCGAACACCGACAACTCCTGTACTGGAGTTGCTCAACGTTACAAGGTATTTATCGGTGCGTACTTTCCCTAACTTCCTCTCTGTCTTGTCTCTCCAAACAGTTGCTGAAAGGAGACTGGAATATTTTCCACCACATTTCTTGTCAGAAAAGAATTTTGAATGGATTTTTCCTCTAAACCTTACCCTAACATACCACCCCTGACAATTTTTTATCTCTTGATCAATTCTTGAGATGTCTTTGTGTTTGTCTAAAAGGACTTGTTGTTTGTCTTCCATTGTAGAACCTCTGTTCTGGTTAATAGGAGAGGTGTACGTTGCAAATCCTGCTTTTCCTTTTTATGTTAAATTGTTACGTCGTATTGTATTTCTCTACTTTTTCCTGATATGTCAAGTTTTTTCTCGAAGCGGGTGAATACATTATAATCTATTTTTTTTGCTCATACTCTTCCCCATTACCCTGGCAATCACCTTGAGAAGACTCGCAGTGCCGTAAGATCGGGCTCCTTTTTCAACCAGAACAACTTTCTGCTCACTGGAATGAACCACATCAGAGACATATGGAGCGGACATAGTAAACCTTACGATGGTTCAGGCATACCTGAAAAGATTGCTGGGTAATGAAAAGGTAGCGAGTTATCTGCAAAAATACCATCAAGTGATTCATGATAAATTTGCCGAAATAGTGCAGCTTGATTTCCTGAAACTAAAGAACGGTGACTAATCAATCGATTTGAGCGGGGCTGTCAAAGTCAGAATTCCAAGATAAATCTCCCCCCCAAATAGCTCCGTTTCTTCTAGTCGTCTCCTACAAAAATTACAAATTACTAAGAATAATGCATAAATCCTTAAGGAAATTAACATTTTCTTAACAGTATTGGGCAATTCCACGGTAAAACAGTAACAATCCAGTACGAAATATTAACAATATCACTGCAACCTACTTCGGTATTAAAATTTGCCGTTTTTTCTGTCAATAATTGAATTACGACGAGGATTCATCAGGAAAATAATGGATTCACCCCTTCAATATATCGGATTTTCAAAAACGACAAATTGTCGTTTTTGAATACTCGTCTGGATCTATGAACATTAACCTCCGGATTAATCCAGCCTCTCAATTTGTCAGTGCGACAGAGAAATGGCATTGTGAATGAAGAGGTTGGATCATCCTAAGGTTAGGCGACCAGAACGATTTTCCCCAAGGTATGCGTCTCCATCACTTCATGATGTGCACGAACCGCATTCGCAAGCGGCAGTTCCTGGCTTACTACGGGGCGCAAGGTTCCGTTTTCCAGTCCTGCAATGAAAGCTGCGTTCATGCTGTTAAGGTCATGTTGGGTTGCATTGAAGAGGGTCATACCGATAATGGTGGCTTCCTTTCCCATGGCATCACGAGGATCTATTTCAACCCTGCCCCGGCTGCCTACGACCACAACTCTCCCTCCTACGGCCAACGCTCCGAAATCATCTCCAAGATTTACATTGGCAAGCATTTCCAGAATAACGTTGATGCCAGCCCCGCAGGTAAGATCGGCAATTTTTGCCAGGTGATTCGCTTCATGGTGGTCTATGACAGCATGCGCGCCTGCTTCCAGTGCCAACTGACGTCCTTGGTCGCTGCCGACAGTCGCAATCACGCGTAGTCCCGCCGCTCGAGCCAGTTGCACTGCGGCAATACCGACACCACCACTTGCGCCATGAACGAGCAGGTTTTCACCCGCTAACGCATGTGCCTTCTGGAATAGGGCACGAAAGGCGGCCCCATACGGCACACCAATCGCAGCTCCCTGCGGAAAAGTTATCCCTTCGGGAAGAGGATGGACCTGGGCCTCCGTACAAATCACCTTCTCAGCATAGGTTCCTGTTACGGACCAGGTGATGTAGACACGATCTCCGATTTTGCGATGTTTGACACCGGCTCCTATTGCTTCGATCACTCCAGCACCGTCGATACCGGGAGTGTATGGAAGATGAGCTGGCTGCGAGTAAAGTCCGGAACGGATATAACAATCCACCGGATTCACACCAATAGCATAAACTCGGACCATCACCTGCCCCTCACTAGGAACTGGATCGTGAACCTCCTTCAGTATCATCACTTCGGGAGCTCCGAATTTTTCGACAACTATCGCTTTCATGATTGTCTCCTTTTATTGACTGTAATTGGAATTTGAAATACCAAACTACAGTATGATTTTGTCATTAAGGGTCAGGTTGAAACTTGATCCCACCTACCTTCCGGCATGTCAGCACGGCCACACCAAAGTTGCGCTACTGAACTAACAAGAGCATGGTTTTCCCAAATACAGAGGGCAGATGAAACAGACCCTTGCCCGTCGGGTAGCTGGCTACAATTGTGGCCCCAAATGGCACAGGTCACTAAAATTGCGGCGAAGTGTACCACATAGGGCCTAAGTTTAACCAGAACCCATAGGCTGGATCCCCGACAATTTTTTTTGGAACAGACCAGAGATCTGAGAAAACTGAATCACCAGCGGCAATTATAGTATTTTCCTTGGGTGGCATAAATGTTGCGGGTTTGCAGATATGTTTCCACAGTCGCAGGAATATTTGATTGCCGAGGCTTTTTCACTGCAAACTCTAGCTGCAGGAGTGCTACATAATCTACTCTTGAATTCTTCGTCGACTGGATTACAGAGGTTGTTCGAATCATCTGTTACAACGCCACAATTCTGACATATATAAGCCATGGCAGTTCTCCTCATATTCAGATGGAAAAGGAAAAATTTTTGTCTTATAAAATAACTGACGCACCTTCTAACCAGCATGGCTGGACCAGGTTGGCCAGCCCCAACAAAACATGAAAGCTCGTAACTTCGGCAAGGCGAGACCGTAGCTCTTGAGAGACTTTCATATAAATGTATCCACCCCGAGGAATACACTCTCTGGCACCGGTAGTTGCATGCCGAATGAAAAGCGTAAACCTCCAATAAACAGTTAAACGGTTTTATACGGCTGTCAATACGATGAAGATACAATGGCGTCAGTATGTATAGTGGATAGGCCCGCTGTCGTTTGCCGTTACCCAGTTGTTCCTGGCATTCACGGTGGTTTTCCCGACACCTCAGGTGCTGCTGTATCACGTCTGCCTTGTTTCCATGACCGAATAAACCGAAGAACTTCCCGTATTTTTCGCATTGTAACGCTTTCTCTTAGCATCCTGTTCTCCTTAAAGTGAGTCAAGATGGACAGGACACAGACGCTGAAAATCACTGTTTTGAATGCTTCATTGAAGAAACACTCTACGCGAAAAAGAAAGCCTTGGATCTTTCAAACAGCCTCCAGGATTATGCCATGCTGGATGGTTTGGTGGACAACGTTGAAGAGGCGGTATCAAGTTTTGAGACCAGATGGACAAAAAAAGTAATAAAGGCTTCACGATGTTGATACGAATCATAGTATAGGTACATTGGTACAATTGCAGTTTCTATATTTGCTATATAGATTAACCTCAAAAACAGTTAATAGTTTGATATTATTGATGTAAATATCTGTATATATGGTATAATGTGCAAGAAATACTACAAAAACCCTTAATAGGCTTGCACATGATCAGATATAAAAGTAACCGACAGATGGGCTTGGAAGGTTTCCACCTCCCTTTTGGTGGAGAACTGAACCCAGAGAATAGATGGGTAAAATGGAGCAGGG
>Ga0214249_1000340_pt1 | contig 20879 bp, 14 predicted proteins | sample TroBogypolimnion_17_FD_153087 | JGI IMG/M metagenome (GOLD analysis project Ga0214249, IMG submission 153087) | Freshwater microbial communities from Trout Bog Lake, WI - 23JUN2009 hypolimnion | ecosystem: Environmental > Aquatic > Freshwater > Lake > Hypolimnion/Profundal zone | place: Trout... | reverse complement strand
CTCTTCACCCGATCCATCAGTTTTCCTGAAATTTCTTCATCAAACCTGTGCCCTTCCACCAAGAGGCCTAGCACGGCACAGAAAGCGACGGTCATCGCCACCACGGTACCATCAGTTTGGGTCAGCACCGTGTTGCGGGTAACTGCCGAGGCAAGCTCTGACGGTCGGAGCGCATAGCACACAGCAATGGCAAGTGCACGCTCTGCAGCTTCGGACGTGTCGGCATTGCCACCCGTCTTGTCCCACGGCAGTCCCTGCAATACGCGCTTGCGCCAAGCTTCGCGGATGGACTGGCTGGTGTAGCCGCCTGGACCGTTCATCGGAGTCCCGTCGATTAACGACAGAAAGTCACGGTCCATGCGCCGGCAAAAATCCGTTTCATCGTAACCCCCTTGTTCCACCAGAGAGCTTAAAGTGAGACGCAGCAGAACAGCAGCCTGTGATCCTTGTCCGGCCTTGAGGCCTGCGTGATAGCGCCCGGGTCTGGGGGTTGTATAGTCGCTGATCCAGTCGCCGTATTCGCGATGGAGTTCATCAAGGTCATAGTACCAATGGGGGCCTAGCGCCAGTGCGTCACCGATAAACGCGCCCATCAGTGCACCCACGATACGATCTTGCAATGCAGTCATAGAAGACTCCTGTCGAGGATGGTGCGGCTATTTTAACCATGCACTTGGATTGCAGAACAGCCGCGATGACTCATAAGCTGCACATTAGCCGCACGCGCCGATTGCGCCGCAACTGGTGCAAAATTCGCAGCCATCTTTTTTGATGAGCGTGGCGTTGCCGCATTCTCGACAGACTTTTCCCGTTTTTGCTTTGATCTCTGTAGGTTTGATCTGACCTTCCGGGATTTCCAGTACGCCCATCTGTTGCACCGGATAGCCGTGTTCGTCCAAGACGCCCAGCATTGCGTAACGGTGGATGATCAGCGTGGCGACATAAGCGACCGTTGAAGGATAGCTTTGCATCTTGGCATGCCCCGGGATGCGCGCCATAAAGTCGCCCAGTGGTTCGCCGAAATTGAGCAATTTGCGCAATTTCATGCCTATCCACGCAGGATCAATGACCCGCATGTCCAGACTTAATACCTTGCAAAGCCCGTCGAGTGCGCGAGGGTAGACGCCGGACAACCACATCGAGTAGGGGCGGCGCTGACCATCGGGCAGCACTAGTTCCTTCAGGCCTAAGACGAAATCATCACCTGAACCCGCATTGGCGACATCGACCGTCCAGCTCATGGTGCCGTCAGTGCCGGTCTTGGGTTCCTTGCGGGCGAACAGCGCATCCATCATCGGCGTGGTCATGCCGTCATGCACTTCGAGTGCGCCTAAGGCTTCGATGCGGTATTTGAGCAGATGGGCGAAGGCGGCGACCAGAGACGGCATGCGGCGAATTTCACCATCTGGCGGCATCGGCATGTCGAAGGCATCGTCGCCGGCGGTCTTCATCAGCATTTCCAGCTTCATGCGTACCCAGACCGGGTCGCGCGTGCGCATATCCATAGACAGGGATTTGGCCAGTGCTCCCAAACCTCTGGGCTGTTCAGATCCGTTGACCCAGACTTCGAACGGATGGTTGGTGTGATTGGACGTGTGCGAGACAAACGCCACGAAATTGCCTAGCGGGTGTTTCACCACTTGCGAGGTCCAGCCTTCGCTTCCCGCCGTCAATTTCGGACGTCCGGGCCAGCGCAAAGAGGCCAGCGCCGGGGTGGGGGCCGCTTCCAGTACGATGCGTCTGTCCTGGTCGAAAACGAAATCCTGGGGCTGTTCATCCTTTTTGGGTTCGGGGGTGATCGACAGCACCGATCCTAATACGCTGTTGGGGCGGTAGGTGGCCAGTCCTTTGAGTCCCGCACGCCAGGCTTCCGTGTAGAGATTCTTGAATTCTTCAAACGGATAGTCGGCGGGCACGTTCACCGTTTTGCTGATCGAGGTGTCGATGAACGGCGCGACGGCGGCGACCATTTTCATGTGATCGAGCGCGGAGATATCCAGCGCCGAGACGAAGGATTCCGGTAGGTTGTCGGTGTCGCCACCTTGTTTTTTATACACGCGCCAGGCGTGATCTTCCACCGAATAGTCTTTGGAGGTACCGTCCATCATGCGTTTCTTGCGCGTGTAAAACCACGAGAAAGCAGGCTCGATACCGTTTGAGGCATTATCGGCAAAGGCCAGTGAAATCGTGCCGGTGGGCGCGATGGACAACAGATGGCTGTTACGGATGCCGTGCTCCCTGATGCGGTTTTTCATTTCATCAGGTAAGCGAGAGGCGAAGCGCGGGGCGGCCAGATATTGCTCCGCATCCAGTAGAGGGAATGCGCCGCGCTCTTTAGCCAAGTCGATCGAGGCAGAATAAGCCTCGTCGCGCATGATGCGGGTGATATCGGCGGCAAAGGCGCGGGCCTGTTCGCTGTCGTATTTCAGCCCCAGCATCACCAGCGCATCTCCTAATCCTGTGTAACCCAGACCGATGCGCCGCTTGTTATGCGCCTCAAGTTGTTGTTCTGGCAGCGGCCAGGCAGTCACATCCAGCACATTGTCCAGCATGCGCACAGCGACCTTGATCAGTTGCTTGAACGGTTCGTAATCGAAACCGGCATGTGAAGAGAACGGATTGACCACCATGCGGGTTAAATTAATTGAACCTAAACAACAACATCCGTAAGGAGGGAGGGGTTGTTCGGCGCAAGGGTTGGTCGCTTCGATCACCTCGCAATAGGACAGGTTGTTGTCCCGATTCATCAGGTCGATGAACAGCACACCAGGTTCTGCGTGATCGTAAGTGCTCTCGATGATTTGACGCCATAAGTCGGCGGCAAGGACACGTCGATACACCCAAAGTCCGTCGCTGCGTAAAAATGCGCCCGCCTCTTTGATCGTTGCGGATGGTTCTGCTTTGTGGGTTAATTCAAATTCTTGATTATTTTCGACGGCTTGCATTAAGTCGTCGGTGACGCCCACCGAGATGTTGAAGTTGCGCAAATCGCCCTTGTCTTTGGCCGAGATGAATTTCTCAATATCGGGATGATCGCAGCGCAATACGCCCATCTGTGCGCCGCGCCGTGCGCCGGCGGATTCTACTGTCTCGCAGGAACGGTCGAACACGCGCATATAGGAAATCGGGCCGCTGGCGCGCGAATTGGTGCCTTTGACCTGTGCGCCTTCGGGGCGGATGGATGAAAAATCATAACCGACCCCGCCGCCGCGTCGCATGGTTTCCGCCGCCTGTTGCAACGCGTCGTAGATGCCGGGCCGGCCATCGCAAGTGCCGGAAATCGCATCGCCCACCGGTTGCACGAAGCAGTTGATCAGCGTCGCCTGTATGGTTAAGCCCGCCGCCGAGTTGATCCGTCCGGCAGGCACGAAACCATTTTCCTGTGCAGCAAAGAAAATCTCTTCGAAGTGTGCTCGATGTTCGGGTTTTTCCGCCTGAGCTAATCCTCTGGCTACGCGGCGTCTGACGTCTTCGACTGAATGCTCACCCGGTTCGGCATATTTTTCCAATAACACTTCGATACTGATTTCTTGCGTCATTTCCTCTTCCCCCGATTAAATGTCGATTCAGCCAGTCGCTACCAGCTAGCAGCTACAAGCTGTTCTTAAACAGTCTTACCAGTCCATCCAGCCCGACAAAATTAAATGCATAACTGGCCTGAGCTCTCACGATCGGCTTGGCGTGGTAGGCGATGCTCACGCCGGCCACAGCCATCATCTTCAGATCATTTGCGCCGTCGCCCATCGCGATGACCTGTTCAGGTTTGAGCCCTAGTTGCTTGCGTATCTTGACCAGCCATTCTGCTTTACCTTGTGCATCGAGTATCTCGCCCAACACTCGTCCGGTGAGTTTTCCGGCTATGATTTCCAGCGTATTGGCGTGGGTGTAATCCAAGCCTAAACGAGGTTTGAGGCGCTCGGTGAAGAACAGAAATCCACCTGATACCAGTAAAGTTTTGATGCCATTTTTCTTCAATTCCGTCAGCATCAGTTCTGCGCCGGGATTGAGTTGCAGTCGCTCATCATACACGCGCCGCAAGGCATTTTCATCGAGTCCTTTTAATAATTGGACGCGACGGCGCAGGCTCTCGGCAAAGTCGATTTCGCCGCGCATCGCTTCCTCGGTAATCGCCGCGACTTCGGGTTTTAAGCCCTGCATGTCGGCGATTTCGTCTATACATTCGATCGAGATTAGCGTCGAATCCATGTCCATCACCACCAAACCGAAATCAGACAGTGCTAGGCTATCCGGCACGAAAGCGCAGTCTATTTGTTGTTCAAAGCAAAAACCGGCGATGTCATCGTGGGGTTGAGCGCCACATAAACGCCAGGCCAGCGGAGATATGCGTTCGATGCGGGTGGCGCCGGAAATTTTGGCCAGGTGTTCGATTTGCAGGGTGGGGATGTCGTGTAATGCCTGAAGGATGAGGTTCATATCTGAGTCGCGCTGATTGATAATCCGGTCAATGTCAAAAGTTGCCTATTTTAACTGATGTTGCGCATAGACTTTACCTGATGTGCAGACTAACGTATTTTGCATGGCGGAACATGGCCTATTCCGCCGTCAAGTTACACGCAACTTTCGTCTGTCGCGCGTTCGGTGGTCGCAATCGCGTACATCTGCCCGGTTTCGTTCACCAGTGCGGTGGCCGTCATGCAGACGTTGCGGAGGGTGCCGTTTTTGCAGATGCGCTCAGTTTGGTGCGGTGCTAGAATTTTCGCTAGGCTCAGTTGATGTATCTGCATGAGCGCATTTTCGCGTATGCCGGATGGGATGCGGTCTTTCGCATGCATCAGCAGCGCTTCGGCCTCGCTCCAGCCATACAGGCGCTCAGCGCCCGGATTCCAGGCGAGGATGCGGCCGTCCAGATCCTGTACGGTGATCGCATCCGTCGCGTCGCGCACCACTACCGCCAGTCGCAATAACTCATTGGTCTTGTACAGTGCTTCTTCTGCGCGTTTCATGCCGGTGATGTTGATAAAGGTGATCACTGCGCCTTCGATGACATTGTCGAGCGTGCGATAGGGCTGGATGCGCAGCTTGAACCAGTCACCCTGAGTGGTTTTTAACTCCACTTCCTTGGGGATGAGGGTGTTCAGCACAGATTGTGTATCCGCCACCAGACTGTCGTAGCCGACCAGATTGGAGGTGATGTGATCCACAGGACGCCCCAGATCGCTCTTAATCAGATTGATGATGACTTTGGCGGCCGGGGTGAACCGCAGGATGCGCAACTCATGATCGACAAATACCGTGCCGATGCCGGTGCCAGCTAACAAATTGTTCATGTCGTTGTTGGCGCGCGACAAGTCCATCACCTTGGTTTGCAGTTCGGAATTAACGGTGGTTAACTCCTCGTTGACGGATTGCAACTCTTCCTTGGAAGTTTCAAGTTCCTCGTTGGTGGATTGCAACTCCTCATTGACCGACTGCATTTCCTCATTGGAAGACTTTAACTCCTCGTTGGAGGTCTCGAGTTCTTCATGGGTGGTTTGAAGGTATTCTTCCTTGGCGCGCAGCTCCTCTTCAAGCGCGGAAATTCTGGCCGCAGCAGTCAATTTGTCTAATTCGATTTCACCGCCGACCGCTAGGGTTGGCTCAACAGGAGAATGATCCGAAACGCCCGGTGTGTCTTCCAGTATCACCAGATACAGAGCAGCATCGGTAATGTTGTCAGCGCCATGTGGGACCGGGCGGATGGTGAGGTTGGTCAGCGTGTAGTGGCCGTTGGTCTTGACGCGCAAGCCTAAACAGCGAACGACCTCGTTGCCGATGACGGCCTTGTGCAAGGCGGTGGTGAGATCAAGGCGCAGTCCCTCTCTTGCCATCTTCAGAATATTGTTGATACCCGCCTCGCCGGGAGCCGGTTCCAGATACATGCCGGTGCGACCATGCAGGTAGAGGATGTCGCCCTGATCGTTGACCAGCACGCTGGCGGGGGCGACTTGTTGTAGTAACGCCTGTTCGGTTAGTTCGCGCAGGGGTAGCTTCACCGGCAACGATGATCTTCCCGTATTGCGGCTGAGTGCGGCATCCAGCGCGATGGAGGGCAGAAAACGGCTCAGCGCCGTGCGCTGTGTGCTGTGGAAATCTTCCTTGCGCTGATATATTTTTGCTTTTCTATCCAGCGTGTTGAACAAATCGTCAAATTCGCCTATGCCTTCCGAGGTGCCTAAAAACAGCATGCCGCCCGGTTTGAGCGCGTAGTGAAACAGCGGGATCAGTTTTTTCTGTAGCGATGAACCCAGATAGATCATCAGATTCCGGCAGCAGATCAGATCGAGCTTGGAAAATGGTGGATCTTTGATTAAATCCTGTTCGGAAAATACCAGCATATCGCGTATGCCTTTGTGAATGCGGTAGGCGCTGCCGTCTGATTCGGGCGTAAAGAAGCGCGCCAGACGTTCTTCTGTCAGGTCTGCGGCGATGCTGGCGGGGTAGAGTCCGGTGCGCGCGGTGGCAATGGCGCGACTGTCGATGTCCGTGGCAAAGACCTGCACGCTGTAACTCTGCTTGAGCGCTTCGATGCGTTCCTGCATCAGGATGGCCAGTGAATAAGCTTCCTCGCCGGTGGAACAGCCGGTCGACCAGATGCGAATTACGGCGCCTGCGGGTTTGTTTTCAAAAAGTTTAGGAATGATACGTGCTTCGAGCGTCTGAAAGGCTTCGGTGTCGCGGAAAAAGTTGGTGACACCGATCAACAGATCGCGAAACAGCGCCTCGACTTCAACTGGCGTTTGTTGCAGAAATTTAACGTAATGATCGATCGCATCGATCTGATGTACCGCCATGCGCCGCTCGATGCGGCGGTGGATGGTACTGGGCTTGTATTGCGAAAAATCGTGGCCGGTCTGGCTGCGCAGCAGGATGAAGATTTTCTTCAGGGCATTTTCGGTCTTCGGGGTATTGATCGCGGCAGGTTGATGTGCGCGGCCCAGGGCATGTGAGGCGTAAGCGATCAGTTGTGCCGGCATATCGGCGGCGAGCAGTTGATAGTCCACCAGTCCGGTCGCAATGGCGCTGCGTGGCATGCCGTCAAATTCGGTGGATTCGGGATTTTGTACCATCACCATGCCGCCTTCCCCCTTGATGGCCCTAACGCCCAGTGTCCCGTCGCTGCCGGTGCCTGAGAGCACGATACCGATGGCGCGTTCGCCCTGATCCTGTGCCAGCGAACGGAAAAAGAAATCGATCGGTAAACGCTGGCCGCGCGGTGCCGATGGTTCCAGCAAATGCAGGGTGCCGTTTAAAAACGCCATGTCGCGGTTGGGTGGAATGATGTAGGCGCAGTTGGGTTGTACCGTGATGCCGTCCTCGACTTCGAATACCTGCATGCGCGTGTAGCGGCGGATCAGCTCAGAGAGTATGCTTTTGTGATCGGGGGCTAAGTGCTGTACCAGGACAAAGGCCATGTCGGGGTCTGTGTCGGCGGGCATACCGGAAAAGAAGGCTTCAAAAGCTGCCAGTCCCCCGGCTGAAGCGCCGATACCGACGATGGGGAAGGTCTGTGTCGTTTCGGCTGAAACGGGCAGTTCATTCGTCGGGATGGCTTTTGCGGTGATTTTTTTGCTCGACATGATTGAGATACTCTTCATAGGGAAGTAGGTTATTCGATATGCTACGCTAACCACCAAATTTTAAATGGCATTTTTCCGTTCAGAAATATTTTTTCAGATCTTGCATTAACGCAGGTAATGCAAGATCTGATCTTCTAAAGGATTTTTCGGGCTATTTCAATTCGTTAAAGAAGTTCCTGATTGCCAGTACGCGCGCGCTCAGGTCTTCGTGTTTTACCTCGATGCGCAGTCTGTCTTGCCCCACCATCTTGATGTGTCGACGACTCTGTATCAGCGTGATAATTTTCATCGGATCGATAGGCGGATTCGCGATGAACTGGATGGCGATCGCATCTTCCGACGCGTCCACTTTGCTGATGCCGAGCGGTTTTGCCAGTATGCGCAATCGGTGACTGTCGAGCAGCGTTTGGGCGGGTTCTGGCAGCAGGCCGAAGCGGTCGATGAGTTCCTGATGCATGCTGTCCAGATCCGGTTGGCTGGCGCAGTTGGCCAGACGTTTGTAGATCACCAGACGCTGATGGATGTCACCGCAATAGTCATTGGGCAGCAGGGCTGCGGCGTGCAAATTAATTTCTGTCGTGACGCCCAAGGGGTGGGCCATATCGGGTTCGCGCCCCTGTTTGAGCGAAGCGACCGCCGCATTCAACATATCGGTGTAGAGCGAGAAGCCGATTTCCTGCATCTCGCCGCTTTGCGATTCGCCCAGCACTTCGCCGGCTCCGCGTATCTCCAGATCGTGCATCGCCAGATAGAAACCGGAACCCAATTGCTCCATCGCCTGTATCGCCTCCAGACGCTTCTTGGCCTGTACCGTCAAACCGTCCAGACTGTCTACCAGCAAATAGGCGTAGGCCTGATGGTGCGAGCGTCCGACGCGACCGCGCAGTTGATGGAGTTGAGCTAAGCCGAAGCGATCGGCGCGGTTCATGATGATGGTATTGGCCGTTGGCACGTCGATGCCGGTCTCGATGATGGTGGTGCACAGCAGAATGTTGAAGCGCTGCTGGTAAAAGTCGCGCATCACGGCTTCCAGTTCGCGCTCACCCATCTGGCCGTGCGCGGTGCGGATGCGCGCCTCAGGCAGCAGTTCGCCGAGTTTTTCCGCCATATTGGCGATGGTGTCCACCTCGTTGTGCAGGAAATACACCTGACCGCCGCGTTTGAGTTCGCGCAGCACGGCTTCCCTGATCACGCCCTGACTATAGGAGCTGACGAAGGTCTTGATCGATAAGCGTCGTTGCGGGGCGGTGGCGATGATGGAGAAATCGCGCAAGCCTTCCAGCGACATCGCTAGCGTGCGCGGTATCGGGGTGGCGGTGAGCGTCAGGATATCGACTTCTGCGCGCAAGGCTTTCAATCTTTCCTTTTGTTGTACGCCAAAACGGTGTTCCTCGTCGATGATGAGTAGGCCTAAATTATTGAATTCAATGCCTTTTTGTATCAGCTTGTGGGTGCCGATGATGATGTCCAGTTTGCCATCCGCCATCTCCTTCAAAGCCTGATTTTGCTCTTTGGCGGAACGGAAACGTGACAGCTCTGCGATGCGGATCGGCCAGTCGGCGAAACGGTTGGAGAAATTCTGGAAATGCTGTTCGGCAAGCAAGGTGGTGGGCACCAGCACGGCGACCTGTTTGCCGTCCATGGCGGCGACAAACGCGGCGCGCAAGGCGACTTCGGTCTTACCGAAACCCACATCGCCGCAGATCAACCTGTCCATCGGTTTGCCCGATTGCAGATCGTCGATCACGGCGGTGATGGCGGCGGCTTGATCGGCGGTTTCCTCGAAGCCGAAACCGGCGGCGAATTCCTCATAATCGCGCGGCGTGAGTTTGAAGGCATAACCTTTGCGGGTGGCGCGCTGCGCGTAGATGTTGAGCAGTTCGGCGGCGGTGTCGCGCACCTGCTGCATCGCGCGGCGTTTTGCTTTGTCCCATGCGCCGGAACCCAGTTTGTGCAAGGGCGCAGTTTCTGCAGCCCCTCCGCTGTATCTTCCGATCACATGCAGTTGTGAGACTGGCACGTAGAGTTTGTCTGAACCTGCGTATTCCAGCAGCAGAAATTCGCCCATCCCTTCGCCCAGATCCAGATTGACCAGTCCCCGGTAGCGCGCAATGCCGTGCTGCTCATGCACCACCGGATCGCCGACCTTGAGTTCCGACAAGTCGCGCAGCATGTGCTCGACGTTGGATTTTTTGGCGGTGCGGGCGGCGCGGTTACGCGGTTGTGCGGCGTACAGCTCGGTCTCGGTGATCACCGCGATGCTGTCATCCGGCAGCAAGAAGCCGTTTTGCACCGGGCCGATGCCGAGCATGAATTTTTGCTTATTATTCAAAAATGTAGCGTAATCGTCGCAGGGCGCGGCCTTTAAACCGTATTCCTGCAAATAGCCCGACATGATTTCGCGCCGCCCCAGGCTGTCCGCCAGCAGCAGCGTGCGTCCGCCGAAACTGTTGAGAAACTCGGCAAACGCCTGAGTCGGGGTGTCGGCATGGCGATTCACCGCGATATTGGGAATCGCGGCGGTGGCGCAAGGGATGGCCGTATCCGAAATTTGCAGGATGTCAATGCGAGCAAATTCTTTAAGCGCGATGAAAAACGCTTCACCGTCCATGAACAGATCGGCCAGTGGTAGCAGCGGATGTTGCGGATCGCCTCTGAGCAGGTTATAGCGCGAAGCGGCATCGACGCCAAACTGGGTGATCGCCTCATCCACATTGCCGTGCAGGCAAACCGTGGATTTTTTCGGCAGATAGTCGAACAAGGTAGCGGCCTTGTCGAAGAACAGCGGCAGATAGTATTCGATGCCGGCCGGCGCGTTGCCTTTGCTGATTTCCTTGTAGATGCGCGATTTGGACGGATCGCCCTCGAAGCGGTCGCGGAAACTCTGGCGGAAATGCGCCTGACCTTTATCGTCCAGCGGGAATTCACGCGCGGGCAACAGGCGAATTTCAGGCACGGGATACAGGGTGCGCTGGGTATCCACGTCAAAGGTGGAAATCGTTTCGATCTCGTCATCGAACAAATCGATGCGGTAAGGCAGCACGCTGCCCATGGCAAACAAATCGATGATGCCGCCGCGCACGCAATATTCGCCGGGCGATAACACTTGCTGCACGTGGCTGTAACCTGCGAAGGTCATCTGCTCGCGCAGACCCGGCAGGTTGAGTTTCTCGCCGCGCTTGAGGAAAAAGGTAAAAGCGGCCAGATATTCAGGTGGCGCCAGCGGGTACAGGGCGGTGGTGACCGGCACCACTAGCACGTCGCAGGACTGGCTGCGCACATGGTGCAGGGTGGCTAGGCGTTCGGAGATCAGATCCTGATGCGGCGAAAAATGATCATAGGGCAACGTTTCCCAGTCCGGCAGCAGATGCACGCGCAAGTCGGGGGCAAAAAACGGGATTTCCTCGACCAGTCGCTGCGCCTGTAGCGCGTTGGCCGAGATCACCACCAGCGGCGCGGATTTTTTAGCCAGCTGCGCCAGCGCCAGTGCGTCGGAAGAACCGGTCAGTCGGGTGTAGCGGGGACGTGCATGGGCAGATTTGAACAGCATGGCATGGTGAGACTTGGTACGAATAGCTGCGCATTATATTACAATCGCGGCATGACTGACTTTCACGCCTTAGTTCCCGCCGCCGGTTTCGGTGCGCGCATGGATAACGCCCTGCCCAAGCAGTATCTGCCGCTGGCGGGTCATCCGATGATATTTCACGCGCTCAGCACCTTGTGCGCCTGTCCTTTGATTTCTACCGTGTTCGTGGTGCTCTCGCCTGAAGACACGCTGTTTCACAACTACGACTGGTCAGCCTTTGGCGACAAATTGCAGACGCTTTATTGTGGTGGTGCGACGCGCGCGGATACGGTGTTGAACGGCGTGCTGGCGGCGGAACTGGAACCGGATGACTGGGTGCTGGTGCACGATGCGGCGCGACCATGTCTCGGTGATGCGCACTTATTGAAATTAATCAATGAGTTGCAAGATGATGTGGTGGGCGGAATACTGGCGGTGCCGGTTGCCGATACCTTAAAGCGTTCAGATGCTGATCAGCGCATACAGAAAACTGAAAACCGCGAGCAGTTGTGGCAGGCGCAGACGCCGCAGATGTTCCGTGCCGGATTGCTGGCTCACGCCTTGCAACAGTGCAAGGCCGTGACGGATGAGGCTTCGGCGATAGAAGCGTTGGGACTGTCGCCCAAACTGGTGGCGGGAGACTCGAGTAATTTTAAAGTCACTTATCCGCAGGATTTAAGACTGGCGGAACTATTGTTAAAGGAAAAAACATGCGTATAGGTCAGGGTTTCGATGTGCATCAACTGGTTGAAGGACGGCGACTGATTATCGGCGGAGTGGATATTCCGTATGAAAAGGGTTTGCTCGGCCATTCCGATGCGGATGTATTGCTGCATGCGATCTGCGATGCGCTCTTGGGCGCAGCAGCCTTAGGCGATATAGGCCGGCACTTTTCCGACACTGAAGCGCAATTCAAGAATATCGACAGCCGGATTTTGTTGCGCCAGACGCTGCATCTGGTGCGCGAGCAAGGCTACCGCGTGGGCAATGTGGATGCCACCATCATCGCCCAGACACCCAAGATGGCGCCGCATATTTCGCAAATGGTTGAACACATCGCCGCCGATCTGCGCATCGAGCGTAGCGCGGTGAATGTGAAGGCGACCACCACCGAAAAACTGGGTTATACCGGGCGCGGTGAAGGCATTGCGGCGCAGGCGGTGGTTTTATTGCTGGCGGATTAATACGCCTTGCTGCATTTGATTGTCTATATTTCAGAATAGGATTGTATAGTGAACTACACCGACAGGATATTTCCAACCAACAAAGGGCTGACCACTTATTTGGATGAGTTAATCGCTAAAAATTACCAAATTCCGACTTTTCAACGCGAGGTGGTTTGGGAATCTGAAAATGTTAAAAAATTGTGGGATAGTATCTACAAGTTTTACCCTTTGGGCAGTATTTTGATTTGGAAAACCGACCTAAAACTTCAAAATCACAGACAAATTGGTGGGCATCAGATTACAGATACGAATTTTCAACGTACTGAATATCAATACATTTTAGATGGGCAACAGCGCACTACTTCCTTATTGACTTCTTTGTTCGGTGGGAAAATTGAGGGTCGGGCAAGCTTCGATCCCTTGCTATACGTTGATCTCACTATTCCTTTAGGTGGTGACACAGATGACGAGAGTTACAAACATCGTTTTTTGTTTTGGCACGAAATTGATGATCGTAACGGTGAGTTACTTGCTAACTATGGTAAGAAGAAGCGCTTTGATGACGGCGTGGTAGTAAAACTGATTGACATCAAAAATAATTACAACGGCATCCAATCGAAGGTCTTTGATAGTCCGTTTGTAAATAAGGATTTTGGTCATCCCATGATGGGCGAACTGGCAAAAATCAAGGGTGTACTCGACAACTACCGCATTTCATTCATCGAAGTGAAAGGCATACAAGTTGCAGAAGTCTGTCAAATTTTCGAGCGTATTAATCAAGCAGGAAAGCCGCTAAATATTTTTGATATCGTGGTTGCCAAAACTTTCCGGCCTGTAACGTCACCTAAGGATGCAGGATTTTATTTGCGCGATTTGATTGATGAGTTTCGGAATAAAAATCATAGTGAATTCCTAAAAATAAGTGACCTCGATTATCTGCAAATTTTGGCTGTAATTATCAAGCACAACGTAGTGAATAGTGGTGTGCAAAACATCACAGATCGTTATTTGAATGAGATCAAAACGGAACATATTTTAGAGGTTTGGGACGAAACAAAAGCAGCGGTGCTTAGAACTTTTGACTTTTTTGAAAATCATCTTCACATCAAAACACCATATTTGATTCCTTTTCGCTATTTTTATTTCACTATCGCCGCTTATTTTTATAAAAATTCTGCTCCTAACTACGAGTTGTTGAAGAAGTATTTTTGGTATCAGAGTTTTCATAACGATGATTTGTTAAGCAATACCACACAGTTAGCACAGCATGTGGAGTTCTTAAATAATGATAAAGGTGGGCAGTCCGTTACCTTTGATCGATTCTTAATCGATAAGCACAAATTACGCACCGCAACCTACAGTTCAAAAGGGCGGATTAGTCGAGCGATCTTAGCTTTGTATGCAAGTGCGCAACCGAAAGATTGGGAGCATTGTGATCGAGACGTGTTGGTGCAAAACTTTTTTTTCACCACCGATAAACCCAACTTGCATCATATTTTTCCAACCAACTCGGAGTATGTACTTAGCCATCAACATAAAAATAGAATTCATAGTGATAGCCTGATGAATATCGCATATCTGACACAAATAACGAATTTAGATATTACCAATCGTAGCCCGTTGGACTATATCAGGGATTATGACAAACCCGCATTTGAAGCAATTTTACCTTCGCATTTACTCTCGCACGATATTTTGGATTGGGCAAGAAATGAGGCGTTACCAGATGACGCAATTGACCAATTCATAGAAAGCCGTGTAATCCAAGTTTTGGAATGTTTGAAGAGCAAACTAACGGGAATTGAATTCTGTGAAATGGATACTGTGCCACTGCTTTGATTATTAACAGGTTTAATTATGCGAATTTTAGCTTTAGAAACATCGACTGAATATTGCTCGGTTGCGCTCTGGCAAAGCTGCGCGGCGGGGCAAGGCAGTGCAGCGGGGCAGGATGGCGTGACCACGCAGCATTTCGAACTGGTCGGGCAGAAACACTCTGAATTGCTGATCGAGATGGTAGCTTCGCTGTTGCAGGAGAGCGGATTCAAGATCGGCGACATGGACGGCATCGCCTATGGCTCAGGTCCCGGTTCCTTTACCGGCGTGCGCATCGCCTGTGGTGCGACGCAGGGGCTGGCGCTGGGAGCCGGATTGAACGTATCCGGTATCTGTACCTTGCAAGCGCTGGCGCAGGGTTCAGGTCAGCCGCTTGTGATCGCAGCATTGGATGCGCGCATGGGCGAGATCTATTGCGCCGCCTATGAAAAGTCGGGTGATGACTGGGTGACGGTTTTCGAGCCTTGCCTGTGCAAACCGGAAGACGCTCCGCAAGTGTCGGGTGAAGGGTGGTTTGGCGCGGGCAGCGGATTTACCGCTTTCGCGGAAGCTTTGTCTTCGCGTTATGCAGGCCAGTTGGCAGGTACGGATGGCACAGCTGTACCGCAAGCCGCTGCTGTTGCTGAACTTGGCGCGGCTCAGTTTGCCCGTGGACTCAGCGTCGATGCTGCGCTCGCTCAGCCTTTTTACCTGCGCGACAAGGTGGCGTTCAAAACTGCCGAGCGCGAGCAGATCGCCTTAGAAAAATCATTATTAATCAATAAATAATGAGAGCAATGACTTTGGCGGATGTGGACGCCGTGCTGAGTATTGAGCAAGCGGTGCAAATTTATCCGTGGTCGCGCGGAAATTTTACCGATGCGCTGGATAGCGGCTATCTGTGTTTCGTGGAAGAAGTTGCCGGTGAAATCGCAGGCTATGCGGTGCTGATGCCGGGCGTGGGGGAGGCGGAATTGCTCAATATCGGGGTTGCGGCCTCGCATCAGCGACAAGGTATGGGTGGCGGAATGTTGTCTGCCTTGTGCAAAATTGCCACGGATAAACAACTGTATCGTCTGTTTCTCGAAGTTCGTGCGTCCAATCTGGCAGCGCTCACCCTGTATCGTCGCGCCGGGTTTGAACAGGTAGGCGTGCGGCGTGGCTATTATCGCGATGCACAAGGCAGCGAGGATGCGCTGGTGATGGCGTGTGAATTATCAGGTAAATCAAATGGATAGTCGTGAGGCAATGCTGCGGGAATTAAACCTCTACCCGATGTGGGTGAGGCGGGAGCTGCCGGCGCAGGAAAAGGTAGCGGAAGTGGTTGCCGTTGAGGATGTCATCGCAGCATCTGTGCAGGAATCCGTGTCAGAAGTTATCGCCGTGCATCATGTTCCACCAGTGACTGAAGTCGTTGCTCTGCCGGAAATAAGTTTGGCAGTCGTGCCAGAAGCGATGCCTGATGTCATGCGGCCTGAAGATATTCAAGCCGCTATGCCGGATCTGGAATTACCTTTCTTTGAAGAATGCGACGAGTCGCACTCGGCCCCCAATTCGCTCGAAAATTTTGCGGCAGCGATGCATTCCAGCGGTGTGCTGGCAAGTTTGGACTGGCCTGAACTCAAACAGCGGGTGTCTGGCTGCCATCGCTGTGATTTGCGCGAGGGCTGTACCCAGACTGTGTTTGGTGTCGGCTGCGAACAGGCGGACTGGATGTTGGTCGGTGAGGCACCGGGGTTAGAGGAAGATGCCGCCGCTGAACCGTTTGTCGGTCACGCGGGGCGCTTGCTCGACAATATGTTGTTGGCGATCAAGTTAAAACGTAGCGAGACTTATATTGCCAATGTGATCAAATGCCGTCCGGAAGACGACCGGCATCCTCATGTCGGTGAGATTTCATCCTGCTTGCCTTATCTGCAAAGGCAGATCGGACTGGTGCAACCGAAGCTCATCGTAGCGCTGGGCAAGACTGCCGCGACCGCGTTGCTGGGGACGGATGCGACCATCGCCAGTCTGCGCGGCACGGTGCATGACTACAAGGGGATTCCGCTGATTGTGACCTATCATCCGGCTTATTTGCTGCGCAGCCCGATGGAAAAGGCCAAAGCCTGGCAGGATTTATGTCTGGCGGTGAAAACGATGCAAGGGTTGACCGTTTAGGCAGGGGTTGCTCGTAACGTCTAGATTTTCCCGTTGTCCTGATCGTGGCCGTGGCGTCGATACAGCGCGGTCATGATGCCGGAAAGCATCAGGCCGAACACCAGTATGATGATGTAGATGCTAAAGTCCAGTTTCTGCATCACGGCATACAGGCCTAGCATCGCAAAGATGCTCAGGTTTTCATTGAAATTCTGCACTGCGATCGAACTGCCCGCACCCATCAACAAGTGGCCGCGATGCTGCAACAGGGCATTCATGGGTACGACGAAATAGCCGCCCATTGCGCCGATCACGATCAGCAGCCAGATCGCCAGCGTGCTGTTGGTAACCGGGATCATGATCAGCACCACTAGTCCCATTGCGACGCCAATCGGCAATACTTTGACGGATTGTTCCAGTTTGACGAAGCGTGCAGCCAGTATCGAACCGATGGCGATGCCCACTGCGACCCACGCCGTCAACATCGCGGCGTGTGCCATGTCGTAGTGCAGCGCAACGGCCGCCCATCCCAGTACGATCAGACGCAAGGTGGCGCCGGTACCCCAAAACAGTGTTGTCACACCCAGAGATACCTGACCTAGCGGGTCTTTCCACAGCAATTTCTGGTTATGCCAAAATTCAGAGAGCAAAAAGGCCGGACTATGGCTGAGCGGTTTGTGATCCAGCGCTACGCGCGGGATATACAGATTGAACAGAGCAGCCAGACCGTAGACGACGACGATAATGGCGATGGCCAGTTCCGCCGAGGTGTCGATGCCGGTGTCAATGAACGGTATATCCCACCATAGCAACATGGGGCTGCCTATCTTGGGGCTGATCAGCACGCCGCCGACCACCGCGCCTAGCACGATGGCGGCAACCGTTAATCCTTCCATCCAACTGTTGGCCAGCACCAGTTTGTCAGGCGGCAGATATTCGGTCAGTATGCCGTATTTGGCCGGTGAATAGGCAGCAGCCCCTAAGCCGACCAGACCGTAAGCGATCAGGGGATTGACGCCGAATAACATGGCGATACAGCCTAAAATCTTGATATTGTTGCTGACAAACATGACGCGCCCTTTGGGCAGCGAATCGGCGAAGGCGCCAACGAACGGGGCTAACACGATATAGGAAAATATAAATGCCTCCTGCAATACTGGAGTGTGCCAGGCAGGCGAGTTTAAGTCCTTGAGCAGAGCAATAGCGGCGAACAACAACGCATTGTCGGCGAGCGCGGAGGTGAACTGCGCAGCGAGTATGATGTAGAAGCCGAGTTTCATTCAACGTGGTTGTTTTTAATGAGGGCGTTTTATATCACGAAAGCATTGCCCCTGCTATCATTACGTACTCCTATGACCTGAGAACCTACGATTCATGCCGCGTCCCATACAAGCTTACATCGATCAGAATGCGCTGGAGAATAATTTGCATGTCGCAAGACGTGCTACGCGCTCGCGCATCATGGCGGTGATCAAGGCGAATGGTTACGGACATGGTCTGTTGCGCGTGGCCGAAGCCCTGGCCGATGCTGACGGATTTGCTCTGCTCGATATCGCCGATGCGGTGCAGTTGCGTGAAGCCGGGTTTCGACAAACTATTTTGCTGCTGGAAGGCTTTTTCAGTGCGGAAGATCTGGAACTGGTTGCAGAGTTTGAGTTGACTTGCGCAATCCACAGCACCTGGCAGATTGAACTGCTGGATGCTTACCCTAAGCGCGGTGCACTGGATGTTTGGCTAAAGGTCAATAGCGGTATGCATCGTTTGGGTTTTGCGCCCGATGAGGTGGGTGTCGCGATGGCCTCCTTGCGCCGTCATCAGGCGGTGCGCGAAATTACGCTGATGAGTCATTTTGCCAATGCCGATGAGACGGGCGGTGTTGCAACGCAACTCTCCGTATTCAACGATGTGGTGGCGGGTTATCGGGTGGCGCGCAGTATTGCTAACTCGGCGGCGCTGCTACGTTATCCTGCGACGCACTTAGACTGGGTGCGACCCGGTATCATGTTGTACGGTGCCTCTCCGTTTGCGGAGACCACCGCAGAGCAACTGGGCCTGAAACCTGTGATGACATTAAAGAGTCGCATCATCTCCATTCAGGATTTGAATGCGGGTGATGAAATCGGTTATGGCGGGCTGTTTCGCGCCGATCGCGCCATGCGTATCGGCATTGTGGCTTGCGGTTATGCCGATGGCTATCCGCGTCATGCGCCCACCGGCACGCCGATGCTGGTGGACGGACAACCGTCGCAGTTGTTGGGCCGGGTTTCTATGGATATGTTGTACGTGGATCTGACCGCTTTGCCGCAAGCGCGTGCCGGGAGTGTGGTGACCTTGTGGGGCGCGGGCATGCCGATTGAGTCGGTTTCACACGCGGCGGGTACGATCAGCTATGAATTGATGTGCGGTTTGGCAAATCGAGTTCGCATTTCTGTATAAATATATGATTATTAAGTAAAAATTTAATTAACGGCATTTGCCTCACTCGTTTTGTCGGGTAGCGTACTGCCAGCGGTGGATTAAGTACATGGACAATAAATTAAATCCACATCGCTGAAAATTACTTGATGCACGGCATACAGTTGGTGCAAACGGTGAGTGTCGATCTGATGATGTTGCAGAACTTTATCTATAAATCCATGGTGGTTCTTAAACCTTGAAAAAACTGTTGTCCGCAGATGATATGGATTAACGCCGATTAATCAGATCGTTGTATGTCACCGTTGTTCCATTATTTTGGTGAGGTGTAACCGTTTTGTAAATTCTTGTTAGTCTGTGTGAATCTGGCTAATCTGCTGATTGGGCTGTTGGTTATAGCATTGTTTATTTTTGCGATTTGCGAATTTTAAAGGTTAATTGTTATGTTGGGCATTATCGGCGGTAGCGGCGTTTATCATATCGAGGGACTGGAAAATTCCCGTTGGGTGCGGGCGGAGTCCAGCTTTGGTGAGCCATCGGACGAGATTTTGCTGGCTGAACTGGCAGGTGAAACCGTCGCGTTTTTACCGCGCCACGGCAGGGGACACCGGATTTCGCCGTCTGACATCAACTTTCGCGCCAATATCGATGCAATGAAGCGTCTGGGTGTCACTGACATCATCTCTGTGAGCGCGGTCGGTTCTCTGCGCGAAGATTTGCCGCCCGGCACCTTTGTGGTTGTCGATCAGTTTATCGACCGCACCTTTGCCCGCGAGAAGAGTTTCTTCGGCACCGGACTGGTGGCGCACGTGTCGATGGCGCATCCGGTCTGTAACCGTCTGGGCGATCATCTGTTTGCTGCGGCTAAATCGCTGGACATTCCGGTGGTGCGCGGCGGCACTTATTTAGTGATGGAAGGCATGCAGTTTTCCAGCCTCGCCGAGTCCGAGCTGTATCGTACCTGGCGCTGCGATGTGATCGGCATGACCAATATGCCCGAAGCCAAGCTCGCCCGTGAGGCGGAAATTTGTTACGCCACGGTGGCGATGGTGACGGATTTCGATTGCTGGCACCCGGATCACGACAACGTTACGGTGGATGCCATCGTCAAGGTGCTGCTGGCTAATGCCGATAAGGCGCGCGCGCTGGTTAAACAGGTCGCGCATCCTGTGCACAGTGACGAAAGCGCCGATGCCTGCGCCTGTCGCAGCGCCTTGCAATACGCGATTTTGACTTCGCCTGAAGCGCGCGATACCGCGATGCTGGACAAACTCTCCGCCGTGGCCGGTCGTATCCTTAATCCTCAATCCTAATTCTTCAATCCTCAATCCTCAATCCTCAATCCTGTCTCTATCATGCCTATTAAATCGCTTATTCGTACCGTTCCTCACTATCCGCATCAGGGCATCATGTTTCGCGACATCACGACCCTGTTGAAAGATCCAGTCGGACTGCGTGCCATGGTCAACAAGATCGTCAATCGCTATACGGATGTCAAAATCGACAAGGTGGTGGGCATCGAGTCACGGGGATTTATCGTTGGCACGCCGGTAGCCTATGAATTAAATCGTGGCTTCGTGCCGATCAGAAAGCGTGGCAAACTGCCCTCCGATACGGTCGGGCGCGATTATCAATTGGAGTACGGGAGTGACCGTATCGAAATCCACGTTGATGCGATACAGAAAGGCGATCACGTGTTGCTGATCGATGATCTGATCGCCACCGGCGGTACGGCAGAAGCGGCGGTTAAGTTGATCGAGGATATGGGCGGGATCGTGGTCGAGTGCTGTTTTGTGATCGACTTGCCGGATATCGGTGGGCGTGCAAGGTTGGAAGCGATGGGACAGACAGTGTTCGCCTTGTGCGAATTCGAAGGCGATTAGTCCTGTAAATAACTGTTCTTGTAACCATCTGAATTTATGTATTTTTTTAAACTCGCCTTGTTCGGGCTTGTTTGTGTATTGGCCGGTTGTGGCGAGCAGCAGGGCGGAAGTCGGCCTGTCGTCGAGCCTGCCAAGTCAGTTGAGACCTTGGCTCAGTTGATAGAGAAACACCATTGTCTGGCCTGCCATGCGCCGGGCAATCAGATGGGCTTACCTTTGTGGCATGAGGTGGCAAAAAAGTATCAGAATAAACCGGATGCGGCAGCTTACTTGAGCCATAAAATCAAAACGGGCGGCTCCGGTGCCTGGGGGAAAA
>Ga0214249_1000317_pt1 | contig 21840 bp, 17 predicted proteins | sample TroBogypolimnion_17_FD_153087 | JGI IMG/M metagenome (GOLD analysis project Ga0214249, IMG submission 153087) | Freshwater microbial communities from Trout Bog Lake, WI - 23JUN2009 hypolimnion | ecosystem: Environmental > Aquatic > Freshwater > Lake > Hypolimnion/Profundal zone | place: Trout... | reverse complement strand
TTCATTGTATCTAGTACAAAGTTTACAATGAATCCGAGTACTGGTGTTGTAACAGCAACTGGTTTTGCAGGTTCTGGCGCAGGCCTTACAAATATTCCAAATTCGTCATTAACAAATAGTTCAGTGACAGTTGGTACAACTTCACTACCATTAGGTGCAACATCAACAACACTAGTTGGATTAACATCAGTTACATCCACAACATTCGTTGGTGCATTAAATGGTAATGCTAATACCGCAACAGCATTTGCAACAGGTCGTACAATTTCTGTATCAACTGATGCTACAGGAACTTCTCCGACATTTGATGGAACAGGTAATGCAACTATTCCTCTTACATTAGCAACAGTAAATTCGAATGTAGGTTCATTCAGTGCATTCACTGTAAATGGTAAGGGACTTATTACAGCAGCTTCACATCTTGGAGTAACAGGTGATGTTACAGGTACAGAATCTGCAGGAAGTATCGGATTAACATTAGCAACAGTAAATGCTTCACCAGTAGTAGCTTCCTTTCAGAAGGTTACTGTAAATGGTAAGGGCTTAACTACAGCAACATCAGCAGTATCAGCAAGTGATATTACAACAGCGTTGACATTCACACCAGTTAATAAAGCTGGTGATACAATGACTGGTTTATTAATCTTAAGTGGTGATCCAACTAATGCACTTGGTGCAGTCACAAAGCAATATGCTGATGCTATTGCAGCAGGTGTAGCAGTACATAATGCTTGTGAAACATCAACAACATCAACTGGTAATTTATCTGCAGCAACATATAACAATGGTACAAGTGGTGTTGGTGCAACACTTACAGCTACAGCAAATGGATCTATCAATGCACTGAATGCAGGTGCAGGTGTTGGTGGATATAATACATTAGCAGTTACTTCGCGTGTTCTGGTTAAAGATCAAGCAACTACATTCCAGAATGGTGTTTACACTGTAACACAGGTGGGTGTGACTGCTACAAGCCCTTGGATATTAACAAGAGCAACTGACTTCGATGGAGCACCTACAACAGAAATTCAGGCTGGTGTATTGGTATATGTTCAGGAAGGTTCATTGGCTGGTACACAATGGGTTGAAACTGCTATTGGTACTGGTTCCCCAGGAGACTATATTGTAGTTGGTACCAATCCAATTGTCTTTGGACAATTTGCAGGTTCGGGTACGTATACTTCGGGATCGGGTATCAATATTGCAAGCAATGTTATTTCTAATACAGGTGTATTAAGCAATGTAGCAGGTACAGGCATTTCTGTATCAGGTGCAACAGGCAACGTAACAATCGGTAACACGGGTGTTCTAAGTGCAGTCGCAGGAACAAATATTGCAGTATCAAGTGGTACAGGTAATGTAACAATTTCTGTAACTGGTTCTGTATCGAGTGCAACTAACCTTGCAGGTGGTGCAACAAATAGTCTTCCATATCAATCGGGTGCAGGCGCTACAGCGTACCTTGCACAAGGTACTGGTGTTCTACAAGAAACAGCAGGCGCCCCTATTTGGACACTCACACCAACATTAACCGGTACAAACTTTAGTGCTATTCCGAATGGCGCATTATCTAATAGTGCTGTAACAATCGGTGCTACAGCAGTCTCATTAGGCGCAACAGTAACAACATTTACTGGATTAACATCAGTTAGTTCAACTGGATTCACTGGTGCATTAACTGGCAATGCTTCATCTTCAACTTATGCTTCGACACTTACAATTGTTGATGATACAACAAATGCTTCTATTGTTTACCCAACTTGGGTAGGTTCTAATACCGGTAATGTAGCAGAGAAAGTATCAAGTACAAAATTAGCTTTTGTACCAAATACAGGTATCTTAAGTGCAACTGGATTTGCAGGTAGTGGTGCAGGTTTAACAGCTATTCCAAATAGTTCATTGACAAATAGTTCAATCACATTTGGTGCGACACCTGTCGCACTTGGTGCAACAGTCTCGACATTCTCTGGATTGACATCTGTAGCAGCAACAACATTCACTGGTGCATTAAGTGGTAATGCTTCAACTGCAACAAACGTAGCAGGAACTGGTATCACTGGTACTACACTTGCTTCAAATGTTGTAAACTCATCATTGACAAGCGTTGGTACATTAGGATCATTGGCAGTAACAGGTACAGCAACAGCAGGAACATTTAGTGGATCTGGTGCAAGCTTAACAAGTATTCCAAATAGCGCATTGGTTGGCTCAGGTGCATTGACACTTGGTTCAACAAGTATGGCACTTGGTTCAATAACAACAACTATTGTTGGATTGAGTTCAGTTACATCAACAACATTCGTCGGAGCATTGACTGGTCACGCTTCATCAGATGTAGCGTTGGCTGGTAGCACAATGACTGGTTTGTTAATCTTGAGTGGCGATCCAAGTGCAGCACTTGGTGCAGCAACAAAACAATATGTTGATGCTATTTCAGCAGGTATCAGCGCACATGCTTCTTGCGAAACTGCAACAACAGCAGCATCGAATCTATCAGCTAATACATATACCAATGGTGTAGCAGGTGGTTCACCTGATACAGGCTTAGGTGTTGGTGCTACAATAAAGGCTACCGCCAACGTTGTATTAGGTACAGTCGGCGGATATGCAGGACTTCAGGTAGGTAGCAGATTATTAGTTAAGGACCAAGCAGATACAACACAAAACGGTGTATATGTTGTCACAAGTTTAGGTTCCACATCGGGTCCAACAACTCCATGGATATTAACTCGTGCAGCAGATTACAATAACAGTATATATGGTGAAGTTCACGCAGGTGATACTTCTTATATCCAGGAAGGTACACTAACTGGAACACAGTGGGTACAGACATCTGTTGGTACACAATCGCCAGGCGATGTTACTAAGATTGGACTTACATTTGATCCGATTGTATTCAGTCAGTTCGCAAGTCCTGGTATCTACACAGCAGGTACAGGTATTTCTGTAACAAGTGGTGTAATCGCTAACACTGGTGTACTAAGTCTTACAACAAGTTCGGGATTGAGCACAAATACAAGTGCAACTGGTAACGTAAGTATTACTAATACTGGTGTTACAAGCATTGTAGCAGGTACAAATATTTCTGTATCAGGCGCAACTGGTGCAGTAACAGTTAATGTATCTGGTACAGTAGCAAATGCAACCAATGCGGTTAATGCAACTAATGCCACATATATTGTTGGTGGAGCAACTAATAGTGTTCCATATCAGACAGGTTCTGGTGTAACAGCATTCCTTGCACAAGGCACTGGTGTTTTACAAGAAACAGCAGGTGCCCCAGTCTGGACAACTACTCCAACACTAACTGGTACAAACTTCAGTGGTATTGGTAACGGAGCATTAACGAATAGTTCATTGACTGTTGGTTCTACAAACATTGCATTAGGTGCAACATCGTTGACACTTTCTGGCTTGACATCTGTTGCAGCAACAACATTCACCGGTGCATTGTCTGGTAACGCAACAACAGCAACAACAGCAACTAACCTTGCGGTTGGTGCAAGTGGTGCACTTCCATATCAATCATCGGCAGGTGCAACAGCAATGTTGACAGCAGGATCGACTTCACAGGTATTAATATCTGGAACAACACCGAGCTGGACAAATACTCCAACGCTAACTGGTACTAACTTTACAGGTATCCCAAATAGTGGTTTAACTAATAGTTCTGTGACAGTTACAGCTGGTACAGGTATGTCCGGCGGTGGTGCAGTATCATTAGGCGGTACGGTAACATTAACAAATGCAGGTGTAACTTCAGCGGTAGCAGGTACAGCAATTTCTGTATCTGGCGCAACTGGAGCAGTAACTATTACTAACACAGGTGTTACATCGATTGCAGGCACAACAAATCAAATTACACTGTCAGCTGCAACTGGTGGTGTAACAGTAAGTTTGCCAGCAGCAGTTACAATTTCCGGCACAATGACAGCTGGTGCGTTTAATGCTACATCTACAAAACGTGTTAAGAAAGCTATTAAGGATCTAAGCAAAACATATCTTGCTAAGTTTGATGATTTGCGACCAAGGGAATACGATAGAAAGGATTATGTAGGACACGAATTCGGCTTCGTAGCTGAAGAAATGGCACTTGTATATCCAGAAATTGTTGGACACGACGATAAAGGTCGGGCATCCGGTATTGACTACGGTAGGTTGTCAGCAATCTTAACCGCAAAAGTACAGGATCAACAGTCAACTATTGATAAGTTAAAAGAACAGATGGCAATGGTTATGGAAATGTTGAAAGGTTCGAAGTAAATGACTGCTAATATCCAATACAAGACAACGGACTTGGATAGCATATTCGAGACTCCGAAGCAGGGAACGGCAGCAGCAAATGTCAACTACCAGGTGGCTGGTGTTGACATAGCTGGAAGATACACAGCATTGGCTAATGTTACAACAGGTAACGGAAATATTGCGGCTAGAATACCACCTACCGGTGTTCTTTCTAGTGCAGGTACCGATCTCTCAAGTATATTTGCTGGCGCACCTGCCCAATACTCCTTAACAACTCCGTTAGCACCAACCCATGCTGGATTTACGTCACCTACTACCTTAACACATACTTTTACAGTTACGTTCGCATCAGCAGCCGCCCTTACAAGTTATTTTAGTTATGGTGGTAGAATTATTGTTGGACCAAATCAGTCAGCAGGTACAGCAGCTGACACTAATTTACAGGCAATGTTTGCACAGGTCGGAACATTCATTATATATGATGTTGGAAACTATATTAGTGGAGCAGGAAGTGGTATTGTATTAAATAATGCAGCAATTGGTGGCTCAAATATTGGAGTAACACAGACTACAATTCTAACTGGCACAGAAGCAACAACATATACAAGTAATACCTATGTTGTAAAGATTCAGGCCAATGCCGCTGCAGGATCTGCAACTGTTTTGACTATTAATATAGTATTGAGCATTGTTACTCACGGTACAATTGTAGATACCTATACTGGGACATATACATCTACTATCCAACAGAGAAATTATTCGGGATTCGTAACACCTACACAGACTGCACCGACCTTATTAACAACAACTGCACCATAATCGGGAGATAACAATATGTTTAGAGAAACTTTAACAATAACAAGACCCGATACATCTTCTGAGTTTCGTCCCTTGATGGGCACATGTGTCACTTTACCTGTTTTTGCAGGCCCATATTACCAAACAGGTCAATATATTGATTCTAGTCAGAGTACAACACCGAATGGGCTTGTTTTTACACGAATCACAGATTTCTTAGATCGGGTATCCTTTGCAGCCATACAAACCGCGCAGGATACACAATTTCCTATGCAGTTTGCAGATTGTCATGCATATGAAGCATTACATAGCCATGTCAGGACTACATCATACAGCACCATTTAGGTTGACATCTTTATTCTGTTGTAGTACATTAGTGGCTAGCAATGCTTTATGGTGATGTTGTACCGCGTATGTGTACACTTTAAAGGCAACCAATAAATACACGGTTGACACCTATCTAAAGTAGTGTTACAATAGCAGAAGATAAATAAGTTTGTCGCAACAAATATATCCTGTCTTAAGAAGATAACTTGAATAACTTGACAGATTAACTATAACTTGTTAAACTTGCGGCATAGGAAGTAAAAGACCTCTTTATGTAGTGTTTTTACACAGATGATAAATAACTTTGTAAGCGAAAGCTTACGTATATAACTTTAACGGAATTTTTGGAAATTAAAATGTTTGTAACTAACTTGAAACACGTGAATGAGATGCATATGGCGGCTTTAGCCCCTAAGCGCCTCTGCGCCGGTTATTGCGCCGGTTATTGCGCCGGTTATTGGGTCGGGTTTACATCAACAAGTAATAATGAACAAGATCCGATTAAAACGGCTTCCTTCTATAAGGAGTCTGGAAACTAACAAGTACCCAGAACATTTATAAAAGGAAGCCGCTAGGAAACTAAGCGGCTTTTTTGTTGATCGCTGTGAAGCGTGACGATAGTTAGTGTGAAGAACTCCGGTAACGAGAACCGGTCCCCGCACTTAAAACATGGGGAGAATGGGCGTACTGAAGCATAAAACTTATGGCGATAACATAGGGAGTAAGAATCAGGTTAGGGTATCGACCCTAACATATCTAGCAGAAATGCTAGGTATTATAAAACAATATTGATTAGTGAATCAGAGGTGCCATCCAGCGTTGAAACATTATTGATATTGTTTTATAATGCCTATTATAAAAAGATTAAACTTTTTTCTTATGTTTTTTTCCTAAATTTGTCTTTTTATACTTTCTCCCCATATACCATCCGTTGGTCTTGTAGGAATCGAGTTGCTCTAACGGAACATATAAAGATTTCATCTCAACATCATTTGAAATCCATTTGTGAAATGATGCAGGGTTTATAAAAGTAGGCGATTGAAAAAACATTTTGCCTTCACTTACTAATTTTTTAGAAGAAGTTGATAGTTTCTTTGATACTTCTCCTCGATAAACGGGATCATTCTTTAATTTGGCAGATTTAATTAATGATGCTTCTTTTTGTTGACCGGGTTTATGACCCTGATTAGGTAAAGAGTTAATATAAGAAAAAGAGCCAGATCCTCCCTCTATGATATTATAGGTATTAGGTAGATTTACAAAATCGTGATTTACAATTTCTGCTTCTTTATCGAACATTTCTTGCTCAGCATTGAAAAATTCTAAAATTTCTTTTGTAAAATTTTCTATACCATATTTTTTAATAGCACGATTAATGTTTATTCCAGATCCAAAATAGGTATCATTCATATTAGTTGTTTTATGAATGCCTATATAGATTTTATTATTGATGTTGTTTATGATTTTGTAGAGATAGTAATACATTTTGTTTCCTTTATTGTATTTATACGGTATCGGGGATGGTTTATACTAATTTAGATATTAAAACATATTACAGACCCGAAGGGATTACGAATTAAGCGTAATCAGATCCTTAAATGGGACCTGGGAATAGGCGTAGTATGTTTTAATATACACATTCGGAACCAAATGGGAGTGAAAAGTCCGTGGCAGAGTGTGTTAAATTATTTGGTGTAGCGACGCAGTTGGAGAGGCGTGGCAGGCTGTAACCCTGTTTCCGTAAGGATGAGTAGGTTCGAATCCTACATGCATCACCAGATCACTCTTAGAGGTTGGGCGAAACCTTCAATTGACATGAGAAGCGTCATACGATTTTGGGGCTATAGTATAGGGGGAATTACCTCTGCCTTGCAAGTAGAAAATCGGGGTTCGAGTCCCCGTAGCTCCACCAGGTTTTGTAAATGACAACATGGTCTCTATCCACCACAATGTTAAGGATAGACTTTTACAATCAAAATCAATCCGAGTCGAGACCGGAAAAGTAAATGCAGCATAGGATGGTTTTGCCCTATGATTAAACTGCGGGGTCAGAATCCCAACACAAAGTATCATCACTTATTTGCCTCGTTCATATAATGGTTATTATGATCGGCTGTCTACCGGTACAAAGGGGTTCGATCCCCCTACGAGGCGCCAGTTTTTAAAGATTACCTACAGCAAATTCAAAAATTTCACTTTTAATGAAAACAAATGCGTAGTCTGTTTTATTTTGCTCTTGTCGTATAATGGATTTAGTACAGCGGTTTTGTAGTCCGCAAATCAGGGTTCGATTCCTTGTAGGAGCACCATTTTCGATTTAAGTATAAGCGTGTTATTGACAATAACAACAAATTGGAACTATTGAATCCAACTACTTAAATCAATTGCCCGATTAGCTCAGTGGTAGAGCAACTCTTTCGTAATGAGAAGATCGTCGATTCGATTCCGACATTGGGCACCATAAAGCATAAATAGTATCCCGGGGGATTGGCGTAATTGGGAACGCAGTAGCTTTGCAAGCTTCAGTCAGGAGTTCGAACCTCCTATTCTCCACCAAATCAATTCTCTTGTAGCTCAGTTGGTAGAGCGTTTGACTGTTAATCAAAATGTCCGTGGTTCGAGCCCACGCTGGGGAGCCAATTTTATTGTTAAGTATAAGGACTAACACTCCAGCGCACTTGAAAAGCGCCACACTACTATAACAATTTCTTTCAGTTTAGTTAAGTATAATCGGCCCATGACGCTCCCTACCTAACTAAACAATTTCAGGGTGTGGTGAAATGGTATCATGCAACGTTTGGGGCGTTGTGGCGAAGGTTCGATTCCTTCTATCCTGACCAATTTTAATCTGTGTGTAATGTCAATCTGGTAGACGGCCTGGTTTGGAACTAGGAGGCTGTAGGTTCAAATCCTATCACGCAGACCAATATATTTCTCCGTGTACATCAATGGCAGACTAACTGGCCCGGAACCAGGAGACGTAGGTTCGATTCCTACCACGGTGACCAAAATTTAATATGGCTAGTAGACCGAAAGGTGAGGTACAGTCTTGATAAGGCTGCTGTAGTTGGATCGTTACCAACACTAGCTACCAATATGAAAGTAGAGTATGGAAACGATAGGCTGGATCGGTAGTATATTTCTTGCGTTATGTGCTGTACCACTCGCGTGGCAATCGTACAAGCAAAAACACTCAAATGGTGTATCAAACTTATTCCTTACAATGTGGGTGACCGGTGAATTACTGACATTCGCATATGTACTTCCTAAACAAGATTATCCATTACTTTTCAATTATGGATTAAACATTATGTGCTTGGTTGTAGTAATCAAGTACAAATTCAAATAATACTCCCGTCGTCTAATGGCTAGGATAGCTGACCTTCAATCAGCGGAAGACGGATCGAAACCGTTCGGGAGTACCAATCAAGGGTCTGCTATGGCTTATGTGTATGTCTTCCACTTTCATGCACCTACGGTTCAATTCCAGAAGGCCCGCCATTTTCGGGCTCCTAAGGTATTATATTCATGCAAACTGCTTGAAATTCACACGCTATGCAGCATGTTTGGGGTCGTTCGATTCGACCTGAGTCCACCATTTTGTTATCAATCTCTTAAGTAGTTTTACACAGGTAAAGATAAATAGTGTATGAACTATTTAAGAATATACGATAATTTAATAAATCGTGCTATAAGCCGTGATAAACTTTTGTTTTATACAGAAAATCACCATATTGTTCCACGCTGCCTGGGCGGTAAAGATAATATTTCTAACCTAGTAAGATTAACTCCCGAAGAACATTATGTAGCACATCAGTTATTGGTAAAAATATATCCCGATAATCATTTGCTTATATATGCGGCAACAATGATGTGTGTTCAGGGCCCGTCACACAATCAATATAGAACTCGTAATAAATTATATGGATGGTTAAAACGCAGATTATCTATTGCTGCAAGCGTTAGGGGTACCGGAGAAAATGGTAGTCAATATGGCACTTGTTGGATACACAATGTTCAACTACAGAGTTCAAAGAAGATACATAGAGAATCATTACAAGACTGGTTAGATATCGGCTGGTGTTCTGGTAGAGTTATGAATTTTAATAAACCGATTAAAATAGATAAAAGAAAAATAATAAAAGAAGAAACAGATTCCCGATATCTGTCAGCTCTTCTTAAATCTTCATCGATATCTGACGCATTAAGGAGTTTGGGATTGCAGACTCGCGGCGCCGGTTACGGTAGAATGAAAGATGTGATAACACGATATAATTTACAAGGTAAATTCGTCCACGAGTACATTACTTGGGACTCTAAAATTTAATATTTCTTCCGCAAGCATTAGTGGCGATGCACTCGGCTCTTAACCGATAGAACAAGATTCGAATTCTTGGCGGAGGACCAATTTTATGTCCGGCACCTATGATTCCTGTATTTCTTAATACATATTGTAAGATAACGCTGGTCCCCTATATGTCGCTGTAGTTTAATGGTAAAACCACTATAAAGTGATCCTGTTAAGGATCCGTACAGCATTCAATTTCCATTACAAGGAGTTGATCCGGTGTTCGATTCCCGGCGGCGGCACCATTAATTTGACAAACATTGTCAAACATATTAAACTGCACATGTACGCAATTTAACCTAACACAGAAAGGTACACATGAAGAATTACATTGGTATTAGCCGCGATCACAGTGGCTCCATGCGCGATATTGCACTTGCTGCAGGCTGCGATTACAATGACAATATTGCCTCCATTAAGGAAGGCTCCGCCGAACATAGCATTGACACTATTGTAAGTGTCGTAAAATGCGGTGTCGGTAGACAAGCACTTGTTGAACGTGAAGTTATCAACTCAAATGTTACGATGCTTCAGCCCATCAGGGATGGCAAGTATATTGCTGATGGTTCTGCCACTCCGTTGTTTGACAGCGTTGGTGACTTGATTGAACAGCTTCAAGCCGTTCCTGATGCAAACGATCCCGATGTTTCGTTCGTTGTGATGGTTATTACTGACGGTGGCGAAAACTCTTCCAAGAAATGGTCGGGCGCATCCATCAGTAAGAAGATGAAAGAACTGCGCCAAACTGATCGTTGGACATTCTCGTTCCGCGTTCCGCGTGGTTATAAGCACGAATTGACACGTTATGGTATTCCCGAAGGTAATATCCTCGAATGGGACCAAACTGATCGTGGAGTTCAAGTTGCATCCGCTGCAACTCGTTCAGCAGTTAAGGATTTTTATACAGCACGTTCAATGGGCGTGAAGAGTACTGACAAGTTCTATGCAGACTTGAGCACAGTTACCCTGAAAGAAGTAAAGACCGCATTGGTTGATATTTCTAAGGAAGTTACAGTCTATGAAATCGACGCTGCAAATGATGGCGCACAAATTCGTGACTTTGTAAACGAGCAGAGTGTAACCTTTGTTAAGGGTTGTGCATTCTACGAATTGAAGAAGACAGAAGAAGTCCAGGGTTATAAGCAAATTGCAATCCGTGATAAAACTACTGGCGCTGTTTATAGTGGTTTTGGTGCGCGTGATCTGCTCGGCCTCCCACAATCCGACAATGTTAAACTTGCTCCGGGTATGCATGGCAACTACGAAATCTATGTCCAGTCGACATCAATTAATCGTAAGTTGACTAAAGGCATGGGCCTGATGATTTGGACTGGCGGCGCTGTCTAATAAGGAGACTTGCCCCTAATACGGGCAAGTCCATATAATGTATAATGTCACAATGAGCAAAGTTAAAGGTGGTGAACGTATTAGATCTGATATAGTACAAGGTACTTGTTTAGATTATCCGGTTATTGGTGAATCGTTTGCCATACTTGCTGAATCGCTATCCTTTGCTGGCGGCATAAGACTTATTACGACAAGTCATGTAAAGAACATTACAGAACATGATGATTCACTAATTATCGAGACACAGAATTCAACTTATCAGTTGATAATTACAAAATAAATGCGTGCGGTTTGTGGAATACGTTTAGCCTTCCAAGCTGAAAGATGCAGGTTCGAACCCTGTCGCCCGCTCCAAATATATCCGGATAGCTCAATTGATAGAGCACTTGCTTGATAGGCGAGCGGTTGTAGGTTTGAACCCTACTCCGGATACCAAATTTTGTTAACCTTATATTTAAAGATATAAATAGTGAATCGTAACAGGAGCACATTATGGATTTAGTATTAGGACCAGACAATCTTTCAGTACCATTTAGTTTTACAATTCCCTTACTCACGCCGGAAGGTAACGAAGTTAAAAGAGTGGGTGTGTGGAGTTCGGGTGGGCACGATTCTGGTGCTATGCTATGTTTAGTATTGGCAGAATTAGAGGCCACAGGCCGACTAGATACTGTTTCTGTAACAGCTTTTACCATCATTAAAGGTGAAGGCTCGACATATTATTCAGAAAGAGTTGTTAAGAAGATATCGGAACATTTTAAAGTTCCTATTACTCTTGTAAATAATTTAGAAAATGATGAAGATGCATATAAGGCAGGAAGAATAGGAGCCACATCAGTTAGAGAAATGTGGGAACAAAATCATCATGATATGATTCTATATATGTCCATTAATAGAATGGCTCCAGATGATATTAGGCCATTTAAGCATACCTTGAAAATTTTCTATGAAGATGAAACTAAATGGATTAGATTTAAATCACCATTTCTTTTATTACATAAGCCACAGATAACTGATATCTATTATAAACTTGGCTGTGAAGATATTATACCGTGGACACATTCGTGTACGGTTCTAGCTGTAGGCCAGTGTGAAGATTGCTATTCATGTAAAGAACGTGAGTGGGGTCTACAATCATTAGGTAAAGATCGAATTGATACCATACCACCGGATATCGAAGATGTTTCTTTTGGTGGCACCTGGACAAATTCTTAATATGGATTTTATATTAGGTCCTCCAGCTTTATCAACTCCTTTTACTTTTTCAATACCGACACATAATAGATTAGGTAATGAAACTAAACGAGTAGGTGTGTATAGCTCTGGTGAACTAGGTGCTACTGCATTATTATGTCTAATTATATCCGAATTGATTACAACAAATCGATTAGATACTATTTCCGTGGTAGCTTTTACTGTTTTAAAAAGAGACGGTTCTAAACACTATTCTACAAGAATTATAAATAAAATTTCAGAACATTTTAATGTGCCTATTATTAATGTTGATAATATAGAAAACAATGAACCTGCATTTTTTTATAATAGAATAGGTAAGGTATCTTTCCAAAAAGTATATGATGATTATAGTCATGATACAGATATCTATCAAGGTAATAATAGAATGGCCCCAGATGATATTAGGCCATTTACACAATCATTAAATTTATTTCATCATGATGAACAGGTATTATGGAAATCACCTTTTTTAGATTTACATAAACCACAGATTCTAGATGTGTATTACAAATTAGGATGTGAAGATATTATACCCTGGACACATTCGTGTACAGTAATGGCTCAGGGTAAGTGCGATAATTGCTATTCGTGTAAAGAACGAGAATGGGCATTTAGCGCATTAGAAAAAGAATATATTAATACAATTCCACTTGGTATATCAGATATCATATCTGATGGTACATGGAAATATAGTTAGTTTCAATTCCCCGGTACACTAATTGGTAAGTGACCTGACTGTTAATCAGACGTAAGGCCGTAAGGCGTATATGTAGGTTCGAAGCCTATCTGGGGAGCCAAATATAAGTCGTTAGTTCCAATTGGCAGAACAGCAGTCTCCAAAATTGCGTGATGGGCGTTCGAATCGCTCACGACTTGCCAACTTTTCGTATAAATAAGTTATAGGGTTGATAGTGTAATGGCAGCATTGCGGTCTCCAAAACCGTTAGTCTAGGTTCGAGTCCTAGTCGGCCCGCCAACTTAAATGAAAGGTTTTATATGAGCGAATATTGGGGCTATCATCTTATGTTGGATGTTGCAGGCTGCAACGATAACATTAAAGACAAAGAGATTATTGCTAAATTCTCAAAGGATTTAGTTCAGAGGATTGATATGATCGCTCATGGCGAACCTATTATCGAATTTATGTTGCCTGGAGATCCTAAACAAGGATATAGTTTAGTGCAACTCATCGAAACAAGTAATATTACAGTACACTTCATTGAACCCGATTATACAGCATATGTTGATGTATTTTCATGTAAAGAGTTCGACCCAGAAGTGGCAAAACAATGCTTTAGGGATTACTTCGATCCAGAAACAATGAAAGAGCATTTCCTGCATAGGCAGGCATAAAATTTATCCGGCTTTAGCTGATGTGGTCATAGCAGGTGCCTGAAGAGCACATGAAAGAGGTTCGATTCCTCTAGGCCGGACCAAACAATCGCGGGTAGTGTAGCCAACAGTCTAGTCTCATAAGCTTGGACCATCCCTGGTGCGAATCCAGGACCCGCTACCAAACATAGAGCATTGTGTGGCCACACAATATTCTAATAGGAATATATAAAGATAGACATGTGGTCTATATCTATCACTACTCCGAAACTTTTTTGCCTCCGTACGCTAATTGGTAGTGCGGCCTGTTTTAGAAACATGTGGTTGGGGGTTCGAATCCGCCCGGAGGTACCATAGAAATGCTTGACATACAATGTTGTATGTCGTAAACTTAGTAAAACTAAGGACATAGCATGGCAAAAATTTATCTAATAGGTTCCCTAAGAAATCCAAAGATTATTGAAACAGCTCTTATGATACGAGCTGCTGGACACGAAGTATTTGATGATTGGATCTCAGCTGGCCCCGAAGCAGATGACTATTGGCAGAAATATGAAATTGCCAAAGGCAACAATTACAAACAAGGTTTAGCAGGCTATGCAGCTAAACACGTATATGAATTTGACAAGTATCATTTAGATAGAAATGATATAGCGATATTAGTATTACCAGCAGGTAAATCAGGTCACTTAGAACTTGGTTACATGATCGGTAAAGGCAAACCAGGATACATACTATTAGAAGACCCAGATCGCTGGGACGTAATGTATCAATTTGCCAGCGGTGTATTTTATGATCTCAATGAGTTGATTGTAGAATTATCCAGCAAATAATTTCAAGGGATGATTGCAGCAAAACAAAATACTCTTACCATCGCCGAAAGGCACTCAAGAGGCCGGCCCGCTGGGGGTGTGACGTGGGTTCGAGTCCCGGCTAAGTCACCCATCCTGATTTTTTAATGTTGTTCCTAGTGTAGTGGCTGCACAACTGTCTGTGAAACAGTTAGACAGGGTTCGATTCCCGGGTCCAACCCAACTTTATATAAATAATGATATGAAACAGATTTTACTCTTGTTAGTATTATTCTGCACCGGTTGCTCAACCATGCACTATGAACGACAGCACGGTAAAATTTATCTTACTTCTGATGCATTACCAACCATAACAAATGATAAGAATATGGTTGTAGATCCAGGTCTTCAACATCGATTGATAATAAATGGTAAGATAGAATACAAGATCATATATAGCTTTTAATGTGCGTGTGACCCGAAAGGCTAGGGACAAGATTGCAACCCTTGTATATGTAGGTTCGACTCCTATCATGCACTCCACTTAATGCCCCTGTACGCTAATTGGTAGTGCGGTCTGATTCAAAATCATATGGTTGTAGGTTCGAATCCAACCAGGGGTACCAGTTTATGGGGGTTGCCGGGGTTCCTAGCAACTTATACGTCGTAGCCTCCACCAATTTGACATGTATGCGATTAGCATATATAATAGATATTAGGGCCGCTAAATGCGATAGGAATAGTATTCCTAGGCCATGACTTACAACCGGTTCGCGGCCGGTGCGGTCCACCAATACTTTTTAAGGATAATATGGCACGAGTAACATCACAGGCAGCAGCAGAAATGATTGGTAATCGGTACGATATGGTGCTGATTGCATCACTTCGCGCAAGAGAACTGAAGAAAGGTTACCTACCAAAAGTAATATGTGAGAATGGTCCACAAGTTACAGCACTACGTGAAGTCGAAGCTGGATTCATTGGACGAGATTACCTTAAGAAGGTACATGTAAATAAATAATGCCCGGTTGGTGTGAGAGGTCAACCGCCATCCTTACAAGATGACTTATGCTGGTTCGAGTCCAGCACCGGGTACCAATCTGGAAGACGACCCTGAGCGGCCTCAGGCTCTGCCTTGAAAACAGGTGTATCGGCTTATAAACCGGTAGGCGATCGACACGTCCTTCTTCCGCCATAAATATGTCTATGAAGACATTAGTATTATCTTTGCCCAGAATGGCATCGAAACAAATAACATTCAATCTATATAGATATTTTCTAGCTAGACACGAATCTGTTTCAGTAATTCATAAGGTAGTTGATATCGAACCTAGTTTAGATGAATTATTTAATATATGGCATCATAGGTTTAAATGCAAACTTGTTCGAGATGGAAATAATTTAATTCGAACTACTGATGCAATCGCATCAGCTTCGGACGAAATAGAAAATAGATGTAAATTAGTAAGTGAATTAAATGGTCCGTATGTAATAAAACATTTTCCCAGTGAGAATGATATAACATCATTCTTGATCAATCAGGTAGATAGAGTATATACCTTATCACGTAATGATATCTTTAGTAATGCACTTAGTATGTGTGTATCAAAGATATCAAAGGCCTGGATAAAATCATCATATCAAGAGAAGGCAATAGCCGATATGATAGAGGTACCTGTTATTGTGTTAGCAGACGAGTTTAGTTACGCAATTCGCCAAATATTGTACTATAACAAGACTTATTTGACAGATACAGCGTACATACTAGAGTTCAATGACATCTGTGCCATAAGTAATTCATTTGATTTTTGTAAGTTATTGAATTTAGAATATATAGAATTTGATTTTATTAAAGTCGGCGAAGAGTTCGGCGATAATAAAACAAAGATGATTTCAAATATGTCGGAACTTGAAGACATATATGCGTGCTTAGTTTAATGGTAAAATTATACGTTGCCAACGTTTAGTCAGGAGTTCGATTCTCCTAGCCCGCACCAGTTTATCGCAGGGTTAAATAATGCTTAGAAATAAGCACCTGCGCCCTATTTAAAGAATACATACAGCAATAAAAACTTTATTGAAAAAAGCAAAACTGTATTCTGTTTTATCGCTTAGTGGCAGAGTGGCTAGAGCACTTTCCTCATAAGAAAGGATACGCTGGTTCGAATCCAGCCTAAGCGACCACAATTATCTCCCGTCCAATGGACTTGGCGGCCAGTCTTCGAAACTAGCTTGCGAGGGTTCGAATCCTTCACGGGGGACCATATACGCACCTGTAGCTCCAATCGCGTAGAGCAGTAGCCTGAAAAGTTATGTGTTGTTGGTTCGAATCCAACCAGATGCACCATTTATATCACTATCGTCTAACGGTTAGGACGCTAGATTCTCAATCTGGAAATAGGGGCTCGACTCCCCTTAGTGATTCCACATATGTTGGCTAGACTCTTGGAGAGGGACAAGTCTTTGAAACTTGGAGAGAAGGTTCGATTCCTTCCTGGCTTGCCACAATTTTAACAAGGGAGACGATATGAATACACTACGCAAGCAATTTCTTACAAACACTGACGAAACTGGTAGATTCATTATCTATTCTACACGAACAGGTAGATCCTATTTTGTAGAACCTATTGTAACTGAACATACACCCGAATGGGGATCGATTGATCCTGCCACAGGAAAATTAATGCACAAAAAGGGTGATGGAAAGTATCGTGGCGGTATTAATGCCAACGAATCCCTGATCACAATTGAAAACGGATTTGCACCTGATAAGATTACAATGCTAGATCGTGGAACAAGTCCACATAATGCAGTTGATGTTATCGATGCACGATATCCTGATAAGGAGTAATTATGAAATATGATATTAAAGATATGGTTAGAAATAACAAGAAAGTTACATTCATATTTTATAGACAGAAAGAACTCTGGTATAAAACAGAGTGCGGCTTTGAATTTCCAGTGCCGATAGATGACACAGGCAACGGCGTCTTCCTTAATGAGGATAAGGCGATGATGTTTATGCGTTATATTAGAAAGCACATCGAAACGATCAAAGTTGAAGAAGAATTGCTATCATCGTCTATCGGTTAGGACATTGGCCTTTCACGTCAATAAGCGGGGTTCGACTCCCCGTGGTAGTACCAAATAATCCTCTTGTGAGGCAGGTCCGCGCAAACCTTCGCCAATAGTCGGGAATGTGTACATCGGCGTACACCAAGAGGTCCAGGATTGTTGCCTCGTAGCTTAACAGGAAGAGCGATATGGTTCTGAGCCATAGAGACGTCGGTTCGAGTCCGACAGGGGTTGCCAAATTGAATATACTTGCAGTAAGATAAATATTGCCGTATAATAGCGTTATGATTAAAGCACATAACATATTTGACAATGATGATAAAGGTAAGAATGGTGGCACAGGTCACCGAATTCTTATCGAATTTGACTTTAGGTTAGTCGAGATGTTAGAATCTGAAGATGCGGTTTTAGATCGCATGAAGAAGGAATTAAAAGACTATTTTGATACAGTTCGTAAGACAATCAAAAGAGCATGAATTTGGAAGATTGGTAGAGTATGGTTTATTGCAGCACTTTGCTAAAGTGCCGGGTGTAACAGCCCCACAGGTTCGAATCCTGTATCTTCCGCCAAATATAGTTGTTAGCCAAGGTTGACACAGAGAGCTAGTTAAGTTAAACTAGCCACATAGCAAGTAGTTATAAGCAAGTTAGCAAATTTGCTTATAAAGATTTTGGGGGCATAGCCTCTTTAGGATAAGCATCGTAAGGTGCCCAAGGACAGAATGTCTACATACTGTCGCCACGCAAGTGGTTCATCTATGCAAGCCTGCTCAATGCCGCAAGGCATCCTTATCGGATAACACCGGGTGAGGTAACATTGAAGTAAGTGTTGTGGAAAGAATGATTGCTCAAGCGCCGCAAGGTAACGCAAGTAGTCGAAGAGTAACGGGTGGTGCCGACCTCACAGCAAACCAACTTATTAGGTGGTATGAGAAAGGGTAGTGTGTTTGTCCGAGCTTTCGCAGGCAAGGGCTTATATGCAGTATGAATGGTTAATGGGTATGCCGTGACCGGAGTTAAATCCGTATGCTACACATTGATCGTGAAAGACGACTGAGTAGCCGGCAGGCAAAAGGTACGTGGTGTGTTGTATTGGGTATCTAACAAGATATTCAGCAACTGAAGTAGCACATCACAGTAGATTCGCAACTTTATCAAGGTTATTGACAAAATAAAACGCAAAGTCTGCTTCAGCGGTGTTTGAAAGACATCTAATACTTGGGCCGTAAGGTAATCAAGTCTAGCAAAGCTCGCAAGGCCTAGTTAGTTTATGACAGAAGATTCAGAACGGTTTAGCGACTGTGTACTGCTCGCAAGGCAGATGGGTAATAAGTTATAGAGTAGAACACCGTGTTAAGTCCACTGCCTGACTTTAAAAGGCGATGTTGTTGGTAGACTAAGTTACCGTAAGGGGCTTGGTGGATGTCGTAAGAAGGTTTGCTCGCAAGGTGAACCGATAATGTACGAAGTATCAACAGGTAAGCATGTAATCTCAGTGCTCCAATATATGAAAACACATTTGATGTTAAACCATACACGTGATGGACGCATTGACGGTCGCTGGCAATTCGAGTGTGTTTCCATATGTTAACCAAAGGCAAATTATGAAACATGCAAAACGCATGTGTCAATCCTAAATCCCATGTATGATTTTTGATTGGCACGAAAAAGACAATCAATACAGATCATACATGGGGTTGTAATTCAATGATAGAATATCCGGCTTTTAACCGGTCTACGAGGGTTTGATTCCCTCCAGCCCTACCATATAAAAACATATTAAACGGGAATATACCTGGCGTGACTATTCTTAAACAGCCTAGCGCACGATTGCTGCCGCGTAGTGTGTTTCTATATGGTATTATATTAAAGTACATTACCCTACCCAATGGGTGGCAGACAGTGGTTGGAAGGATCTGCTCGTCACGCCTCGATGGATGCGCCCGGCTCGCCCCGGTACCAAAGGACGATGATTGTAGTGTATTTTAATATGGTATAAAGCGTTAGCGGTCAAGTTGGAGAGTGGCGGCAGACTGTAAATCTGTTCCCTATGGGTGAGTAGGTTCGAATCCTACCTAACGCACCAGTTTCTAAAGTATGTATTCAGCAATTAAAATTCACTGTAAATGAAACCAAAACACATACTGATTAAATAAGAGAGATAATATGTCACACAAAATTGCAATTATTAAGACTAAGGATGTCTATTATAATCACGGCGATGACTGTGATACTATTATAAGCAGCATCACCGAATGGACTGTGGTAACTGATGATGAATATTCATTGTTACAGAAGGCGGCAGCAAAAATGCCATATGGTGAACAGTTCCAAATTTTCGAGCAACCGGTAGATACGAAAGTCTTTATCGCTAAGACCATTGCTGATTATATTGAACTTGTGAAACAAGCAGAAGTTAAGGAAGCAGAAGATAAGAAGAAACGTGCTGCTCAGGCGTTAGCTCGCAAACACAAAAATGAATTGAAGGACCGTGAATCGAAGCTTGCACTTTTAAATAAGTTAAAGGCTGAATTAGGTCAGTGATAGATATGCCCCTGTACGCTAATTGGTAGTGCGGCCAGATTTAAAATCTGTTGGATCCCGGTTCGAATCCGGGGAGGGGTACCAGTTATAAAGAATTCTTCCAGCAACAACCTTATGGTTAAAATTGGTTCAACTCCAGTCGTGCCCCGTAACAGGGGCGTGTTATAAGAATTCTGTTTTAGTTTCTAAAGAGTGCTTCCAGCAAAACTTAAAAATTTCAAAACCATTATCTTTGAAAAGAAAAAGCACTCTGAATTATTGTTGGGGTATGGTGTAATGGTAACACAACTGACTTTGACTCAGTCGCTCCGGGTTCGACTCCTGGTATCCCTGCCAAATTAGGAGATATTATGTCAAAATTAGAAAAACAGCGTGCCAAATTAAATGAACGCATTGAACAACTTGAGACAGAATTAAGAATGTCTCTGCAGAAGAAAGCAATTGGCCCGGCAATTAGCGTACCAGCTTATACCAGAAAGATTCAAGATTTAAGAACCGAATTGGCTCAACTAAAATAATTTCTCGCGTTAGTACAATGGATAGTATACTTGCCTACGAAGCAGGGGATAGTGGTTCGATTCCACTACGCGGGACCAAATCATTAAGCTCACTATCAAACGGTAGTGGGCTTTTTTTACGGCTGATTAATAATTCGGATAAATATGCATATAACAACTTATCCTATACTATGAAATTTATAATAACAATATTTTTAACACTTTTTTTATGTGGTAATGCATTTGCGTTACCGGATAAATTTATCGTATATCTATCATCGGGTATTAGAAATACCGTATGCAGAAATTTAATGACAATATATGCTAAAGAATATAACGCAGAAATAATATTTGCAATAAAGGTCGGTGTACAAGGTGAATTAGCTCTTGTTGACATGTATAAGAATCCCGAATTTTCTGTATTATGTTCCGGATTTTCAGAATCGGTATTTAACAATGCATTATATCCGGGTAATGAAGATGCTCATGCAGCTCTGGTACAGGTAGCAATGATCACAAATACACAGACTTCTTTCTATACACGTATCGATTCTAAATATAATAATATTCTTGAGGTAATTAAGGATTGCAAACCAGTGATGATGGGAGAACATATAACAACTGCTGTGTATATAACCGATCTTATGTTTGGAAAGTGTCCTATCACATACGTACCTTATAAGAGTCCACTTGATTCAGCTTCGTCGTTAATAGATGGATCACTTGATATATTCAGTGACTCAAACTCTCTAGAAACAATAGCACTGGCCGGCAGATTAAAAAGTATAGGAAGAATAAATCCTTCACCTAATACGCAAGGTCCAGATGTAACAAAATATTTTCCAGAAGTAGCCAAGATAAAAAGATTTATATCGATTGCCACATCTTCAAGAAATAAAAAAGAAGATATTGAAGAATTAAATAGAAGACTTCGCCCTATTATTCGTAGTGCTGAATATTATCCGACAATAGAAAATGTAGGGTCGGTAATGGATACATCAGTCGAAGAAGCTAATGCAATCGTGAAGACTGCTAGGAATATTATCAGTAATATTGATAAACAACATGCTACTAAATGATATTTCAAGACGATTAGGATATTATGAAGTAGGTAAAGATATATTTCATAATAAAGGTGATGCATTAATACATGCTACTAAGTTTAATAAAAACGTTACATGGTATTTCAATGATGATATTTTTTCTGCCATTGATTGGTCTATTCCAATAGATACTTCATTAACTGAATTGTATAAACAACGAGCTCAGCAATTAAGAGACAAATATGATTATGTATCTC
>Ga0214249_1000310_pt1 | contig 22269 bp, 19 predicted proteins | sample TroBogypolimnion_17_FD_153087 | JGI IMG/M metagenome (GOLD analysis project Ga0214249, IMG submission 153087) | Freshwater microbial communities from Trout Bog Lake, WI - 23JUN2009 hypolimnion | ecosystem: Environmental > Aquatic > Freshwater > Lake > Hypolimnion/Profundal zone | place: Trout... | reverse complement strand
CCACAAAGAGGGCGATGAAGCCATTCAAGCGGCTTTCGGCGGCATGGTCCTGCACGCCTTCCTGAACGGATTCGAGCGGTTCGGGCATGGTCAGCTCCTTTCAGGCCCCCAGTCTAGGCCAGGGCCACCGAACCTTGCTCCAATCTTCCCTTCCGGGGCCAGGGCCGGACTGGCCCCCCTGGTTATACTTGGAATAAACATTCTCCCAGGAGCCGCGAGATGACTCAAAAGTCGGGGTCTACCGCGAAGGCACCGAAGCCGCCCGTCCCCAAGGCTGTGGGCAGTCGCACTGCACCCAAGGTGGTTCAGGATCCGTTGCCCTCCAAGGATTTTCCCATCGTGGGTGTGGGGGCCTCAGCCGGGGGCCTGGAGGCGCTGGAGCAACTCGTGGCCAACCTGCCCCCCAAGCCTGGGATGGCGCTCGTGGTGGTTCAGCACCTGGACCCCACCCACCGGGGCATCCTCGTGGAACTGCTCCAGCGGGTCACCCCACTACCTGTGGTCCAGATCACGGACCGCATGCCGGTAGAGACGAATCACGTGTATGTCATCCCTCCCAATCGGGACCTTGCCCTGCTGCATGGTGTCCTGCACATCCAGGAGCCGACCACCCCCCGGGGGCTGCGCCTGCCCATCGATGGCTTTTTCCGCACCCTGGCCGAGGACCAGCGGCAGCGCAGCATCGCGGTGATCCTCTCAGGCATGGGCTCCGATGGCACGGCCGGGGCCCGGGCCATCAAGGAACAGGGGGGGGCGGTCTTCGTGCAGGCTCAGCCCAAGTTCGACGGGATGCCCCGCAGCGCCATGGAAGCGGGCTTGGCAGACGTGACGCTGCCCGCTGAGGAACTGGGGGCCAAGCTCTGTGCCTACATCCGCTACAGGCCCGTGCTGCCGACCCAGCCCGGCCTGGCCTATGGGGACCAGGACCAGAGCAACCTGGAGAAGATCATCCTCCTGCTCCGCTCCCGCACGGGGCATGACTTCACGCTCTACAAGAAGAGCACCCTCTATCGGCGCGTGGAGCGGCGCATCGCCCTCCATCAGCTGAACCGCATCGCGGACTATGTGCGGTACCTCCGGGAGAACCTGCATGAGGTGGACCTGCTCTTCCGGGAGCTGCTGATCGGGGTGACTGCCTTCTTCCGGGATCCAGAGGTCTGGCAGCAGCTCAAGGCGGAGGTCATGCCCGCGCTCTTCGCGGCCCACCCCAACGGCGCCAGCTTCCGGGCCTGGTGCCCGGGCTGTTCCACGGGGGAGGAGGCATACTCCCTGGCGATCATATTCCAGGAAGCCCTGGCCCAAGCCAACCCCTCGGTCCGGTACACCCTGCAGATCTTCGCCACGGACCTGGACAAGGAGGCCATCCACCAGGCCCGAGTGGGCTCCTACCCCAAGAGCATTGCCGAGAGCGTCCCGGTTGCGCGCCTGCGCAAATACTTCCAGGTGGAGGACCGGGGCTACAAGGTGGCCAAGGAAACCCGCGAGATGGTGATCTTCGCGCCCCAGAACCTGGTCATGGATCCACCCTTTACCAAGCTGGACCTGCTCTTCTGCCGGAACCTGCTCATCTACCTGGAAGGGGCCCTGCAGAAGCGCCTCCTCCCTCTCTTCCACTACAGCCTCAACCCCGGTGGCTTTCTGGTGCTGGGCACCTCTGAGTCCGTGGGGGTCGCCGCAGACCACTTCACGGCCCTCCCCGGCAAGAACCGGATCTTCCTGCGCAGGGAATCCGGCCTCCGTAGTGATCAGGTGGAATTTCCCTCCTCCTTTACCCATAAAAAAACCACCAGCCACCAGGACTCGACCTTGATTGAACCCACCCTGATCGCCTCCTCCGCTCCAAACCTGCAGGCCCTGACCGAAGGGATCCTGCTGCAGCAATTCGCCCCGGCGGCCGTCCTCACCACCTCCAAGGGCGACATCGTCTACATCAGCGGCAAGACCGGGAATTATCTGGAGCCCGCCGCGGGCAAGGCCAACCTTAACGTGTTCGCCATGGCCCGGGAGGGCCTGGGCGGGGCCTTGAATGAAGCCTTCTCCAAGGCCTTGCGGCAGCAGGCCAAGGTCACCCTCAACCGGGTCACCGTGGGCACCAACGGTGGGTCCCGCTGCGTGGACGTGACCGTCCAGGCCCTGGCTGAACCTCTGGCCCTGAAGGGCATGGTACTCATCGTGTTCAGTGACCTGGTCATGCCCGACGCCCACCCCAAGGCCAGCACCTCCAAGGCCAGCCTGGACGCGGGTCGCCTTTCGACCCTGGGCCTGGAATTGCAGCAGGCGCGGGACGAGGTGCAGACGGTCCGGGAAGAGATGCAGTCCTCGCAGGAGGAGCTCAAGTCCACCAACGAGGAACTGCAGAGCACCAACGAGGAGCTGCAGAGCACCAACGAGGAACTGACCACCTCCAAGGAGGAGATGCAGTCCATGAACGAGGAACTGCAGACCGTCAACCTGGAGCTGCAGGCCAAGGTGGATGAGCTGTCCAAATCCAAGGACGACATGCTGAACCTGCTCAACAGCACCAACATCGCCACTCTCTTCCTGGACGACGAACTGCGGGTGCGCCGCTTTACGCCCCAGACAGTGGACATCATCAAGCTCATCCCCGGGGATGCGGGGCGGCCCATCACCGACTTGGTCACGGAACTCGACTACCCGGCCTTGGCTGATGATGCGAGGCGGGTGCTGCGCCTGCTGGTGCCCCAGGAGCTGGTGGTCTGCGGTCGGAATGACCGCTGGTTCACGGTCCGCATCATGCCCTACCGCACTCAGGCCAACCGCATCGATGGCCTGGTGATCACCTTCGTGGACATCAGCGCCGCCAAGCGTGTGGAGGCCTCGCTGCGGGAAGCCCTGACTCTGCTGCAGTCCCGCGTGAAAGACATGACCTTGGACGCTCCGGACACCTCCGAGGTGGAGAGCACTCTGCTGCGGGCCCAGGCCAGCCTGAAGGAACAGCTCCACGATGCCATGGGGCAGCCCCCTTCGGCGGGTTTCAGCAAGAAGGGGAAAGGAAGGAAGGCATGACCGAGGAGTCCGAGCCCGAGTCCGGTCTGGAGGGCATCCGCCGCCGGGCCGAGGCCCGCCTCGGGCAAATCTCAGCGACTTACCAGGCGGCCGAGCCAGATCGGCTCCTGCGCATCCTTCACGAGCTGCAGGTCCACCAGGTCGAACTGGAGATGCAGAACGAGGAGTTGCGAGAGGCCCGCCTCGAAGAGGACTCGCTTCGGCAGCGGTACGTGGACTTCTATGACTTCTCCCCCTCGGGCTTCGTGAGCCTGGGGCCAGGTGGCGGCATCCTGCAGATCAACCTCACTGGGGCGCGGATGCTGGGGCAGGAACGCTACCTGCTGGTGGGCCAGCGGCTGGGCGCCTGGGTGGCCCAGCCTGACCGCTCCGGGCTGGAGGCCTTCCTGGCGGGCATCTTTTCCGGGGGGGCCGCCGGCGCCTGCAAGATGCACCTGGTGCGGAAAGACGGCTCGGTCTTCCCGGTCCACCTGGAGGGCATGCCCACGGCGGATGGGACGGAATGCCGGGCCGTGATCGTCGACATCAGCGACCTGGAGCGGAGCCAGGAAGAGCGTCGCCTCCTGGAGGCTGACCTGCTCCAGGCCCATAAAATGGAGAGCCTCGGCGTGTTTGCCGGGGGCATCGCCCACGATATGAACAACGTCATGGGGGCCATCCTGGGCTTGGCCACCACCCTGTGCGAGGCCCAGGATCTGCCCCCGACCCATGCCCAGAACCTCGAAACCATCGTGGCCGCCTGCCTCCGGGGCCGGGATGTGGTGCGGAGCCTCATGGCCTTTGCCCACAAGGGGCCCCGGGAGGAACGGCCCGTGGACCTGCACCTCCTGGTCGAAGACTTGGCCCGGCTCATGGATTCCTTCACCATGAAGCGCATCCAGGTCCAGGTGGAGGTGCAGCCGAACCTGCCCCTGGTCCGGGGCGAGGCCGGGGCGCTCAGCCACGCGTTGCTGAACCTCTGCGTCAACAGCATAGACGCCATGGTCGAGGGCGGCGAGCTGCTCATTCTGGGGCGGCAGCAGCCCGACGGGAACCTGGAACTGCGGGTGGTGGACACCGGCCCTGGCATGGACAGCATTGTGCTGGCTCGGGCCATGGAGCCGTTCTTCACCACCAAGTCCAACGGGACCGGCACGGGCCTGGGGCTTTCCATGGTCCACAGCACCATGAAGGCCCACGGGGGCCGAGTGGAACTTAGGAGCAGCCCCGGCATGGGGACCGAAGCCATCCTCACCTTCCCCGCCGAGCGGCTGGTTCCCTGGGCCCCAATACCCAGCACCGGATCGGGGACGCAGCGGCGCGAGCCATCGAGTCTGGACATCCTGCTGGTGGACGACGATCCCCTGATCTTGGATGCCATGAGTCTGCTGCTCGGGGCCCTGGGGCACCGGGCCGTGACCGCCTCCACCGGCCACCAGGCCCTCCAGTTCCTGGCGACCGCTCGCCCCTTCAACTTGGTGATCCTGGACATGCATATGCCCGACATGACTGGGGCCCAGGTCCTGCCCCTGCTTCGGGCCTGCCGTCCCACGATGCCCGTGCTCCTCTGCACGGGCTATAACGACGAGTCCCTGCTGGCCCTGGTGGAAGCCACGGCGGGCGTCCACAGCATCTCCAAGCCCTTCACCCTCGGTGAGCTGCGGACCCGGCTGGCCGACCTGCCGGGCCTCTAGTTCGCCGCCGATCCCTGGCACCGCAGGGCCGGGAGACAGGGCCGTTGGCGGGGGAAATGGGACACAGCGCCCGGCTGGTCCTAAACCCCGTCGGAGCCAACGATCAGTTTGAAGAGGATGAACGAGACAACTGCGACGATGCCGAGGAACACCCAGATCATGAACTTGTCGGAACGCGTGTTGATGGCGGTCATAGGGACCCCCTCTGGGTTAGATGATTGTGGTTGGCAATTGTTGAACAACACACTATCCCAGTCACCGGAGTTGTCATAAGTAATTTCCTTCAGACCTAGAATTCGAGCTTTGGCACTGCGGAGCTGCACCCGCCCTTTGGGGCCGCAAGGCATTGCCAAGACGATCCAACTGCCGGTGCCCGCGGGGGGCCCGGGGGTGGGCTACAGGCGGCGCCCGCAGCGGCTCAAGTTATGGCGGCCCCGAAGGGGGGGGGGCCGGAGGCCTGAATCAGCCTGCCCGCCGGACTTATTGGGGGGCCCGATCGTTTGTTGCGCAGGTTTTGACGAGTCGGCCGCTTCACGGCCTTCCTGGATATTTGGTACGGTCTCGAACCTTGCGTCCGGCTGGGCAGGGGCCTGATCGCCTGCGGCCCTCCACTGCCTCCACTGGAGGGCCGCAGGCGGGCCCTAACTACCCGCCGGACTTTCTCGGCGGTCCGAGACCGCCCGGACGTTGGTACGTAAAAAAGGCCGCAAGTGCGGCCTTTCGGTGGTTGGCGCGGGCGGTCTCGAACCGCCGACCCCCACCGTGTCAAGGTGGTGCTCTACCGCTGAGCTACGCGCCAATGCGAAGGACCATTCTAGCGGATCCTGGGCTGGTGTCGAGGGCTCGGATTGCAACGGCTTGTTCTAACTGTTCCAGAACCACAGCAGGACGGCGGCCAGGCCGATCAGGGTCACCATAAGCCACTCGGTGGCGTAGGGATGCGTGAACACGAAATCGCGGATGGGAAAGTGGACATGGGTGGTCATGACGACCTCCGTTCCTGAAAATAGTCCACCCCAAGCATGAGTCCAGCCTCGGCCCTCCGCCTGTAAATCTGCGATCCGCAGCTAGGAAGGTGATCCGGGCCACAAGGCCCAGGCCAGCAGGGTGCCCAGAAGCACCAAGGCCCAGTTCAGGGCCTGGGAATGGGCGAGGTCCAGGTGGTGGAGTGAGTGGGCGGCCATGGGAGCCTCCAGTCAGGTAGAGCAACACTCCCAGGTTGGGGCGCCGGGACCGGGGCGCCGTGACATTCCTGGAACATCCCTGAAACCTACTCGACGGTCACACTCTTCGCGAGGTTCCGGGGTTGGTCCACGTCGCAGCCCCTTAGCACCGCGATGTGGTAGGCCAGGAGCTGCAGGGGCACGCTGTAGAGGATGGGAGCAAGCCAGGGGTGGACGGCCGGCAGTTCCAGGACATCCTCGGCGATGCTGGCCAGGCCCTTGTCCCCCTCGGTGACCAGGGCCAGGATGCGACCGTCCCGGGCGGCGGCCTCCTGGAGGTTGCTGAGTGTCTTTTCGCGGTGGGCGTCCCGGGGCATGAGGGCCACCACGGGCAGGTCCTTGTCGATGAGGGCGATGGGGCCGTGCTTCATCTCACCGGCAGGATAGCCCTCAGCGTGGATGTACGAGATCTCCTTCAGCTTCAGGGCACCTTCGAGCGCGATCGGGTAGCAGGGGCCCCGGCCCAGGTAGAGGAAGTCCGTGGCGTCCTTGAAGCGCTGGGCCCACTTGATGATCTTGGGTTCCAGGGAGTTCAGGCGCTCCAGGTGGGCGGGCAGTTCGCGGAGCCCTTGCAGCAGTTCGACCTTGAGGGCCGGGTCCAGGGTGCCCTTGGCCTCGCCTAGGCGCAGGGCCAGCAGGGTGAGCACCGCCAGCTGGGTGGTGAAGGCCTTGGTGGAGGCCACGCCGATTTCCGGGCCCGCGTGGGTGAGGATGGTGGCCTCGCACTGGCGGGTGGCGGTGGAGCCCATGACGTTGCAGATGGCCAGGGTGCGGGCGCCCCGACTCGCGGCTTCCTTGAGGGCTGCCAGGGTGTCGGCAGTCTCGCCGCTTTGCGTGATGCCGATGATGAGGGTGCCCGGCTGGATCACGGGCTCCCGGTAGCGGTACTCGCTGGCGTAGTCCACTTCCACGGGCACGCGGCTCAGCTGTTCAATGAGGAACTTGCCCACCAGGCCGCTGTGCCAGCTGGTGCCGCAAGCCACGATGTGGATGCGGGTGAGCTCCGCCAGGTCCTGGCTGCTGAAGGGCAGCTCCAGGGGGATGGGCTCGCCGTCCAGGGGCAGGCGGTTCAGCAGGGTATTCGAGAGGGCCTGGGGCTGCTCGAAGATCTCCTTCTGCATGAAGTGCTTGAAGCCGCCCTTTTCAGCCGCCACGGGGTCGTAGGGGATGGTGGTGACCGGGCGCTCGACCTCGGTGCCGTCGAGGCCGAAGATGCGCGCACCCGCCCGGGTCAGCTCCACCAGGTCGCCATCCTCCAGGAAGATGACCCGGCGGGTGTGGGGCAGGAGGGGCACCACGTCCGAGGCCAGGAAGGTCTCGCCCTCGCCCAGCCCCAGCACCATGGGGGGGCCGCTGCGGGCGGCCAGGATGCGGTTCGGATCCGAGGCGTCGAGGCAGGCCAGGGCGTAGATGCCCTCCATGCGGCCCACGGCTTCGCGGAAGGCCTCGAAGAAGGGGCGGCCCTGCTTCATGAGGTAGGACACCATGACCGGGAAGCACTCCGTGTCCGTTTCGGACTGGAAGGTCTCGCCGGCGGCTTTGAGCTCGGCCCGCAGCTCCAGGAAGTTCTCGAAGATGCCATTGTGGACGGCCACCACCTGGCCGTCGGCACTGCGGTGGGGGTGGGCGTTCTCCTCTGTGGGCCGACCGTGTGTGGCCCAGCGGGTGTGGCCGATGCCCAGGGGCGTTGGATCCGCCAGGTCCACCTTGCCCGCCAGGTTCTTCAGCTTGCCCGAGGCCCGGATGACCTTGAAGCCGCCGGAGCCATCGCCCAGCGCCACGCCAGCGCTGTCATAGCCGCGGTATTCCAGGCTGCGCAGGCCATTCACGAGGATGTTGGCAGCGCCCTGTTCCCCGATATATCCGACGATTCCACACATGGGTGACTCCAAAGCTGAGCTTCAACTTAACCCCTGGAGCCGGTTCGGCCAATGTGGTACCGCCCACCCGGACTGAGGTGGGGGCCTTGCCACACCTGTGGTGGCTCAGCCGCGCTTCAGGGTGAAGGCCCGCCGCAGCTGGGTCTTGAGCCGGCTGGTCAGCATGGGGCCCAGGCGCCCCTTCTCCCGGAGGATGCGGATGAAGAGATCCCGCTTCTTGTTGGGTGGCACTCGGCGGTTGTCGGCAGCCACCAGGCGCAGGGCCCCCTTCGGGCAGGCGGAGATGCAGGCGCCACAGCCAAGGCAGATGGGCTCCTTCACGGCGGCGAAGCGGTCTGAGGGGCTGGCGAAGGTGCGGTCCCTGGCCAGCCCGATGGCTTTCACATTGCAGGTGCTGAAGCAGGTGCCGCAGTAGTCGCAGACGGCCGGGTCGATGACCGCCGTGAAGCCGGTCTTGGCGATGCCCTCGTGGAAGCCCATCTGGACCCCGGCCATGAGCTCACAGCAGCAGCGGCAGCAGTTGCAGATGAAGGAGGGCTGGTGGCGGATGTTGTCCGTGACGTGGGTGAGGCGCAGGTCCCGGGCCCGGTCGATGACCTCCAGCAGTTCGGCTTCGGTCCTCAGCTCTGCGAAGCCCCGGCGGGACAGGAACTTCGCGGCGCTGCCCAGGGAGATGCAGATGCCCTCCATGGGGGCGCCCTTGGCGCAGGTCTTCCCCTGGTGGGACTTCTTGTGGCGGCAGTAGCACATGCCCACGGCCCCCACCCCCGCCTGGTGGATGAGCTCCCGGGCCTGCTCGTAGGTGGCGATCTCCGAGGTCACGGGGATGTGCTCTTCGTAGGCCAGGGTGCGAGTGAGTTGCGTCTTGCTCCCGAAGAACTCCTTGGCCTGGCTCTCCTCCAGATACTCCCGCATGAGCGTGGCCACCCGCTCCATGGGCAGGTCCGTGCGGTGTTTCATGAAGGTGAACTCAAAGAACCCGATGAGCCCTGGCATCAGCAGGTAGTAGGTGGAACCCGCGTAGGGCATGTCCATCACCAGGCCCTTGTCCGCCATGGTCTCCAGCAGGGGCTGCAGCTCCTCGGCCCCCAGGCACGTGGCCCGCACCAGCTCCGCCAGCGTGGCCTCCTCCAGAGGGAAGCGTGAGGCCACAAAGGCCTCCCGTTCGTCGAAGAGCAGGCCCAGGATCTCGCGCAGCTTGGCGCTGTCCACCAGGCCGATGGGGTATTTGTTCAGCCGGTCGATGAGCGGAACGAGGCTGTCCTTGGTGCCCAGGTGGTGTCCCATGCCCTAGGCCAGAGATCTGATCCGCGCCGCCCTGGTGTCGATCTCGGTGATGCGGAAGGCGAAGTTGCCATCCACCACCACTACTTCGCCCTTGGCGATGAGCTTGCCGTTCACCAGCAGCTCCACGGGGGCGTCGGCACTGCGGTTCAGCTCGAGGATGGAGCCGGGGGTGAGCTTCAGCAGCTCACCCATCTGCATCTCGGTCTGGCCCATGCGGACCACCACGGGCAGCTGGATGTCCAGGAGCAGGTCCAGGTTGCCGGTGTCCATGGCGGGCCCCGAGGCCACAGGAGCCTGGCGGGCGGGGGCCGCCGCTGCAGCGGGGACGGGGGCCTGGGCCGCGGGGGCTGGGGCGGGGGCCTGGGCCTGGGGATCGCCGAAGCCCAGCTTGCGCTTAAGCTGCTGGAGCAGGAGGTCCGGGAAGAGCAGGTGGATGGTGGTCTGGAGGGAATCCTGGGTGGTGGCCAGGGCGATGTCCTGGAAGGTCCCCTGGCCCATGTGCTCCTGGAAGGCCGCCGCCTCCGGGGCTGCGGCCAGGATCTCGACATTGGAGATGGCGAAGGTCTCGCCGGCCAGATCTGACAGGGTCTGGTTGGCGCTGCCCATGACCTGGTTGAAGGTCTCCGCCAGGGCGTCCTTGGAGTCCCCCACCAGCTCCTCGGCGGCGGCCCCTTCACCGCCCAGCATGAGGTCCACCAGCATGGTGCCCTCCTTGAGGGGCAGGCTGAAGATGAGGGTGCCGCTGAGGCCCTTTTGATAGTTGGCCTTCACCAGCACCGTGGTGCCCGCCTGGAGCACCGCGGCTGCGGCGGAGTCCATGAGCTCGCCCGGGGCGGACTTCAGTTGGAATTCCCGGCCCGTGAGCATCGAGAAGACGGAGGCCATGCTTTCGGCGAAGGCACTGCCGGTTTTTTGGAAGAACTCAACATCGTGGGCATCCATGGCTCACCCTTCCGACCGGCTGCCGGTCACTTGGAATACGCGTTTCCCGTTGGGGTTCAGGGCCACCAGGCCCCGGAAGCGCGGAATGCCGTCCACGCAGAGGTCCAGCTCGGCGTCGAAGCGCTTGGTGAGCGGGATGAGATCACCGGTCTTGAGCTGCAGCACCTCCTCCATGCTGAGGCTGGTGCCGCGGATCTCCGCGGCGGCCTCCATGGGGCAGCGCTTGAGGCTGGCCATGAGCAGGCGGGCCTCTTCGAAGGTGGAGGACTTCTTGTAGCCCGTGAACATCTCCTGGTCGAACTTGTTGGAGATGGGCTCGAGGATGATGCTGGGAATGGCCAGGTTGATCATGCCGGCCACGGGGCCCATCTTCACCTCGAAGACGATGAGCAGGACCACCTCGTTGGGGGCCACGATCTGGATGAGCTGGGGGCTGGTCTCCCGGGCCTGGATGCGGAAGTCCAGGTCCACGATGCCGCGCCAGGACTCGCGCATGTCCTCCAGCAGCAGCTTGAGGATGCCGTCGAAGATGCTCTGCTCGATGTCCGTCATGGTGCGCAGGATCTTGAGGGGTTCGCCGGGGCCGCCCAGCATCTTGTCGATGATGGGGAAGACCAGGGTGGGGTTCACCTCTAGGGCCAGGGCGCCTTCCAGGGGCTTGATGGAGATCGCGTTGAAGCAGGTGGGGTCCGGCACCGAGAGGAGGAACTCCTGGTAGCTCAGCTGCTCAACGCTCACTAGGTTCACTTCGGTGATGGTGCGAAGGTAGGCGCTGAGTGAGCTGGAGAAGTTCCGGGCGAAGCGGTCGTGCATGAAATGCAGGGAGCGCATCTGCTCCCGGCTCACGCGGTCGGGGCGGCGGAAGTTGTAGAGGGTCACCTTGCGCTGAGCCTGGGCCTTTTTTGCCTGGACCGTGGCGGTGGCACGCTCGCTCCCGCCCCCACCGCCGCCCTTGCCGGCGGGCTTGGTGTGGGACTTAAGTAGCGCGTCTACTTCCTCTTGGCTGAGAATCTTGGCCATGGCTTATCCTTCGATGTGCTTCTCCAGGAGCTTGCCCCGGAGTCGCAGCATGGCCTTGGTATGCAATTGGGATACCCGGGACTCGGTGATGTTCAAAAGTGTTCCGATTTCTTTCATGGTCAGCTCGTCGAAGTAGTAGAGCTGCACCACGAACTTCTCCTTCTTCGGGAGCACCTCCATGGCGTCCCGGAGGATGTCCTTGATCTCGGAGGACTGGAAGATCTGGTGGGGATCCTCGGCGTCGGGATCGGGCACGAAGCTGATGAGGCTTTCGCCCTCGCCGTCCTCGCCCACTTCCACGAAGGTGCCCAGGGTGACGCCCTTCAGCTCATCCAGGTTCTTGTGCAGCTCCTCCAGGGGCACACCCAGGTGGCCAGCCACTTCCTCGTCTGTGGCAGCCCGGCCCATCTGCTGCTCGAGCATGTGGTAGGCGCCCTCGATGTCCTTCTTCTTGCGGCGCAGGCTGCGGGGCACCCAGTCTAGGTCCCGCAGGCCGTCGAGGATGGCGCCCTTGATGCGCAGCTCAGCATAGGTCTTGAACTTGATGTTGCGGGCGGGCTCGAACTTCTCGATGGCGTCCATAAGGCCGAGGATGCCGCTGTTGATCAGGTCGTCCAGCTCTACGTGGGACGGCAGGCGGGAGGCGATGCGGTGCGCCACGAACTTCACCAGGGGCACGTAGTCCTTGATGATCTGCTCGCGGTTGTCGCGGTCGAAAGGCTCGGGCGCCTCCGCAGCCTCGGCGGCGGCCGGGGCCGCGACGGGCGGGGCCACGGGGGCGTGCATCTGGGGCTGCGGGGCCCGGCCGTAGGCCTTGGCTGCAGCCAGGGCGGCCCAGGGCCGCAAGGCCGCGGGTGCAGATTCCACGGCCTTTAGTGCCTCGCCGCTGAGCGGGAAGGCGGGAACGGCGGGCTGATCCGGAGTGGGGGTCATCCAGGTGTCCTAGGTGGGATCTTCGGAGGCAAGCTGCCTCCAGAATGACGCAAAGCCGTCTGGCTGCAAGGATACTTGGCCCAGCAATTGACGGGCCAGGGCAGAAAAGGCCCGGCTGGAGGGACTGTGGGGGAAGAGGTCCGCCACGCTGTGCTGCTGGCGCACAGCCTGGAGCAGGTGCGGGTCGTTGGGGATCATCCCCAACACCTGGAGCTGCTTACCGAGGAAGCGCTCCGTGGCCGCCTGGAGCTGGTCAATGGTTTCCTGCGCCTCATCGGGGTTCTGACCGTTGTTGATGAGCAGCCAGAGCGGCTTGGTGGCCTCCCGCAGGTGGAGCACCTTCACCATGGCGTAGGCATCCACCAGGCTGGTGGGCTCCGGGGTGGTCACGAGGATGACCTCCTGAGCGGCCATGAGGAGCTTGATGACCGAGTCGTGGATGCCCGCGGCGGTGTCGATGAGCAGCCAGTCCGCAGTTTCCGCCACCCGCTGGAGGCCCTGCACCAGCCGCAGCTCGCTCATGGTGTCCAGCCGGGTCAACTCCTGGATGCCGCTGCTGGCGGGGATGATGCGGATGCCCAGAGGCCCTTCCAGGAGGATCTCCTCCATGACCTTCTCGCCCCGCAGCACATGCTCGAGGGTGAACTTCGGGGAGAGTCCCAGGAGGATGTCCAGGTTGGCCAGGCCGAAGTCCGCGTCCATGACCACCACCCGCTGGCCCAGCTTGGCCAGGGAGAGGGCGAGCCCCGCCACCACGTTGGTCTTGCCGACTCCGCCCTTGCCGGAGGTGATGGCCACCACCCGGGCCGCAAAGAGGGGGCTGTCCTGCTGCTGGCCCTGGGCCATGGCCCGGAGCCGGGATGCCTGGTCGCCGCTCATTCGGTCTCCTGAGAGTGCCTTACCAAACCCCCACGGGGTCGCGCGAGGGTCGCCGGGCGAGTGAAGCGAGGAACGCGAGTCGAAGCGTAGCGGGTACTACGCGCGACGAGCGTGACGCTGCATCGCGACGCCCGCCGGCCCTCGCCCGGAGGGATGAAGCCAGGCTGGCGCCCCGCGGCGTCACGTCCCTTGAGCGATGTCCCGCATCGCTCTGCGGGCCCTTCCTTGCGGTGCATCCAGCCTGGTTTCATCGCGACCTCGTCGGGGTTTGGTTAGGCACTCGTTGTGGCAGGAAGGATGAGGTCCGCCACGCGCCGGCTGGTGGCCAGCTCGAGGGCGTCGGGCACTTCCTGGCCCGTGCCCAGGTAGCTCAGGGGCCGCTTCACGCGGGCCAGGGTACTGAGGATGGGGCCGTAGGTGGACGTCTCGTCCAGCTTGGTGAAGAGCAGGCGGGTGGGGTGCAGGGGCTCATAGCGCAGGGCGATCTCGGCGAGATCCCTGGGCTTGGTGGTGGCGGACAGTACCAGGTGGGTCTCCACCTCGGGCAGCTCGTCCAGGAGGCCCCGGAGCTGATTCAGCGTGTCCGTGTCCTTGGGGCTGTGGCCGGGAGTGTCGATGAGGACCAGAGCCCGGTCCTGGTAGAAGCGTAGCGCGCTGCGCAGATCCTCCACCGTGAGGGCCACGTGCAGGGGCACCTGGAGGATCTGGGCGTATTGCTGGAGCTGGTCCACGGCGGCCATGCGGTAGGTGTCGAGGGTCAGGAGGGCCACTTTCTGCTTGAGGTGCAGCTGCGCGTAGGCTGCCAGCTTGGCCAGGGTGGTGGTCTTGCCCACGCCGGTGGGCCCCACCAGGGCGGCCACGCGCATTTTGCCAGGATCCAACTGGATGGGTGGGGCCACGGGGATGAAGTCGGCGATGACCCGGCGCAGGAAGAGGCGGGCCCGCTCAGCGTCCACGGCGCCCGCGGCCACATCGCCGTCCTGGTCCGTGAGGGCCCGCTGGGCGTACTCGCAAAGGCGCATGGCGATGAGGGGTTCCACATCATTGGCCACCAAGTCCCCATATAGTTCCAGGAGGCTGGGGGGCAGCTGGAGCTGGGCCGGAGGCATGCCCTGGCGCTGGATGCGGCTCAGGAGGGCCTTCATCTGGTCCAGTTCTTTCAGGATCGAGGTGTTGCGCTGGTCGTTGTCTTTGAGGGCCGCCACGGCGCCCTTGATCTCCAGGAGCTCCCGGCGCAGGGGCTGGAGGTCCATGGGGGGGGCCGGAGGCTTGGTGACGATGGCTGGGGCTTTCGTCTCCGGCGCCTGCCTGGCCGCGGGGGGAGCCAAGGGCTGGCGCAGGCCGTAGGTGGCAGGAACGATCACTGGCGGCGGGCCCGCCTGGGCTTCGTCCACGGCGGCGGTGACCTCGATGACCGACTCCTCGCCTAGGCCCAGGGCCGAAGGGCGGCGCCGGGTGCGGGTGGAGAGGATGAAGGCCTCCTCGCCCATCTCCTTCTTCACGACATCCAGGGCGTCCTGCATGGAACCAGCTTCAAAGGTCTTCACGCGCATGGTTGGTCCTTCATGACACGGTGCCCAGGTTCACGACGCGCACATCCATGGGGACCTCGCTGTGGCTCAGTACCACCAGGTGGGGCAGGGACCGCTCCAGCAGCCGCCGCAGATGGGGGCGCACCACGGGGTTGGTGAGGAGGACGGGCTGGGCCCCGGGTAGCAGGGTGGCGATGCCGTTGGCGATGCGGTTCAGCAGCTCTTGGGTGCGGGTTGGTTCCAGGGCCAGGAAGCTGCCCCGATCCGTCTGTTCGATGCCGCCCTGCAGGGTCTGCTCCAGGGTGGGGTCCAGCACCAGGACGCCCAGTTCCCCGGTCTCTGACAGGTGGGGGCTGGTGAGGGCCCGGCCCAGGGCCTGCCGCACGTACTCCGTGATGAAGCCAATGTCCTTGGTCATGGCGGCGGCATCGGCGGTGGCCTCCAGGATGCGGCCCAGGTCCCGCACGGGGACCCGCTCCCGCAGGAGGTTGTGCATGACCTTCTGGAGCGTGGTCACGGTGATGACGTTGGGAATGAGGTCGTCCACCAGCCGGGGGGCACCCTCTTTGAGGGTGTCCAGCAGGTGCTGCACTTCGGGGCGACCCAGGAGCTCAGGGGCGTGCTGCTTGATGAGCTCCGACAGGTGGGTGGTGAGCACCGTGGCGGGCTCCACCACGGTATAGCCCAGCATCTGAGCCCGATCCCGTAGGTTGTCAGGGATCCAGAAGGCGGGCAGGCCGAAGGCGGGCTCCGTAGTGGCCGTGCCAGCCAGATCCTCGGTGGCGGTGCCGGGGTTCATGGCCAGGAACTGGGCGGGCTGCAACTCGGCCCGGGCGATCTCCTCGCCCCGCAGGAGCAGGCGGTAGGTGTGGGGGGGGAGCTGCAGGTTGTCCCGGATCCGCACCGGGGGCACCACGATGCCCAGATCCTGGGCCATCTGGCGCCGGACACCCTTGATGCGTTCCAGCACGGTGCCGCCCTGGTTGGCGTCCAGCAGGGGGATGAGGCTGTAGCCCACTTCCAGGCCCAGGGGGTCGATCTTGAGGAGGCCTTCAACCTTGTCGGTGGTCTCTGCCGCAGCGGTCTTGGCCTTCTCGGCGGCCACCAGGTCCTCAGCGGCCTCCGGGGCCACCTTGGGCAGTTTCCAGGCGGCATAGGCCATGATGCCGAAGATGGAGCCCATGACCCAGAAGGGGAAGAGGGGCAGGCCCGGCACTGCGCCGAAGAGGAAGAGCACCGAGGCGGCGATGGCCAGGGGCCGGTGGTCCGCGCCCAGCTGGCCCATGACCTCGCTGCCCAGGCCGGTGGCATCACTGCCGCTGCGGGTGGTCAGGATGGCGCCGCCCACGCTGATGAGCAGGCTGGGGATGACTGTCACCAGGCCATCACCCACGGTCAGGAGGGTGAAGACTTCCAGGGCCTGCATCACGGGCAGGTCATAGCGGACCACGCCCAGGATGATGCCGGCTATGATGTTGACCGCCAGGATGATGAGGGCCGCCACAGCGTCCCGCTGGGTGAACTTCACGGCGCCGTCCATGGCTCCGTAGAAGCCAGCCTCCTGCTGGAGGTCCTTGCGGCGCTTCCGGGCTTCCTGCTCATCGATGTAGCCGGCGTTCAGGTCCGCGTCGATGGCCATCTGCTTGCCGGGCAGGGCGTCCAGGGTGAAGCGGGCGGTCACTTCGGCGATGCGTCCGGCGCCATGGTTGATGACCAGGAACTGGATGGCCAGGAGGATCAGGAAGACCACCAGGCCGATGACATAGCTGCCGCCCACCACGAACTGGCCGAAGGCCTTCACCATGTGGCCGGCGGCATCCGCCCCCTGGTCGCCGGCGTAGAGCAGGATCCGGCGGGTGGTGGCCACATTGATGGCCAGCCGGAAAAGTGTCACCACCAGCAGGACCGAGGGGTAGGAGCTGAATTCTTTAGGTCGGGGCACATACATGCCCACCATGAGGATCACGAGGCTCAGGGTGATGTTCAGGACGATAAGCAGATCGATCATGAAGGCGGGCAGGGGCAGCACCATCACCACCAGCACGATCATCACAAAGACGGGCGCAGCCATATCCGACCGCTTGCCTAAGCGGCTCATCAGGGGAAGCAAACGATCCAGAAAGGTCAACATACCGACACCCGGGGGGTTCGGGGCGAGGGCCGTGCCAAGTTCGGGGACCCTGGACTAATCGACCCCCGCCCCCTCCCACCGCTCCAGGTCATGCAGACGGCAGCGCCAGCCGGCCCAGCTCACCCGCTGGAAGGAGATGGCTCCGGGCCAGGGCACCCGGTCCAGCCAGCTGCGCAGGGCCCGCTGGAGGCGGAGGCGCTGCTCGGGGCTCAGGGCGGTGTCGGCGCCCACCCAGGCGCCCGGGCGGCGGGCCTTGACCTCCAGGAGACGCAACTCGGGGCCCCAGCTGAGGAGCAGGTCCAGCTCGTAGCGGCCCACACGCTCCTGCCAGGCCACCAGATCCCAGCCCCGGCACCAGAACAGCCAGAGCGTCAGGCGCTCGGCCCAGAGCCCGAAGCGCCGCGCCGCCTCACCGCGCCGGGACTTTGGCGCGGGATGACCACCAAGGCACCAAGGGCTGCAAAGGCATCCTTCAGGCTTTTCTTAGTGCCTTGGTGATTCCTTGGTGCCTTGGTGTTGAATCTTTTCATGTAAAAACCTGAAGGCTACTCGTCTCGCCTGGGCAGGAGCAGGCTGCGCTGGACGCGCTCGAGGTTGCCGTGGATGCGGACGATCTTCCAGGCCAGGACCATGGCGTAGCCGAGCCAGACCCAGAGCAGGCGGGGATCCACGGGGGTGCGCTTGAGGGCCTCGGTGCCCATGTCCAGGCGCAGGCCCTGGAGATACCAGACCACGGCGCCGAAGGCGATGATCAGGTAACCCCAGCGGAACCAGTAGGGGCGCAGGCCCTCCTTCACCTTCCAGCGCAGCAGGAGCCAGCGGTCGAAGCGGTCGCTCTTCTCCTCGGCGAAGTGCAGGGTCAGGAGCTGGTCCACCATAGGGGCGTAGCGGTGCACCTTCAGCTCCTGGACCTCGTCCTCGCCATTGAGCTTGCGCAGGAAGGCGGAGCGGATCTTGCCGATGCACTCCTCCCAGGGAGCCTCCTCCCGCTGCAGGGCCAGATGCAGCCGCACCAGCCCCACCCAGAGCAGGGCCTGGGCCAGCAGTACCAGCCACAGGGTCATGCCCTGCCAGCCTTGGGTGCGGACGAGTTCGAGGAAGCGGGAGAGATCCATGGCAGAAGCTTAGCGGATGCCGGGGAGGCGGGAGAAGGCGGGTCACCGAGGGTGCGGAGGAAAGTCCGAAGACCGGGGACTGGGTCTGTGCACCCTCCGTGCAGATGGCCAACCTTCCTTATCCCGGTTCACATCCATGGCCTTGTTTTAGGGATCGAGCGATTTTGGCGCCGTCGCCAAATTCTCATACTTTCTTGCAATCGGGGCTTCTTGAGGTCCCATCCCCCCCTTTATCCAAGCAACAGAGAGGTCGTATTCGGTGTCCCCGGAGGATTCCACGCGGTCCACCCCGCGGACCGACTATAAACGCCCCAAATGAAGAACTTCAAATTTGCTATCCAACACCAGGATTCCGGGTAAGGTGAGTCCCGGGAGATCCCGGTTTTGGCTTGGCCCGCATGCATCGGCCGTGACGGCCAAGGGGGCTTCCGGGGATGATGATGCCCAAGCGAGGAGAGACTTGAATCCCCTGAAGCAGCTTGAACGGAAATTCCGCCACGCCAGAGGCTTGGTCTGGGCCCGCCTCCTCCGCTGGCCTAAGATCCTCTTGATGCGATTCCGCAGAAACCTACCCCGAAGGCTTCATGTGGGCTGCGGCAACAATCGCTTTGAAGGCTGGATCAATGCGGACATCACGGCCGACTCGGAGCTGATCGTCTACATGGAAAAGCCTCTTCCATTCCGGAACGGCTCGCTGATGAGGGTGTACTCGGAACATGTGATTGAGCACGTCCCATACGAGGTCGCCCAGGGCTTCCTCAAGGAAGTCCGACGCGTCCTGGCTCCAGGAGGGGTGGTCCGCATCGCAACTCCCGATCTTGAGACCCTGGTGGAGGCCTACGCAAGAAAGGACTGGCGCTCCAGGATCTGCTGGGCCGGCACGGAGGATTACGCCTTCCTGCGGACCCGGGCCCAATTCCTGAACGTCTCCCTGCGTTGGTGGGGGCACCGGCATGTGTACGATCGGGAGGAACTGGAGCGGGTATTTCAGGACGCAGGATTCGGGAAACCGAGCTTCCCCGGATTCGGAGAAAGCGACCACGAGGACCTGAGAGGCCTGGAAACCAGGCAGGACAGCTACCTCATCGCCGAAGCCATCAGGTAATCGGGCGGCCTAGGTGGCATTGGGTGGCTTCTGCTTAACTTTTTAGATCCACGCCAGCCTAGACCTTGGCCCAGGGCACTTCCCCCGCCGCAAGGAAGGCTTCGCCGTCGAGGCCCTGGTCCTCGGCCCGCTGGAGCAGGTGCTGGAGGGCCTCGGCGGTGGCCTCGGCGTCCTGGAGGGCGCGGTGGGCGCGGGTGTTGGTGATGCCCAGGAAGTCGCAGAGCTCCGCCAGGCTGCGCCGGGGCAGCTCAGGGATGAGTTTCTTGGCCAGCAGGCGCGTGCAGATGAGGCGATGCCGCCGCCAGACGCCTTCGGGCAGCCAGGCCTTGAGGAAGCTGCCGTCGTAGGGAGCGTGGTGGGCCACCCAGATCCGGCCCTCCAGTTTGGGTGCCAGCTTCAGGGCCACCTGCTCCCAGGGCGGGGCCCCGGCCAGCATGGGCAGGCTGATGCCCGTGAGCCGCTGGATCTCCTCGGGCAGGAAGCCCTGGATGGAGGCCAGACTGGACCACCGCTCTTCCACCACCAGCCCGGAAAGCCGCACCAGCCCCACCTCGGTGATCTCCGAGGGCTGGAGGAAGCGGCCATCCTTGCCCCAGCGGGCCTTGGGACTGCCCCCCGTGGTCTCCAGGTCCAGCACCGCGAACCGCAACTCCCGCAGGGCGGGAGAAGCCAGTTCGAGGAGTGGCTCCTGGGTCATGCGCTGACCAGCGTCTTCATGCCGTCCCGGAACAGGACGTCCACTTTCTTGCCCAGGCGCCGCTGGACTCGGCCCAGGCCGAAGCTGGGGTGGTCCATCCAGGCGCCGACTTCAAAGTGCTCCGTGACGCGGTAGGCCGAGGCGTGGGCCCCCCCCTGTTCCTCGGCCAGGAGATTCTGGAACTGCGCGAACTGGGAGCCGGGCCGGGACGCAGGCGCCTTGGCGGCGGCGGGGACGCGGGGCGTCCGCACCGGGGCCGCTGGCTTGGCCGCACGGAACTTGTGGACGGAGCGGCAGTTTCCGCAGATGAGCTGCTCCGGCGTCCCGTTGGTGACCGTGAGGATCTGGTGCCGAGTGTCCCCCCCACAGCGCCCACAGGGGGCGTCCACATCCTGGCCAGCGTAGTAGATTTTCGTCATGCCAATAGATTAGCATCCGAGCCGGGAGCCGCTTCGAGGAGATGCGGCCCTCGCTCAGGGCTTCGGCAGTCGGAGATTACCCTCCGCATCCAGCCCCGCGAAGGTATAGCCCTCGGCCCGCAGCTTTGGGATGAGGATGGGCAGCACTTTTCCCGCTCGATCGTGGATGTCGTGGAAGAGGATGATGCCCCGCTTCTCCTGGGCGATGGTCTTCAGTACCCGGTCCGCCACGGAGCTGGGCACGGGATCCGCCCAGTCCAGGCTGTCAATGTTCCAGAGCACAGAGCGCAGTTGGAAGGCCTCCAGGGCTTTGAGCTGCACCGCCGTGCGGGCCCCATAGGGGAAGCGGAAGAGCTGGCTGTGGGCCCCGGGGATGGCCCGCAGCAGCTGGTCCGTTTCGCGGATCTCCAGGTCCAGGGGAGCGCCGGTTTCCTTGCTGAGCTGGGCGTGAGTGTAGCTGTGGTTGCCCACCACGAAGCCCGCCTGTACCAGGCCTTCCGTGAGGGCTGAGAGGTGGCTCAGCTGGAGCTGGCCCGCGGCGTTCTCGGTGCCAAGGTTCCGGCCCACCTCGAAAAAGAGGGCGGGCACGTGCTCCTTGAGCAGGATGGCCTCGATCTCCTCGGTGTAGAGCCGGTGGGGACCGTCATCGAAGCTGAGCACCAGCACCTTGTCCGGCAGGTGGCTGCCGTCCAGCTCGGCGCCAGGTCTGGCGGGGGAGGTGGGTGCGGGCTGGGCTTCTGGCACTGCGGCCAGCAGCTCCTGGATGGACACCCGTCGGCGCAGCTGCGCCACATAGGCCTCCCAGAGCTCCCGGCGCCCGAGAGGGGCCTGGCCCGCGCCGCCGAAGACCTTGCGGTACTCCGCGTCCACGCTGTGTTCAAGCCGGTCCAGGGTGCCCAGGTCGCGAGTGAGGCGCGCCTTCAGGCCCAGGCCTTCGGCCGTCACATCTTTGAGCAGGCCGTGCTGGAGGATGCGGAGGGTGTCGCGGAAAGCCAGGCGGTCCAGATCCAGCAGCTCCGGGTCCCCCTCCATCCAGCCCAGGAGGTGGCGGATCTCTGGATCCCGCTGGGCCGAGGCCTGGGCGCAGAGCTTGAGGAGTGCCCCGTTGAGCTGGTGCACCAGATCCCGCCGGTCATGGTGGAGTCGGTGCCCCGCCTCCAGGGCCCGGGCCAGATCCTTGCCTTTGAGCGAGCCCTCGTCGGCGAAGAGGAGAATCAGTTGCCGCTGCAGGTGCAGGTCCGAACGCAGGGCTTCCAGGAGGGGATCTGAGCTGTTGTCCGGAGCCAAGCCCGGCGAGGCCAAGGTGCTGGTCAGGCTCGCAGGCGGCTGCACCGGCGGCGGGGGCTGCCGGTGGTGAAGGGCCAGAAACCCCCCGCCCACCAGGGCGGAGGCGAAGAGGAGGGGGGCGAGTTGGCTCATGGGGACCAGCCTAGGGGCTCTGGATCGGGTGGGAAGGATGGCTCAGCGCAGCAAAGCCTGCACCTGGACCAGGCGCTGCTCTCGCTCCTCGGCCTGCCCGCGCAGCTTGGCCACGGCGGCCTCCGGGGCCTTGGTGACGAAGCTTTCATCGGCGAGGCGGGCCCGCAGGGGCTCCAGCTCCTTCTCCAGCTTGGCCAGTTCCTTCTCGAGCTTCTCCTTTTCAGCCGCCGGGTCCTTGAGGCCCGCCAGCTCCAGGGCCACCGTGCCGCCCGCCACCACGGCGATGGCGCGGGTGGGGGATGCCAGCTCGGCGGTGGTGAAGGTCACCGACTCCAGGCGGGCGATGGACTTGAGCGCATCAGTGAAAGGCTCCAGCTCCAGGAACGTGCAGAAGGCTGGCACCCGCTTGGCCGGGTCCACGCCCTGCTCCGCCTTGAGGCGCAGGAAGGCTGAGAGCAGATCCTGGAAGCGCGGGATCAGCGTGCTGTCCCCGCCCTGAACCTGAAGGATCGCATCATCCACCGGCCAGCTTCGCAAGGCCAACAGAGTGTTTTCCCCTTCCGGTAATCGCGGAGCGATGACCGCTTCGTGGATCTCTTCGGTGAGGAACGGCACAAACGGATGCAGGGCCCGCAGCAGGATGTCCAGGAAGCGGAGGATGGCGGCCTTCTGACCCGGTGTGCCGCTCAGCAGCTGCACCTTGGCCAGTTCGATGTAGGTGGCGCAGAAGTCGTCCCAGACCAGGTGGTAGAGCAGGTCTGAGGCCTCGTGGAAGCGGAACTCCTCCAGGGCCTTGGTGACGGCGTTGAGGCTATCCCGCATCTTCCCGATGAGCCAGAATTCCGCTTCGCCGAATTCTGGCTGGGTGGATAGCGTGATGGACTCGTCGAGGTTCATCTGCACGAAGCGCGAGGCATTCCAGAGCTTGTTGCAGAAGTTGCGCGAGGCCTCCAGGCGCGCGGTGCTCATGGCGATATCCGTGCCCGG
>Ga0214249_1000306_pt1 | contig 22620 bp, 20 predicted proteins | sample TroBogypolimnion_17_FD_153087 | JGI IMG/M metagenome (GOLD analysis project Ga0214249, IMG submission 153087) | Freshwater microbial communities from Trout Bog Lake, WI - 23JUN2009 hypolimnion | ecosystem: Environmental > Aquatic > Freshwater > Lake > Hypolimnion/Profundal zone | place: Trout... | reverse complement strand
GGCGAAGGCGGCGGAGGGCGGCCAGCTTGGAGCCCTGGCTGCGGATCTGGCCGCCTTCCTGGCGGATCCCTCGCGCTGCGGGGTGGTGCTCGCGACCCTGGCGGAGGAAATGCCAGTCCAGGAGACCCTGGAGCTGATTGACCTGCTGCAGGCGAAGCTGGGCATCAGGCCCGCCCTGATCGTGGCGAATGGCCTGTATCCATCCGTGGACGAGGCTGCCGCACCGGGACGCAGCACGGATTTCCTGCGGGCCCGGCAGCAGCTGAATGAGAGCGAACTCGCCCGCCTCGTGGAGGCGTGGGATGGCCCCCTGTGCCACCTGCCCCTGCTGCCGCTGGAGCGGGGACCCACGCTGGTGGCTGAGCTGGCCCAGTTGCTCAGCGAGGCCGATCCATGAGCGTCGGCCTGTTGGAGGGACGGCTCATCGTGGTGGTGGGCGCCGGTGGGGTCGGCAAGACCACCTTGGCGGCAGCCCTCGCCTTGGCCTCGGCGAAGCAGGGGCGGCGAACGCTGGTGATGACCTTCGATCCCTCCCTGCGCCTGAAGGATGCCCTCGGCGTGGGGGCCTCGGCGAAGGACAAACCCATCCGCGTGATCGAGGACGGCCCGGGCTTCCTGGACGCTGCGCTCCTCGACGCGAAGCGCACCTTCGATCGGCTGATCCGGACCTATGCGCCTGATGCCGCAGCCGCCAAGCGGATCTTCTCGAACCGCTTCTATCGGGACATGGCGGGCAACCTCTCGGGCATCCTCGAGTACATGGCCATGGAACGGCTCTTCGAGATGCAGGCCTCGGGCTGTTACGATCGCGTCATCCTGGATACCCCGCCCACCACTCAGGCCATGGAGTTTCTCCAGGCACCCGACCGCATGATGAACCTGGTGGACAGCAAGGCCATCCGGTTTGCCCTGGACCCCTGGTGGGCCGGGAAAGGAAAGAAGAGCCTGGCCTTCCGGGTGGTGGCCAAAGGGGCGCTGGAGCTGTCGGATCGCATCATCGGCCGCCAGTTCGTACTGGATGTAGTGGAGTTCATCCGGGCCTTCGCGCCCCTGTTTGAAGGGTTCCGCAGCAGGGCGCTGGAGGTGCGGAATCTGCTCCTGTCCAGTGATACCCAGTTCCTCCTAGTCGCGGGGCCCGGGGCGGATCGGGTACCGGATGCGATGTTCTTCCTGCGCAAACTCGCGGAGACCGGCCATCACCTGGGCCCCATCCTGGTGAACCAGGTGCATCCGACACCAGACCCGAATGCCGGCAAGTCCCCGGGTATGACCCTGCTGCACTTCCTGGCAGAGCGGGATCAACGAGGGCTGAAACTGCTCAGCAGCCTATTCCCCGGCGCCCAGGCGATCATCCCCGTGGCCCTTGAGCCGCTCCCACCGGCTGACCTGAAGTCCCTGGGCCAGTTTTCGGAGCGGTTGATGAAATCAAAACCAATTAAATAGGCGATTAGAAAAAAATTACCAATTGGTGGCCAGGACCCCTGGCGCCATTGCCGCAATGCGGTAAATTGGGGTTTGCAAGGGGGCTGGGAATGATCCGCCTCATCAAACGCTACGGCGGCTCGAGCCGCAAGCTCTACGACACCGAGGAGAGCCGGTACGTCTCCCTGGAGGAGCTCTCGGCCTGGATCCGGGCTGGCCAGGAGCTGCAGATCCTGGACAGTGTCACCGGTGAAGACGTGACCGCGCAGACCCTCACCCAGAGCATCTACGAGGACCAGCGGCGGGGTCACTCGCTGCTCTCCGGTACGTTCCTGCACCAGGTGATCCGGCTGGGCAGCCGGGCGGTCACCGAAGGCCTGGAGCAGGTGCAGGCGAAGGTGGACGGCGTGGTCCGCGGTTCCATGGAGCGGCTCGTCCACCTTGGTGCCGCCCAGGAGGACCTGGACCTGCTCCACCGCCGCCTCGCTGAACTGGAGATCACCCTGGCCGAGCTGGAAGCACGCAGTTCGATGCGCAAGAACCCCAGCCCTTCCCGCGCCTCTCGCAAGGCCGGCATCTAACCCCAACCTTCCCGGCCCGGGGCCGGCAATAAGGAGAAAGGACATGGCAACCAAGAAGAAGACAACCACTGCAACCGGGCTGAAGGAGTCCGCCCATGACATCTGGCTCGCCGGGCTCGGTGCCTACAACCTTGCCGGTGAAGAGGGCGCCAAACTGTTCAAGCACCTCGTTGAGAAGGGTGGTGAACAGGAGGAGGCCAGCAAGGAGTGGATGGCCAACCTGACGGAGCGGGTCCAGGGCCTGCAGGGCGACGCCAAGAACGTCCTGAACAAGGTCACCTCGCCCATCGAGGATGGTCTGGCCGCCGCCATGCACCGGCTGGGCGTGCCTTCCCGTGCGGAAATCGTTAAGCTCACGCACCGCGTGGAAGAACTCACCAAGATCGTGAACCAGACCAGGTCTGCGGGCCAGGCCAAGCCGAAGGCCAGGACCCGGACCGCCCGGGCCTGAAGGCCCCATGGCTGCGTCGCACCGCGGGAAACCCCGACGGATCGGCCTCGCCTTGGCCTCTGGAGGCATGCTGGGGGGCGTCTATGAGGTAGGCGCCCTCCGGGCCCTTGAGGAGTCCATCGAGGGGCTCGACCTGAACCGGCTGGAGGTCTATGTCGGGGTGAGCGCCGGCGCTTTCGTCGGCTCCCACCTCGTCAACGGGATCACCGTGTCGGAGCTGATCCAAGGTCTGCATTCCCCCCAGGGCAGAGGGGTTCTCTTTGATCCGGCCATCTTTTTCGTGCCGGCTTTCAAGGAGATGCGGAGGCGGGGCCTCCAGTTCCCCTGGGTGGCGGGGGACGCCTTGGTCCAGTTCCTGACGGGCCCAGAGAACCCATCCTTCATCGGCGGACTGGAGGGGCTTGGCCCCTCGCTCCCCGTGTGCCTCTTCGACAATGAGCCGATCCGGGCCTACCTGCACGCGACCTTCTCCCAGCGAGGCAGAACCGACGACTTCCGCAAGCTTCCGCGAAAATTCTTTGCGGTGTCCACGAATCTGGAAACCGGAGGGGCCGTGGTCTTCGGCAAGCAGGGGCTGGACCATGTGCCCATCTCACGCGCAGTTCAGGCGAGCACGGCTGTCCCCGGCATCTACCAGCCCGTCGACATCGAAGGGCGGGTCTGCGTGGATGGGGTGCTGCTCAAGACGCTCCACGCTTCCGTCGCCCTGGAAAATGGCGCCGAGCTGTTGTTGTGTGTGAATCCCCTGGTGCCGATGAACACGGGCTCGGAGGATGCCCGTGAAGCCCTGGGGCGCCGGGCGATGCAGAAAGGTGGCCTGCCGGCCGTCCTCTCCCAGAGCTTCCGGATCCTCATCAATTCGAGGGTCAGCCTCGGCATGGAGCGTGCCGCCCAGACCCACCCTGGGTCGGATTTGATGCTCTTCCGCCCGGAGCCGACCGAACATCGCCTCTTCGCGAATCTCTTCCGGCTCCATTCCCGCCACAAGGTCTGTGAGATCGGGTACGAACAAACCCGCATGGACCTCTGGAACCGGCGCGAGGTGCTGGGACCCACCTTCGAGAAGCATGGCCTCTCCCTCCGGCTGGATGTTCTTGCCGATCCCAGCCGCAGGGTGTGGGATTGCCTGGAAGCTCCCGGCCGTGGCAGTGGGCAGCCGATGGACTTGGTCGACCGCCTGGAGGCCACCCTCCAGGCTCTGGAGGCCAGCCTCGGCTAGGAAGCTGATTCCTCAGAGTGATTTTATGGCTTCGAACTCATCCTCAAAGGCCTGGATGAGGGCTGCGGGGTCCGGCACAAGGGCGTCATCGGTGATGACGCCAAGCTGGACCTTTCCGGCGAAGCTCAGCATGGAGATGCCGATCCCGATATTGGCCCGCTGCGGCACCCAGAAATGGATGGACCGCACCCGGCGTCCTTCGAGGGCGATGTCATGGGAGGGACCCGTGATGTTCGTGACGACAGCCGTGCACTTGTTTGCGAGGAAGTCGATGAGGCCCCGGCTCACGGCCTTGGGGAGCAGGGTCAGGAGCACCCTCTGCAACTCGAAGATCACCTGAGGCGCTGGTGAGTGCTTCAGCTCGTCCATCCTTCCCTTGACGGCCAGGATGCGATGGGAGAGGGCGCAGGGCCCTGCGGGCAGTTCGAGCGGCACCGGCGCGAAATGGTTGTCGCAGCGCAAGGGGTCGGCTGGGTTCCGCACGTTCACCGGCATGGAGATCAGGAACCGGGGCGGGGCCTTGTCTCCATGGTGGGTCAGGTAGTTGGAGAAGGCACCGGCGACTGAGGCCATGAGGACATCATTCACCGTGGCTCCAATGTGATGTTTGGCCTTCTTGAGCACGTCCAGGTCCAGGGGCCTGGTCCAGGCCACCCGCTTGGTTCCGGACAGTGGCGGCCCATGCATGTGGCTGCGGTCGGGGAACCAGGTCAGGCGGCGCAGCAGGATGCCCGGCGCTGCCAGGGGAATGGCGGCCGTGCGCAGGAACCGCCCCACCCAGCTGTCCTCCATCGGGGGCTGCCCGCCCCCATGGGGCAGGCTGCTCTCGGGGACACAGGAGCGATCCATCAGCGTGAACAGCAGGCACACCAGGGCCTCGCCGTCGGCGATGCTGTGGTGGATGCGGACCAGGAGGGCGGTGGCATCCTGGTCAAAGGCTTCAATGACCTGGATCTCCCACTGGGGACGATCCCAGTCCAGCTTGTGGCTCGCCTCGCGTCCCACGTATTCCTGGATGGCCTCGATGCTGTGCAGGTTCTTGGCCCGAGTCGGGAAGATGTGGCGGGCGAGGTGGAAGTCCGGGTCCGGTTCCCAATAGCGGCGGTGGCCCTTTCCGGTGATGCGGCAGCGCAGGCGTTCGAAGCGGGTGGCGTCGGGCCCGTCGAAGATCCGCTGCTGAAAGGCGGCTCTCAAGGTGTGGTGGTCCAGGCGGTCGGTGATGATGATCGCGTTGATCACCATCAGGTTCGTGGCGGAATCCTGAAGCCAGATCGCGTCATTGGGGGCGAGGGGTTCGCGCATGAGGTCATCTCTTGCGGAGGGCAAGCACCAGGGCGAGGAGAAAGAGGCCGGACCACAGGGGCCAGGGCGTCTTGAACCCCATGGCCACGGCGCCCGCCACCAGGCAGCACCCGGCGATGAGCGTTCCACGCAATCCAGTCAGCGGCGGTTCCTGGGGTTGCCGGGCGTACTTCTCCAGGACCCGCAATCCATCCGTGATGAGCAGGGGCATTTTGGCGATCGCGTCCACCAGCTCGGGCACGCCCCGAAGTCCTTCGCTGATGAGCCGGACGGGACTGAACTGTTCGATGAAGAGGGCCCGGATATGCCGCTTGCTGACCTCTGCCACGTCGAAACCGGGGAGCAGCACGTTGCCTACGCCTTCGAACGTGACCAGAGCCTTCACCATCAGGACCAGTTCCACGGGGAAATACATCCGGTGCTCGGCACCCCTGGACAGGGATTGGAGGATGAGCTGGCCGAGAGAGAAGTCCGTGAAATTGGCGGCCCGCTTCCAGCGGTGGGCGATGTCCACGGCGTCCCGGCGGAAGGCGTTGGGGTCAGCTCCCGGCCCAGGGCTGGCGATGGCTGTCAGATAGCGGGCGGCGTTCTCGCCATCGCCCATGACCAGGGCGAAGTAGTAGTACATCAGGGACCGGCGCAGATCTTCGTCCAGGCGGCCCACCATGCCCAGGTCGATGAAGCCGATCTTGGGCCCCGGCAGGATGAGGAGGTTGCCCGGATGCAGGTCGGCGTGGAAGAACCCGTCCCGGTACAGCATCCGCATGATGGCCATGGCGCCCAGGTCAGTCAGGTGCTTCCTCTCCTCCTCAGGAAGCTGCAGGGCTTCCGGAGAGTCCGGGCTCAGGCCATCGAAATACTCCATGCACAGGACACTGTGCCCGCTGAACTCCCGGTAGATGCGGGGGAAGACCACATCGGGAACATCCGCGAAATGCCCGGCAAAGATCTCGGCGTTCTCGCCCTCCAGCTGCAGGTCCACCTCCCTCAGGGTGTAGGTGCAGAATTCGTTCACGATCTGGCGGGGTTGGTACCTGGGGATGATGAGCTGAGTCACCGCCCCCAGCATCCGCAGCAGGATCGCGTCCCGCTGCAGCGTCTGGCGGATGCCGGGCTTGACCACCTTCAGGAGCACGAGGTCCCCGTCCACGGTGACGGCCTTGTGGGTCTGGCCGATGGAGGCGGACCCGAGCGGGACGGGGTCGATGGACAGGAACATCTTGCCCACGGGCCGCTTGAGGTCCTTTTCGATGATGCCCTTCAGCACGTCCAAGGGGACCACGGGCAGGCGGTTGAGGAGGTGCTTCAGCTCGTCGGTGATGGGCTTGGGCAGCAGATCCTCGCGCAGACTGAGGATCTGGCCGAGCTTGATGTAGGTGGGGCCGAGGCGCTCAAGCCGACGACGCAGTTGGATCGGGAGGGGTTCCCTGCGCAAGGTCCGGTTGACGAAGAGCCGACCGGGCAGCGCCGCAAGCCAGAGGGCCAGGTAGCGCCCGCCCTTGGGGCCTGCTGCCAGGGGGCCTGAGGACACCTGATAGGCGAGTGCGCCAAAGAGCAGGCCGAGGAAGTGCCGACAGGTCACCAGGAGCCGCCGGGTCAGCCCCTGCGGCCGCCAGGTCTGGCTGACCTCGAAGCCCCGGGCGCGGATTTCGGCCGCCGGGTCGGGGGCCTCGACGCTGACGGAGCGGCTGACCCGGACCTTAGGATCCCGTCCCGCCTTGGGCGGGTGGGCTCTCGCACCCGAGTGGGGCCTAGCGGTTGCGTCCGAATCGCTCATGGGAGGACACCCACTCCAGGGAGGAAATGGCGGCGCCGAGGGAGACTTCTCCCGCAAGGACCACCCCGGCGATGATCTCTGCGAGCTTGTAGACCTTTCCTGTGCCGAAACAGCCAAGCAACTGCAGGCACTCTTTCTGGGTGGGCAGGCCTGTGCCCCCACCGTGGGTGGCCACGATGAGGGAGGGAATCGTGATCGACAGGTAGAGGTCCTTCTCGGGGGTCAGTTCCGCATAGAGAATTCCCGAGGAGCCCTCCGCCAGGTTCGCGACGTCCTGGCCGGTGGCGATGAACATGGCCGCGAGGGCGTTGGGACTGTGGAGCCCGTTGTTGTCGGCGCCGGAGATGATGGAACCCACGTTGGCCACGCCCCAGTGGTAGGCGAGGCTTTCGGGGTCGGCGTGCATCACCGCGAGCAGCACCTCCCGTTTGATGACGCACTCGGCGGTGACCCGCTTGCCTCGCGTGTGCAGCCGGTTCATATGGGAGGCCTTCTTGTCCGTGGCGAGATTTGATTCCAGGTAGAAGCGCCGGACGCTCTGCGTGTTGCGTTCCAGGATCCAGTTGCAGGCGGCGAGGGTGGCCCGGCCGACCATGTTCTGACCCGCCGCATCACCGGTCTTGAAGTTGAAGCGGAGGTAGGCGAACTTGCTGGCCAGATAGGTGTCGATGTAGCTCAGCTTGCCGCTCCCCGTGGTGGCTTCCGCCACGTCCCGGATCTCCGCCAGGTGCTCGCCCACCCACCGCCGAAAGGCCAGAGCCTCCCGGGCGCTGTCGAACGTGAACACCGGGGCGCGCTGCATGTGGTCGCTCTGGACCGTGCAAGTTACGCCGCCAGACAGGTTGAGCACCTTCATGCCGCGGTTGTACGAGGCCACCAGCGTGCCTTCGGTGGTGGCCAGGGGAATCAGGAACTCACCCTTGGCGTGTTCGCCCTTGATGAGCAGCGGCCCTGCAAAGCCAAGGGGCATCTGGACCACACCGGTGAAGTTCTCGATGTTGCCTTGGGTCAGCCTGGGATCGAAGGAATACTGGCTGGTGTGCTCCAGAGTGACCCCGGTGGCTCCCTCCACGAAGGCCCGGCGGGCGGCGATGATGCCCGGGGAGTAGTTGTCGTCGATAGACCGGGGTAGCGAGGCGGGGCAGTCGGCACGGGGGGCCGTCTGGTCCTCCACCTGGAAGCTGAGTGCTCCCAGGCCTTCGACTTCCACAGCGATCCGGATGGCGTGTCGTCCCTCGTCGACCTTCTTTCCCGGGGCGCGGAGGTGGGCCACCTGCTTCAAGGGGAAGGCTCTGGGGCCCTCCTTGGTCACTTCAGCGGCGCGACGCCACTGCCCATCCCCAAGTTCGATTTCCACGTCCTCGGCCCCCAACTCCAGGGGGCCGATCTGCACTTGTACGAGCCGGTTGAGGACGAGGTCACTCAGGCGATTCTTCAAGCTCAGCTCCACGCCATCCGCGTCATTGCGCAGCGAACCAAAACTGTAGAGGTTCTGGAGGATCGAGGGCGAGATCATGTCTGCCGCCTCGGGGAGCGATCCTCAAAATGTAGGGAGCCCGGGAAATCCTGCAAGTCGATTAATTAAATCGAGCACTCCAAATCCCACCCTGAGAGGGTTTGATGTTGAGGGTCGGAGCCCCGGCTGACCGACCTGGCCCATAGGGTCGCCGCCCCCTCGAACTCGATGCTGCCCCTTTCTCTGAGGGGCGAACCAGGGGCCTGCCTATGGTTAAAAGTGGCTAGCTCTGGATAAATAATTTATAAAGTGTAAAGATTATTCTAAATTTTCGTGCATTATGACCAAAAAAATCCTTGCACTCCCCTAGAATATTTTTTGGTCCTTATCCTAGGTCCTCAACCTTGATTCCAGAACTCTGCACCCGGCCGCCTGAAAGGAGCCCATCCATGTCCGCCATCACGACGAAGGCTACGGAACTCATCGCGCAGGAAAATCAGTACGGCGCGCACAACTACCATCCCTTGGATGTGGTCTGCACCAAGGGCGAGGGCGTCTTCCTCACGGATGTGGATGGCAAGAAGTACATGGACTTCCTCGCGGCCTACTCCGCCGTGAACCAGGGCCACAACCACCCCAAGATCGCCGAGGCCATGATCGCCCAGATCAAGACCCTGGCCCTGACGAGCCGCGCGTTCCGCAATGACCAGTTCCCCCCGCTGCTGGAGAAGCTCTGCAAGCTGACGGGCTTCGACAAGGCCCTGCTCATGAACAGCGGTGCCGAGGCTGTGGAGACCGCCCTCAAGGCCATGCGCAAATGGGGCTACGACAAGAAGGGCATCGAGTACGGCAAGGCCGAGATCATCGTGGCCGATGGCAACTTCCACGGTCGCACCATCTCCATCGTGGGCTTCAGCACCGATCCCGACAGCACCAGCAAGTTCGGCCCCTTCACCCCCGGCTTTGTCATCGTGCCCTACGGCGACCTCGAGGCCGTGAAGCAGGCCATTACCCCCAACACCTGCGCCATCTTCATGGAGCCCATCCAGGGCGAGGGCGGCGTGGTCATTCCGCCCGAGGGCTTCCTCAAGGGCCTGCGCACGGTGGCCACTGCCAACAACTGCCTCCTGGTGCTGGACGAGATCCAGTCCGGCCTGGGGCGTACCGGCAAGATGTTCGCCTTCGAGCACGAGGGCATCCGTCCCGACGGCATCACCATCGGCAAGGCCCTCAGCGGCGGTTACTACCCCGTGAGCGCATTCCTCGCCAATGACGAAGTCATGGACGTCTTCACCCCTGGCATCCACGGCTCCACCTACGGTGGCAATCCCCTGGCCTGCGCCGTGGCCAGCGCCGCCCTGGACGTGCTGGTGGACGAGAAGCTGGTGGAGCGCACCGCGGAACTCGGCGAGTACTTCGCCCAGCGCCTGCGGGGCATGAAGTCCGACAAGGTCGAACTGGTGCGCGTGCGCGGCCTCTGGGCCGGTGTGCAGCTCAAGGAGAGCGCCGGCAAGGCCCGTCCCTACTGCTACCAGCTCAAGGACCGGGGCATGCTCTGCAAGGACACCCACGAGCAGATCATCCGCCTCGCGCCCCCGCTTGTGATCACCAAAGACCAGATCGACTGGGCCATCGACCAGCTGGAAGCGGTGCTCGCCTAGTTGAAGGAAGGCAACCGCATCGGGACCGGGAGCCCTGATCATTGGACCTGGGAGGTCTGATGGTCGGGGCATTCGAGCCGGGGGCCGTCTTCGCCCTGCTGGATGACTGTGAGGCCAGCGCCGCCAGATCCACCAGTCGGCTGTACACGAACCATGTCCGAACCCACACCTGTGTGGATCCGAGGCTACTTGAGGCCACCTGGTCTGCGGTGGAAGCCGACCAGGGGCAAGGGCTGCACGCGGTGCTGCTGGTGGACTACGAATGGGGCTCCGCCCTGTTGCAAGCGGGCCATGAGCGCTGGACTCCCAAGGATCTGGGGCGCAGTCCTTCGCTGAGCGTCCTGATGTTCCGCGAGCTGCAGCACCTCTCCGCAGCCCAGGTGGATCGTGCCCTCGGGGCCGCCGAAGGCTGTCCTGAGCCCAGTCCCGCGGGCATCACCGGATTCCATCCGGAGGCCGAGTGGCCGGCCTTTGAGGCGGCCCTGGCGCGGATCCAGCGGCACCTGCGGGCCGGGGACACCTACCAGGTGAATCACACGCTCCGGTTGGAGGGCCGGACCTTCGGCTCACCCCTGGCCCTCTACCGTCGCCTGCGGGCCGCCCAGCCCGTGCGCTACGGGGCCTTCGTCGCGCTGGAGGATGGCCGCCACGTACTGTCCCTGTCGCCGGAGCTCTTCGTGTCCTTCGACGGAGCGCGGCTCCTGGCCCGGCCCATGAAGGGCACGGCCCCCCGCAGTGGCAGCCCCGCCGATGCCGACATCGCGCTGGCCTTGGGCCGGGACCGGAAGAACCGCGCCGAGAACGTCATGATCGTGGACCTGCTGCGCAATGACCTGGGCCGCGTGGCGATGCCCGGCAGCGTACGGGTGTGGAGTCTCTTCGACGTGGAGGTCCACCCGACGCTCTTCCAGATGACCTCCACCCTCGAGGCCACGCCCCGCCCTGGCACTACCTTCCCGGATCTGCTGCGGGCCCTCTTCCCCTGCGGCTCCATCACCGGTGCCCCCAAACACCGGACCATGCAGCTCATCGCGGGCCTGGAGCACAGCCCCCGCGGCCTCTACTGCGGGGCCATCGGCTGGGTGGACGCGCCCCTCGCGGGTGCCCTGGGCGCCTGCTGTCTGTCCGTGGCCATCCGCACCCTGGAGCTGGAGGGAACAAAGGCCCGCCTGGGCGTAGGAGCGGGCATCGTGCTGGACAGCGAGGCCCGGAGCGAGTTTGCCGAAGTCTGCGCCAAGGCCCGTTTCCTCACGGACCTGGATCTGGGGTTCCAGCTGCTGGAGACCCTGCTGGTCCAGCCGGGGCGGGGCATCCGCCACCTCGATGCGCACCTGGCCCGTCTGGCACGGAGCGCGGGGGAGCTGGGCTTCGCCTACGACCCCGAGGTCCTGCGACAGGGCTTGGCGGAGCGGGTCCACCAGTTGCCTCCCCTAGGTGAGGCCCGCCTGCGCCTGACCCTTTCCAAGCAGGGTCAGGTGGAACTCCAAGTGAGGCCCCTGGAAGCCTTGCCTCAGACCGGATCTGCACAAGATCCCGTGCTGCTGGCCCTGGCCCCGGAACCTCTGTGCCAGGATCCCTTCCTCGCGGGCCACAAGACCACCTGGCGACCCAAATACGATCCGGCCCTGCGGCAGGCCCAGGCCATGGGCTGCTTCGACCTGATCTTCCTCAATGCTGCGGGCGAGCTGGTGGAGGGTGCCCGCAGCAGCCTCTTCCTGCGGCTGGGGGGCCGCTGGTGCACGCCCCCTCTGGCCAGCGGTGCCCTGCCCGGGATCTTCAGACAGCACCTCCTGGACGATCCAGCCTGGAACGCCACGGAGCGCAGGCTCTGGCTGGAAGATCTCCAGCAGGCCGAAGCCATCGTCGTCTGCAATGCCCTGCGGGGAGCGCTGTGGGGCCGATTCGAGTCTTCGTGGTGAAATTTCCCTTTTGATCCGACACTGATTGCAGGAGGTCCCATGGCTCAGGGACATGTCGAATCCATCCACATCACCAACGCCGCCGAAGCGGCCATGCGGAGCGTGCCTGAGGTGAAGGCCGTGGCCGGTCTGGGCCTGGAAGGCGACCGCTACGCCGCCAGCCTGGGCAGCTTCTCTGGCAAGCCCAAGCCCAGCCGCCAGATCACCCTCATCGAAGCTGAGGCCATCGAGGCCCTGGAGTTGGAGTTGGGCCTGAAACTGAGCTCCGGTGAGACTCGCCGCAACGTCGTCACCCGTGGCGTGGCCCTGAACCACCTGGTGGGGCGCGATTTCCGCGTGGGTGGTGCCACCCTTCGGGGCCACGAGCTCTGTGAGCCGTGCAGCGACCTGGCCCGCATGACCGGCAAGCCTGCGATCCTGCCGGGGCTCACCCATCGGGGCGGTCTGCGGGCGGAGATCCTTGAGGGCGGCATGATCCGCGTGGGTGACGCAGTCGATTGAGCGCGGATCAGCGCCCTCCCTGGGGATCCGTCTTCTGGGTCGGGGGGAAGCGCAGATGCACCCTGGTGCCCATGCCCGGTTCGCTTTCGATGAACACCTGGCCTCCGCTCTGGTTCACGAAGCCGTGGACCAGGCTGAGGGCAAGCCCTGAGGCCTCGGCCAGGGACCGTGTCGAGAAGAAGGGGTCGATGGCGCGGGCCAGGGTCTGGGGACTCATGCCGTGGCCTGTGTCACCCACCTCCAGTTCCACCCACGCCTGGCCTGGATCCGTCTTGCCATCTTCGGCCTGCAAGTTCGGCAGGTTCCGAGTGCTGATGCGGAGGGTTCCGCTGGCGTGCATGGCCTCCTTGGCATTCTCGGCGAGGCTCTCCAGGGACTGGGCGAACATTTCGTAGTCCAGGCGGCAGGTCCAGAGGTCCTCAGCCAGATTGAGCTGGATCTGGATGTTGGGGCCCATCTGGAACTGCAACTTAGGGAGAGTCCAGCGGCAGGCATCGGAAAGGGACATGAGGAGGGGCTTGACGGGATGCAGGCCCGAAAAAGCCAGCAACTGCGAGGCCATGGCGCGGGCCTTCAGGGTGCCCTTCACCGCCGCGGCCAACAGGGGCATCTGCTCGAAGCCCCCCGATTTCATGGTGTGCAGCTCGATGTTGCCCAGCACGGCCATGAGGGAGTTGTTGACGATGTGGGCGACGCCACTGGTGATGCGGGCCATGCCCTCGAGGCGGAGATGTCCGTGTTGGCGCCGAAGATCCGGCGGTCCTGACGGTCCCGCGAGCGGCCCAGGTTGGAGCGGTCCCAAACCTCCTGCCCGTCCATCCGCTGCATGCGGTAGCCGATGACGGTCTTTTCTCCGGGTTGGAGGGCCATGGCCTTCTGCTTGAACCGTTCCCGGTCCGCGTCCACGATCTGGTCGGTCCAGGCCTCGGCGCGGCCCAGATATCGCACGCTCCTTGTGCCCGTGAGGTCCAGGCTGCCCTGGTTGATGCTGGTGATGGTCCAGGTGGCCAGGTCCATATCCCAGAGCACCGAGCCCACAATATCGCCCAGCTGGTCGTAGCGGTCCGATTGCCGATCCATGTCTGCGCCGATGCGCTGGAGATCGGTGATGTCATCCATGACCAGGGCGGCGATGCCGCTGGCTTCGGCCTGGTAATTCAGGCGCATGACGGCGATGCGGAAGTTGCGGCCACCCAGGTGCCCGGCCCCCACCATCCGGGGCGCGTCGCCCTCCCGCGCACGTTGAAGCAGCTTCCCGAGCCCGGGAATGGGGATGGCCTTCTCCACGCTCATCAGGTAAAGCAGGGCGGGGTCGCCATGGATCATGGAGAGCAGGGTCCGGTTGGCGGAGATGAGCCGGTCCCTGCTATCGATGACCGCCACGGCGGAGGCCAGCCCCTCCACCAGCTGCTGGGCATAGCCCTCGCTGCGGAAGAGGCGGGAGACCCGGGCCTCCATGTAGGCATCGATGACGAAGGAGACATCGAAGAGTACGGCCCGGACCAGGGCTTGGATGAGCTCCGGGGCATTGGGCAGGGCAGGATCGATGGCCTCGATGAAGCCGCCCAGCTGGCGGGCCAGGCCGGCCAGGTACCACTCTGGACTGAGACTGATCCTCTCGTGGATGACCCCGATGCGCATGCGCGAGGCGGCGTAAGGGGGGTCGAACTCACCTTCCACCAGTTCCCGCCAGTAGGAAGCCACCTGCTGCTTGAGGTGCGCGGCACTGTCCGGGGGCACCATGGCCGAGGTCTCGGGGGCGCTGCTGAGGAAGGCATAGAATTCCTCTAGGATCGCCGGGGTTTGGTCGGCCACGAGGGGCTGCAGATGCCGGAGGTTGACGAGGTCCGCATCACTGAGGCCGATGAAGCGCTTCCGTCCCTGGGCATTCACCTCGGTGTGTCGGATGGAATCATAGGCGCCTGAAAGCGACGCGACCCGAGGGGGGAGCTTTAGGTCCAGTGGGAGCCAGGACGGTACGTCCTCCTGGGTCGGTGCATCCAGCTTGTTGATGTGCCGCCAGTGAGTCGCGTCTTCGATGTGGCGGTAGGCATCCAGGACGAGACTGGCATCGAAGAGGCAGCGGCGGAGGAGGGCTAGCACCTGGCCCTGGGCCATGGCGGGAGTGGGAGCCGCCTGGAAGAGGGGGCGGATGTGGTCGCAGATGAAGTGCGAATAGCAGAGCAGGTACCACTGGGGTGCAAGGTGGACCCGGTGGTGGGCCACGCCGATCCAGAGCCGCCGGGGGACGTAGGGCCAGCCCACCTCGGACTCGAAGAGCTCCTGGAGGTAGCCATTCATCTGGGCCTTCAGGCGCAGGGTATGGGGCTCGTCGATGAAGAGGGCGGCGGTCTCGGGGTGCGACCTCAGTTGCAGGAAGAGCCGGTCGAGGATCCCTGCTCTCAGCGGTTCCACTACAGCCTTGGTGGAGCGCAGCAACTGGCAGTCAGCCGGGTCAAGTCGAATGTAGGCTTGTCGGGCGCTGATGACTTCGGGTGTGATGCCGAGGACAGCGGCAACTTCTTCTGGATCGCGGAAAAGGGGGCCCCTTAGCCGTGGAGGTTCTTGTCAGCCTGTAAGGGTTTTTTTTAAGCTATTAGTTGGCAAAACCTGAGCAGGAACGCCTCGACAATTACCGATCGTTACAAGGGGAAAATCAACATACATGTTCTTTCATTCCAACCAGCCTTGAAATACAAGGGCTCCCGCCGAGGTGGGGGCGGATTCACACCACTGGCTCGTGATTCAGGGCCGCTCTGGAGTCCGAAACCGGGAGAGCAGAAAGCCAGCCCCCAGGCAGATGGGGAAGCAAGCCAACCACACGGCCTGGGGGCCAAGCTTGGCGTAGCCCAAAACCCCCAGCCAGGGGCCCAGGGCCAGGGCTGCGGCGAAGCAGAGAGAGAGCAGGCCCATGTATTCGCCACGTCGGTCCGGTGGCGCCAGGGTGGCCACAGCATCACTCATGGCGGGGAAGAGGATCATCTCGCCGAAGGTCCAGATCACCGTGGTCACGATCAACAGCACCTGCTCCCTGGCGAAGGCCGTGAGTCCAAAACCAAGCGCCAGACAGGCGGCCCCCAGGAAGATCTGGCGGCCATGGGGCCAGCGGGCCAGGGCCAGGTTGAGGGCCACTTCCAGCGCCACGATGACCAGGGTGTTCACCGTGAAGAGCAGGCCATAAAACCGGCTGCCGAGGCCCAGATCCTGCACTACCCAGAGGGGCAGGGTGCCCTCGATCTGGAAGAACACCATGAGCAGCGGGATGAAGGGCAGCAGCAGGAAGGCCAGGTGGCGGTCCCGCCAGGGGCTCTGGCCGGGCTGGCGATCATGTGGCAGCTCGGCCCGGGGCCGGGCCTTCAGCAGCAGGGTCAGCACCAGGGCCCCAAGGAGGGTGCTGAGACCGTCGGTCCAGAACACCCAGCGGTAGCTGTGGTGGGCGATGAAGCCCCCCATGGCGGGGCCGACGGCCATGCCGAGGTTGGCCGAGAGGCGATGCAGGGCGAAGACCGCCTTGCGCTTTTCTGGTGTGGCCAGGCCCGTCATGAGGGCCATGGCGCTGGGCCAGAAGGCCTGGGTGAGGCCCGCCCAGAGGAAGATCAGCCCGAAGAGCAAGGGCCGCGCGGTGGCGAAGGGCAGCAGGAGCAGCAGCGCCCCCGAGCACCAGAGGCTGGCCTTCAGCACCTGGGCGTGGCCCAGGCGGTCTGCCAGGCGGCCCGAGAAGGGCCCCGCCACCAGGGCGCCGGCCCCGTAGACCATCATGCCGAAGGCCGCCTGCTCCGGCGTCCAGTGCCGAGCCTGGGTGAGATAGAGCACCAGGAAGGGCAGGGCCATGGTGCCCAGGCGGTTCACCAGGGTGCTGGCGCATACCAGCCACACCTCGCGGGGGAGGCCTCCCAGGCCCTTCCAGGGGTTCATCTGGCGGCGCCGGCCTTGGGGCGCGCACTGCGGCACCACTCGCTCCAGCTGCCCACGTAGAGCGCCGCGCCGGGCAGGCCCGCCACCTCCAGGGCCAGCAGGGTGTGGCAGGCGGTGACGCCGCTGCCACAGTGGACCGCCAGGCGCTCCGGTCCCAGGCCGCCCAGCAGGCTTGCATACTGGGCCCGCAGGGTCTCCGGGGACTTGAAGCGGCCCTCGGGCCCGAGGTTCTCCTTCCAGTCCAGGTTCAGGGAGCCGGGGATGTGGCCGGCCACGGGATCGAAGGGCTCCGTGTCACCGCGCCAGCGCTCTGCGGAGCGCACATCCAGCAGACGGCGCAGGGGATCCTGGCGCAGCGCTTCCACCGCGTCCGCATCCACCGTGGGCCGTTGCCAGGCGCTGACTGGATAGGGGGGCTCCGGCGCGGGGGTCACGACTGCCTCGACGAGACCCAGCCCCTCGGCAATGGCGGCGGCCAGGCCCCCATCCAGAACCCGCACGGGCCCGTGGCCCAGGGCCTTCAGCATCCACCAGAGGCGGGCAGCGGCATTGCCCCCGCCGCTGGCGTCGTAGACCACCACCTCCGTGGTGGGGCCGATGCCCCAGGCCCCCAGTTGGGTGGCGAAGCGGGCTGGGGACGGCAGGGGGTGGCGTCCGCCCTGGGCTGGGTCATGGCCCGGATCCTGGGCGGTGCTGAGGTGGCTTTCCAGCCCCGCGTGCAGGGCGCCCGGCAGGTGGCCCCGGGCAAAGTCGGCCTGGGCGGGACGGGCATCCAGGAGGCGGACCTGGGAAAGGCGGGGGCGGAGCTCGGAGGCAATGATCAGGGGCATGCCCCCAGTATGAAGCGTCCCGGTGCAGCAGTAATCTAAACCCTCACGCCGGAGCATCCATGTCTGAAACCTACCAACCCGAGTCCCGCTGGCGTCTGGGTGTGGCTGCCCTGCTGGTGGGCGGTGGGCTCTTGCTCGGGGGCTTCGCCGTCCTGCGGGGCCTCTTTGGCGGCAGCTCCGAGGGCGCCTCCAAGGGCGCGGATGTGAGCCAAGTGGCCTTCCTGGACGCGGCGGGCCAGCGCCACACCCTGGCGGAATACCGCGGCAAGGTGGTGCTGGTGGATGTCTGGGCCACCTGGTGCCCGCCCTGCCGCGAGTCCCTGCCTGAGGTGGCAGAGCTGCAGAAAGCCAGTGGGGAGGCCTACGCGGTGCTCCCCATTTCTGTGGATCGTGGCGGCTGGGGGGACGTGATGCCCTTCCTGAGCCAGAATCCCCAGCTCGGGCTGAAGGCCTTCCTGCCAGACGGGGGCAAGGCCCTGGATCCGTTCGGCGAGATCAGCGGCATCCCCACCACACTCCTCGTGGACCGCCGGGGCCGCCTCATCCGCCGCTGGTCCGGCTATGCCGGAGGGCGAGCCAGGCAGGCCCTCGACGAGGCCCTGAAGGGGCGCTGAGCGTGGCCCCGCCCCAAGCCTGGCGCCCCTGGGCCATGGGGCTGGTCTCGCTGGGGGCCCTGCTCTTCGGGCCACTCCTGCTCCTACCCACCCCGCTGTGCCCCGTGGCCATCGCCTGGGTGCTCCTGCTCGCCCTGGCGACCTGGTATTTCCTGACGGGTGCGGTGATCGGGGCCATGGCCGGGGCCTCCACTCCCGCTTTGGCCTTCCTGGAACGCTGGCTCCGGGGCTGGGTGGCCCGTTTCGCCCCGGACCCTGAGGCCCTCTGGCTCCACTGGGCCAGCCGGGCCCACCATCCCGCCCTGGGCCGCCGCTACCTGGATCGGGCCCTGGCACTGGGCGGGCGGGAAGCCCAGTTCCAGGAAGCCCTGGTCTTTCTGGAGGGGGGCTACGGTCCCGGGGGCCAGAGCGCCGCGGTGGAACACCTTCGTCGGGCGGCCCAGCGGGGCCACGCCGAAGCCGCCTTTCGGCTGGCGGAGGCTCTTCGTACGGGGCTCGGGTACGTCATGGCAGAGCCTGGCGAAGCCCTGGTCTGGTACAGCCGTGCCGCCAGCCTGGGTTTCGGGCCCGCCGCCTCCTGGCTGGCCCGGGCCCACGCGGATGGCGATGGGGTCGAGCCAGACTCCATCGCGGCTCAGGCCTGGGAGGCTCGGGCGGAGCAGCTCCGCCCCTGGCCGCCCCTCTCCCGGAACCTCCTGCGACACGATGCGTCGGGCTCGGATCCCCTGGTGCGGCTGAGCGGCGAGGTCATGGCTGGGATGGAGCAGGCCGCGGACCGGGCGCTGGTCCACCGGGCCGGGCGCTGGGGACTCTTTCTGGTCCTCGCGCTGCTCCTGGGGCCGGGGCTGTACTTGGTCGGAAGCCTGTTCTGGGCGGGCTCCTCGGGGCTCCACCATCTGCCCCTGATCATGCTGGTGCCCCCCGGCGCGATGCTGGTCTGGCTGGCGGTTTCACTGCGCCGGGACCGTCCCTCGACGGCCCGGGATCGCCTGCGGGAGGCCGCCGAGGCCGGGGATCTGGAGGCCTGCTACCGGTTGGGCCTGGCCTATCGCCAGGGCGATGGCCAGCGCCACCGGGACAGCCTCAGCGCCGTCCTGTGGTTCCGGAAGGCCGCCGAGGGGGGTCACCGGGAGGCCATGCTCGCCCTGGCCGAAGCCTACATGGGCGGCCACGGGGTGCTGCGGGACCGGCGCGAGGCCGCCCGCTGGGAAGCAGCCGCAGGTCGTGAATAAACTTCCCGACCGGGTAGCCCGATGACACTCTTGGGGGAGTCAATGATCCGTGCCTGCTTGAGCCTGCTGCTGCTGCTCGCCCTGTGCGGGTGCAAGGATGATCCCCGTCGCATCGAGAACGAGAACCTGGGCTTTGCCGCCACCTTCCCGGGCCCCCCCAAACTCCACCGGCACACAGAGCCTGGGCCCTACGGGGAGGTGGAGTGGTTCGACATGGCCATGAATCCCAATGGGCGCCTGGACGAGGCCTTCAGCGTGGCCGTGGGGAACCTGCCCCCCGGCGACAAGGGCGGCACCACTCCCTCCCAGATCCTCCAGACCTTCCAGAATTTCCTGGGCTACCGCTTCGGCCCCGTCAAGCGCACGGAGCTGCCCGAGGCTAAGGGGCCGGGCTTCCGCTACCTCGCCAAGAGCCCCACTGGTGGCGTCATCGAGGGCATCGTGGTGGTCCGCCGGGGCCGCCTCCACCACGCCCAGGCCATCGTCCGCAAGGTGGGGGATGCGCGCACCGCAGCCTTCCTGGACGACCTCGAGATCCGCACGCGGTAGACCTTTAGGCATGAAACGGATTGAACACCAAGGCACCAGGAAGATCACCAAGACACCAAGTCCGCCTTTGCTTTTCTTGGTGCCTTGGTGGTGATCAGTTCTGCCTTTCAGCCCCGAGTATCGATTCCACGGTGTCCACGAGTTCTTGAGCCTCGACTTCTGGGGCGAGGCTGGGGTGCTGGCCGGGGACGGCGGGGCCGATGCCGAGGAAGGGGAGGCCTGCGGCCTGGGCGGCGGCGAGGTCGTGGGGTCGGTCGCCGATGTAGAGGTGGGGGCCGGGGCAGCCCCGGAGGCTCAGCTGGATCAAGCTGGTGCGGCTGTGGCGGGGCAGGGAGCCCAGGCGCGGGATGGCCGGGTCGATGCCCAGCACCTCGGCCTTGAAGGCCAGCAGGCCCGGGGCATTGCCCGAGACCACCCACACGGGCCGCGTGGCCGCGAGCAGGTGCAGACCCGCGAGGATGCCCCGGAAGGCCACGGGGGCCTGGCCGCCGGGGCAGAAGGCCGTCCTGAACCGGGCCACGCAGGCGGCTTCGTAGGCCTGATAACTGGCCTCGTCCAGGGGCTGGCCGAAGCGCTGCCGGTGCAGGTCGTCCACGATCTCCCAATCCGTGGAACCGGTGCAGCGGCCCAGCTCCTCCACCGTGGGCGCTCCGCCCCAGAGGTCACCCAGGGCCTCCCGCAGGAGCACGAAGCCGGAGCTGAAGTGCCCCAGGGTTCCGTCCAGGTCGAAGCAGATCGGCACAGGGCCTCCAGGCTCCCCATCAGGATCGCAGCACTGGCCGTGGATCGCACGGGCTGGCATTCTCAAAGGTGAAGGTGATGCCCTGATGCGCTCGACCCTGCTCCTCCTCCTCCTCATCCTGCCGGTCCAGGCCCAGGAGGGCCTCAGGTACCGAATGCAGCTTTGGATGCGGGGGGAGGCCCAGCCCCTGGAAACCCGCTTCCGCTTGGCGGCCACGGCGGGCACCCACAGCCACAACAAGGTGCAGAAGCCTCGCATGGGCGGCTGGCGCCTGGAAGCCGACCGCACCGAAGGCACGCCTTACGCCCAGGCGATGCTGCTGGGGCGGGCCGAGCGCCTGCTCTATCTGGCGGGGCCCTCGCCCCAGACCCGGGCCGAGCCCATCCTGCTCCGCTTCGGCGGCCGCAGCCTCCCGGTCTGGAGCCTGGAGATGCCGAAGGGACTGCAGGCCTCCACGGTGCTGGTGGAGGTGGCACCCAGGCTGCTGGCCCTCTGCGATCTCAGCGCCCGCTTCGAGCAGGGGGATGTGGCCCGGGTGGAACTGCACCTGGAGGGCCTGGACAGCACTGCAGGACTGGCCGCCGCCGAGGCGGGCACCAGCCTGCTCAGCACACTCCAGGCCTGGGGGCGGGAAACCCAGGTGGACGGGCCCTTGGGCGTGACGGTCCGCTAGGGCGGAGAACCACGCTGTTTGATCGCTGTCCGAGGGTCTATTCTGGAAGCCGGGGGAAGCATGCCGTTCAGGGATGAGTGCGGGGTATTCGGGATCTGCCATCAGGTGGAAGCCTCCCGCCAGACCTACTTGGGGCTCTACGCCCTCCAGCATCGGGGCCAGGAGGCCGCGGGCATCTGTTCCGCCGATGAGGAGGGCCTGCACCTGCACAAGGCCATGGGCTACGTGGCGGACGTGTTCTCGGAATCCGTCCTGGACCACCTGCCTGGCGATGCGGCCATCGGCCACACCCGCTATTCCACCACCGGGGGCAACGTGGCCTCGGCGGCCCACCCCTTCCTCATCCACGGCCGCTTCGGCCAGGTGGCCCTCTGCCACAACGGGAACCTCACCAACACCGAGGAACTGCGGGCCCGCCTCATCGCCGATGGCCACACCTTCACCAGCCCTTCCGATAGCGAAGTCCTGCTGGCCCTCATCAACCGGGCCCAGGCGGACACCTTGGAAGGTGCCGTGGTGGCGGCCCTGCGCGAAGCCAAGGGGGCCTTCTCTCTGCTGATCCTCACGGAGGACGCCCTCATCGCCGCCCGGGATCCCCACGGCTTTCGGCCCCTGGCCCTGGGCCGCATGAACGGCACCACGGTGGTCAGCTCCGAGACCTGCGCCTTCGACCTGGTGGGTGCCACGTACATCCGCGATGTGGAAGCCGGCGAGATGATCGTGATCCCCCGCCGGGAAGGCGAGCCCAGCTCCCACTTCCCCCTGCCGCGGGTGCGGCCCCGGCCCTGCGTCTTCGAGCACATCTACTTCGCCCGGCCGGACTCTCTGGTCTACGGTCAGAGCGTCATGGTGGCCCGGCGCGAAATGGGCCGCCGCCTGGCCCTGCGCCATCCCGTGGAGGCGGACCTCATCGTGCCCGTGCCCGACAGCGGCGTCAGCGCGGCCTTGGGCTACTCCGAGCAGTCCGGCATCCCCTTCGATTTCGGCATCATCCGCAATCACTATGTGGGCCGCACCTTCATCGAACCCAAGCAGACCATCCGCAGCTTCGGGGTGAAGGTGAAGCTGAACCCAGTGCGGCACCTGCTGGCGGGCAAGCGCGTGGTGCTGGTGGATGACAGCATCGTACGCGGCACCACCAGTAAGAAGATCGTGCAGATGGTGCGCGAAGCCGGGGCCAGCGAGGTGCACATGCGCATCGCCTGCCCGCCCACCACCCACTCCTGTTTCTACGGCATCGACACCCCCAAGCGGCAGCAGCTCATCGCCTCCTACATGAGTCACGCCGAGATCACCCAGTTCGTGGAGGCTGACACCCTGGGCTACCTCGACCTCCAGGACCTCGAAGGCTGCATGGGCGATCCCGATGGCCAGAGCTTCTGCTACGCCTGCTTCACGGGCGAATACCCCGTGCCGCCAGCCGAGGGTTGAGCCGGGAACGAGGGGCTGGATGCGGAAGCCGTTCCCATGCGGCCCCGTCCCTACCCCTTCCATCCTGAATACTCGTTGAATCCTTCATCCACAGGGATGGTGCCGTTTTTTTTGGGCTGGAAGAGAATGGGTATGGTTCCTGACTGAGGGAAAGCAAAATGGCCAGGGATGGACGGTGATGGACGGGGATAGGGATCGAGCTGGTCCCATCCCCGCAAATCCCCGTCTATCCCCGGCTAAAGGATTACCTGATTACCAAGCATTCTCAGCCAAATAGAGGAGCTTGATGGGCATGGGCGGAGTTCTGGCGGCGGCGTGAAGTAGGCGTGGCAGGAGGCTGGCTAG
>Ga0214249_1000288_pt1 | contig 23896 bp, 21 predicted proteins | sample TroBogypolimnion_17_FD_153087 | JGI IMG/M metagenome (GOLD analysis project Ga0214249, IMG submission 153087) | Freshwater microbial communities from Trout Bog Lake, WI - 23JUN2009 hypolimnion | ecosystem: Environmental > Aquatic > Freshwater > Lake > Hypolimnion/Profundal zone | place: Trout... | reverse complement strand
CGTTAGTATTTGCCATGGTGGTTGAGCTTTCTTGGCTTTGCGGTTGTTGAAGTCAGAACCCATATTCTGTAGGGCCTGACGGCTTCAACCACCAACTTCAACCTTCAACTACGAGCGGGACATCGCCCCGTGACGAATGCAAACGCTGTAACCATGAACAGCAGACATGTAGACCTGTTGGTAACACGAAATAATCAGACCGAGGCGGTTCAGGTGAAATCGACAGCGGTGGGCTCTATGGGCTCATTTATTGGGGTGACTGATTCTCTGGTAGCTGAAGGCGTTGTAAAGTGGTTCTGCATCCCCACGGTGGACAACAGGGCAAACGAGTTGCAATCACTTTTCTTCGTTCATGTCGACGAACTGGTGCGTGTTGGAAGGCGCTTTCCGTCCAACGATAAAAGGTGCGAGGTACTGCATAGCAAAGTTTCCACACTCAACAGATTGACAGCGGTGGACTGGGTATCGCGCGCCTTTGGAATCGATCAATCATCGACTAAGCAATGAGCACAATTGCGTCAACTCACGTGTTGACTGCTGATCGCTTTCGGGTATTCCATTACGAAGGCGAAATCAAGTCGCTCGCCTCATCAGGAGGCATCGATGCCTATGTGGTATCGACAGAGGAAGGATTTTCTCCTTTGGGGTCTAATCTGAGCTTTTTGGCTGATGACTTAGCTGTTTCAGCATTAGAAATCCGCCGTTTGGCTGACTGGAATCGCTTTGACAACCCAAATGTCACTTTGATTGCAGTCCACTCGCGCAATCCTAATAGCTTGCTCAAAGGGATTATCTTGGCGGCCTGCGAAACAGCGAAGTGCTACGCTCGTTTTGGAGAGTCACTGTACAACCGGAAGCCCAGCCGAAACTTCTATTACAACGTGTCCTATGAGGCGTTTGCTTATGCCGCCAGAGCTTGGGGCGCTCGCAGGCTAGCACTCTCGCATCTTTCTGCCTGCAATAGGTTCCATTCGGATATAGCCACCTGCGCAGTAGAAGCATTCGCCCATCTTGCGGCGCAGGAATTTTCTTCGGTCGATTCGCTCACGTTTTTGCAGGATACGGAGATCAATCTGGAGCACATGGAAGGAGCGCGAAGGCTGATGAGCCCCGATTCTTCATTGGCATTGGGTACACATACCCCAGCGTTTGTCACCACGGAAGAATTGGAAGGTGGCCACGCAGTTGTACACATTTCGATCCCGCGTGGGAAGGCAAAACTGACCAGAGTTACTTAACCATTAGGAGTCAGCTTTTGGCACCTTGCAAGTCGCCACGAACTGCTTCTGCACGGCGTTGAACTGGAACACCGGATATGTGTCTTAACCCGTCCTAGGGAAAAGGCAAACAGAGAGAAGAACTCAATCAATTTTCGGTGCAGCTCCGTCGAGCCGCGCCAATCGCTGACACGACCCGTCGGTCGTACCCCAACCAGCCACCCTCGGGTGGTTTTTTTACGTCCATCTAACCCGCCCTTGCAAGTCGCATACGGCGGGTTTTTTCATTGGAGAACCAAAATGAGTAAGCAACTACGCGAGTTTCAATCTCGTAAATCCACTCTGGTCAAAGAGGCGCGAGCCTTGACCGACCGCGTCGCCGCAGATGGCCGCGACATGACCGACGAGGAAGTGACTGCCTTTGATGCCCTGCGCACTCGCATAGATGCCGCGTCTGCGGCCATCGACCGTGAAGCGGCATTGATCGCCGATGAGGCGCGCATCAGCGTCACGAGCGTCATGGGTCCGATCGTCACCGACAACCGCGAGGCGGATCCCAAACGCGGCTTCGGATGCCTGGGCGAATTCATGCAAGCCGTCTACCAGGCCGACAAGCCCGGAAAGTCGATCGATGCCCGACTGCTCCTGGGCGGGATCAGTGCCGCAGCACCAACCAACTTCAGCAATGAAGCCGCAGGGCAGGACGGCGGCTTTCTGGTTCCACCCCAGTTCTCGCAAGAGATCTTCAAGTTGTCTCTGGGGGAGGATTCGCTCCTGCCGCTCACAGACAACGTCGAGATCAGCGGCAACAGCATGGCTTTCCCCAAGGACGAGACCACGCCCTGGGGCACCAACGGCATCCGTGCCTACTGGCAGGGTGAGGCGGCATCTGCCATCGCCACCAAGCCGGTGCTCGGCCTGGCCACACTGCGCTTGAAGAAGCTCATGGCGCTGGTCCCCACCACGGATGAGTTACTGGACGATGCCAACGCGCTGACCAGCTACCTGCCGCAGAAGGTTGCTCTGTCCATTCGCTGGAAGGCGAACGAGTCCATCCTGTTCGGCGCCGGCAACGGAATCCCCGTCGGATGCATGAACGCCGGCGCCATCGTCACGGTGGCCAAGGAGTCGGGTCAGGCCACGCAAACGCTGGTCCCGCAAAACTTGGCCAAGATGATCGCGCGCCTGCCGCCCGGCTCGTTCACCAACGCGGTGTGGATCATCAACAACGACGTTTTGCCGGCGCTCTTCACCCTGAGCCTGGGGAACTACCCGATTTATCTGCCCACCGGGCTGTCGGTCGGCGGCATTCAGATCTCGCCCTACGGCACGCTCCTGGGTCGCCCGGTATTCGTGTCACAGCACGCCAACACGTTCTCGAGTCAGGGTGACGTGCTGCTGGTGGACCTGTCGTACTACCAGACCATCACCAAGTCCGGTGGCATGCAGACCGCGACATCCATGCATCTGTACTTCGATGCGGATCTGACGGCGTTTCGCACCACCTTCCGCATGGATGGCCAGTCCAAGATCGTCAACCCGATCGCGCCGGCTAAGGGCAGCAATTCGCTGTCGCCCTACATCCAGCTTGCCGCGCGCTAACTTTCTGGCGCAACCCGACGGGGCCTGAGCGCCCCGTTCCCTTTTTCCGTCTCATTTCTATCAGGAGATTCCTATGTTCCCCAATGCAAAGGGCAGCGAACTGCTGTCGATTCTCGCCACCATCGATCCGGTCAGCCAGGGTGCCGGCTCCGTCACCTCCGGCTGGGTCAATGTGGCCAACTTCCATTCCTTCCTGGCCGTGGTGCAAACCGGCGTCATGGGTGCGTCCGCCACGCTGGACGCCAAGATCCAGCAGGCCCAGGACAACTCGGGCACAGGCGTCAAGGACGTGACCGGCAAAGCCATCACCCAGATTGTCAAAGCCACAGGCGACAACAAGCAGGCGTTCATCAACCTGCGACCTGAAGACGTCGACAACATCAACGGCTTTGGGTTCGTGCGCGTATCGCTCACCGTGGGTGTCGCGGCCAGCATAGTCTCGGGGCAACTGCTCGGCATGAACCCGCGCTACGCCACGGCCGACGCCTACAACCAGGCCGCAGTCATCCAGATCGTCTAAGCGCTAGGACGCAGTCCATGCCACTTCAGCTAGTCACGCCACCCGCAGAGGAGCCCGTGTCTCTCATCGAGGCCAAGGCCCATCTGCGGGTGGATTTCAGCGACGACGATCTGTTGATCACCTCGCTGATCTCGGCTGCTCGCCAGGCGGCTGAGACGCTCACCGGGCGCCAGATCGTGACCGCGCGCTGGAAGCTGATCCTGGACTGTTTCCCTGGACCATCCTTGATGGGTGTGCCCGCGGGCTTAGTTTTCTCGCTACCCGGGCACGCCGTTCTATTGCCCAAGTGTCCTGTGCAGTCCGTCTTCGCGATCCAGTACCTGGATATGGCGAGCAACACGCAGACCATGCCTTCAAGCGACTACACGGTCGATGTCGCCTGCGAACCCGCACGCATCAACGTTCAGGGACTGGACCAATTGGCACGCGCCCTCAAGGAATTGCCGAAGCGAGTTGCCCGGAACAGCCTGCGATCGGCGGTCTATGCCGGCGCCAGCGTGATCCGAGATGAGGCCAGGCTCAAGGCACCGGTGGCGATTGCGTCCCTCGGCTCCAACCAGCCGCCGCCAGGAACCTTGAAGCGCTCGGTCATCATGAAGCAGATCCCAGAACTGTCGAGCGACGAGAGGCAGACATTCTTTGTCACGGTTCGCCATGGCAAGAAGTACCGCAAGCAGGGAAAAAAAGGAACCCTGTCCCAGGACGCCTGGTACTGGCGCTTTGTGGAATTTGGTACGGTCAAGATGGCCGCCAGACCGTTTCTGCGTCCAGCCTTTGAGAGCAAGAAGCACCAGGCGGTTACCGCCATCAAGGACAGATTGTCCGAGCGCATTGAGCAAGCGGTGCAGGAACTGCGCAGATGATTCAGGAGCAGTTGTTCGCGGCCCTCTCGGGAGTGGCCGGGGGACGGGTGTTCCCCAACCTCGCACCCAACGACGTGCAAGCCCCCTACCTGGTCTACCTGCGCGTGGCCAGTGCGCCGGAGAACACCCTGGCCGATGGTGTGCCGATCGGGAACACCCGCGTGCAAATCGATTGCTTCGATACCACCTACGCGGGCGCGCTCACGCTGGCTGAAAGCGTCAAGGCCGCGCTGCGGGCCTCCGACCTCACCCATGTACTGCTGATGGAGCAGGACCAGTTCGAGTTCGATGCGCTCTTGCACCGGGTCATTCTGGATTTATCGCTCTGGCATTACTGATCTCTAACCACCTCGTTTGAACCACTGAAAGGAAACCCACCATGACCAGCACCGCCATCCCCGCACAGGGCTCCGTCCTGCAAATTGCCACCGGCACCGGCTCTGCCAAGACCATCACTGCCGTGGCGGTTGGCAACCCCACGATCCTTACGGCTTCGGCTCATGGCTTTGCCAATGGCGACGTCGTCACCCTGGCTGCTCTGACCGGCGCCGACGCGGCCACGCTAAATGGCCTGACGATTTCCGTGCGCAACATCACCACGAACACGTTCGCAGTCTACGTTGACACCACCGCCAAAACCATCACGGCCGGCTCGGGCACCGCCACACCGGTCACCTTCACAGCCATTGCCAATATCAAGGACTTCTCAGGCTTTGATGGCGCAGCCTCCGAGATCGACGTCACCAACCTGGACAGCCTGGCCAAGGAGTTCCGCCTGGGTCTGACCGATCCGGGTCAGTTCACCATCAACATCGATTACGACAACACCAATGCCGGCCACGTTGACAGTGCAGAACTGACCGAGTGGCAGGCCTTTTACGCGCTCGAACCCTTTGGCGAACTGGTCGCCGATCAGCGCCATGGCATTGCAACGGCGGTTCTCGCCAACGTCAACCGGGATCCCAAGAGAAGACCGCAGCCGTATCGGGCGACGGACTTTATCCACTGGCATCCATCCCATCGTGAAGTGCAGCCTGATGTCCCGTGGCCGGACGGCATTGCGGCCGACGACCTGGAAGCCCAATCGCGACTGATCAAGCGCGCCTTGTTCAAAGCAAATTAGGAAACAGATGTCCAGTCTTGGCTCCCTCGTCGTCTCCTTAGAGGCCAATATCGCCAAATTCACGAGCGACATGGGCAAGGCCGCCGCCATCGCGGAATCCCGTGCGCGCCAGATCGACAAGAGCATTGGCCTGGTCAAGACCGGTCTGGCCTCGATCGGGCTGGGTTTTACCTTTGGTGCCACCTTCGATACCCTCAAGAACAAGATCGAGGGTGCGATCGCCTCGGCCGCCGGTTTGCAGCAACTCTCGGAGCGCACCGGCGCCACAGTAGAGGCGCTCTCGGGTTTGTCGGCAATAGCCAAACTCTCCGGAACCGATACCGAAACCCTGGCACTGGGCCTGCAAAAGCTCAGCAAGTCCATGGTCGATGCGCAAAACGGTGGCAAGAAAACCAGTGCGTCCTTTGCTGCGATCGGCATCTCCGTGAAAGACCTGGCCGGCAAGGGGCCCGATGAAGTCTTCCAGATGGTGGCCAAGGCACTGGCCAACTACCAGGACGGGGCCGAGAAAGTCGTCATTGCGCAAAACCTCCTCGGTAAATCCGGTGCCAACCTGCTACCGGTCTTGAAGGACCTGGCCGACGCCGGCGATCTGCAGGTTAAGGTCACAGCCGCGCAGGCACAGATGGCCGATGAGTATGAGAAGAACCAGGTCCGGCTCAAAGTGTCCACCGAGGCCATCTTCCGGGTCATCGGCATGGAGTTGGTCCCGGTTTTCAACGCCTTCACCAAAGCCCTGCTCGACGCCCAGAACGCCAATGATGGCGTGCGCAAGGGGGTAGACGATCTGGCCAAAGACGGGTCCATTCGTACCTGGGCAGAAAACGCCGCACGCGTGGTCGGTGTCGTCATCGATGCCTTTGATGGCGTGGCCCGCACAGTTCTGATCGCCGGCAAGACCCTGGGCGTGGCCATGGCGCAGGCGGCACTGGTGGCGCAAGGCGAGTTCAAACTGGCATCGAACGCCGGGCTGGAACTGGGCAAAGACATCGACGGCATCCTCAACCGGGAACTGTTCTCCAGCCGCCTGGAAAAACGCCTGCAGGAATCCGCCAAGGCCACTCCGGCCGCAAAGCCGCGCTCGCGCATCAACACCACAGGCCTGGGCAACGGCGATGTTTACAAAGGTCCCAGTGATGATCCGACTCGCAAACTGCTCGAGGGTCAGATCAAGGCGCAGGACGCGCTCATCGCGACCGAGAAGACCCAGTTGCAAAGCCGCGAGCAGGTCCTGCAGTCCTTCTACAACCAGGAGTACATGGATGCCAGCGAGTATTACGCCACCAAGCAGACCCTGATCCAGGATGCATTGAAGGCTGAGCTCGATGCCTATGACAAGCAGGCGGCCGCCATTGCCATCTACATGGCCCAGGCCAAAAAAGAGACCGATGTCCAGGAAGGTCGCAACAAACTGGCCGACGTTGCCAAGAAACGCGCCGCTGCCGAGGTGCTTGCCAGCAAGCAATTGACCGACGCCGCGCTCGAGCAGGCCAAGATCTACCGCGAGTTCGATCTGGCGACCACCGCAGTGGCGCGGCAGAACGGATTAGCCAATGCGCAGGCGCAGTTTCAAATCGATCTGCTGGGTAAAAACACGCTCGAGGTGGCCAAGCTGAATGAAGAGAAACGCCTGCAGTTGGCCCTCGAGGAGCGGCTCTACCAGATGCGCAACAAGAATCTGCCGCAGGCGGAGATGGACCGCGCCGTCGCCGAGACCGAAGCGCAGAAGGAGCGTGCGCTGGCCCTGATCGAGGAGAGCTACCAGCGCCAGCGCGAAGGCGCGTTCGGCGCGAGTGAGGCGATGCGCAAGTACGCCGAGGACGCCGGCAATACAGCAGCCCAGGTTGAAGGGGCGATGACCCATGCTTTCCAAGGCATGGAAGATGCGCTGGTCGAGTTTGTGATGACCGGCAAGCTCAACTTCACTTCTCTTGCCAATTCAATTGTTGCCGACATCACGCGAATCATCATCAAGCAGCAGATCTCCAACGCGATGGGGCTGGCTGGCCAGGGTGGCGGGGGCTTTGGCGGTTTCCTTGCCTCGCTATTTGGCGGCGCAAGCGGTGGTGCCGGCAGCGGCGCAGTTGCCAGTCCGGTGTCGGGCTGGGGTCTGGTGGAGGCGACCGACCTGCCGCCACTGGCCGGTGGCGGTCCGGTCGAGCGGGGTCGCTCCTACCTCGTTGGCGAGAGGGGTCCTGAGATCTTCACGGCGCCGAGTTCGGGGACCATTGTTCCCAATGGCTTTCGCCCTGAACCCGAGAGCAATCCATCCAGCACCACTGTCGTGCACGTGAACGTCACACCGCCCGTCGGCGCCAGCCGTGCCAGTGCCAGCCAGTGGGGGGCCGAGGCGGGCCGCCAGGTGCAGCGCGCCCTGATCCGGAACACCTGATATGGCCATCACCGTTTTTAGCGATGTCATCCTGCCCAACGCCGTGATCTCGGCCGGCATACGCGGCAAGCAGATGCGCAACAACACCCGCACCGAGGCGGCCAACGGCACGGTTATGGTCAATATCAACTGGTCGCGCACTCTGCGTCAGTACGAGATCGGTTTCATCCCGATGCCACTGGACACCTGGCGCACGATCGAAGGCTTGCACGAGGTCACCGAGGGTGGCGCTTATGGCTTCCTGCTGCAGGACCCGAAGGATCACACGGTCGGTGCTGCCGGTGTCGCACTGGCTGCAGCAACCGACACGACGTTTCAACTAGGCAAGAACTACCTGGTTGCGGGCAGCAGCCGTAGTAAGACCCGAACCATTACGCGGCTGTCTGCCAGCGGCTTCGCGGTCAGTGTCAACGGCACGCCGCTGGGGTCCGGTTCCTATTCGATCAATACCGATACAGGCCTTATCACCATCGCCAGCAAGCCGGCAGCGAACACCATCAGCTGGACAGGGAACTTCTACGTGCCGGTGCATTTCATGGACGACTCAATTGACTGGGAACTGGTCAAGGCCGGCGCTGATGACGGTCGTCTGCTGGCCGGCCCGAACGTGATTCTCATGGAGGTGCGTGAATGAAGACGGGTATCAGCTCCGCTTTGCTTGCGCACTACGCCCAGGGCACCACCAGTGTGTGCGCCTGCTGGAAAGTGAGCTTGACCAATGGCGCCTTGCTGGGTTTTACCGAGCACGATCAGGACTTGAGCATCGACGGCCTGACTTATGTCGCGCGCGGCGGCTTCATGCCATCCAACTTCGAGGCGCAGACCAAACTCGCCGTTGACAACCTGGACGCCGTTGGCTTCCTCGACAGCGAACTGATTGTTGCCGGCGACCTAACAGCGGGCCTTTGGGACTTTGCTCTGGTCGAAGTGTTTCTCGTCAACTGGCAAGACACATCAATGGGGATCGACATTCTGATGTCCGGTCGGCTCGGTGAGGTTTCGCTCGAGCGCAACACCTTCAAAGCCGAACTGCGGGGCTTGTCCAATGCCTACGCGCAGTCGATCGGAGAGATCTATCAACCGGGTTGCCGCGCCACCCTGGGTGATGCGCGTTGCGGCGTCGATCTTGCACCATTCACCGTCACGGGAGCCCTCACGGCGGTCTCGGCGAACGGTCTGGTTCTGACCGACCCGTCACGCAGTGAGCCCGGTCCGAGCGGGGGGAAAGCGATCACCGGGATCACCAGGGCGACCTTGCCGGTCGTGAACTGCGCCGGACACGGCTTTGTTGCCGGCCAGGTCGTCTACATCGCCGGCGTCCTGGGAATGGTCGAGATCAATGGCCAGTGCTATCAGATCCAGACCTGTCCGACGATCAATAGTTTCACCCTGCGTGGCACCGACACGATTGGCTTTACCGCCTACGCCTCCGGCGGTACCGCTGCGCCACAAGGCGATGCCGGCTACTTCGATTACGGCAAGATCACCATGACCAGCGGCACCAGTCTTGCCCTGAGCATGGAAGTTAAAGCCTACTCGCCGGGAACGATCACCCTGCAATTGCAGTTCCCGCGTGGCGTGGCGCTGGGTGACACCTACAGCATGACTGCAGGTTGCGGTAAACGCTTCACCGAGGATTGTGTTGCCCGCTTTGCCAATGGCATCAACTTTCGCGGTGAGCCACACCTGCCCGGCATGGACAAGGTGCTGCGCGTGGGAGGCGAATGATGGCGACACGTCAGGACGTAATCGATGTCGCCCGCGAGTACCTCGGGGTGCGCTGGCATCACCAGGGGCGCAACTGCGTCGGCATCGACTGCATCGGCCTGGTGTTTGCCGTGGCGCACCGCCTTGGCTTATCGACCTATCACACGGCGGACTATGGACGCCTGCCCGACGGCCAGTGCCTGCGGCGCCTGCTCGGCGAGCACATGGATTTCACAATTGTTCCGCAACCGGGCGATGTGCTGTTGATGCGCATCGAGAAACAGCCGCAGCACGTCGGCATCATGACCGACATCGGAATCATTCACGCCTATGTGCAAGCACGCAAAGTCGTCGAGCACCGGATTGACGACGTTTGGCGTGACCGCATCATCGCGGCCTACGCGTTTAGAGGGATTCAATAATGGCCAGCCTAGCCCTGGCGGTTGCTGGTTCCTACATCGGCGGGGCCATGGCGGGAGGCACAGCGGCGGTCGCCTTTGGCATGACCGGCGCGCAACTGGGCTGGATGGGTGGCGCCATGCTCGGCTCGGTGCTGTTCCCGCCCAAGATGCCCGATGGACCGCGCCTGGACGATCTGTCGGTTCAGGTCAGCGGCTACGGCGCGTCCATCACCCGCCTGTGGGGAACGAGCCGCATCGCAGGCAATGTGATCTGTTCCACTGATCTGGTGGAGCATGCGCAGGAGCAAGGCGGCAAGGGCGGCGGGAGTTACACCAGTTATTCGTACACCTGCTCATTTGCCGTCTCCCTGTGCGAGGGTCCGATCACCAGCGTTCGCCGCATGTGGGCTGACGGCAAGCTGATCTACGACGTCAGCACCGGCAACGAGGGGCTGCAAAAGGGGTTCAGCGCCTCCAGCATCGTCTTCTACACAGGAACCGAGACGCAGGATGTGGATCCGACCATTCAGATGAACAGGTCCGACACTCCGGCCTACCGCGGGCAGGCCTACGTGGTGATTGCGGACCTGGCGCTGGAGCACTTCGGCAATGGCTCCTGGGGCCAGGCGTTCTGGTTCTTTGAGCTGCCGGACTGGCCGGACCGGGCGTTCTGGAACGGCGGGTATGGCGACGTCATGGGTCTACACCGGGTCTGGTGGGGACCGCAGGTCGAACCGGCGTCTGCCAAGCTGTCGGCCATCGTCACCGATCTCTCGCTTTCGGTCGGATTGACTGCCGATCAGATCGATGTCACCGACCTCACCGATGACGTGTTCGGTTTCGTCATCGCGCGCCAGGGTACAGCGCGCAGCGCGGTGGAGCAGTTGATGATGGCGTTCATGTTCGACGCTGTCGAGTCCGAAGGCAAGGTCAAATTCGTCAAACGCGGCCGGGCAGCAGCGCTGACGATCGATCAAACCGATCTCGGGGTTCACCCGGCCGGCGACCCTGTGCCGACGCTGCTGGCGCTGTCGCGTGCAGATGAGGCAACTTTGCCGCGCACCGTCACGATCAAGTACCCGAACTACGCCGCCGATTATTGCAAATCGCGCCGGTGCTGTCCCACACATGCAGGTCGTCGCAGTAGGCAGAATAAGAAATCGTGTTGTCAGGGCCAACCAAAATGTTGTCGCACACGCCGCTGGTGCCGCCGTTGCGCGTGTTCAGGTGGGTCAGTCTTCAGGATGATCTGGGGCGAGGTGAGCGCCTGGGTCACGGCGCGCCAGGATCACAGCCAGGAGATCGAGCGCATGCGACTGCAGGGGGAGTTGGACGCCGCCCAGCACGCCCGCAATCTGGAGGCGATCCGGGTTCAGGCTGATCTTGGCGTCAAGACGATTGAAGTCCAGGCCGAGGCTGCTGTCTCCCAAATCGAGACGACCGCGTGGCTGGAGGCGGTCAAGGGCACTACCAGGACCATCGGCATCTGGTTCATCGATGCATGGAACGGTGTGATTCGTCCGTTGGTGGCCACCTGGGCCATTCTGATGATCAGCCTGGACTTTGCGCAAGGCGGCTGGGTGCTCGACGACAACGGCTGGCAGTTGTGCGGCGCGGCACTCGGCATCTACCTGGCCGACCGGGCGTTGTTCAAGCGCGGGAAATAGCGCCGTGGACCGTGCGCTTGAAATAGCCTCCGCGCTCGCGCGCCGGTTTGAAGGTTTCTACCCCAGAGCCTATCTGTGCCCGGCGGGAGTTCCCACCATTGGATTTGGGGCGACGTTCTACGAGGACGGTGCGCGGGTCCAACTGACTGACCCGCCGATTACGAGGGAGCGTGCCGAGGCGCTGCTGCTGTGGCAGGTACAGATGCGCTTTCTGCCGACAGTGCTGCGCCTGTGTCCGGGAGTGAACAGCCCTGAACGTTTGGCGGCACTGATAGATTTTGCGTTCAACCTGGGATCCGCGAGGCTAAAAGCCAGCACGCTGCGTCGCCGGGTCAATGCAGGGCGTTGGGACGTCGTACCCTGTGAACTGCTGAAATGGAACATGGCTGGGGGTAGGGTGCTTGCGGGATTGACGCGGCGCAGGCGTGCGGAGGTGGAACTGGTCTAAGCAACGGATCGAACTGAATCACCTGCCGATGGCGTAGAGTGCGGGTCATGGGTCTACGGTTTCGCAAGTCGATTTCATTCGGGAAGTTCTTTAGGCTGAACTTGAGCAAGTCAGGTGTCAGTCTGGGCATGGGCCCAAGAGGGTTGAACGTCAACATAGGTCCCCGAGGGGTGCGCCAGACCGTCGGTCTTCCAGGGACTGGGCTTTATTACCAGGAATCGCACCAGTGGCCGAAGTCATCGGAAGTGGCTCCAGCGGCGACTTTGCAAGAGGCAAATAGCGCCGAGCTCGGCTGGAAGATTATCGGTATCGCACTTGCATTAATTTCACTGGTCGTCTATTTTGGTAGTGGATCGTCAACTGCGGAATCGCAGCGCTCGGCCACTATTTCCAAACCGGTGCCGGCTCCGGCACTGCCGCTGGTCATCCCGCCCAAGCCTGATCGTCCTCTGAATCGCGATGAAGTACGTGAACTTCAGACGCTGCTGAAGACGCAAGGTTTTAATGCCGGCACACCCGATGGTGTAATCGGACCCAAGACACGAGCAGCCGCACAGGCGTTTGCCCGTAAGCACCAGATGAAGGACGCGCCGGGTGAACCCTCTCTACGGGTGCTGGAGAATGCGCGCGGTCACTGAACGCATGCCGTTAGTGGACGCACGACCGACAGCGCCGTATCCAACAGACTAGCTGAGGATGCGGTCCAGACCACGCTGATTGTGGAGTTTCAGTTTTAAAGTCATTTTGTTTCTCCAAATTCAAATCTGGTCGCGTAGCGCCACATATTGGCTGGCAGACCCTTCTGATCGCAACTCCAATGCGCGGCTAATTGATGCCACGTAAGCTACAGGCCGATCAAGCTCGAAGGGATAGATCACGGCCATGGATTGCAGTGCCGACACGGAAACTGTCTTTCCGGTGTATCTGAGTACTGCCTCGACAAGCCAAGCAACCAGTTGATCATTGACGAGTCTCGTCGGTGAGCTTCGAATGAGACGCGTCCCCTTATCCACTCTCGCCATGGCTCCCCAACTGGCCTGCGACTGCAAGACCATATTGGTCATCCTGTAGGTTCCCTCCCTCTCGCCATAAGTCTCACTCATGCGCCGATGAAGCTCTGCCGATGTGCAGTCGCCCTGCAGCGCTGACAAGCGCCCCATCAATTCAGCCACCTTCCCGAAAAATGGGTAGGTTGCGATTGCCATTCCCCAACTCAGCGCAGATGTCGAGATATCAGGATGCTCCTTGTACAGGCGGGCGCCGCGATCAGCAAAGTCAACTAACTCAGGGCGAGGCTCCAACCACAACCGATTCAATACCGTGCGGGTCTTCTTCCTCGCAGCAACACCAAGACCTGCCGCATCGAGCATCTCATTCAGCGCATCAATGCTGGATAACCCAGCACGCACTCTCATCGCACAAGCAGCCCAATCAAGCTGAATAAAGCGATCAAATCCTATTTTCGGAACAGTTGAATTCATCCGGTCTGCTTCACATAATTAACTTTGACGAAGGGCACGATCAGCTCTTCGACAGACATGCCGCCATGGACGACAACTTGCTCTCCAGAAGGAACAAATGCTGTGCGTCCACCCGCCAATAAAGGCATAAAGTTTGTCGGAAGTCCAGCGACATCGAGCCTGATTGTTCCTGAATATGCGCTGGCTGATTCAGCCAGCAAGGCCTCGCTGCGATAGGCTCTTACACGCTCTCCGCGCGTTTCGGCGATCACGCCCTGGTTGGGCCGCCCCACGCCCACGGCTTCAACGTTTCCGTGATCAGCTGTCACATAAACGTGAAAGTCACTGTCGAGGAGGGAAGTAAACAACGATTTCGATGTGATAAACGAATCGATGAGCTTTCGTGCCGGCGCTTTTAGCAAAACAAGGGCTGCCTGAGTGGTGGGGTCCTCCAGGTTGTCCAGCAATGTCAGCACCATCTGCCCCGTTGACGGCATCCGATGCCGCGTGGTAAACGACAGTTGGTTGCCGACGACCGTACCATCCTCGATGCTGCCTTCACCAATCGGAAAACTCGCCGTGCCGCTCAGCTGGCCCCCTGCCTCGCGAAAATTGAAGCTGAACTGCAGCCGGTTGCTTGCACCCATGTCGATCGCGCCGACCCAGCGGCCCGTGACGCCGGCTACAACATAGCCTTTTCGGTCGGAAGCATAAGGCGATTCCCCGGCAAGGCCGGTATTTGCCCCGTCCCTGGTGCCCCAAACTTTCTCTGCCTGCTGCGGCTTTGGAATGCTCTTCGCATCCTCACTGCGCCCGCACCCGACCAACCCGGCGACAATGAGCAGCGCGAGCAGCAGAACGGCCGGGATTTTCCACTGCAACTTGTTAACTCTGTCCATGGTTTTTCTATTGTGAAGAGCCATTAACTCAAGCCACAGCGGGCGATTGACTTCGCTACCCCCTGCGGCCCGTGTCGCTTACTGGATCATGGGGCAGTATTGCTGCACAGTGTGCAGGTTGCCTCCGCGCCAGGCGAAGTGATAGTGCCGCCCAGAATCGCCGGCAGCGTTCCAGTGGCAGTGGCCTGGTCCTTGAACACGGCAAACTCCGGTTGCGTTTCCGTCGATATATCCGACCCGGTCCTGGCCATAGTTGGCAAGTAATAGCCGCTGTACGAGACAGTGGAGCCTGGTGTTCCACTTGGGGTCAGATTGCCGAGGTTCCTCTGCCATAGACAGCCAGTCGAGCCCTCATGCTTTTCACAAATGGTCACATTCGTCAGCCCGACGGAACCCGTGTTTTCCACGGAGCCGCTGAAGTTGACCTTCACCCCAAGCCCGCCGCTTAGCGCCACCAAATCCAGATCGCAAACCTTGGTCACTTTAAGGCTTGACGAGGGAGGGGCGGCTTCGCAGGACGCATTGGCGGTAGCCGATATGGTGCTGGAGCCGGTGTTTGCCGTGGCCGTTACATCGTCACGTGTTTTCAAGGCGGTCGAGGTGTATTGGCCCGTGTAGCATACCGAGGCACCTGCCGTCAGCGGATTGGGAAGCGTGATGGCCGACCCGGTTGGCAGACCGTTGCTGCAGTTAAAGTATTGCAAGGTCCCGGCATTGAAAGCGGGATTGTCCACCAGCGTGATATTACTCAGCGAGCCGCTGCCATCATTGACGATTGCGCCTTTAACCTTGTTCAGGACCGTGTTGTCGCTCTGGTACACAGCGCTATCACAGGCCTTCGTGACCGTCAGGTGGCAGACCGGGAAGTCCCCCAGCAGGAAGTTCTTTATCGTCGCGTTGATCGTATCCGACGTGCGGCTCGTGGCCATGAACGAGGCGAAACAAGAGTCTCCCCCGACAATTTGACTGATGTTGATAGCGCCCTCGAAAAACTGCCCGGCTGCTACCGTTGCTCCTGTGGCCAGGGTGATGTTGGCGCTGTTGGTCGCGCCGCAAAGAGTATCAGCAGAATTGCAAAACACGCCGGGTGTCTGAGTCGGAGCCAGTCCGATTACCGAGTCTTGCACCAGTCGACTGCCCGTCCACTTGTACAGCTTGACCGAGGTCACTGCGCCGCCATTGGTATACTCGAAGGCCACCAGCGCGTCCCCTTCGGAATGGCTTGCCGGCAAGCCCTGGGCGTTCACAAAGCCATGGGTTGCGTCACTTCTCAATACCTGTTGTTTGAAGAACCAGAAGCCCAGACTTGCTGTGCCCGTAAAGGACTGGCGGTCAGCGCCGAAATAGATCAGAAGATCACCGGCTTTGGCTCCGTCGCCGTCCTTGGTCGCGATATAGGCGGCGGCGTAGGCGTGGCTCACGTCGTCCTTGGGCGGAGACGAACCAAGGTCATAACGCCAGGCCCTGATGTCATCGGTGTCCTTGGAGCCGCGGAAGACGGCCGGAATGGGATCGGGGATGATTCCGGTGGCCCGCTTGCCTGCTGGCACGCTGGGATAAAAGGTACTCCAGTCATCGGCAGACCCGGCTGTGTCCTTGATGGCGTTGCCGTCAAGCTCGAAAAAGCCGCTGCTGTCGATCGCATGCGCTGGCATCACGCCGACCGCTGCAAACATCAACTGAAGCGCCACGACACTGAAAAGTGTGCGACCTAAGTGAGTAAGGGAACCCCTTGCAGTGAAGTGCTTAAATACACTTTGCTTGCTCATCATGAATACCCCCATTTGTTGAAATTCTTAAGAACCAGTCGGTTGATCAGAAGAGTATTGAGACAACCAGCCTCATGATGATGATCGGGAGAATCGAAGCCATTGAGAGTTGTCAACTTGTCCACAGCGAAATCGTTGACAGAACTTGTAGGTAATGTTCGACATTGCCGAAGGTCAATGTCGGTGGAACTCGGCAGCTTGAAATGGGTTACCCGCCTCGGGCAAATGGAGAAGTGCCCTGAAATTGTCGACTGCGCTTTAGCGTCAGCAACGTGGCGCCGACCAACTGCAGCGGTGCACCGCCATCGCCCAAAAGCGCTGCCTTACATTCGGCCGTTTGAAAGGGCTTCATGCGCGACCAGATATCGCGGACAAACTGGCGTGACAGTTCATCGATCAAGACTCCGCCTGCATCGAATTTTCTGGCAGATTTGTTGATCATCACTTCCGGCTGGTTGAATGCGAATGCGAATGCGTTCATCAATACCACAGCTTGTCACAGGTGATATTGCTGTCTTGCGGTTCCAACTTGAGCGTGGCTCATGCCTATGATCGCCACGGGTTTGCCGTCAAAAAGCGTGTTCGGTAAGCGCGAGACTTTGTGCGGCCCAAAGCGCCATCGTGTTCGTCGAGGCCATGCGCAGGTTGCCGGAAGCGGCCAGGTCCTTAAAGCGTAGAGCGGCGAGGTGCCGATGTCACCATAGACGACGCCGACGCCGATGGCGCCCAGCGCCAAGGTCGCCAGTGACGATTGCGCGCCCTCCCTGCGCGGATCCTATTAAACGCAATGGTCGGATGCGCGGTCGCGTACGAAGCGTAGGGCGGGCAATGGATGATCGGCATGGACAAGGATTCGGGTGGAGACGCCCGGATCTTGCCGTGCCCGATATAAGGAACGCATATGGACGCAGCGGCCGATGCTGCGCTGGCCTCCTTCAGGCGCCGGCGGCACGCTTGGCACGCTCGCAGGCCAGTGCAATGCGCTCGGGCGTTGCCGGCGCCACCAGGTCCACGCGCGCCTTGTGGGCGGCGCTGGCGCTGACGGCGTCGCGCAGCGCGAAGAACACCGACAGGGCATTCATCAGAGGCGGCTCGCCGGTGGCCTTGCTGCGATACGGTGTGGGCCGGACGTTGCGGCCGTCGAACAGGCTGATGTTGAAGTGCTCGGGCACATCGCTGGCGACCGGGATCTTGTAGGTGCTCGGGCCGTGCGTGAGCAGTTTGCCCTGCTTGTCCCAGATGCATTCCTCCATCGTCAGCCAGCCCATGCCCTGGATGTAGGCGCCCTCAATCTGCCCCCTGTCGATCGCTGGATTGATGCTTTGGCCCACGTCATGCACGATGTCCACGGCTTTCAGCCACCACTCGCCGGTGCGGGTGTCGATCTCGACTTCGCTGACGGCCGCGCCGTAGCAGAAGTAGTAGAAGGCGCGGCCCTGCAATGTCATGAAGTCGTACGCAATGTCGGGCGTCATGTAGAACCCGGTCACGCTCAGGCCCACGCGATCAAGCCAGGCCTGCTTGACCACGGTCGGCCAGGCAACGGTTTGCTGCTTGCCGATGGCGCTGGCAAAGCCGCCGCTGAAGCTCACGGCGGTCGCATCGCAATCGAGCAGTCGCGCTGCCACCGGGCGCAGCCGGGCGCGCATCTGGTCGCAGGCGTTGTTGATGGCCGCGCCGTTGATGTCGGCGCCGCTGGAGGCTGCCGTGGCGCTGGCGTTGGGGACTTTCTGCGTGTCGGTGCCGGTGACACGCACCAGTTCCACGCTGATGCCAAGGCCATCAGCCGCCACCTGCGCCATTTTGGTGTTCAAGCCCTGTCCCATTTCGGTGCCACCGTGGTTCACGCTTACAGAACCATCCTGATAGATGTTGAGCAGCGCGCCGCCCTGATTGAGCATGGTCGCCGTGAACGAGATGCCGAACTTGAGCGGTACCAGCGCTACGCCGCGCTTTCGGTATTTGTTGGCAGCGTTGAACCGCGCTACGGCGGCACGGCGCACATGGTAGTCCGCTTCCAGCGCCACCTGGTCTATGACTTGGTCGCCGACCCAGTCCTCGATCGGCTGGCCGTATTGCGTCGTCATCGTCGCAGGGTCGCCGGAGACCGCCGGGTCGCGGTACAGATTGACGCGGCGGACTTCGAGCGGGTCCTTGCCCAGCTTGTGCGCGATTTCCTCGATCACGGTCTCGATGCCGAACATGCCCTGCGGACCGCCGAAACCGCGAAAAGCGGTGGCGCTTTGCATGTTGGTCTTGCAGCGGTAGCTGATGATCTTGAGGTTGGGCAGGTAGTAGCAGTTGTCGATGTGAAGCAGGGCGCGGTCGTTGACCGGGCCCGAGTAGTCGGTGCTGTAGCCGCAGCGCGAGGCCAGCACGACATCGACGCCCAGGATGCGTCCCGTGTCGTCGAAGCCGCAGTCGTAGTCGATGCGGAAGTCGTGGCGCTTGCCGGTGATCATCATGTCGTCGTCACGGTTGACTCGCAACTTGACCGGGCGTTGCAGCTTGAACGCCGCCAGCGCTGCGCTCTGCGAGAAGATGCTCGAGTTGCCTTCCTTGCCGCCAAAGGCGCCGCCCATGCGCCGGCAGATCACTTCGACATCGTTGACTGACAGGTTCAGCGCCGAGGCGGCCTCGCGCTGGTTGCCGTCCGGATGCTGCGTCGAGACGTAGAGCGTGAGTTGCCGGTCCTCGCGTGGCACGGCGTAGGCAATCTGCCCTTCGAGGTAGAACTGCTCCTGCTGGCCGCACTCGGTGCGCCCTTTGACACGGTGCGGCGCGGCTGCGATGGCCTCGTCGGGTTTGCCGCGCGTGATGCCCTTAGACGGCATGACGAAGCTCTGCTGCGCCAGGGCCTCGTCGATGCTCAGGATGGCCGGTAGTTCCCTCACCGCGACCTTGGCCACCTTGGCGACTTCGCGCGCGCGCAGCATGCTGCTGGCCACCACCACCGCCACCGCCTGGCCGAGGAACTCGACCTTGCCGTTGGCGAGGAACGGGTCGTCGTGCACGATCGGGCCGCAGTTGTTCTCGCCGGGAATGTCGCTGGCGGTGAAGACGCCCACCACATCGCCCTGCGCCAGCAGGGCGGCGCGGTCGATGCCTTCGCCGATCAGCTCGCCGTGCGCCACGGGCGACAGGACCAGTGCCGCGTAGAGCGTGCCGCGCAGTTCAGGGATGTCGTCGGTATAGGTGGCCTGCCCGGTGACGTGCAGACGGGCAGACTCGTGTGCGAGTTCACGCCCCTGCTCGGCCAGCGCTGCGAGTTCCTTTTGTGCGGTGGGTGCGTTCATTTGACTGCCTCCTGAGCCGTGGCTTCTTCGACAAACTGCAGCGCGAGGTTGCGTGCCAGCAGCGCGCGGTAGGTCCAGCTGGCGCGCAGGCCGTCGCGCGCCGTAAAGCTCTGGGCCACCGCCTGGTCGAGTTCCGTCGCGCTCACCTCTTCGGGGGTGCGGCCGTTGATCACGGCCTCCAGCTTCGGTGCGCGGCAAGGCGAGGGCGCCAAGCCGTTGTAGGCTAGGCGCACGCCGGTGAAGCGTCCCTCCTGCAGCCGGTAGCGCATGGCGCAGCAGGTAGCGGAAATGTCCTGGTCGAAGCGCTTGCTGACCTTGTGCGCTCGAAAGACTTCGCCAGCGCCGAGTTTGGGCAGATGCACGGCGACGATGAATTCGCCGCTTTGCAGGGCGTTCTTCTTCTGGCCGGTATAGAACTGTTCGAGATCGAGCAGGCGAGTGCTGCTGGCGCGGCGCAGTTCCAGTGTGGCGCCGAGCGCGAGCAGGCAGGGCATGCTGTCGCCGATCGGCGAGCCGTTGGCGATGTTGCCGGCCAGCGTGGCGGTGGAGCGGATCGGCGGCGAGCCGAAGCGGCGCAGCACCTCGGCGAAGTCCGGGTAGTCGTCCGCCACGAGCGTCAGCACATCGTTAAGGCAGACCTGCGCGCCGATGCGCCAGTGCGTGCCCTGGTCCTCGACCTGACGCAACGCGCTCAAGTTGCCGAGGTAGACGAGTTGCTGCGGTCGCGCAAACTGCTTGTTGACCTGCAGGCCGATCTCGGTGCTGCCGGCCAGCAGCGTGGCTTGCGGATGCTGCGCGAGGTACTCGGCCAGCGCCTCGAGCGTGGTGGGCGCGAAGAAGGGCTGGCCTTGAGGATTGGCGCCCGGTGCGCCGGTCTGGCGCAGCTGGCGCAGCAGCGCTAAGTCGGCCTGGTCGTCGAGCTTGACCTGCTCTGGCGCGGCTTCACTGGCCTTGACGGCGGCGTCGATGATCGGTTTGTAACCGGTGCAGCGGCACAGGTTGCCGCTGAGCGCGTCCTTGATCTCGTCGCGCGTCGGCTTGGCCACGGTTTGCAGCAAGCCGGTGACGCTCATCACGATGCCCGGCGTGCAAAAGCCGCACTGCGTGCCGTGGCTCTCGGCCATGGCCTCTTGCACCGGATGCAGCTGGCCGTTTGCGCGCTGCAGGCTCTCGATCGTCTTGACGGACTTGCCGTCGAGCGTCGGCAGCAGTTGCAGGCAACTGTTGACCGGCGCGTAATCGATGGCGCTGCCGTCGGCCTTGAGTTCGCCGACCAACACGACGCAGGCGCCGCAATCGCCTTCGGCGCAGCCTTCCTTGGTGCCGCTTCGCTGCAGGTGTTCGCGCAGGTAGTCCAGAACCGTGGTGCTGGCGGGTTGCGCCGCGTCGGCTTCGATGATGGCGCCGTCGAGCACAAAGCGCACAGAATTGTTGATTGAGGTCATAGGGATGGGTGTTGCACGGCGTAGACCGGTTGGGATGGCGAAAGTGTAAACATATTCGGCAAGTTAAGATCGGTGCCGGTGAGTTGCGAACCACGTTGGCAGGTTTATTGCTAATAGCTACAAAACCCTCTTCTAGGCAGGAATCTATATGAAAACACGCGTCTTTCTGAAATCCGCTACGGTTCTTGCCGCGGCTTTTGCGTTTGCGAGCGCGCAAGCCCAGACCACGCCCATCAAGTTTCAACTCGACTGGCGCTTCGAAGGTCCGGCTGCCCTGTTTCTGACGCCGGCCGCCAAGGGCTATTTCAAGGACGCCAAGCTCGATGTCGCGGTTGACGCCGGCAACGGTTCCGGCGGCGCGGTCACGCGGGTGGCCTCGGGCGCTTACGACATGGGCTTTGCCGATCTGGCAGCGCTGATGGAATTTCATGCCAACAACCCGGATGCACCGAACAAGCCGGTCGCCATCATGATGGTCTACAACGACACGCCGGCCTCGGTCATGGCGCTGAAGAAATCCGGCATTAAAAAGCCATCTGACCTGAACGGCAAGAAGCTCGGCGCACCGGTGTTCGATGCCGGCCGGCGCGCCTTCCCGATCTTTGCCAAGGCCAACGCCATCAGCGGCGTGCAATGGACGGCGATGGACCCGCCGCTGCGCGAGACCATGCTGGTGCGCGGCGACGTCGACGCCATCACAGGCTTTACTTTCACTTCGCTGCTCAATCTGGAGGCGCGCGGCGTCAAGGCCGATGATGTGGTCGTGCTGCCGTACCCGGACTACGGCGTCAAGCTCTACGGCAACGCAATCATCGCCTCGCCCAAGCTGCTCAAGGACAATCCGGCGGCAGTCAAGGCTTTTCTGGCCGCATTTGCCAGGGGCATGAAGGACGTGATCGGCAATCCGGCCGCGGCGATCCAGGACGTCAAGGCGCGTGACGGCATCATCAATGTGGAACTCGAGACTCGGCGGCTCAAGCTCGCCATCGATACCGTTATCAACAGCGCCAACGCGCGCGCCGAGGGCTTCGGCCAGGTCAATGGGCCGCGCCTGTCGCTGATGGCGTCGCAGGTGTCGGATGCCTACGGCACCAAGACCCGTGTCAACCCGGACGCGGTCTGGAACGGATCCTTCCTGCCCTCGAAGGCGGAACTCAACGTCCTGCCCAAGAAGTAGCATGCAAGTGGCGGCTGACAACTGGTTTGTCGATTTCCGGGATGTCTGGCTGGCGTACAACAGCGAGATGCTCGCGCAGAAGCATTTCGCGGTCGAGGCGATCGACCTGAAGGTGCGTCAGGGCGAGTTCATCGCCATCGTCGGGCCCTCGGGCTGCGGCAAGTCGACCTTCATGAAGTTGGCGACCGGCTTGAAGATGCCCTCGAAGGGGCAGATCCTGATCGACGGCCAACCGGTCACCGGGCCGCTGAAGATCTCAGGCATGGCGTTTCAGGCCTCGTCCCTGCTGCCGTGGCGCACAACGGTGGACAACGTGCTGCTGCCGCTGGAGATCGTCGAACCTTACCGAAGCAATTTCAAGGCCAAGCGCCAGGAGTACGAGCAGCGCGCGCGCGCGCTGCTGCAAAAGGTCGGCCTGGGCGGCTATGAAGACAAGTTCCCCTGGCAGCTCTCGGGCGGCATGCAGCAGCGCGCCAGCATCTGCCGCGCGTTGATCCACGAGCCCAAGATGCTGCTGCTCGACGAACCGTTCGGCGCGCTGGACGCCTTCACGCGCGAGGAGCTCTGGTGCATTCTGCGCGACCTCTGGACCGAGCAGCAGTTCAACGTCATCCTGGTCACGCACGACCTGCGCGAGTCCGTCTTTCTGGCCGACACGGTCTACGTCATGAGCGGCAGCCCGGGGCGTTTTGTCGTCAAGAGCGACATCGACCTGCCGCGCCCGCGCGACCTTGAGATTACCTACACGCCGGAATTCACCGACATCGTGCACGACCTGCGCGGCCACATCGGCGCCATGCGCAACAACCTGCAGCGCGCCCTTTTTCCGCCGGAAGCCAATGAACAAGAAACAGCTTGAACAGTGGTCGCCCTGGCTGCTGCTGACGGCGGTGCTGCTGCTGTGGCAGGGGATTTGCGCCGGCTTCGAAGTCTCCGAATTCATCTTCCCGAGCCCGCTGCGCATCTGGAGCCAGTTCTGGGAGTTCAAGGGCACGATCGCCGCGCACGCCTGGCGCACCTACTGGGTCACAATGGCCGGCTTCGGGCTGGCCATCGTGGTCGGCGTGCTGCTCGGCTTCGTGATCGGCAGTTCGCGCCTGGCCTACGCCGCCGTCTATCCGCTGATGACGGCCTTCAACGCGCTGCCCAAAGCGGCCTTCGTGCCGATCCTGGTGGTCTGGTTCGGCATCGGCGCCGGCCCGGCGATCCTGACGGCCTTCCTGATCAGTTTCTTCCCGATCATGGTCAACATCGCAACCGGCCTGGCCACACTGGAGCCCGAACTGGAGGACGTGCTGCGCGTGCTCGGCGCGCGGCGCTGGGACGTGCTGGTCAAGGTCGGCCTGCCGCGCTCCATGCCCTACTTCTTCGGCTCGCTCAAGGTGGCGATCACGCTGGCCTTTGTCGGCACTACGGTGTCGGAGATGACCGCGGCCAACGAAGGCATCGGCTACCTGCTGGTCTCGGCCGGTTCTGCCATGCAGATGGGCCTGGCCTTTGCCGGCCTGCTGGTGGTGGGTGCAATGGCCATGGCCATGTACGAGCTGTTCAGCATCATCGAGAAAAACACCACGGGCTGGGCGCACCGGGGCTCGCAGAGCCATTGACGCCGGCCTGGCCGGGCAGGTCCGCAATATCTTTCAAGACCATGTTCGCATCAACATTCACCTTCGCCCCCGGCGCATTCGACGAAAATTTCCATCGTCTGGATCAGGAGATTGCCGCTTTTGCGAAATCGATTCCCGGATATCTGGGCGAAGAAAGCTGGGAGAACAAGACAAGCGTAAGCGCTCTTTTGACTACGTCATTGCGTAGCGCGGCGATTTGAAGTTGGGATTTTCCGGCGATGAAGGCGACTGCCGACTATTCAGTCAAGTGCCAACGCAATGTTCCAGGGCAGCAAAGCCTCG
>Ga0214249_1000285_pt1 | contig 24079 bp, 23 predicted proteins | sample TroBogypolimnion_17_FD_153087 | JGI IMG/M metagenome (GOLD analysis project Ga0214249, IMG submission 153087) | Freshwater microbial communities from Trout Bog Lake, WI - 23JUN2009 hypolimnion | ecosystem: Environmental > Aquatic > Freshwater > Lake > Hypolimnion/Profundal zone | place: Trout... | reverse complement strand
CCTTGAACTCCGGCAGGTGCACGTTGCGTTTCTTCTTCGATTCACTCATTTGGATTACCCGTTTCTTTCGGCAGTGTCCCACTTAAACCACTGTCCCAAATTCCGGGTCCACTTCAAAGTGTCCTGTCTGCGGAATGCATTGCCCACCGGCAGCTTCCAGTTCTCGGCAAAGCGCTGAAGTGCCTGAGCCGCCTGCACCGTCCATCCGCTGCCACCGGCAATGACCAGAGGACGCTGCGCCTGCAACAGCATCTGGCGCAGGGTTTGCAGTGAACCGGGATCGCTCCAGGCTTCTACGGCCGTGACGCGCGGCAAGGCCCGCGGCGCCGGTCCGATGTCGTGCGCCAGCGGCAAAAGCTGGGTCAGCATGTCCTCCGGCAGCACCAGCACGACCGGGCCGGGCCGGCCGTTCATGGCGGTGGCAAAGGCCCGCGCCACGTACTCCGGAATGCGGCGCGCATCGTCGATGCGCTCGACGCGTTTGGCAAAACCCTTGGTGCTCGGTCCGAAGAAGCTTAGGAAGTCAACTTCCTGGAATGCTTCGCGGTCGCGAGTCTCGCTGGCCACATCGCCGACGAACAGCACCATCGGCGTCGAATCCTGAAACGCGGTGTGCACGCCGATCGATGCATTGGTGGCGCCGGGCCCGCGCGTCACAAAACAGACGCCGGGACGCCCGCTCAGTTTGCCGTGCGCCTCGGCCATGAAGGCGGCCCCGCCCTCCTGGCGGTTGATAATGAATCGGATCTGGTCGCTGTAGCGGTGAAAACCGTCGAGCACGGCCAGATAGCTTTCGCCCGGCACACCAAAGGCGTGCGTGACGCCCTGCTCGATGAGGCATTGAACCAGCAGATGGCCGGCGATGAGGGAATCAGTTGAATGGGTCATGGCCAGCATTGTGCCGAAACAGCATCAAGCTTGCCGGCCACAGGGCGACGAACTTGATGCGCAATCAGGGATGGGTGGATCCCCTCAGCAGCAGGTAAGGGTTAATCGGACTGCCTTTCCGCCATTGCTTCTCCGGTCGCAGCGAGAACATGGCAAAGTGCAAATGCGGGGTTCCCGGATCAGTGTTGCCGCTGGTGCCGACATAGCCGACCAGATCGCCGCGTTTGAGCACCATCCCTTCCTTGACATTGGCGGCGTACCGGTCCAGGTGCGCGTAGTAGTACGCAACTTTTGCGCTCGTATCGAATTGGTAAGCCGTTAGGCCGCCCGGCTTGCTGTTGAACAGCTTGGCAATTGCTCCGTCCGCTACGGCAAATACCTACGTTCCAGTGGGCGCCGGGATGTCGATGGCTTCATGGTGGCGCTCCAGGCCACGGGCTTCGTTGTAGGTGTCTCTGAGCGCGCTGGCATGGATGCCGGCGACCGGAATCAGCAGCTGATTTGCCAGCGGCGGTGCAACATCCGCCATTACGGCGCAACACTACGGCACATTCATGATCGAAGAAGTCATTGCATTGACATCGGGCGACGCCGCGCCGCACCCCTAGACCGTGGCCGCGGCCTCGATCCAGTGCCGCCGCTGCGATCTGCCGTCGCGGAATCGACGCCGCCGCGCTCGCGTGTCCGGGTTTGCCCCTCATTGTTCCGGTCGCTGCCCGATTGCATAATGAATCGCCCACTACAAGCGGCCGGCCGTGATGCCATTGCGCCACGGACCTGAAAACAACGAGGAACAGACAAATGGCAGAGATCAGCGGCGGCGAGGTCCTTGCACGCATGTTGCAGGCGGAGGGTGTCGAAAAAGTCTTCGGGATCATCGACGGCACCTACTTTGGCTTTTACGAGGCACTGCACCGGATCGGCATCGATATCGTGACGCCGCGCCATGAGACCTCGGCCGCGCACATGGCGGGGGCCTATGCGCGGCTCACCGGCCGGCTGGGTGTCTGCATGGCCAGCAACGGCCCCGGTGTGGCCAATCTGCTGCCGGGTCTGGTGGTTGAACAGGCCGACGGCAACCGCGTGCTGGCCATCACCAGCGCGCGCCGGCCCGGCATCATGTACCCGGACCGCGGCGGCAGTTACCAGTGCTTCGACCAAAGCGGCGTCATCGGCAAGATCGCAAAATGGAGCGCGGCCGTCTCCTCGTTCGACCGCGTGCCGGAGCTCACGCGCAAGGCGCTGCGCAAGAGCTACCAGGGCCGCCCCGGCGTCGTGCACCTCGATGTTCCAGAGAACATCATGAACGGCAAGTTCAAGGCCGATCCAGCATACTGGAAGCCAGGCCAGTACCGCGCCACCGATGCGCAAGCACCCTCACCCGAGCAGGTCACGCGCGCCGCGCAACTGCTGATCACCGCCAGCGCACTCATGATCCACGCAGGCAGTGGCGTCATCCACGCGCTGGCCTTCGACGCGCTGCGCCGCGTCGCCGAGCTGCTGCACGCGCCAGTCACGACCAGTTGGGCAGCGCGCGGCGTGCTGACGGAGACCTCGGCGCTGGCCATCACCATGCCGCACGTCAAGCTCAACCACCGCGTGCGCAACGAGGCCGACACCGTGCTGATCCTGGGTTCGCGCCTGGGCGAGACCGACTGGTGGGGCAGACCGCCATACTGGCGCAAGCCGTCCGAACAGACCACGATCCAGGTCGATCTGGACGCCGAGATGATCGGTCTGAACAAGCCGGTCGACCTCGCCATCGTCGCCGATGTCGGCCGCTTTCTCGAATTGCTCGGCGACGAGCTCGAGCGGCGCAACGACGAGATCCAATTCGGCGCACGGCGAGAACGCATCGCCAGCTATGCGAAGGTGATGCAGGACGAGCGCGCCGGCTGGGACAAGGCGCTGGCCGACATGGCGATCCCGATGCACCCGGCGCACATCGGCGCGGTCTGCGACGAGTTGTTCCCGCCTGAGTCGGTGCTGGTTGCCGATGGCGGCAACGCCACGATCTGGGCAATGTTCTACCACCGCGTGGCCGTGCCCAACACGGTGCTCTCGACCTTCAAGTTCGGCATGCTCGGCGCCGGCATGGCGCAGGCGGTCGGCGCCGCGATTGCACGCCCCGGACTGCCCGTGTGCTGCATCATCGGCGACGGCGCGATGGGCTTTCATTCGCAGGAAGTCGAAACCGCCGTGCGCAACCAGGCGCAGGTGATCTACATCGTGCTGTGCGACAAGCAGTGGGGCATGGTGAAGATGAACCAGCAGTTCATGCTGCGACCCTTCAAGACCATGATCTTCAAGCACCTCGACCCGCACGAGACGATCAAGGCCGACCTGGGCGAGATCGAATTTGACAAGCTCGGCATCAGCATGGGCGCCTATGGCGAGCGCGTCTCCGATCCGAAGCAACTCAAGCCGGCGCTGGAGCGCGCGCTGGCCAGCGGCCGCTGCGCCGTGATCCACGTCGATGTCGACCCGGTAAAGCACATGTGGGCGCCGGGCCTGATCCACTTCAAGAAGATGCACGAAGAACCCAAAGACTGAGCCGGAGGCCCGTCATGATCGACATCGATCTCGTGCGCCTGAACTTCAGCCCGCAGTCGCTGCTGCTGCTCAACGTCGTGCTGGGCTTCGTGATGTTCGGCGTCTCGCTTGAACTCAAGGCCGACGACTTCAAGGAAGCCTTGCGCACGCCGCGCGCGCTGTTGATCGGGCTGCTCGGCCATCACGTCGTGTTTCCCGCCCTCACTTTCGCCTTGGTGCTGCTGCTGGAGCCGCGCCCGAGCATCGCGCTGGGCATGATCCTGGTTTCATCCTGCCCGGCCGGCAACATCTCGAACTTCCTGACCCATTTCGCACGCGGCAACACGGCGCTCTCGGTCTCGATCAGCACGCTCTCGACGCTCACCGCCATCGTCATGACGCCGCTCAACATCACATTCTGGGGCAGCCTCTATACGCCGGCGCAGCCTTTGCTGCGCCAGGTCGCCGTCAACCCGGTCGAGATGTTCCTGCACGTGCTCTTGCTGCTCGGGGTGCCGCTGGTCGCGGGGCTGTTCGTCTCGCGCCGATGGCCGCGTCTGACGGCCCGTGCGCAAAATCCGATGAAGATCTTCTCGCTGCTGTTCTTCCTGCTCTTCGTGCTCGCGGCGCTGGGCGCGAACTGGCAGTACTTCAAGCTCTACGTCGGCATGGTGGTGGGTGTGGTGTTCATGCACAACGCCTGCGCCCTGCTCAGCGGCTACGCGATGGCGTATGGGGTAAGACTGCCCGAGCGCGACCGGCGTGCCGTCGCCATCGAATGCGGCATTCAGAATTCAGGGCTGGGCCTGATCCTGATCTTCAGCTTCTTCGACGGCCTGGGCGGCATGGCCGTCATCACCGCCTGGTGGGGCATCTGGCACATCGTCGCCGGGCTTACGCTGGCCACCTACTGGAGCCGGCGACCGCCGACAGTCAACGCAACATGAATGGGCGGCGCGTCCTTGTCACCGGCAGTTCCGGCTATCTCGGCAGCCAGGTCGTGGCCGCGTTGGAGCGCCGCAGCGACATCGTCACGATCGCGCTCGACCTACGCGCGCCAGCGCAGCGCCTGCCGGGCGTGGCCTATGAAACGGCCGACATCCGCAGCGCCCAGGTCGACGCCATAGTGGCCCAGCACCGACCCGATGCTGTCGTGCACCTGGCCTCGATCGTCACGCCGGGCAAGAACAGCAGCCGCGAGTTCGAATACAGCGTCGATGTCGGTGGCAGCCGTAACCTGCTAGAAGCCTGCGTGCGTCACGGCGTGCGGCGCGTGATCGTGTCCTCCAGCGGCGCGGCCTACGGGTACCACGCCGACAACCCGGCCTGGCTCACCGAAGACGACGCGCTACGCGGCAACCATGCGTTCGCCTACGCATGGCACAAGCGCCTGGTGGAAGAAATGCTGGCCGGGTACCGCGCGCAGCAGCCGCAACTCGAGCAGGTCGTGCTGCGCATCGGCACCATCTTGGGCGCAACCGTGAACAACCAGATCACCGACCTGTTCAAGAAACCGCGCCTGCTGGCGATCCGCGGCTCGGACAGCCCCTTCGTCTTCATCCACGACCAGGACGTGGTCGGCGCCATCCTGCACGGCATCGATTCGCCGGTCAGCGGCATCTTCAACGTCGCCGGCGACGGCAAGCTCAGCATCTTCGAGATCGCGGCGCGCCTGCACAAGCGCTGCCTGGTGCTGCCGGCCTGGCTTCTCAAGGCGGCCTTGTGGCTGCTGAAAAAGTTCGGCCTGACGCAATACGGGCCGGAGCAGCTTGATTTCCTGCGCTACCGTCCCGTGCTCGACAACCAGCGCCTGAAGTCCGTGCTGGGCTATGTGCCCAAACTCAGCTCGGCGCAGGTGTTCGAGCTGTGGTGCGCCGCCCAACGCCAAGCGCCGCCACGACACTGAGCGCCAGCGCCGCCGCCGCGCCGAACAGGGTGGCGCCGTACCAGCCGCGGTCCATGAACAGGCCGAACAGCAGCGGCGAGACCGCCAGTCCGGTGTCCAAACCCGAATAGACCATGCCGTAAACGCGCCCTGTGGCGCCCCGCGGCGTGGCCTTCTTGATCATCATGTCGCGAGACGGGCCGCCAATGCCGATAGCAAAACCGGTGCTCGCCAGCACCACCATGGTCAGCGTGCCGCCGAGCACGCCGGTGCCGCACAGCACCAGCAGCACCGCGCCCGCGCCCATGGCCAGCGCGACAACGCGATCGCTGTTGGCCGTGTGCGCCGCGATGAAGCCGCCCACCAGCATGCCGAGCGCGCCGCACAGCATGTAGGCCGACAGCGTGAACGTCGCCGCCTCGATGCTCACGCCATGCATGGCCTTGAGGATGGAGATCGAAAAGCTCTGCACCACCGCCATCGTCATCGTCGACAGCAGAAAGAAGCAGAAGCACCACCAGACAACCGGCAGCTTCATGAAGGCCATGCTGTGCTCTGAGGGCTGGTCCGGGTGCTGCACGACCGCGCGCGTGCTCAGCTTGTCGCGCTGTGTCACCAGCAACAGCAGGATGCCCAGGTACATCAGGCCCGCCGCCAGATAGGCCGTGCGCCAGCTGTAGAAGCTGCTGATTGTGGCAAAAAACAACGGCGCTGCGGCCCAGCCCAGGTTGCCCGTGAGGCCGTGGGCGCTGAAGGCATAGCCGAGCCGCGGCGTTGACACGCGCTGGTTCAGGATCGTGAAGTCAACCGGGTGAAAGGTCGCATTGCCCATGCCGGCCAGCGACGCCACCAGCAGCAGGCCGGTGTAACCGGTCACCATGGACGCGGCAACGCAGGCCAGCATGAAGATGCCCATGGCGGCGAACAGCAGCGGCCGCGCGCCAATCCGGTCGACCAGAAAGCCGGCAAGCGCCTGTCCCGTCCCCGAGATCACGAAGAAGGTGGTCATCAGCAGGCCGAGCTCGGAATAGCTCAGCCCGAACTCCTTCATGAACACCGGAAACATCAGCGGCAGCATCAGATGGCCGAAATGCGAACTGGCATGCGCCAGGCCGACGAGGGAAATGATGCCAGCGTCCTGGCGCAGCGGAACCGCCGCCGGCATCGGAAAAGTGGTGCTTGTCATGGCGCCATGGTAATTGACGCCCTGCTGTCTTGCAGGACTCAGCGTAATCCCAGGGGATCGCTGGCGTCACCACCCTCGATCAACTGCCCAAGCTTGAAGATGCCGCTGACGCGCAGGGCCGGCTCGTCGTCGGCCGTGATCAACCCCTGTCCGAACAGCATGTTGCGCGTGGTGCGAAGCACGTCAGCCTCGCCCTGCACCCAGCTGCCCAGCGGTGCCGCGCTCATGTAGTCGACCTGCAGGCTGATGGTGGGCAGGAAACGCCGCGCCGTGTCGCCCTGGTACATGGATGCGCACGGAATCAGCATGTCGGCAAAGGTGGCCAGCATGCCGCCGTGGCACATCTTGAGCGGATTGGTGTGGCGATTCTCGACGCGAAAGCCGAGCAGGAGGCGCGTTCCGTCCCATTTGCCGTAGAGCGGCCCGTTATGAAACATGAAAGGGCCGCCGACCTTGACGGCACGAAAACCGAAAGGAACTGCGTCGTCGACACTGGTGCCGATATCATCGAAATTGGCTGAGGTGGGTTGGTTCGTCATGTGCGCCATTGTCACCCAGGCCGTGCCCGAACTGCAGCAACCGTGTCACGGAGTTCACACCATGCGGTCGCGCCGCGCCAGGGTCGGGAACAGGCGCAGCCAGGCCGCAGCCACCAGAACCGTACCTACACCACCAGCGACGACCGACAGAACCGGCCCCAACCACGCGGCCGTGGCGCCGGACTCGAATTCGCCGAGCTGATTGGAGGCGCCGATGAAGATCGAGTTGACGGCCGAGACGCGTCCGCGCATCGCGTCGGGCGTCTCCAATTGCACGAGGGTCAGGCGCGTCACCACGCTGATGTTGTCGGCCGCGCCGGTGATCGCCAGCGCCAGCAGTGAAAGCCAGAAATGGCTCGACAGGCCGAACACAACGGTGGCGAGGCCGAAGACGGCAACCGCCCCGAGCAGCCGGTGTCCGACGTGGCGCTTGAGCGGCCAGCGCATCAGCACGAGCGACATTAACAGGGCGCCGGCCGCCGGAGCGGCCCGCAGCAGGCCGAGACCCTCAGGCCCCGTGTGCAGGATGTCGCGCGCATAGATCGGCAGCAAGGCGGTGGCACCGCCGAGCAGGACCGCGAACAGGTCGAGCGAGGTCGCCCCGAGCAGGAGCTTGCGCTGCCAGACAAAGGCCACGCCCGCCAGCACCGTGCCCCAGTTAGCCGCGAGGGTCGATGCCTGATGCCGGTATCGCACGACCAGTGTGAGGCCGCCCGCTAGCAGGAACAGCAGCAGGCTGCTGGCATAGACCGTGGTCGCGCCTGCCACATACAACACGCCACCGAGCGCCGGGCCGCAGATGACGGCCGCCTGCATGCCGCTTGAACTCAGGGCGATCGCGCCCTGCAGCAGCTCCTGCGGCACCAGCAAGGGCGTCAGCGCCTGCTGCGCCGGCATCTGGAATGCGCGCGCCATGCCCAGCACCACCGAGATTGACAGGATCAGCTCGCGCGTGGCAAAGCCGCCGCGCGTGGCCAGCACCAGCAACAGCGCGACGCCGGCTTGCAACAGCATGCAGGTGGCAAAGATGCGGCCGCGATGCAGCCGGTCGGCCAGATGACCGGCCGGCAGCGTCATCAGCAAGGCAGGCACGAACTGGAACAGCCCGACTAGGCCCAGGTCCCAGGCGCTGCCCGTGATGTCGTACATGTGCCAGGCCAGCGCCACCATCAGCATCTGGTTGGCCATCACGCCCGCGAGTCGCGCGAGCCAGAATCGCATGAAGGGGCCTTGGGAAAACAGTCGGGCAAGATGGGTTTTGGACATGCGCCGAGAGTACCAGCAGTTGGCCGTGCAGCACGCTATGATGGTCGGCAAACCTGTGAACACTGATGCCACACCCCGCAATTGAAATGAATCTTCCGCCTGATGTGGTTCGCAACAATTCCTGAAACATTGCTGTGCCGACCGTTTCGCCGCCTGACGCTGGCGGCGTTGCTGCTCATCGTCAACGCCCTTGGCAGTTACTCATTTGCAGCTATCGTAGAAGTTCATTCCGCAGACGCCTTGCGCGCGCTGCGCGACACCATGGGCGAGGCCCTGCGCAACAGCCCGTACCAGCAGCCGTTTCGGATCGAATCGAACGAGGTTGGCGCTCGAACCACGAGCGATATCTATGCCGAGATCGGCTTCCCGTTTGCCAGCGTCAGTAAGGCGCTGAACGACCCGACCCAGTGGTGCGACATCCTGCTGTCGAACATCAACCTCAAGAATTGCCGCCTGGCTGCAGGTTCGACCGGTCCGAGCCTGACGCTCAGCGCGGTCCGAAAGTACAGCCACACGCTGGATCAGGCGATCAACCTGAGCTTCAAGTACCAGGCGGGGCTGGCAACGCAGGACTACCTGGAAGTGGAGCTGCTGGCGGCCGAGGGGCCGTACGGAACCCGCAACTACCGCATCCTGTTGCAGGCGACACCGTTGCCGGGCGGACGCAGCTTCCTGCATTTTTCCTATGCCTACGAATCGGGTGCCCTGACGCGCCTGGGCACGCAGGCGTATCTTGCCACCTTCGGGCGGGGCAAGGTCGGGTTCACGGTCATCGGGCGGCATTCCGACAGCACACCGCAGTTCATCGGCGGCATGCGCGCGCTCGTCGAACGCGGTGCCATGCGCTATTTCCTGGCCCTGGAAGCCTACCTCGACGCGCTGGCAGCACCGCCACCTGAGCAGTTCGAGAAACGGCTTGACCACTGGTATTCGGCCAGCGAGCGCTTCCCGCGCCAGTTGCACGAGATCGACCGCGCCACCTACCTCGACCTCAAGCGCGCCGACCAGCAGCGTCGAATGGCAACGCCCTAGTCGCGGCGGATCGGGCGACTCGTCTTGAGCGCCACCGCTCCCGGGGAAATGCCGTTGACCACCCGGCTGTAACCCTGCTGCGCCATGAACTGCATAGCCTGGCCGGAGCGCGCACCTGACTGGCAGTACAGGACGATCTGCTGTGCCTTGTCAGGTGCCAGCGTGGCATAGTTGTCAACAAACCGGTCCAGCGGCAGGTTCACGGCGCCGTCCACATGGCCCGATGCGTATTCGCCAGGGGAACGCACATCAAGGATCAATGCGTTGCTGTCCCAGGGTGTGGACGCCGCCCTAGCCGCGTCAGAGGATTGATTGCCAGACCAGTTCACGCTGTGGTTCCCATAGTGTTAAGTGCCGGCATCTTATGCCAGAAGAGACACTCCTGCTCAGACCCCCGCTGAAGGCGCCGAGCCGGCTTGAGAAGCGCCTGATCTTGATAGACTCCCAGCAAATGACCGAAGCAGCAAAACAACATTCCCCAATGATGCAGCAGTACCGCGCCCTCAAGGCCGGATTTCCCGACACGCTGCTGCTGTACCGGATGGGCGATTTCTACGAGCTGTTCTACGCCGATGCCGAGAAGGCTGCGCGCCTGCTCAACATCACTTTGACACAGCGCGGGCAGTCGGCCGGCGAGCCGGTCGTGATGGCCGGCGTGCCCTTTCATTCGCTGGAGACCTACCTCGCGCGCCTGATCAAACTCGGCGAATCGGTGGCGATCTGCGAGCAGGTCGGTGAGGTCACGGGCAAGGGCCCGGTCGAGCGCAAGGTAGTGCGCGTGGTGACCCCTGGGACGCTGACCGATCTAGAACTGCTCAGCGAAAAGACCGAGGCCATCCTGCTCGCCGTGCACCAGGGCCCGCGCAACCGCTGCGGCCTGGCGTGGCTCAGCATCACGCAGGGCGAAATGACATTGGCCGAGTGCACACCCGACGAACTGCCCGACTGGCTCGCGCGTATCGCGCCGGGCGAACTGCTGTTCAGCGCCGGCGCGACACCATCGTTCGAGGCCCGTCTGCGCCAGATCCAGACCGCATCGTCCCTGAGCATCACGGCGCGACCGGACTGGCAGTTTGACGCGGGTCTGGGCGAACGCAAGTTGCTTGCGCAATTGCAGGCCGCGACCCTTGCGCCGTGGCAGGCGCAGGAACTGACGCAGGCGCACGCCGCAGCCGCTGCGCTGCTGGGATACGCCGAACACACGCAGGGCCGTGCCCTGACGCACGTGCACAGCCTGCGCGTGCAGCGCGACGATGACACCATCGATCTGCCGCAGAGCACGCGGCGCAATCTGGAACTGACGCAGACGCTGCGCGGCGAGGACCAGCCGACGCTGTTCTCGCTGCTCGACACCTGCCTGACCGGCATGGGCAGCCGACTGCTGAAGAACTGGCTGCTCAATCCGCGCCGCGAGCGCGCCCAGGCGCAGCAGCGGCTCGACGCCATCGCCGCGTTGCGTGACGGTGTGGTACAGGGCGGCGAGTCCGGCCCTTGGCACAGGTTGCGCGAGCAGCTCAAGGGCAGCACCGATGTCGAACGCATCACGGCGCGCATCGCGCTGCGCCAGGTGCGCCCGCGCGAGTTGCTGGCGTTGACGCTCACGCTGCAAAAGACTGCCCTGCTCGCGCCGCTGCTGGGCGGGCTCAACGCCTACCTGACGCAGGTCGCCAGCGCCCTGCAGCCGCCATCGGGCTGCGCCGACGTGCTGGGCCGCGCGATCGATCCGGAGCCCGCCGCGCTGGTGCGCGACGGCGGCGTGATCGCCAGCGGCTTCGACGCCGAACTTGACGAACTGCGCGAAATCCAGACCAACTGCGACAGCTTTCTGCTCGACCTCGAAGGGCGCGAACGCGCGCGCAGCGGCATCGCCAATCTGCGTGTCCAATTCAACAAGGTGCATGGCTTCTACATAGAGGTCACGCAGGGTCAGGTCGACAAAGTGCCCGAGGACTACCGGCGCAGGCAGACACTCAAGAACGCCGAGCGCTTCATCACGCCCGAACTCAAGGCCTTCGAAGACAAGGCGCTGAGCGCGCAGGAGCGCGCCCTCGCGCGGGAAAAATGGCTGTACGAACAATTGCTGGATCAATTGCAGGAATACGTGCCGGCGCTGGCCAGGCTTGCGCAAGCGCTGGCCGCGCTCGACGCGCTGTGCGCCTTGACGGAACGCGCCTTGACACTGAACTGGTGCGCGCCGCAGTTTGCAAAGGAGCCGTGCTTGGAGATCGAGGCCGGTCGTCATCCGGTGGTCGAGATGCGGCTGGCCCAGACGAGTTCGGGCGGGTTTATTGCGAACGACACACGCCTAGGTCCTCGCCAGCGCATGCAGATCATCACGGGACCGAACATGGGCGGCAAATCGACCTACATGCGCCAGATTGCCGTCATCGTGCTGCTCGCCAGCATGGGCAGTTATGTGCCGGCAACGGCGTGCCGGCTCGGACCGATCGACGCCATCCACACTCGCATTGGCGCGGCCGACGACCTGGCCAACGCGCAATCGACCTTCATGCTGGAGATGTTGGAGGCGGCGCAGATCCTGCACAGCGCCACGCCGCAGTCGCTGGTGCTGATGGACGAGATCGGGCGCGGCACCAGCACGTTCGACGGTCTGGCGCTGGCCTCGGCCATTGCCACGCAGTTGCACGACAAGACGCAGGCCTACACACTGTTCGCGACGCACTATTTCGAGCTGACGGCCTTCCCGGCCGAGCACCACGCGGCGGTCAACGTGCATGTCAGCGCGATCGAGGCAGGCCGCGACATTGTGTTTCTGCACGAGATCCAGAGCGGCCCGGCCAGCCGCAGCTACGGCATTCAGGTGGCCCGCCTGGCCGGAATGCCTGCGGCGGTCGTGAACCAGGCGCGCCAGACGCTACAGACGTTGGAAGATCACGCAACGCAAAGCCACAGCCAGGTCGACCTGTTCGCGCCCGTGCCGCTGGCAGAAAAGCCTTCCGTCAGCATCTTTGAAAAAGCGCTGGAGGCGGTTGACCCCGACGCCCTGAGCCCGCGTGAAGCGCTCGACGCGCTGTACCAGCTCAAGGCGCTGGCGGCGAAGACCTAATCAGCCCTTGACCGCCCCTGCCGTCAATCCGGTGATGATCTGACGCGCCGCGATGAAGGTGAAGATCAGCGGCGGGATCGCGATCAGGCTGCCCAGGGCCATGATCTTGCCCCAGTCGACGCCGATGTCGGTGATGTAGAGCGAGGCCGCAACTGGCAGCGTGCGCGTGGCCCGGTCGGTCAGCACCAGCGCCAGGATGAACTCGTTCCAGGCGATGCGGAAGGTGAAAATCGATGCCGCGGCAATGCCGGGCTTGATCAGCGGCAGCACCACCTTGTAGAAGACCTTGATTGGCCCGCAGCCGTCGATGGCCGCAGCTTCTTCGAGCTCGCGCGGCACCTGCAGGATGAAGCCGTAGAGCAGCCAGATCGCGAACGGCAGGTTCACCGCCACATAGAGCAGGATCAGGCCCCAGAGCGAATTGATCATACCGGCCTGGTTCCAGATCATAAACACGGGAACCGCCAGCACCGCGAGCGGCACGGTGCGCAGCAGCAGCGTGACGTAGGCCAGGCTCTTGCGTCCGGGGAAACGGAAACGCGCCAGCCCGTAGGCCGCCATGCAGCCCAGCACCAGCGTGATCACGGTCGAGACGACGCCCACTATCAGGCTGTTGGCCAGGTAGCGCTTAAAACTGTCCTCGCCCAGCACGTCGCGGTAGTTCTCCAGCGTCGGCGCGAAGATGAAATGGATGCCGGTCGTGAAGATCTGCGTCTGCAGCTTCAGCGAGGTGGCGAACATCAGGATGATCGGTGCCACGCACACGACGGCGAGCAAGACCAGCGCCCCGTAATGCGCGGTCACCAAAGCGGGATGCCGTTTAACGCTCATCGCTCCTCATCCTTGAGCGGATTCGACAGGCGCAGCGCAAACCAGGACAGGCCGGCCACGACCAGTAGCAGCAGCACGGAGATGGCGGCCGCGCTGCCCAGTCGCTGTCCGACGAACGCGGTTTTGTAGATGTGCAGCGACAGGATCTCGGTGCTGTCGCCAGGCCCGCCGAAGGTCAGGATGTAGATGACTTCTAGCACGCGGAAGGCGTCGATCAAGCGCATCAATAGCGTGATGGCGATGACGTTCATCACCATCGGCAGCTTGACCCGAAACGTGGTCTGCCACCAGTTGGCGCCGTCAACGCGCGCGGCTTCGAGCACGGCGCCGTCGACATTGGACAAGGCCGCGATCATCATGATGAAAACAAAGGGTGTCCACTGCCAGATGTCGGCAATGATGATGGCGATGAAGGCCGTATTCTCCTGCGCCAGCCAGCCGATCGGCGCGCTGCCGAAAAGGGCGAGGATGGCGTTGAGCAGACCGAACTGCGCATCGAACAGATAGCGCCAGGTCAAGCCCACGGCAATCGGCGCGATCATCATCGGCAGGATGAACAGCGTGCGAAACACCGCCATGCCGCGCACCTGGCCCTCCAGCGAGAGCGCCAGAGCGATGCCCAGCACCATTTCGGCCACGACGCAGACAAAGGCGAACAGCAGCGTGGTGCGCAAAGAGCGCCATACGGCGTCATCCTGAAAGGCGCGGATGAAGGCGTCCATCCCGACCCACTTAGCCTCACCCCACGGTGTTCCCATGCTCCAGTCGTAAAACCCCAGCTGCAACGCCGACAGCAAGGGGTAAAGACAGGCCACCGCCATGACGGCAACGGCCGGCCCCAAATAGAGCCAGGGAACCCAGCGGGGGGTGCGCATCGATCAGGCCTTCAGGTAGCCGCCACGCTTCATGATGTCGGTGACCTTGGGCACCATGCCGTTCAGTGCCTCTTGCGCCGTCTTCTTGCCGGTCAGGGCTTCCGATACCGCAACGCCGAGCGCCTGGATATTGATCTCGTCCCACTCGGCGATGATCGGACGCCAGTCCGGGTCCGAGTATTCAAGCTGCTGGCGCAGCGTGATGTACTCGGGGTACTGGCGCACCATACCCTGGTCCATCATGGTCGAATTGCGGCTCGGCACGCCGCCGATGCGGCAGACCGCCTTGTCCTGCTCCTTCGATGTCAGCCACTGCATCAGCAGGAAGGCGGCATCGGCGTTCTTCGCGTTCTTCGGAATCGCCAGGCCCAGGCCGCCCGACTGCGAGGAATAGCGGACACCCTTCGGATGCACGACGTAACTCACCTGGCCGCCGATCTTGGAGACCGATGGGTTGTTGACCTGACCGAAGATCAGCGACGAATCGAGGTACATCGCCGACTGCCCCTGCAGGAAGGACGTGATCATCTCGCCCTGGCCATAGCCGGGGATGCCGACTGGACCCGTGTCCGAGACCAGCTTGAGGAAGTTGAGCGCCTTGACGCCGACTTCGTTGTTGAAGATTGGTTTCCACTTGTCGTCGAAGATGTGGCCGCCTAGAGGATTGACGTGCAGCAGCCAGGCATGCACACATTGGTGACCGGCCTGACCGCGCGAAGTCAGCGCGCCGATGCCCGCCTTCTCCTTGAGGATTGGCAACAGCTTTTCAAACTCGGTGTAGTTATCCGGCGCCTTCAGGTTGTGCTTGGCAAAGATGTCGCGCCGATACGCCAGGATCGAGGTCTCGGCGCCGTAGGGCATGCCGTAGAGCTTGGCACCGGGTCCAGCCAGGTAGCCCTTGGGTCCGCCGACCAGACCCATGTTCTCGACATAGCGCGGCACCACGTCCTTGAAATCGTAATTGGGGTCGGCCAGCGCCGGGTTCTTGAAGAAAGGCTCAAGTTCTCGCAGCAAGTTTTTCTTGACGTACTCGCTCTTCCACATCACCACGTAGCACACAAGGTCGTAGTCGCCCGATGGCTTGGCCATTTCCAGCAGTTGCTTGTCCTTCATGCGCGCCATCGCGAGCTTGTCGACCTCAACCTTGATGCCGGTCTGCTTGGTGAACTCGGGCAGCAGTTTGACCATAGCGTCGTAATGCGGGTGCGCCGGGATGCTCAGCACCACGGTCTGGCCCTTGTACTTGGCATAGCGGTCCTGTGCGTAGCCGAACAGGGGCAGGCCAGCGCCGAGCAGACCGAGGGCGCCGCCGCCGGCGGTTTGAATCAGGGTTCGTCTTTTCATCTTCATCTCCTAAAGGTTGTCGAACATCAAACGTGAATTCGCAAACCGCTGGTCTTGTCAAAGACATGCAATTCGCCTGCCTCAAAATCAAGCGCCACGGTCTGGTGCAGCAGATCAATGCGGTGGCCGCTGACTACCGCCGTGATGCGAGCATCGCTGCCGCCGGCCAACTTGCCCACCAAGACTGATTCGGTGCCGAGGTACTCCACCACATCCACCTGCAACTGCAGCATCCCCGCGCCGAAGGCGAGCCGCAGCGCCTGCGGTCGCACGCCGAGCACCAGTTGTGTCGGCCACGGTCCCTGGCCCGGCACGGCCAACGCAAAGCCGGGACCGCGCAGAAACACCTGGGTGCCTTCGGTCAACGGCACACCTTCGAGCAGGTTCATGCTGGGCATGCCGATGAAGGCTGCAACGAAAAGATTGGCGGGGCGGTTGAATACCTCCGACGGTGTTCCAACCTGTTGGATATGGCCCTTGTGAAAGATCACAATGCGCGAGGCCAATGTCATGGCCTCGACTTGGTCATGCGTGACGTAGACCGTGGTTTTGCCCAATCGCTCGTGCAGCATCGCGAGCTCGGTGCGCATGTGACCGCGCAGCTTGGCGTCCAGATTCGACAGTGGCTCATCGAACAGGAAGACCGCGGGCTCGCGCACGATGCAGCGGCCGATGGCGACACGCTGGCGCTGGCCGCCCGAGAGCTCCTTGGGCTTGCGCTGCAGCAGGTGCGTGATGTTGAGAATCTCGGCCGCGTCGGCCACGCGTTTTTCGATCTCGGCCCTGGGCTTGCCGGAGAGGTCGAGCGCAAAGCTCATGTTCTGCGCCACATCCATGTGCGGGTACAGCGCATAGTTCTGAAACACCATGGCAATGTCGCGCGCCTTGGGTGGCAGATCGGTCACATCGCGGCCCTTTATGAAGATGCGCCCGGCGCTGACCTCCTCGAGGCCGGCGATCATGCGCAGCACGGTCGACTTGCCGCAGCCGGACTCGCCCAGCAGCACGACAAATTCACCCTGCTCCACCGTCAGGTCGAGTTCCTGCACCACGGAGACATCGCCGAAGCGCTTGCTAACGCCCTTGAGTTGCAGGCCGTTGATCCCGGAGTTCATCGCAGTGCTCGTCGGCTGGCTAGAGGAAGGACGGGAACGGTAGGTCGGTGTCCTTGGTGAAGACATCGTCAAAGCCGCGCTCGTAGTGGTATTCCATGTCGTCCTTGTTGTCGGGGAAGACAAACTTGCCGCCGACCTGCCAGATAAAGGGCTTGAACTTGTACTTGAGCCGGTCCTTCTTCATGTTCCACAGCATGTTGATCTCCATCGGATCGGCCATGAAGTTGGACCAGATGTCGTGGTGGTAGGCGATGACGACCTTGCAGTTGAGCGCCTCGCCCATGCGCAGGATGTCCGATGAGGTCATCTTGTCGGTCACACCGCGCGGGTTCTCGCCGTAGCTGCCCAGTGCCACATCGATGGCATGCTCGTTGCCGTGCTTGGCGTAGCCGTTGGAATAGTGCGAATCGCCGCTGTGGTAGACGCTGCCGCCGGGGGTCCTGATCAGGTAGTTGACCGCCACATCGTCCATGTCCGGCGGCATCTTGCCCTTGGCCGTCTGGCCCGCGGGAATCGTCAACGCCATGGTGCGGTCGAAGGCTTCGAGCACCACGATCTCAACGTCGCCGACCTTGACCACGTCACCGGGGCGCACGGTGGTGATGCGCTCGCGCGGCACGCCCCATTTGAGCCAGACGTCGGTGCTCGACTGCGGCCCGATGAAGGGCACGCTGGCAGGGCAGTTCTTGAGCACGGCGGCGGCGACGTTGATGTCGATGTGGTCGTTGTGCGTGTGCGAGGACAGAATGGCATCAACCTGGCGGATCGCAAACGGGTCGATCACGAAGGGCGAGACGCGCAGGTTGCGCTGCAGCTTGACGCAACCGGTCATGCGCGCCATCTGGTGGTGCGCATCCATCAGCGGGTTCTTCATGCTGCGCTTGCCGGTGCCGCACCACAGGTCGATGCAGATGTTGGTATTGCCCTCGGTCTTGACCCAGATCCCGGTGCAGGCCAGCCACCACATGGCAAAGGTGCCGGGCTTGACGACCTCGCGCTCTATCTCTTCATTGAGCCAGGTGCCCCATTGCGGGAAGGTGCTCAGAACCCAGGATTCCTTGGTTATTTCATCCAGTTTTGACATTGTGTCGCCTCATAAGAATCGACGAAGCGCCTTCGCCGATAGGATCATTTTGATAAGAATGCTGAACTTCAATGATATTAATACGAATCATCTGAAAACCAATTGGATCAATTTGATCCTTGTCTGGTGTTTCTTTGCGCAAAATCAATAACTGAAGAAATAGAGCGCGGCCTCGGCCTTCTCCCGGTTCGCCGCGACCAGAACGTCCCGCCCTGGCTCATGCAGCACATAGACATTGCTCGGGCCGACGCCCTCCTCGATCACCTCGGCCCGGAGTTGCAGCGTCGCGCAGGGTTGCGCATGCACATAGAACAACTGCTGCTTGCCGCGTCGGCAGCCGCCGATGAACACGGGCTTGCCCGCCAGCGTCGTGCCGACGACGACATGGTAGAACTCGGACACTTCCGGGTGCTCGAACACCTTGCAGAACTTGCCGTCAATCTTCTTGTAGATCCGGAAGTACGAGCCATGAAAGGGCTCGATGGTGGCGAATTCCAGTTCGCCGTCCCCATCGATATCAATGGCCGAGATGTCGCTGATCGGCCAGTCCATGAACTGCCGGATTTGCCACGCTGCGCCGGGCAATTGCGGCGGCGTCACCTCGAAGGCGCCTTGTTCGCATGTCACCAGGCTGGTCATGGCCGCGCCCTGTGTCAGGCGGCTGTAGCCATGGTTCTTTGTGAGGCCGTCCTTGAGCACGGACAGTTCCAACGGCTTGCCGGGGATGAACTCGCCGACCCAGATCTTGCCGGGGTCGGACCAGTCTTCCTTGGACTGCTTGGTCGTCGCCAGCGTACAGCCGATGAAGTAAAGACGATCGCCCACGCTCAGCAGGTCGAAGCGATGGATGTAGGGCAGGTGCAGCACGTCGCTGACCGCGTAGCCGCCGCCGGCGAGCGGTTGCACGTGGACCACCTTGGCCTCTTCCCACTGGAACATCTTGAAGAACTTTTGCACGGCAAGAAACTCGCCGTTGGTCCCCGGGATTGGCACGATCGACATGGTCCCGCCCGGTCCGTCCCACACCGTGTGCGACGTCTTGTAGTCAGGCCCGCTCCAGGCAAGGCATGGCCCCTCGCCTTCCGTTGCCAGCAGGATTCTGGACTGGCCATCGACGACGATGCTGTTGGCCGAATAGCAGCGGTTCATCTCGGTCAGGAATCGTTTTTCAAACTTCATGGCGCTCACTCCGGTACATCAAAATGAATAAATACAGTTTCTAACCGATCAATTTTATGCCTGCTTGCGCGCGACAAATGATCATTGAGGAGTTGAAATAGAATCAAAATGATCCAACTTGGCTTTATTGCTCTTACAATGATCTTCCCAATGCAGCCAGCAGGAAGTCGCGCGTCATGAAGGCAATCATCACCGTCGATGTCGGAACGACCAGCATCAGAGCCTGCCTCTATGGTGTAGACGCGCAGCTGGTTCACATGGAACAGCGTGAGAATGTTCCGATCCTTCTTGACGAGGGCCGCGTCGAGCAGGACCCGCTCGCCTGCCAGGCTGGCGTGTTAGACGTGCTGAGGGTTTGCGCCGAGCTGGCAAAGGCCAAAGGGTTTGAGCCACTGTGCCTGGCGATTGCCGCACAGCGCTCCTCCGTGATTCCGGTCGACCGGCAGGGCCAGTGCCTGCACCCGGCCATCATGTGGCAAGACCGCCGCAGCGCCGAACTGGCGCGCGGGATGGACGCGCACAACCCCCTTGTCTACGGCAAGACCGGACTGCGCATCTCGCCGGTGTTCTCGGCCCTGAAGATGACCTGGCTGCGCCGCAACCGGCCTGAGGTCTGGCGCAAGACGCACAAGCTGCTGGGCATTCAGGACTGGATCATCCACGGCCTGACCGGCGCCTTTGTCACCGATCAGACCTTTGGCAGCCGCACCAACCTGCTCAACCTGCAAACGCGGCAGTGGGACAGCGAACTGCTCTCGCTGTTCGAGGTCGAGCGTGACATGCTGTGCGATCTGGTTGCGCCGGGTTCGGTGGTCGGCGTGCTCAGTGCGCAGGCCGCACATGCCACCGGGTTGAAGGCCGGTCTGAGCGTGGTTTCAGCGGGTGGCGACCAGCAATGCGCGGCGCTCGGTCTGGGCCTCTGCAGCGGCGAGCGCGCCGTGTCCAACACCGGCACGGGTTCCTATCTGATCGGGCACGCCGACAAGCCGGTGTTCGATCCGGCCATGGGCCTTTCCTGCAATGTATCGGCGCTTCCCGGCGCCTACATCGTCGAGGCTGCGGTGCTGACCTCGGGCACGATCTACCGCTGGTTCAACGAATCGGTGTGCAAAAGCGCCGACGCCGCCGGCGCGCCGTTCGAAGCCCTCAATGCCGAGGCGGCTCGGGCGCCACCGGGTGCCAACGATTTGCTGCTGCTGCCGCATTTCAAGGGTTGCGGCTCGCCCTACTGGGACCCGCAGGCCAAAGGCGTCTTCTTCAACGTCTGCCTGAGTACATCACGCGGCGACATGGCGCGCGCCATTCTAGAAGGCATTGCCATCGAGATGAAGGCCAGCCTGGAACTGGTGGAACACTTGTGCGGCAGCGTGCGGTCGGTCAGTGTTTCGGGTGGCCTGACCAAGTCGGACCTGTTCAACCAGATCCAGAGCGACATCTTCGAGCGCCCGGTGCTGCGCTTCGCGAACAACGAAGCCACCTCCTCGGGCGCCTGGATGGCCGGCGCGGTCGCCAGCGGCGTCGCGGCCAGTTACCCGGCCGCCTTCGCGCGCCTGAGCGAACGCAGCGCGTCCATCATCTACCAAAGCAACGCCGCCCACCACGCTCTTTACGCACGCAAGCGAGCGCAGTCGCAAGCGCTGTACCAGGCGCTGGCCGCACCCAGTTTTCGCGCCGCGTTCGATTAACAAGCAAGAGGTTCAAGCCCATGACAAGCCCACGCGCACCCGCGAAGGTAAGCAATTACCGGCACAAGAAGATCCTGGAGATGCTGCGCCTGCGCCAATCGGTTTCAGCCGAGGAACTGGCCACTGAGTTCGGCGTCTCCAAGATCACGATCCGGCGCGATCTCGATGCGCTTGCGCATCACAAGCTGATCGACAGGACCCGTGGCGGTGCGGTCTCGGTCTCAGGCCTGCGGCTCGAAGAAGTGTTTGACCAGAAGGACCACACGGCAAAGCGCGAGAAGGCCCTGATTGGCCGCTACGTCGCATCACTGGTGAACGACAACGAAACAATTTTTGTCAACGCCGGCTCGACAACCCTGGAGTTTATCCATTACCTGCACGGCAAGAAGGTACGTATCGTTACCAACAACGCCGCCTGCCTGGCGCTCGAACTCGATCCGCAGCAGGAGCTGATCCTGCTCGGCGGCGACTACCGCGCGCAATCCAAATCACTTGTCGGCGACCTGACGATTGCGGGCTTGAGCGGCGTTTTCTCCAGCCTGACCGTGCTCGGCATCAATGGCGTGAGTATTACCAAAGGCTGCACGACGGCGGTGAACCAGGAGACCCGCGTCAACAAGATGATGATCGAGCATTCCAGCGGCAAGGTGATCGTCGTCGCCGATCACACCAAGCTTAATTGCGTGTCGAGCTTCCTCACCTGCACGCTCGATGACATCGACATGATCGTCACCGACTGGCTCGCGCCGCTGTCCTTCTGCGAGGAACTGGAGCAGGCAGGCGTCACCGTCGTGCGAGTGCCCGAAGAAGGCTGAGCGCGGCGCTTTCCGAAATTACTTTTGCCCGTAATAGGCGCCGGGCCCGTGCTTGCGCAGGAAGTGCTTTTCCAGCAGGTACTGCGGCATGGCGGGCTGGGCTGCGTTGAGCTGAAGGGTCAGCAGCGCCATGCGGGCAGTGAGCTCCAGCACGGCGGCATTGTGAACGGCGGCGTGGGCATCGGCACCCCAGGTGAACGGGCCGTGGTTGGCCACCAGCACCGCCGGCATGCGACTCGCGTCAATCCCAGCGTCCTCGAAGCACTTGACGATGGCGAGTCCGGTTTGCATCTCGTATTCACCACCGACCTGCTCCGCTGTCAGCGTTGGCGTGCAGGGTATCTCGCCGAAGAAATAGTCCGCGTGCGTTGTCCCCAGCGCGGGGATGCCACGACAGGCCTGCGCCCAGACCGTGGCCCAGGTCGAGTGCGTGTGCACGATGCCGCCGATCGATGGAAAGTGCCGATACAGCTCCAGGTGCGTTGCAAGATCGGATGAAGGACGCAGCTTGCCTTCGAGCACGCGGCCGTCCATGTCGACCACCACCATGTCGTCCTGCGTCATGGACTCGTAGGGAACGCCGCTGGGCTTGATGACGATGGCGCCGCTTTGGGCATCCTTGCCGCTGACATTGCCCCAGGTGAAATCGACCAAGCCGAGCCTAGGCAATTCCAGATTGGCTTCGAGCACTTGTTGTCTAAGTAATTCCAGCATCACGCGTAGCCTCCGAGCTTCATTCGTTCGCCCACCCATTGCCGCGCCTGGGCGATCTCGCGCAGCGGATCAGCGGCCTTCTCGGTCCACATTTCAACCAGAAACGGCCCGACGTATTTCAGCTCGTGCAGCGTCTTGAAACAGCGGACAAAATCGACCGTGCCTTCGCCGAACGGCACATCGCGAAATGCGCCGGAAAAACCGGGGCCGACCGGTTTGGTTTCCTTGACGTGAACGCCGACTATGTGGTGGATGCCGGCTGTCAATTCCTCGCCGATATCGTTGCCCCATGCCGTGAGATTGCCCAGATCGGGATAGACATTGAACCAGGGCGACGGCAGCCGTTCCTTGAGCTTGAGGTACTTGGTGATCGAGTTCAGAAACGGCGTGTCCATGATTTCCAGCGCCAGCATGACCTGGTGCTGCGCCGCCACCTCCAGGGCGCGCTCCATACCCTCGTAATAGCGCTGCCGCGAAGCCATCGTGGTCGGCTCGTAATAGACGTCATAGCCGGCCAACTGGATCACGCGAATGCCGGTGTCGCCGGCAAAACGGATCGCCTTCTCCATGAAGGTGGCCGCCTGCGCCCGAACGTCCGGATCTGCGCTGCCGAACGGAATCTTGCGATGCCCCGACAGGCACATGGACGGAACAGGAATACCCGCTTCACGCGATGCGCGAAAGAAATCGAGCCGCACGGCCAGCGACCAGTCCAGCCGCGCCATCCGCTCGGGCGTCTCGTCGACCGACATCTCCAGAAAGTCGTAGCCGGCGTCGCGCGCTGCTGCGAAGCGCTGCGCCCAACTCAGGTCTTTTGGCAGGGCCTTTTCGTAAATCCCGATCGGGTTGTGCATGGGCGTCTACATCCTTTGCGAAATTGTAGTTGAGCAGGCGGGAGCAGCGCGCCAATCGGTAGGCCGCAAAATACAACAAACGCCGTATTGTTCAAGTCCGGCCAGAATCTGCCGCTGGAACTTTCAGCCATGAGGCAGAGACGGCCACGAAGGCGACTTTTAAACTTCAGAACTGATCGCTCCAAACCAGTCGTTTGCATTGACATGTCAAAGTCGAACGTACAGCGCGCTCAAAGCCTGCTTGTATTTCGCGGCGGCAATGCGCTCTCATAGTCAGCCGACAGCACGGCGTCGATCTTGAGTTGCCGGTCGGCCGGTGTCAGCAGTTCGGGCACATCAGGCCTGGGGACGATGCGGGTCTGCACGCTCTGGCCGTTGCCGCTGGCGATCACCTCCCGGTGGACGCGCAGGCCGTAAACCGGCTGCGTGCTGCCGTCGCGCAGCGCGGTGATCCTCTTCTTGCTGATGCGATTCCCCCTAGTTCAGCGTCACTTTGAGGAAGTAAGTATCCCCCGGCAGAGCCGGGGGCTTTAAATTGTGAGCCGCTCAAAGCGGCTAAATGGGGTCGCTAACGCGGCCCCAACGGATTGTGGCCACCTTGCGGTGGCCGCTCATTTCCATAGTCCAAGCTGCTCCAGTCGTTCATCCTCTTTCTCTTGGTTCCTGATGTACTCGCGTATCACCGTTTCATCTCGGCCTACGGTGGATACAAAGTACCCTCTGGCCCAAAAGTGCTGACCTACAAAGTTGCGCTTTCGCTCCGCGTACACCCTTGCAAGGTGAATCGCGCTCTTGCCTTTGATGTACCCCACTACCTGGGACACCGCGTACTTCGGCGGTATCTGCACCAGCATGTGTACATGGTCAGGCATCAAGTGCCCTTCCAGTATCCGGCTCTCCCGTTGCTGGGCCAGTCGGTGGAAGACATCCCCCAGATAACTTCGCAGTTCCCCGTACAGGGTCTTGCGCCTACATTTTGGAATAAACACCACGTGGTACTTGCACTCCCATACCGTGTGATTCAAACTTGCATATTCGTCCATCGTGTTTCTTTCGTTCGTGTGCTTGGCGGCTCACGCTTGAAAGTTACTACGATGGACACCCCTCGAAAAGTCAAACCTCTACTGCCACCCCGGCAGAGCCGGGGGAACTCCCGAATTTCTTAGGGCGGCTTTATGCTGCTTTTAC
>Ga0214249_1000281_pt1 | contig 24290 bp, 31 predicted proteins | sample TroBogypolimnion_17_FD_153087 | JGI IMG/M metagenome (GOLD analysis project Ga0214249, IMG submission 153087) | Freshwater microbial communities from Trout Bog Lake, WI - 23JUN2009 hypolimnion | ecosystem: Environmental > Aquatic > Freshwater > Lake > Hypolimnion/Profundal zone | place: Trout... | reverse complement strand
ATTTCTGGATCAGCACTTAACTTAGTGGCTAATGCGCCAATCATTGAAACCTACGTAGCGCTATCAGGCACCAGAACAACTAACCTAATTGTTACTCTCCCAGCAATTACACAGCTCTATGTATTAATAAGTCAAATTACATCAGGAGCATATAACATTGTTATTAATGTATCTGGAAGTACTACACCACCACTAACACTATACGCTGGTGATGTCGTGGTTGCAGGTACAGACGGGGGTACAATATTCCCAATTTCACAAGCATCGGTTACTAACTTTAATGCAGGTAATGGGTCAGCTACAGCACCATCGTTCAGCTTTACAAATGACTTAACTACTGGTATGTATTTAGCCAGTTCCCATGTTTTAGGATTGACAGTCAATAGTGTAGAAATGCTAAATATAGATAATACTAATACCTTAAACCCCCAAATGTCTACTACAGCAACATTTAACGCAGGACTAATTCCGGGCGGTACATTTTAAATGGCGGAACAACCTAGTCAAATACCACAACAATATTCTCAAGTATATGCTTTAGGAGTTGCTGCGGGTATTAAACGGGATGGTACCATATTTGAATCTACCGAATGTACAGATGGTGTTTGGTGTAGGTTCCAACGTGGTGTTCCAAAGAAAATAGGAGGGTATACTCAGCTATTTTCATCATTCCGGGGACCTGCTAGAGGCATGGTTTTAAATGGGTATAACGGAGTAAACTATATATTTGCAGGCAATCAACTTGGCTTAGATGTGTTCTTAACAGGCCAATCTCTTGCTGTTGGTGCAGGTCCATACTCTGCTCAATTTCTTGTTGGGTACTCTCAGTTTGCTGTATCGGCAAACACAACAACATCATTCACCATTACAAGTACAACTAACTATACCGGACTATATAGCACTGGAACTAAAGTAGTATTTGCCCAATCTGCGACACCTACGTTCTATACTGTTACTACATCTACGTTCTCTGGAACGGCTACAGTGGTTAATTTTGGCCCTAGCTATACAGGAACTATTACTAATGTTTGGCTGGCTAATGACTACTTTGCCCCAAACCCAGATTTATTATGGCAGTTTGACTTTCAATATTCTCCATTAGGGGGTGCACTTAATTTAGTCATGCATCCGGGATTAAACCTATCTAATATTGATAACGGCGTTAATACACAGGTATACTTAGGATCTACAATACCTAACTCCGGAAATCAATGGGTATTTACTGGGTTAGCCGATACTGCAGGAACAAGCCCAACATATCAACCAATTGCAGTTGATGGTGGTGTTTGTACGCTTCATCCTTTCTTATTTGTATATGGCTCAAATGGCTACATAGCCAATAACAATGTAAGTTCTGTTTATGGAAGTCAAACATTAAACGATTGGAATGGACCGCTTGCCAATCAGGTCAATATGGCCTCTGGCAAGATTGTATTTGGTTTACCAGTGCGTGGCGGTACCAGTTCACCCTCTGGGTTGTTCTGGGCTACAGATAGCTTAATTCGAGTATCCTTTGTAAACAGCGCTCCTACATATTGGCAGTATGACATTGTATCAAGTCAAACATCTATCATGTCTTCTAGGGCAGTTGTTGAAATAGATGGTTTATATTTCTGGATGGGTGTTGATAGGTTCTATGTTTACAATGGTATGGTTCAAGTATTACCTAACGACAAAAATGTAAACTGGCTTTTTAACAACATGAACTATAATCAAAGACAAAATGTCTGGGCTACTAAGGTGCCGAGATATAATGAGATATGGTTTTTCTACCCAAGAGGCGAGTCAGTTGAGTGCAGTGATGCAATCATTTATAATGTAAAAGATAAGATCTGGTATGATGCTGGTGAAGCTGAGGGAGCTCGTAGATCCAGTGGGTTTACCACAGAGATATTTCCAACACCTATATGGGCTGGTTGGGAGTATAACACTTCTTACAGTGTGGTATATAATGTAATTGCTACACCTACAGGATTACCTACACCAACAGCCTATCAGTTCTATGTTAATGGTAATGTTACACCAACATTTTCACCGGGTTCTTTTTTAACTTTTACTAAGGTTGAATTCGATCCGATGTTTCAAGTAGCTACCAGTATTTATAATACAGTACATAATGCTACATTGATTACAACAGTGACTTCGCTTACAAATACCCCTGCCGTTGGATCAATATTTTACGCGATCAGTGGGGGATATGGTATTTGGCAACATGAGGTTGGCTTGAATAAAGTCACACTAAATGCAGAAACTGCCGTGTTATCTAATTTTACTACTTGTGATATCAGTTGGGTCGGAGGAACTCCTTCGGCGCATAATTCACCATCAATTAATAGAAGAACACATTTAAGACGTATAGAACCCGATTTTGTGCAGGTTGGTACGCTTAATATGTCTGTCCTAGGCAAACCCTTTGCCCAAGGGTTAGAAGAAGACTCAGGGCCCTTCCCGTTCACTTCAGATACGGGTAAAATAGATTTACGTATAGAGCATCGTGAAGTTCGCTTACGGTTTGAGTCTAATGATGTTGATGGTAACTATGAAATGGGACGTGTCTTAATTACCGCTGAATATGGGGATGAAAGACCTTAGCTAAGTATATGATTTTAAACGATATTTTTTATGTATACATACATGGCTAGTATACCAAAATTCTTTCCTTATGTGCCTCACTATTCTAGTTGGGAAGACTTTAATGGTAATTTGATAATGTCTTATGGGGCTGAACCAATCGCATACACTACAGCAGAGAATTGGAAAGAGACAGCTAATAGCTTAACTCAAACTCCCGCGTTTTCAGGCTATCCAGTTCCGGATCCAAGTTTGTATTCAAACTGGCAAGATTGGGCTAGTGAATTTGTTTTAATAGTTAATGGTAAAGTACGATAAAAGGGCGTATAATAAGCATTTTATGTATTAGTATACTTAGATGATAACCTATCAGCAAGAAACATTAGAAACATTTTTACCAGATTCAAAACCATTATTTGATGTATTTTATGATGAAATAGCTCAAAACAAAGATGATATTCCTGCAGGATTTAATACAGAATTTTATAAACATTTAGAAAGTCGAAATAGATTTAAAATATATACTATTCGAGATAATGATAAATTAATAGGATTTAGTTTTTGGATATTGTTTTACCATCCTCATTTTAAAACAAGTCTTACTGCAACATCTGATTTGATTTTTGTATTACAAGAATATAGAAAAGGGCTATTTGGATATAAATTTCTAAAACATTCCCTTAACCAAATTAAAAAACATAACCCACAGAGGATATTGATTGGCGTAAAACCTAACAATGACTTTGGTAAAATATTAGAAAGACTAGGAGCTAGCCATTTTGAAACTGTGTACTCATTTAAACTGGAATAAAAATGTCTGATTTCGTAACCAGCGTTATTCCGGGTATGGATTTTCTTCCAAGTGCTTCAGATATTCTTGGTAGTGTATTTGGTCCAGACTCTGCTGCAACTCCAATAGATTCTGCATCAACTCCAATAGATACTTCTGGCGCAGCTCCAAATACTCCTATTGATACAACTGGAAGCCCTTATGGTCCAGCCCAAACACCACCCGGTGTCACTCCCGATCCCAGCTTACCTAATCCTGTAGATTTGACACAGACTACAACCCTTCCATCCACCGGTGGACTTCCGGGCATTCCGAGTTCCGTTACTAATGCATTGACTAATGCAGCTACTAAAGCTGGTGTTAGTGCTGGTTTAGGTGCATTAGGTTTGGGCACTACGACAACACCCACTAGCACTACGACAACACCCACTAGCAATAGTACAGGTACAAATACCTCTAATTTAAACGGTACTGTGGGATCTTCTAATGGAGGATTTACTAATTTCACTCCTGGAATAACTACCGGTTCTAACAGCGAAGTTAATTTAGGTGGTACATTTGCAGCACCACAATCTTATAACACTAACGTACAAGCCCCTCAATATGCGGTAGGCGGGGGAGTTTCACCATTTGAATTCTCAGGCTTTCATGTAGGTCAAAACAAAGGGTCTTCTACAGCTTCATTACATGGTGTAAACCCTAACTTCCCATCTATGGCTGATACGGCACCGCACTTTGCAGATGGTGGACATATTCCAGAGTTTTATTCTGAAGGTGGCGCTAAGAGTAACACATATGTTACTGGCGAAGGTGATGGTACAAGTGACAGCGTTCCAGCCATGTTAGCTAAAGGTGAATTTGTATTGCCAGCACATATCGTATCTGATTTAGGTAACGGTAGCAATGAGGCGGGTTCTAAAGTTTTAGATGAGTTCTTAAAGGTTATTAGGGAACACAAACAGTCAAATGATTCTGATAGCTTGCCTCCTGATAGCAAGGGCCCATTAGGATATTTATCAATTGCAGTTAAAAAGGTAGGAAAATAATGGCTTCAGCCCTAGATTCATTAACGCAAGGAACAGCAACGCAAACCACTACGATGCCGTCTTGGTATGACCAAGCACAACAAAATGTTGTGAGTGGGGCCACAGCCGGGGCAGCAAATGTTCCACTGTTACAAAATACAGTCGCTGGTACAGCAATTAATAATTTAAGTAATCCTGCAACTAATCCATTTACACAAGCTCAGGGTTCTCTTAATACTATTGCTACTGGTGCAACAAACCCTTGGACTACAAACGCTACAACTGGCGCAGTAACACCAAATACTAATACGGCTATGGGTGGATTATTTGCTGCACAGAATCAACAATTACAAGGGCTACTACCAAGTTATGTAGCTCCAGCTGATGCTGGCGCAATTGCAAGTGGTGGATTTGGTGGTATGAGAGATGTATCTGCTGCCGATACAGCAGTAACAAATGCTCAAAATGCCTTAACTGCACAACAAATGCAGGCGGCATTGTCTAACCAACAGACTGGTGTCAATGCGGCAACAGGATTAACTAACGTAGGTACTCAAGGCACTTCTGCTGAGACAACATTAGGCCAAGCACAGCAAGCATCACCATTGACAGCAACAGCTGATTTAGCTAATATCTTAGGCACCATTAAAGCTCCAACAGCGGTTACAAATACACAAACCCCATCGATGTTACAAAACATTACAGGGCTTTCAAATTTAGGTTCTGCAGCTAATAGTTTATTAGGAGCTGCAGGAGTCAATACTGGATCAAATTTATTGTCAACGATTACAGGGCTATATAATGGTACGCCAAGTACAACCGGAGTAGATGCAGCTACAGGCATGATTAATAACCAAGCGCCTATAGACACAACTACAGGAACTACAAGCCCAGCAGATAACGGTTTAATTAACAATATACCAGTGGGTCCAGATTTATCTAATACTAGCACTGATACTACAGGGTCTTCTGCTTTAGATGCCCTTAACTCTTCACTTACAGGGGTTTCGTCCGTTGGTATTGTTGAATCTCCGGACTTACAGGGGCTTAATACATGGCTGGATTAGATTCAATAACACCAACGGACGAAACCCCAGTAGATACGGCCGTAACTCCTTCTGCTCCTTCGGGACTCGCTGGGTATACATCTATTGCTGGCCCTAAAGGTACTAAAACACTTTTAGATCCTACAAATTCAGAAGCCATCCTTAAAAGAATGCAAGATCAGCTAGATGCTCGTACTGGTCCTATGGCTTCTTTTCAAAGTAACATGAAGGATGCTATAGCAGCTTGGGCTCCGTATACTCAAGTCAATGCAGCTATGAGCCAACGTGATCAAGATAAAAGAGCTGAACAGACTGATACTGATGCTATGCAAATGCAAATTGCAAACTTCAGAGCGCAACAAGCTTTACAAGCAGCTAGTCGTCAAAACTTTGGTGATGTGCTTGCTAAATATAATCAAGGTGTTCAAGGAGCTCAAACTCCTCAAAGTGATCAAGGTACACAAGGTACACAAGGTACACAAGGTACACAAGGTACACAAGGTACACAAGGTACACAAGGTACACAACTTCCAATAGACCCGGCAGTAATGGCTAACATTATGAGTTTGGCTCAAACAAATCCAGAAGCCGCTCAAGCAGAATATACTAAAGCATTAGCAGCTCGTTCATTACAAGCTGGAAAAACAAAGGGTGACTTAACACTAGCTCAATACAATTATGAGCATAACCCGGCTATGATGGAACAAAGACAGTGGGCTATTCCAGGTCAACCAGGCAAATATTTCTTTGGTAGTATTGTGGATTTTCAAAAAGCATTTCCAAACAACCAGCCTGCTCCTACCGCTGGTGCTCCTACCGCTGGTGCTCCTACCGCTGGTGCTCCTACCGCTGGTGCTCCTACCGCTGGTGCTGAAACTCCCCCGAGTTTTGACGTACATAAATCTTATGGAACCCCTGCTAAATTATTAGATAACTTATCTGATGCTGAGAGTTCACAGGATCCATATGCTATTAATCCAGTCTCTAAAGCATTAGGACGGTATCAATTTACACCAGAAACTGCTGCCATGCTTCATAAACAGGGTGTTAAGTTTAATCCATTTGATGCAGATGAATCTCGTGCTGCCGCTGATTACTATATTCAACAATTAGTTAAACAAAATGGCGGCGACTATACAAAAGCTATGATGCAATATGGTGGTTTCAAAAAAGCTGATCCTACTAAATATTTATCACAAGTAATGAATGGTGTTGACTTAGGTAATGCTCCTACTGCTGCTCCTACTGCTGTTGCTCCTACTGCTGCTCCTACTGCTGCTCCTACTGCTGCTACAATGAGCAAAACTCAAGCCCCTATTACTCCTGTACAAGCTATTGTACAACCCACTGGACAAGCCCCCGTAGCCGTTCAACATATTCCACACGCTTGGGGTGAATCAACTGAAGCTTCTAAAACCATTGATCAAAAGAATGCTGATTTAGATGCCGCTGCTTTAGGTGCCACACAAAAAGTTGGTCAAGCAAAAGCTACTTCTACAGCTACAGCTTTAGGAACTGATTCAGCTAAACGAGAGTCTGCATTAAGAGCACAAAAAGACTCAACATTAGCCACAATGCGTGATGCTGATCTAGTTAGTAACCTTGCTATAAATTCACCCCATTTATTTGCTCCAACGCAGCAAGGTGATATCACATCAATAACACGTTCCATATTTGGTGATAAGTTGCCAATCGTTGGGGGCAATCCAGAAAATATTGTTCAGCAAATTAAATACGCACCTGAAGAAATTGCTAATCGTAAAATGGCGGATGATGCGTCTGCACGATTACAGATTGATTTTGCTAAACAAGCTTTTGCAGGAACTCGTATGGAACAATCATTCTTGCGATTAGCTCAACAAGCTAAGGGTGTAGGGACAAATTCTTCGGCTTCATCAAACGTATTAGCCGCGACTTTAATGAAAGCTGCAGCTCAATTAGTGCAAGCAAAAAATGAAATGCTGGATCAATATCATACCAAATACGGTCTTGATGCTCCTTTTGAAGTCTTAGAATCATCCCCAGCTTATAAGCAACTAGAAATTAAAACTAATAACAATTTAGCAAAACAATTTCCTTCACATTTTAAACCAATTTCATCATTCGACGCATATAAAAAGGGGCAAATTTAATGGCTGATGGAACTACTGAAAACCCTTCTATAACGGCTGAAGATCCCTCTATAATAGCTCAAGCTCGTCAATTAGGCTCAGCACACGGTATTGATGTAGATAAAGCAGTTACTGAGGGCGCCGGATCTTATGGTGATTTTGTAAATGAATACAAAACTCAAAGGGCTCCCGGAGATATTGAAGATTACGCTGGAGGTTCTTTAGAACATCTTACTTCTCCGGAACAACAACTTAATGCAAAAAAATTAGGAGAAGAAGCAGGTGGTGCAGCTTTAGCAGCTCAATTTTTACCAAAAAAATTAAACCCTATTGAATCTTTTTCAGATTCATTAGCATCTAAATTAAAACCTACAATCGCTGAAACTCCTAATACCGTTCAAGCTTCTGAATTATTTAATGTGCCAAAGAATTTTCAAACAGATCCTGCATATAAAAGCGGGTTCCCTTCCCCATTAGATAGTGTTGCAAAACCTATCGCCACTCCCGAGCCCGTAGTACCGGGAGATACTTATTATTCTGAACATGGGTTATCAGAGCCCGCTGTTAAAAATGTTAACGTAAATAAAGATATTTCTGCGGGAAATGCTGCAGCAAGAAAAGCTGGTACTATGGGAGTTGAAGAGTTACCTATAACAAGCCATAGTATTCAAGGTAACAGCCGAATTCTTACTCCGAATGCAACTCCAGAGGAGTTAGCCCAAGCTAGAATACTTGCTCAATCTAAAGCAGCCCAAGCAGCAGAAGAAACAGCTAAAGCAGAACAATCTGCAAGAGAAGCGGCTATTGCAGAAGCTCAACGGAAGGCTGCAGCTACACAACAGCAAATAGCAGATGCAGCCGCAGCTCGTAATGAGGCTGCTAGAACTTATAGAATAAATCAAGGTGCTGCAAATGCCTTATCTTCTGAAAGAGAAGCTCAGGCGGCTAGAGCTGGTATGTCAAATTTAGATAAAGCAAAAGCTATGTATCAAGCTGTCGGTGAAAGTCCTGTGGGTTCAGCAGTGGGTAAGACACTTTCAGTAGTTAATAAAATACCCTTTGCTAATAAAATATTACCTGCTGCATCAATAGGGGATATGGTATACCAAGGAGCACAGGCAAAAAACTATTATGATCAAAATCGGCCTTTACAAGCTTTTATTAGTGGAGTTGGCGCCCTTGGTGCTGGTGCTTCTGCTATTCCATCGTTACCATCCAAAGTCATTGGTGGGGGATTAGCTACGGCAGCCCCTATACTTAACAGTCAAATTGATAAAGCTTATGTAAATCCTAAGCAATATATGAAAGATGCACTCGATATGGCCTATGGCCAATCAAACTTTAACCCTGCAGTAAAAAAGTTTGATGATGGTGGTGCAGTTCAAGCGGTTACTGATGCCGCGTCTTTACCCTTTATTCAACATAGCTTTTGGTATGAGAATAACCTACCGCCGATGCTAGATAAGTACAGTAACAAGATTGGACCTAAGCGTATTGAGGGTGGTCCTAGAGACACAGCGGCTGAATTTGCTGGTGCTGCAGACTACGGTCAACGTACTCCAGATGATTACTATAGAGCCCTACAGGACGCAACATATTACCAAAACACAAGCAACACCGGTAAAAATGCAGCCGATAATCTAACACAAGATGCCGCTGGATTAGCTTTAGGAACATGTAATCCATTGATGTCTAAAAAAAATATCGTTAAACAAGCCGTTAAGTATGGCTTGTCTAACGACTTTAGTCAATAACTACTTACGGTATCTCTGACCTGTCCAATATTCTGCCGCTAGTGGAAAGGTTGGTGCCCACATTGGAGGATTGACCATAATATCAACTATCTCATTGGGATCAGTACCTTCATCTGCAATGACTAATACTTCATCGTGTACACTCATACAGATATCATAGCCTGCTTCATCTAAATTCAGCATAGCGTTGGCTAGGAAATCTCTAGCAGTGCCCTGTACAACACTCTGAAATATAGAACTGCCAATTAATACATTGCGCGACCAGCTATGTGAAAAAGTGTTATGGTTATGGACTGTTACGGCCATTTTCTCTTCACCCCAAGGTGTTTTAACCAACTCTAATGCTGGACGTTGCCAGCATATAAGACGACCACTTAGTAACCTAACCCACAACACATTCTTCTCTACCTTCATAGAGATCTTATCATTAGCCGCGTATGTAGTCCCCGGATTATTAACAGCGTCCATAGCAGCAAATCCACAAGCATCCCACAAGCTCTTAACCTTACCATACGAAGCCCTATACTTAGATACAGCAATATTAGCCTGCTCTAGTGATAAGGCCACACCCATGCCTTTGGCATAGGCAACCAAGCCCTTGGCACCTTGACCAAACATGCACCCAAGTACCGCTGACTTAGACATTTGTCTTTGGTCTTTAGTAATCTCTTCATAAGGCACGTTATAAATAGAAGTAGAGGCAAAGGTTTTATATTCATCTAAACCTTTACGAAACATTTCCACCTTGTCATTCTGATTGGCTATGTATGCCGCGACCCTATTCTCAATTGAGCTATAGTCTGCATCAATAAACATTTTTCCATTGGGCGCCTTAATTACACTTCGCACTAATGAAGACAGTTCCTGCATGGTACCAACACCTTGATTAAAGACTGGCTCTATCGCGGCGCTAATTGCTTCATCACTGATTGTAGGTCTTGCAATATTCTGTAAGTTTAATCCACCCCTAGATGCCCATCGACCTGTACTGGCTCCATGGTAGATTAGTGTGTTTCTAATTCTACCATTGTGCTGTATGTCTAAAATCTTGGCATACTTTGCCACAGAAGTTTGACTACCTTCTTGACGAAGTTCAAGAGCTTTTCTGACAGACTTCGGAATTAATGGATCGAGTAATTTTAATGTTACTGTCTCGGCTGTTAAGTTTTCTAAATTTGCACCCTTAGAATTTAACCAGTTTAATAATTTAAGTCTTTCAGATGGTTTGCATCCAGTAAAAGCCAAAAGTTCTTCATCGAGAGCGGTTTGTGCATTTTTTACAGCTTTCACCGCATTTTCGACTTCTGTAATCGACACAGGAACGCCGATCACATTGATCCTGTTAGTAAGGGTCCAGATCTTCTGCTCGTGAAGCGAGAGGGGCCTTAAAATAGCTCCTATGGACATTTCGGTTAAAACATCCTGTTTACAGTAGTCAAAAAGCTGTTTTAGTAGTTCCGGGTCTTTATTAAAGACGCCACTATGTGGTTTACATAGTTTTTGGATTAATTTCTTGCCTATGGGGTCTTTTTTATATTGTGCATTCATAAAAATGGCGGCGTCTTCCAAACCTTGTGGAATATTATTTGCAGCGGCAACTCCCATAGTGTCAATACACTGATCTAACTTTAATGGAGGCCATCCGTATTTAGGAACACAGACAGTATTCCAAATAGCATACTCAAATAGGACATTCCACCCTTGAACTTTTCCGCCGGATTTTACGTGTGCTAATAGGTGCCCAACTACAGGACTATTAGGTTCAGATACATTTACTTGATCAATGGAGGATGCAAAGGCGATGCAGATTACTTCTGTTGATGAGTCGTTGGCATAAACATCTAGGCCACGATCTTTTAGGTCAATATGAGACCTAGATTCAAAATCAATACTATAAATCATAATGCCTCCTAGGCTTCGGACTTATCCGATTAAAAAGTGGAGCGGGATATCAGAATTGAACTGATGACAGAAGTTTGGAAAACTCCGGTTTTACCATTAAACTAATCCCGCATAGTTGGACTACTCGCTGTGTCTAGAGGTGCAATCCATTTAGAGCCTATGCACCGGCGCTCACCCTTTCTAGCATCCGCTTTCGTCTGTAAATCTACCGTATAAAAATGGGTGTTCCATCTCCCATGTAAGATCCTATCACATTGTATTCAAAATAGTCAAGTGCTTCTTCTTCTGTCATTTCATTATCTTCCATTAAGGCTTGGATAACTAATTCTGCACTGTATACTACTTTGTCACCATAGTATGTAGCTCCTACGATACACTTATCATATTGATCTCTAGGCTCCAGTAATAAGGCCTCATCACCTACATACTCTTCAATATCTTCAAATTTGGTCATAATGGTCCCCTGTCGGACCATTTTGTCCGATGATGTCTTGCCGTTTCTCGTCTTCCTCAGTCCAAAGTTCCACAAGTTTATTGGGGGGAGGTTTGGGGCTATCCCATTTATTTGACCAGTCGATTCCTTCAAATCCTCGGTCATATTCGGCCGATTGTGTTTTAGATTTAAGTAAGTCTCCGGTAATGTCATTTTTAGCCACCATGTTATTTACCCCTCGCTTCCATCATTGCGTCAGCTAATAAGAAAACTCCTTCTGAAAGCTGACGCCTTCGATCATCATCAAATCCGTATTCTGTCAATGATGCTAACCGACCTTGGATAATTGCCGCGGCAAAAATATCTCTTATAATGCTTTCATCTTCATTCATATTTGACACTCCGTTTCTATATCTATTTTAATGTTGTTGCGGTCTACTAAATGGGCCACACACTGAACTGTTCTCACTGGATGCAAGCTTTCTTTAAGAAAGACTAAATTAACAAGTACCGAACAAACTAATGCTGCTACTAAAGTTTTCATATTAGTTTCCTATGTTAATGGATAGGATGAATATATGAATACCTAAGAACCAATAATGGTTTTCATCATCCCCAATCCTGGACTCATACTCAACTCCTACCATCATTCCGGTAATGAATTTTATTTGAATCCATATCATATCTCACATGAACCTGAAACACAAGCAAGTGTTTGAGCACCCTCTGTATTATCTTCTAGTTCAATGAAATCTTTCCAATCAATATCAGTAGGCATTAATTTTACTGCAGCGTCGTATTCGGCTTTAGTACAATCAGTATATGGTGCCTGCACATATGTATGGTTTGAATGAGGTAAGAATGATACACCACTTACTTCATCAAAATACTTCCACACCCAAGCTCCTACTTCTACCCACTCTTCATCTTTAACGCTAATTGTTACAGATGGTTTATGTTCACACCAATGACGTTGATAGATCAACCATAAATCTAACTGCTCAATCGCAGACTTACTATCCCGTGTAATAGCTCCTTTAGGAGCCATCATTGGAAAGCTAAATACAGCCGTTGAATCAGGACGATATGCTTCATCTTCCACTGGAACACCCTTGTCTTTTAAGTAGGTATAGATAGGGTCTTTCTTATCCATACGAATACGTCTGATATAAAAATCATTGTGCCTAGCATGAATGCCGCTAGCGCTGTCCACCAATTGGCTGACAGTTCCTGAGGGTTTAACACAAGTGATAGAAGCAGAAACAGAAATACCAAGTCTTTCAGCAAAGGTTTCATTTGTTTTCCTAGCAAGATCTCGTAAACGCTCTAGCATCAATGGATCCGGATTGTTAGTAATAGTAGCGTCCATAATACCAGTCATACTGACGCCAAGTAAACGCTCTTCTTCTGTGTTACGTTTCCAGTCTTCTGATAGGAACTGAAAGTCACCTAACATCGATTGAATAGTGCCAAGAATTGCGGCTAATTCTACTTTACGAGCTAATGACTCTTGTGTGTCTCCGGCGCGTACAACCACTTCCGTAAGGTTGCAAAATTGTTTATCACGTAAGATAATTTCTGAGCATGGATTTGTTCCGTAACTGAAAGCGTTAGAGCGTCGTCCCCACTTAGCTGCTTGATTTTGTGCAGCAACACGATTAAATATTCCTCGTTCACCTGATTTAGATTTAATAAGACTGACCCACTCTTCTAAGAAAGTTTCGCTATCTGGTTTTTCTGTATAAGCCACGCTGTTGTTAGCAAGTCCACGGTGTGGATTATCATTATACCAAGCTCCCATTTTTGCTTCACGCATACGGCGATCTGTTAAGTTAGAAAGTGAAATCAATGCTGATCTACGAACACCACCAACTACCACAATCTCACCAACCATACACATTAAATCATGTACTTCTAAACTATTGAGTTTGCGTCCACCAGCATTTTTAAACATGTTAATCGAGAACTCAAATAGCCGTTTAAGGGGGTCAGGTCCTGATGCTCTTCCACCAAATGTTTTAAGTCTTGCTCCAGCAGGTCGAACCTTTGAGTAATCAATCTTAGGGACATCTCCATCCCAGAGAGAAGAGAGTAATTTTTTGAAGGCTTTTGCCCATCCGAGTTTTGAGTCTTGTACAAAGATGACATCATCTACTTCCTTAAAGTGATTAGGGATTGCTGGTAGCTTGTCAATCTCTTGACGCTCACAACTAAAACCCACACCAGTGCCGTTCATTAAAATATATAACGCCTCTGAGAAAGCTCGTTTATTATTTACTGCTAAATAAGAACAATTGTAAGCAGAGATATTATCACGATCACAAGCCTCACCAGCGGTCATTAAAAGACGCATTGATGGCATAACCTCAAGTGTTAAAATTGCTTTACGTAGTTCTGTGTATGGAATTTCAGCGTCTTTTGTTTTACCCTTTAAATAAGTTATTAGACGATCAACTGTCTCTTCCCAAGACTCTCTACGCTGTTCCTTAGATAAATATCGTGAGTACCGGCTACGGTGAATAACGCTTTGGTAAATACTAGGTAATTCCATTTAAAATCCTTTCTACATGAGCTACCGCATCTTTTGTTGTGATACGGTAATCATAATTATTTGGTGGTATAAATAATGCGTCTGTGTCTTTGTATTCGCTTTCCTTTTCCGTGTCCATCCATATTGTTATTTGTGGTCCGAATAAAAACCACATCAATGGAGTAGCACAAACAAAATCACAAACTACATAATCTACTTCTTGAGTTTTAGATAACTGGTGCATCCTAGAAGCCTGCCGCATTCTGCCAGCTAATGTGAAGTCCCAATCATTATATTCTTTTCTTACTTGATCTGCATTAAACCACTTTACTGTTTTACCGGCCTCCAATAGTTTAGCAATTAACTTCTCGGCTAGTGTGGTTTTGCCTGTACCGGGAAGTCCCATAATCAATATTTTTTTCATTAAAAAAGGGGAGCTATTGAGGCTCCCCTGCTCCTAACTAGGTTATTTAAATTGCAAAGTCCGAAGCTGCAGAAGAACCGCCGCCTAATTTATCACCATCTTCTTGCTTTTGCACGTTGTTAAGACCACATGCGATGCCCTTAGAACCATTAGAATTATATGCATACATTGTTACTGATGCACGGCCATAACAACCTGAATAGAACTCGTCTGCACTTATGATTGGATTCATATCTGCATCAACAACTCCTGGACGTTGTGCAGAATTGGCATTAATAAAGTATGAGTTGGCATACGCTTCATCATCTTTTTCTGCATCACCATCACGTAAACCACCTTTTAATAACTTTGGCATAGACCCACCAAATACAGCTACGTTTGCTTCTGCTACAGTCTTAAAAGCTTTGTTAAACTTTTCTACTGTTTCCTTATCTGATTTTGGGATAATGATAGAAACTGAATACTTTGGTGTACCACCTTCCATAGCGGCTTGTGGTTGGAATACGTGTGCGTATGAGAAACGTACTTTGCCAGTTACAATCTTTTCATTTGTTGCCATGATGATATTTCCTTTTAACGATAGAATCGAACTTCAATGGGTGCCGATTCATCTAACCCGTAAAAACTATTTTCCTCTCTTTATTTCGACTTGTCAAGCATTAAATAATAAATTGTTTGCTATTATAGCCTCTCTTATTGCTAGTACCTGTATAAAATCTTCGTACCTACCTTCTTTGTTTAATATCTTAGGTTCTGATTCAGTTAAGATAAGAGCACGATACACCATTTCCCTTAACATATCAATATCTTTTTTCATGTCCTCATTATCTTTAAAGAGTTTAGTCAACGATTTAATCATTGTATCAGGAACTTCAAACTCCATGCCAAAATATTCCGCTATCAAGAAAAATCCTTTTCAGCACTATGGTTATCTTTAACTAATTTAGGTTGTCCCTCAGGTCGTGCAATAAGACTACCTAACCAAGTTACTACTTGCCCCTTAGATCCAAGCTTTTCTAATTGAGCAATACTTTTAAGTTTAGCTGGTTCAAATAGATCTTCTTTCAAGAGTCCTTTATTGTTAAGAATGACAGAGGCCAACAATGGATCTGTAATCTTACGATGGGTTACTGTGGTTGATAGTTTGTAACCCTTTGGAATTTTACCCTTATTAACTGCCTCTTCAAGTAAATAATCTTGAGCATCAGATACCCAAGTTACAATGCCTTGAGCTTTGTCTACTAAAGTTGATACCGCTTCATGTGTCATCAACTGTACTGGTCTAAAGTCAATCTTAGCTAATTCAGCTACTTGTTCTGCCCTTGTTTTACACATGGGTTTCGCTTTACAGTATTGGCACCATGTACCGGCCATAAATTCACCTGCACCGATATATGCTAATTTAGCCTTTGGTTTGACTACTGTATTAACCCAGTCAATTAGTTTAGCCTTAGATACCGTCTCAGAACTGATATTATTAGCTCTTGGTTGATAGATGGTGTATGTGACCGTTTTAATGTCAGGATATTGTTCTTGGTACTTTAAAACCGCACCAACAGCATAGAGTCTTAGTTGGCTATTACCTGTGGCATCAACATACTTCAAGCCATATTTTAAATCGATGACTAAGATACTATGATCGTTTAGAATAATGATGTCTGCAGAACCATGTCCCTCAGGTACATACATGCTATAATCAACACGTTGCTCAATTAGAATAGTATCACCAGAACCTACTTGAGACCTTACGTAAACAACGTATCCATCTACATCATTCTCAAACTCTTCACTCCAATAGATGCCGTTTTTAATGCTTTCATACTCAACATCATATTCTTCTTGTGTGATTTGATTGTAGGCTAATCTTAATTTCGCCTCACCCAATCGGTGGGCTTCTGTTCCCTGTGCGGCAAAATCTAAACCGTTAGAGGCCCTACGAATTTCGGGTAAAGTTTCTGATAACCTAATTGATGGAGTGCAGTTCAACCACCTTTCGCTAGAAGATGGTGAAAGAAGTGCATGTGCTGACATATTTTCCCCTTTAGGGAGTTAAGTTTTGTATATTATACAGTATTACTTTGCGGCATTCAAGTTTTTTATTAGGTCATTTACTACACCTGAAAAATCAATGACTACCTCATTTTTGATAGCGATGATAGGATCTTTTGTCTCACGATAGTCTTCTTTAAATTGCCCTTTAAGTGCAATCTCTAAGATACGTGAATTAAAGTTTTTGTTTTCGATATTGTCCAGCATCAGCTTTTCCCAAAATGCTTGAGCTTGAACAACAGCTTTATCTAAAGCTTCCGCAAATTCCGGATGGTTCTTTTTATATGTTTGGGCTGTGGAATAACTAAGCCCCAATTCTGCAAACATAATCTTTTGACTTGCTCCTGTTTTACCAAGCTCCACCATTTTGTTACACATGGATGGATCATATTTGACAATTGCTGATTTTGTTTGTTTTACTGGGGCTTGAGCCATTATTTCTTTTCCTGTGTTTTAAGAGCCATGCGATCTAATTCAGCTTTTTGTGCTTTCATATTCGCCATAGCTTCATTTACTACCATACGAGTGATTGCACCAGCCATTTCCATGCGCTCACTTTCTTTTTTCTTGGCGCCTTCTTCACGTAAACGTGCGTTAGTCATACCGGCGTTATCAGAAAGAGCGAGTACTAACTTACTTGGCTCACTCATACTGGAGCCACTTCTGCCACTGGGGCATCCGTTGCAATTGCCTCTGCTACTGCCACTGGAGCATCCGTTGCAATTGCCTCTGCTACTGCCACTGGAGCATCCGTTGCAATTGCTTCTGCTACTGCATCTGCAGCATCTGCTTCTGCTTGAATTTTAGCAAATTGTGGTGTGCCTTGTTCTTGGATTTTATTAATCAAAGCCGCTGATTGTACATAAGCTGTATTGCCTAAAATGTTCAACAGTCCATTAACTTCTGCTACTGTGAATGAAAAGTTTAATACTGCGTTGTCGATGTTAGTTGCCATTTTGTTTTCCTTGTAGTCGTTTAAGTTCTGCGTTTGCGTAAAATAAAATTTTCTTAATACCCCTTAATTCATCACAGTGTGCCGCCTTACCATACCTGTAGCACTCTCTGAATATTTCCCCAATTTGTGCATTCATGTTTTTTGCACTAATTAGGTCTTGCAATTCTGACGCATTTACTGGTAGTTCGTAGTAGTTAGCAGTAGATCCGTCAGATTGTTCTTTACCATTACTCACAATTTAATTCCTTTTTAATTTGTATTAGCCCTTTATTAAAATGATACCTCCAATATTTTTCTGATACATTAATATCGTAATATGATAGTCCATCTAAAAAGGCTTCTATAATAAACTGCTCTTTTGGGTCAAGACGTTTGATAATTTTGTGTATATCTTCTACGTCTTCCGGATCCCAAGGGAGCCAACCCTCAGATAGTGATGTGTGCAAATTACTTTCCCCAATGTCAGAAGATTCTAATGGGTCAAGTTCTTCGTCAGATAATTTTACTGTGTTCATTTTGAGCCGCTATGTTGTAAGGTATATACCACTAATACACAATTTGATATTCACCGCCCAAAAATTAATTATTTATTTATTTTCAAAGCATCTAAAACTGCATTTTGCACATCTATCTTTCCGTCTAAAACTTTAATCACATGTTCATCTACTGTTCCTTTCGCTATTAAATGGTGAATGAGTACTGGTACTGTTTGTCCTTGTCTTAATACACGCGCATTTCCCTGTAAATATAAAGAGCTACTGAAAAATAAGTCAAACCAAATAATATGGGCAACCTCAGCAATGTTGTTTTGTAAATTTAATCCCTCTCCGATAGATTGTGGATGCCCAATCAGCATTTTAATATTACCGGCTTTCCATTGAGCGATGGATTTTTCTGTCACCATCTGAGCCTCAGGAAAAGCTTTCATAATTCTGTCAAGCGAATGTTTGTAATTATAAAACATCAATACTGGGGCATTGTCATCCTCCAATAATTCTGTAATAAAGTCTATTTTATCTGCATGTACTGGTATTACGTCTTTATTTTCATCATATACAGCCCCTGATGTTACTTGCAATAGCTTTGTAAGCGCTGTGGCTGCGTTTACAGCGGTTATTTGTTGGTTTTGATACTCTGCTACCAAATCCTTTTTTAAATCGCTGTAAGAGGCCATAACGCGCTTTGAAAGTTCAATGCTATGGAATACTGCAGTCTCTTTTGGTAATGTTAAGTAGTCTTTTGCTTGAAGAGAGAACGCAATGTCTTTTATCTTATTGGTTACATCAGCCATTGCATTTATTTTTGGTATCCACTTATATACTAAGCCAGTATGCCTATTCCGCTGTCCAGCATCCATGTACTTGTCTCTGAACTTACCGAGTGTTGTTTCCAACCTAGCTCCCTTGTCCATCAATCCAATCTGCGACCATAGATCAGCGATTGTGTTTGGTGTAGGAGTACCTGATAGCAAGATCAGATTAAAGTTCTTACGCTTCATTGCTTTTTTCAATAACTTAAACCGTTGGGTTGATGAACTTTTTAATCTAGCGCTCTCGTCAAAGATAATCGTATCAAACCGATCAAATAGATTATTATGCTCAAGCCATGAAATGCTTTCATAATTTGTAATAGTTACATTTTTGTCTTTGTTAAAAGCCTCAACGCGCTGTTTTTCTGTGCCTATCATAAGCGAGTATGTAAGGTGTGATAAGTGTTCCCAGTTGCTGATCTCTTTATGCCATACATTCCTGGCCACTTGGAGTGGAGCTATAATAAGCGTCCTCTTCACTTTCTTTTCAGCAATGATGGACAGTGCGATTGTTGTTTTGCCCAAACCCATAGACAAATATAACGCGCAACTATCAAGCTTCTTGGCTTGGCTAATTATATTAGTCTGGTATGGGTGTAGTTTGTCTTTGGATAAAGCCATCGATTGTTTCCTTACTATTTAATATTTCTACAGGAAAGCCTGCATCTGCTAAGTCTTTAAAGACAATTTTCTGTCTCGGTGATATTACCCCTGTTAAAGTTTTCAGCTCTACAAAATGTACCTTGCCTGACAAAAAGATTATTCTGTCGGGCACACCGGCCACGCTAGAAGTCCACTTAAATGATAGACCCCACGCCTCTTTAACTTTTTTATTAAGGTAAGCCTCTACTGCTTTCTCTAACACTAATATGCTCCGTCTGATTCAAACGATATAATGCTATCCATATAAGTCTGAGCACGTTCGTTTAGTCTGATGCCTTTGTACACATGCTCACGTTTACCGCCAGCTCTATTCAACCCTGACTCAACCTTATGCTCTTGTGAAGCCGCGATAAACCTACGCTTAAAGGCTAGTTCATTACCAGCGTTTAGTTTCTTCTTTAAACACCAGTGCGTATAGCACGTAAAGATATCGTCTTTTGCTACCTCGTAGTCTTTACCGAAATCCAAAGTGTCTTCAATAAAGTTTTGCATTGGGTTGCCAATGTCCGCCATGAGTTGTAAGTAATCAGCCCCTGTTACAGGTTGAATAAACTTACCACCTCGAGCTAAACGCCTTGTGTTACCCTCCATAGCCCATATGAATATACCACTTAACTCAGCCTCCAACTTTTTGCCTAGGTCTGTATCCTCATTATCAAAGAATGATTTTGTCATCTTAATTACCAACATACGACCAGTTAAAGCATTACTAGACTCAGCTAATTGTAGTACCTCATTTGAGAACACAATAATACGTGTCCCTAATGTTCCGCCCCATGACTCTCTGTTCTTACGGTTTACTGTCACTGGATCGTTACCTACGATACGCAATAGTTGTGATACAACCGCATTACGGTTACGTTCTGGCGCCCTAGCATCTGTAAAGGTAGCTAACATCTTACCAAGCCAGCTCTGTAGTCCAAAGGTATCACATAGCTCCCCTAGTTCCGGAGCGACTGTATTATGCTGTCCTAACAAAGCTACAAGTACATTGTTAATCGTACCCTTACCGGATCTTCTTGGCCCAATTACGTTCAAGAATTTCTGCTGTCTGTTATCACCAGACAAGATGTAACCGAAATACTCTTGGAGTAAGTTGATTGACTCTTGATCGTTCTCCCATGCTGACTTTAAAAAGCCGTGCCATGTTGGACAGCCAGCTTCTTTGTCATATCCGAAGTTCAATGAGTTCTGTGTAAAAAACCCAAGTGAGTGAGGCATCAAAATATTATCCGGCATATTAAATAATCCGTTCTTTAAGCTAACTAGATTATAAGCTGGCGGTTTATTTGATCTATACTCCTCCAACCAAATTGGTGGCCTTGTGTTCCCATTGTTAGGCAAATGACAGATAGACTTAACCGCATCAATAACTGCAGAGACCGATGCTGGGTTCGGTGCAAAGTCTAATATGTCACCCTTACGTCCAAGCTTCTTACACTTATCCAAGAACTTATATACGCTTGATCGTATGGTTGCCTCTTCTATGGTTTCATAGTGTGTACCGTCATAGCCATGAAAATCATCGGCATAATGCACTAAGGTAAACCCTTCCTCCACTTTGTACAAACCTCCTAAGAATGTCCGAGCCTGTGTCATTGGGTTACCATCTAAGATAATCTCGCCATTAGCAATGGCTTCCTTGATCTTTGTTTGGTTGACCTTAAAGATCAATGAGCGTAGTGTAGCACCGGAGCCCTTAAATGTTTTCCACTTAGCGCTACATGAATAGTCGCCAGTTGCACTATAACTTGTACCTTGTTGACTCCACCTGTCCCATAATTCACAAGCCTCCACGTCACCGTCAAATTGATGGTGCAACATTTGACCCACACGCAACCAGTCATCATAACCTTGGTCTGCACTTATTTGGCTAAGTAGTTCTGTCTCAACCCTATGAATATCATACTCTGCTAACGGTGGTGTATAGTCGCCAAAAGAGTCGCCAGACTTTACTACGGTACGTTTAGGAATGATGCCTGTTAAGTCTTGTTCCTCCGCTGGTATTCCTCCACCAAGTTTGTTGCCTGTAACAGTAAAGTACCGACCCTTTGCATAGGCCTCAAAACCGAGTGTGTGATCAACATGGGCATGGATGAAGTCCGAGCGTGTGAATATCTTCAAGCCAGTACCGGATGGGGATATCTCTGAGTACCCATCTACGCTGTCCAAGATGTTCTGTGCAAATGGTGTTAGTTCACCCGACTCCACATCCCGAACGTCATCTAAATCAATCCCTACTAGGTTGTCATCACCGACAAATACAAATCCTACCCCCGAATAGTTGCCTTTTTGATAAGTGTTTTCAACGGTAAAAAAGTCACTCCAGTTGTTTGGATTGGTTGATGATGCTGGATAGCCATTCACTTGGAACGGTAGTTTGGCTATTCGTCTATCCTCGCCCACTTCGGTTTCTTTCCACAATACCCATCGTGGTATTTGTTTTAGTTCAATTGGTATATTTTCAAATTTTACGATCATCTTGTTGCTCCTTTGACAGATAGTATAACACCATCCCTGCACCTAGCGCAATACCAAGAAAAAAAGAAGTACTGTAGCACAATATGTAATCAATCATCGTGTTACGATTGGGTCTTTTTCCATTGACTCCATTCCTCGTAATAATAGTACTTCAAAGCCTAGTTGCATTAGGTATTGTTTTCCTTCTTCGTCCACGTCTAAATGACACAGGCCGGATCCATCAGGTTGATCTTCTACTTCACCTATCAATTCAATTTTCATTTGTCATACTCCATTATTAAAAAATTTTTTGCTTGAGTATCTCTTCATGGATTGATCCGACTGGATCCCCTTTCCAATTAACGGTCACAGACACAGGTTCTTTATCTTTCCAATATTCAAAGCTTAAAAATGCGGCTCCATCTGCACCTATATCTAACCAATGTGCTAAACCATCAGGGGAACTAGATGTGGCTCCTAACATTCTGTGAGCGCCGTCTTCTCTAGCATAATGCATTTTTTTATTTACAATATCTTTGTTTTCAATACTAAACTGGATGTCCCCTGTTAAATATACAAAAGCAGACTCAACTCCGGGATGGGTATGTGGAGGAGAAGTAGCAAATGGTTTGGTTATATATAGTTCAACTTGAAAGCGCCCTTCCCTAAATAAGCAAAGTGACATTGCATTATCTGTATGAAAGATAGGGTTTAAAAAAGGTGGGCGCATTGGGTATCCTTTAGCAGTATACCAGTCCCTAAATTCCTCAACTGTGTTCCATAAGTTTTGCATGTTCTTCTCCTATTAAATCACCTACCCAATTAACGGACACCGATGTGGGATTTCCCTTTAGCCACTTTTCAAAGACTAAGATTGATCCCCCCTCATTCCCTACTTTTAACATATGGGGAGTTCCTGAGTTATTCTCTTGATTAGCCCAAAGTAACATATGTGTTCCATTAGGTTTTGCTTTTTGATACATTGATATATCAGTAAAGTTTACACCATCTTTAGAAAAAGATAGGTTTCCTGTTAAGTACATTGTTATTGACTCTATATTAGGATGGCTATGCATCGGAGTCTGAGTGTTAGGTTTACTAATATATAGCTCCACTTGATACTGATCTTTTCTAAATAAAACTAAGGCGTGAGCAATTTCAGTAGTATGTATGGCATTTGCAAAAGGCGGTCGCCAAGGACGTTTAACCATCCAAGCTTTCGCAAAGTTCTCTACTGTACCAAATTTATCTTCGGTCATTTGTCATACTCCATTAAATTTATTACTACATCTATTATTAAAGTACAGATATAGCCAGCCCACCAAATCTCAGGTGCCTTTGCTATGCTGAATATAAATGCTGTCAGTAAGTATATCACTTTCCGGCACCATTTTGGCTTTTAATGTATGTTTCCAAGTCTTTAAGTTGTTTTGTTACGTGTTCTATATGTTTATAAAGATGTTCTATATGTTTATAAGCACTTGCTAGTTCATGTTTTTCAGCCTCGGTCATGTCTTCCCTCTCGGTAACAATATATTACATTTTTGAGTTTAATTCTTTAAATATTACCGCTCGGTCATTTATACTTTCGCATCTTCGCCATATCTTCATACAGTCGCTTACTTCTATCTGACCGCCTAAATACTTTCATGCGACCATCCCATAGAGGCTTGCCGTTAAGCATCCGCATTTGGTAGCACATCATGTGTTTTCTCCCGTAGTTTCATAGCAATAAACTCACCTAGCTTTTTGTAGAGGTATTGTTTATTTATTTCACCACATGGGGTAATCTCGCCATTTTCTTTGCCTAGTCTTGGGTCTGTTAGCCAGTCATAGCTTGCATCAGTAAATTGAATTTCAAGCTTACTTCCGTCTTTCCATGTCCTAACCCAGCAACCTACCCCCATGTGATTACCAAATGCACTTTCTTCTATGTACTCACTCATTGTTCTTCTCCTTTAACTTAGCTTCAATGGCTCTTGTAAAATCCCTAATAGTTGCCGTGCCACTTTCAGGAAAATCTATAGCATCTATCTCTTCATCACTCAGCCCTTGCCATTCTTTTGGGTGGGTGTAGAGTGGGCTATATCCTTCAGTCTGTTCAAACTTAATATCTTTATGCTTCCCTGATTTATCTTCCCATTCTTTGTAATAGGCTACTGGCTTGTGAGTTTCAGCTTTAGGATGGTACTGTGCATATACAGCATCAAACACTTTGCCTAGTATTTCCTCTTTTGATGGCTCTTGAGTTTCAGCTTTAAGATGTTC
>Ga0214249_1000280_pt1 | contig 24343 bp, 22 predicted proteins | sample TroBogypolimnion_17_FD_153087 | JGI IMG/M metagenome (GOLD analysis project Ga0214249, IMG submission 153087) | Freshwater microbial communities from Trout Bog Lake, WI - 23JUN2009 hypolimnion | ecosystem: Environmental > Aquatic > Freshwater > Lake > Hypolimnion/Profundal zone | place: Trout... | reverse complement strand
AGTGCGCGCCGTCTTCAGCAACTTGCGTGCTGCATCAATGTGTTCCGATCCACTTGCAGGTCTTGCCATGATTGCTCCTAAAAATCATGGCTATATTATTACAGTTTCTATTGCAAATTGGAATAAGCCTACCTTTATCAATGCCGGTGGCAATGCCCGGAATGGCCCGGTGCGATGCTTGCGACTGTCGCAGGATACGTCATGTTGCCGTCATTCCAAAAGTCATAGGGCTACACAGTTTAGGGTCATTCGTGGTCTCACCGTTTTGCCAGCCTGGCGAGCGCAGATTTGAAAGTCCGGATTCTGCCTACGGCCTGTGCTCGGGCGGACGAATGCGGGTTGCCATTCGGCTGGCGACGAACTTGGAGACGCGCGGACCGAACAGCAACACCATCACGAAACGTCCGACTTGCATCGCCATGACAAAACCGGTATCGACCGCGCTGGTTGCGGCGATGATCGCGACCGAATCCGCCCCGCCCGGGCTGGTGGCCAGATAGGCCGTCAGCGGGTCCAGTCCATCCACCTGCACCAGCACGACGGCGATGACGAGGCCGGCGCCAATCACGCCAAATATGCCCACCATCACCTGGGGCAGGGCGCGCAGGGCGTGCAGCAGGATGGTGCGGGTAAAGCGCAGGCCGATCGTCCACCCGATCACGGCATAGGAAATGGCCAGCAGCGGCGCTGGCAATTCGATGCGCAGCGTGCCGGTGAACTGCAGCACCGTCCCCAGAATCAGGGGTGCCATCAGGGGCCCGGATGGAATGCGCAACCAGCGTGCCAGGCCCGAACCGGCAAATGCGAGCAGCAGCGTTGCCATCAAATCGCCCGGGCTGACGATGACCGGCAGATGGCTCAGCGCAGCAAGATGTGACGCGCCCAGGCGGGCGACCAGCGAGGCCAGTGCCGTCACGATGGCAACGCGGAGGTATTGCATGAAGGCCACAAGCCGGACATCGGCCCCGTACTCGCCGGCCATCAGCACCATGGCCGAGGCCGCTCCTGGCGCCAGACCCCAGATGGCGGTCGTTCCGGGAAGGACCTGGCGCCGCATCAGGATCCAGCCCAGCATGGCGCTGGCAGCGATGATGGACAGCGTGGCACCCAGAAAAATCGGCCAATCGAGGGCGACCTTGGCCAGGATCGATGGCTGCAGGCTCCTGGCCATCAGGCAGCCGATCACGCCCTGCGCCAGCACGAACAGGACCTGCGGGACTTCCAGCGTGATCTCATGGGTCGACAGGACGATGCCGGCCACCATGCACCCCAACAGCATGCCGGCCGGAAAATGCAGCGCAGTCAAGCCTCCGCCGAGGACGGCGCTGAGCAACAGCAGCAGACCCCACGAGCGGGCCGGCTTTTCGCGAAGATGGCGCGAAGGCATCCGCCAGCTAGCTCAGAGCGGCCTGCTCGGCGCCGGTCTTGACAAAGTAGTCGACTGCAAACTTCGCCATCGGTGAATGACTGCGGCCCTTGAGGGCAAAGAGGCCCATCTCGTTGTAGACGGGCGGCAGATCGCTGACATCGAGGCGGACCAGTCGCTTGCCTTGTACCTCCTGGACTGCGCCCGCATCGGGGCAGGCCAGCACGGTGTCGGTGGTCATGGCGATTGTCTTTAGCAGGTTCAAGTCATCGCATTCAATCGCCAAGGGCATCGGCCTGCCCTGCTCAAGCCCCATCAAGGCGCCCAACATGACCAGTATGGGTTCCGGAACGCGCACGCTGGCGATGCCGAAGGGCAGCAATTGCGCCGCCGTCGTCTTGCCCTGCTGCAGCAAGGGATGCGCAGGGCGCGCATAGAAGCCGGCCGACAGGCGGCCGATCCGGGTCAGCACCAGGTCGGGTGCGCTCGGGACTAGGCTGATGTTGGCAAGAAAGAAGTCCAGCTCCTCGCTGCGCAAATGTTCGGCCAGGTAGTTGGCATTGTTCACTTCGACGCGCGTGTTGATCCCCGGGAACCGGGTGCGCAGTTCCATCAGCAGGCCCGGCATCATGGTGGCGGCGGGATAGGGTCCGACGCCAAACGCGAGGTCGCCGATCAGGCGCTCGCGATACAGGCTGACATCGCGTTCCAGGCAGCGGCTGTCGAACACCAGTTTGCGGGCGCGCTCGACAACGAATGCGCCGGCGTCGGTGCAGGTCACTTCCAGCGCGTTGCGGTCGAAGAGTTGCAGCCCGAGTTCTTCTTCAGCCGCCTGCACGCTGCGACTGAAGGCCGGCTGGCTCAGGTGGCACTGCGTTGCGGCGCGGCTGAAGTTGCGTGTATCAGCGAGTGCCACAAGGTGATTGAGGCGTCTCAAATCCATGTTGATCTCCGGGGTCTTCGTTGGATTATGCGGTGCGTGCATCAAGTCCGTCTCAAAAATGCATTAGACGAAGTCAGGCCGTGATTTCACAATCGCCGCTCCAAAAGGGCAACAAGCCCGGGATACGGACCCTGCACCGACGTCCGGATAAATCAACAGGAACTGGAGACAAGCATGGAATTTGACTACGTCATCGTCGGCGCGGGCTCGGCTGGCTGCGTGCTGGCGGCCCGACTGAGCGAGGACCCGGCCATCAGCGTGTGCCTGCTGGAGTCGGGCGGCCCTGACAGCAGCGTGCTGATCCACGCGCCGGCAGGGGTCGTCGCGATGGTGCCCACCAAAATCAACAATTACGCGTTCGAGACCGTGCCGCAAGCCGGGCTGAACGGCCGTCGCGGCTACCAGCCGCGCGGCAAGACCCTGGGCGGTTCGAGTTCCATCAACGCAATGTTGTACGTGCGTGGCAACCGGTGGGACTACGACCACTGGGCGTCGCTCGGCAACCCGGGCTGGGGCTACGACGAAGTGCTGCCGCTGTTTCGGCGTAGCGAGAACAACGAACAGTTCGTGAACGCGTTTCATGGCCAGGGCGGGCCTCTGAACGTGACCTACCAGAACCACACCAGCCCGATCAACCAGCTCTTTCTGGAAGCGGCGCAGTTGAATGGGCTGGCCCTCAATCCAGACTACAACGGCGCCGAGCAGGATGGCGCCTTCCTGTACCAGGTCAACCAGAAGAATGGCGAACGCTGCAGCGCTGCCAAGGGCTTTCTGACGCCCAACCTGTCGCGCCCCAATCTCAAGGTCCTGACCCATGCGACTTCCGCCAAGGTGCTGCTTGAAGGCAAGCGCGCCTGCGGTGTGGCCTATTACCAGGACCAGCAGCTCAGGCAGGTCAAGGCGCGCCGGGAAGTGATCATGGCCGCTGGCGCCTTTGGCTCGCCGCAGCTGCTCATGCTGTCGGGCATCGGCGCGGCGGCCGAGCTGCAGAAGTTCGGCTTGCCCGTGGTGCAGGACCTGCCAGGCGTCGGAAAGAATTTCCATGACCACATCGACTACGTCCAGACCTGGCGCGTGCCTAGCAGCACCGATACCGTCGGCCTGTCGCTGCGCGGCGCCGGCAAAGTGACCGGTGCCATGCTGGAGTGGAAGAACAAGCGCTCCGGGCTGATGACCACCTCCTTCGCAACCGCCGGCGCTTTCCTGCGCTCATCGCCCGAAGTGCCGCGGCCCGATCTGCAACTCGTCTTTGTGATTGCGATCGTCGACGACCACGCGCGCAAGATGCACTGGGGCCACGGCATTTCATGCCACGTCGAAGTGCTGCGCCCCTGCAGCCGTGGCACGGTTGCGCTGCAAAGCACCGACCCGCTCGCCGCGCCCCTGATCGATCCGCAGTTCCTCGCGGACGAGCGCGACATCGCCCTGCTGCTCAAGGGCGCGCAATGGCAGCAGCGCCTGATCGAATCGAAGCCGTTCGATTCGATACGGGGCAAGATGCTGTACCCGACGCGCATTGAGGACACGCGCGGCCTGGAGCAGGACATCCGCAACCGGGCCGACACCCAGTACCACCCGGTCGGCACCTGCAAGATGGGGTCACAGAGCGACGCGATGGCGGTGGTCGACGCGCAACTGCGCGTGCGCGGCGTCGAGCGCCTGCGTGTGGCCGATGCCTCTATCATGCCCACGGTGACAGGCGGCAACACCAACGCGCCGACGATCATGATTGCCGAGAAGTGCGCTGACCTGATTCGCGACAGCCGCTGACATGGCGGCAGAGCCGATATTCAAAACAACGAGGAGACAAACCGATGAAGAAGATAGGCTACGCGCTGCTGGCGGCGCTCCTGGTGCTGGCGAGCGGCTGCAGCAAGACCACCGGTGCCGGCGGCACGGCGGGAGACGCCACAACCGAGACGCTCAAGGTCAACGCGCAGTTCGCCAAGGATTTGAAGCTCGATGACCCGCAGGATTTTGAAGACGCCAAACGCGGCTTCCTCGCCGGTCCGACCGGGAAAATCGTGGCCGCCGACGGCACTGTGCTGCAGGACTTCGACGCCTACCAGTTCGAGCAGGGCAAGGCGCCCGATACCGTCAACCCGAGCCTGTGGCGCCACGCCCTGCTCAACGCGCAGATTGGCCTGTTCAAGGTGACCGACGGCATCTGGCAGCTGCGCGGCTTCGACATCGCCAACATCACGCTGATCGAAGGCAAGACCGGCTGGATCGTGGTCGACGCCCTGACCAGTCGCGAGAGCTCGGCTGCTGCGATGGCTTTCGCCCGTCAGCATCTGGGCAACAAGCCGGTTGCAGCCCTGGTGTTCACGCACAGCCACATCGACCACTTCGGCGGCGCGCTTGGCGTGATCAGCGCCAGTGAAGCAGCGCAGCGCAAGGTTCCGGTGATCGCGTCCGAGGGCTTCATGGAAGAGGCCACCGGCGAAAACGTCATGGTCGGCACGGCCATGGGCCGGCGTTCGGTCTACCAGTTCGGCCGCGACCTGGAGCGCTCGGCCAAGGGCAACGTCGATACCGGCCTTGGCAAGAGCGTCGTGTACGGCACTTTCGGCATCCTGCAGCCGACCCGGCTGATCTCGAAACCGACCGAGGAACTAATGCTCGATGGCGTGCGCTTCGTGTTCCACAATGTTCCTGGCGCCGAGGCGCCGGCCGAGATGACCTTCTCGATACCCGAGAAGAAGACCTACGGCGGCGCCGAGAATCTGGCGCAGACCATGCACAACCTGCTGCCCATTCGTGGCGCCAAGGTGCGCGACGCCCTGCGCTGGGCCGAGTACATGCAGCAGGCGCTCGATCAGCTGGCCGATGCCGAGATCTATGTCGGCCAGCACAACTGGCCGATCTGGGGCAAGGCGCGCATCGCGGAATTCATCACCAAGCACCGTGATGTCTACAAATACACGCACGACCAGACCGTGCGCCTGATGAACGCCGGCTTGACGCCGCGCGAAATTGCCGACACGGTGAAACTGCCCAAATCCCTCTCGGAAAACTTCGGCGCACGCGGTTACTACGGCGACCTGCGCCACAACGTCAAGGCGGTCTACCAGTTCTATCTGGGCGCCTACGACGGCAACCCGGTCAACCTCAATCCGCTGCCGCCGCAGGAGTCGGCCAAGCGCTACCTGGAACTGATCGGCGGCGCCGACAAGGCCGTCAGCGCCGCACAGGCGGCGTTCGACAAGGGTGAGTACCGATGGGCTGCGGAACTGCTGGGCCAGGTCGTGTTCGGCCAGCCAGATCACAAGGGCGCCAAGGACCTGCTGGCCAGGACCTACGACCAGATGGGCTACATGTCGGAGTCCGCCACCTGGCGCAACAGCTACCTGACGGCAGCGGCGGAACTGCGCAACGGTCCGCCCAAGACCAGTGTGAGCCGCGCCGGCTTCGTCGAAATGCTCAACCAGACGCCGGTCGAGCGCTTTTTGGAAGCCATGGCGGCCGGCCTCGATGGCCCGGCCGCCGAGGGCAAGAACCTGAAGGTCAATCTGGTCCTGACCGACACGCAGGAGTCCTTCGTGCTCTGGATCGAGAACGCCGTGCTGCATTTCAAGAAGCAAGCGCCGGCCACCGATGCCAACGCCACTTTGACGCTGACCAAACTCATCTTCATCAAGATGATGGCGGGCACGGCCGGGGTCAAGGACACCTTGCTGAGCGACGATCTCAAGATCGGCGGCAGCAGCATCGACCTGATCCGCTTCTTCACCCTGATCGACAAGGCGCCGGGCACCTTTGCCATCGTCACCAAGTAGGCGCGTCAAGTCCTGACTTCCGTGCGCGCGCCGCCGTTCGGTGCCGCGCGGGCCTTGCCTGTAAGCTGGCATGAGGCTTGTGCAGGCTAGACTGCGCTCCGATGCGCCGGGCGTGACTCGGTCCGCTGCGCAGAATCCCGCCAGTCAGTGAATCCATTCAGCACGACAGGACCATGAAACCATTACAGTCAATTCAGGCGTTGGAGCTTTGGCTAAGGCAGCAGTCTGACATCATTCGTTTCAGCATTGCCATCGCGCTGACGCTCCTGGTTGCCGGGCTCGATCTGGGCACGCCACCCTATATCAACGTCACCGGTTACTACCTGCTGCCGATCTTTCTTGCGGTCTGGTTTTGCAGCCCGATGCAGACGACCGTCATGATCGGAATTTGCGACGGCATCAACGTATATACCAACCACTTGAGTTTTCCGGAGGATGTGTCGGGCGCGTTCGAGACTCTGTCCGATATTTCGGTTCTGGTCATCTTCATCGCGTTCGCTGTCACGATCCATTCCCTGAAGGGAGCGCTGGACCGGCTGCGGGATGAAAGCCGAACCGACCAGTTGACGGGGCTAAAAAATCGCAGGAGCTTCCTGGAAACCCTGGAGATGGAGAACCTGAGAAAGAAGCGCTTTGGCCAAGGGCTGACCCTGGTGGCCATCGATATCGACAACTTCAAGAGCATCAACGATACCGAGGGCCACCACCGGGGTGACGCGCTGCTGGTCGCAGTCGGCGAGTGTCTGACCCGCATGCTGCGGGATGTGGACTGCGTCGGGCGGCTTGGCGGCGACGAGTTTTCGATCGTGCTGCCAAGAACCAGTTTCGAACAGGCTGAACAAGTGCTGCAACGCGTGCAGCAGGAGCTGCGAACCGTTGTCAAGTCATTCAGCAACCAGGTCAGCGCCAGCATTGGCGCCATCGTTGTCCCTGACAAACTTCAGTTGCCGATTTCCGAGTTGCTGGAAAAGGCCGATGCCGTGATGTACGCCGTCAAGAACAAGGCGAAAGACGATTTGCTCATCTTTCGTTTGACCTGAGGTCACGCGCGCCAGCGTCGGCCACTGCGGCTATTTCGCTGGAATCGTCAGCGATTTCTTCAGTACGGCAGGCAGGTAGGAATCGAGTTGCGCGATCATCGCGACGTAGACTTCCATCGGCTTGCCCCAGGCGTCGGGCACATCGGCGGTGGTGCCGGTCGCGTATTCAGCCAGCGTGAATGTCTTGGCCTTGGCTTCCGGGTAGGCATCCACCAGTCGCGTCTTGTGCTTTTCGGTCATCGTCAGCAAGACATCGGCATGGCGCACATCGTTGGCGGTGATTTGCGCAGCCAGATGGGCGCTTACATCGATGCCCCGGTCCTTCAGCAGCTTGACCACGTTGGCTTCCGGATGGACATCAAACGGATCCATGTCGACCGCGCGCGAGATGACCGCAATGTGCGCGCCCATCTTGCCGATCAAGACGTTGGACAAGGCTTCCGCGCTGACGCTGCGCCCCGTGTTGCCGGTGTCGACGAAGGCAATCTTCTTGGGCTCTTCCGCCTGCACTGCGCCCCACATTCCGGCAGCCATGACGAGGGCGAACGCATATTTTTTGAACATGTTATTTTCCTGAAGGTTAGGGGTTCATCGGGATGACGCAGCACACGGCGCGCCACCGCTGGCGCGCCAGTGTAAAGCTTGATGGCGCGGTTGTCTTTGGCCGCGCACGCCGGCAACGGCTCAGCGTTTGGCGAGCTCGATCAGCATGCGCGACATCAGGTAGAGCCGCGGCACGATCGAGTCGACCTCGATGTATTCATCGCGGGCGTGGTAGCCCCAGCCGGCCAGGCCGAAGCTCTCGATGACAGCGGCCTTGTCCGAGCGCGCGGCAAACGCCGCGTCGGTGGCGCCGCCGGTCATAGGCACGACGTCCAAGGGGCGATCGAGTTCAAGGTAGATGGCTTGCGCGTTGTCGGCCAGCGCCCGGGCTTTGGCGCCACCCAGGTAGGGTGGGCGGCCACCGAGCAGGGTGACGGTGGTTTGGGTGTCGGGGATCAGTTTCTTGCTGTTGACCATTTCCTGCAGCGCGGCCTGCAGTTTCTCGGCCGCACCGGGCTGCGAGGTGCGCACATCGGCCGACGCCAGCGCCTTCTCCGGGATCTGGTTGCGCACCGTTCCGGCCTGGGCCGTCGTCCAGTTCAGCTGCACGCCGGGGATGCCCTTGTCCACGTCGCGCGTCTGCAGCACCTGATGGCTCAGCTCGATCAATGCGTTGCGGCCCAGCTCGGGTGCCGCGCCCGCATGCGAGGTGCGGCCCTTGACCGCCATGTCGATGCGCGTCGCGCCGCTGGCGCCCAGCAGCACGGCCTCGTTCTTGGCGACGGCTTTGGCGGCCGTGGGTTCGCACGACAAGACCACGTCGTTCTGATCGGCCAGCTTCGAGATCAGCTCTCCCGAGCCGATCGAGCCGACTTCCTCGTCGGGATTGAACAGCACGGTGATCGCGGCGTAGTCCCTCCAGCCGGCGTCCTTGAGCAGGGCGAGGCTGTGCAGGATGACCGCGATGCCGCCCTTGTCGTCGGCAATGCCCGGACCGTAGACGCGGTTGCCCTCGACCCGGTAGCCCTGGGAGGCCAGGATGCCCTTCTGGTAGACGGTGTCCATGTGGGCCTGCAGCATGAAGCGCTTGCTGCCCGTGCCCTGAATGGTTCCGACCACCGTGTCGGCACCGGCACCCGCCGTGGTCTTGTGGCGCTCGGTGGCAAAGCCCAGCGCCTTCAGGCGAGCTTCGACCAGGTCCGCCATCTGGGCTAGGCCCGCGCGGTCGGCGCTGCCCGATTCGATCAGCACCATCTGGCGCAGGCTCTCGATCACGGCGCTCTGGGCTTTTTCGGCGGCGGCCTTCAGTGCGGCGTCGGGCGCGGCCTGAGCGCCGGACGCGCCAAGGGCCAGCGCTGCGGCAAGCGCACACAGGCGCATGGAATGGGACATGAACAGGGAGTCTCCTGTGGTTGGGATGGATGGGTGTTGAAAGCCCTGCGTTCCAGTATCGCATCGTTGATGCGGTGCCGACCAGCGGTACGCGCCTCCAAAGCCTAGAATCCCGCCGAACCGATGGCGTCGGGGATTGATCGTTAAGAGGGGGATGCAGTGGACATTGAAGACTTCATGCGAGGGTACAAGACGGCCTGGGAAAGCAGGGACGAAAGCCGGTTTGCGGCGCTCTTTGCGCCCGACGGCGAGTACCACAACACGCCGTTCGCCGTTCAGCGTGGACACGCGCAACTGGCCGAGTATTGGCGCCGAGTCAGGCTGCAGGAAGACGTTCAGGTCACGTACGAAATCCTGGCGTCGACGGCAACCGGCGGCCTAGCGCACTGGCACGTTACCTACCAGGTTGCCTCGGAAGAACTGTTCCAGATCTGGGCCCGGTCTACCGGCACCAACCTGATCGCCAGAAAGCTGGGTGATCCGCTTCCCCGGATGGTGCTCGACGGTCTGCTGAAGGCGGAATTTGCCGCAGACCAATGCATGAGCTGCCACCTGTGGTGGCACGGCATGCCTGTCGCGCCATGACCTGCAGGGCCTCGTGGCCGGACTCGGTGCGCGTCAATCGGGTCTGATGTTGGCTTCGCGGATCAGCTTTTCATAGCGGATGCGCTCGGAGTGGAGCAGGGCGCCGAACTGCTCGGCCGTGCCCGGATTCACTTCGCCGCCGACGCCGGTCATGCGCGCGCGCACTTCCGGCGTCTGCAAGGCCTTTTGCACTTCGGCATGCAACCTCGCAACAATGGCTTTGGGCGTTGCGGCCGGCGCCAGCAGACCGTACCAGACCGAGGCTTCGAAGCCGGCAAAGCCCGACTCGGCGATCGTCGGTACGTCCGGGAAGATGGCGCTGCGGGTGGCGCTGAGCACGGCCAGCACCTTGAGCTTGCCGCTCTTCACATGCGGGAGCACTTCGAGCGCATTGACGGCGACCAGCGGCAACTGGCCGCCGATGGTGTCGGTGATGGCTTGGGCGCCACCCCGATAGGGAACATGCATCAGCGAGATGCCGGCAGCGCGTGCAAACAGCTCGACTGCCATGTGCGGCGTCGAGCCGTTGCCCGGAGTGGCAAAGGCAATCACGCCGGGCTTGCCCTTGGCGGCTTCGATCAGCTTGGCGATGTTGCTGTACGGAGCGCCGGCGTTGGCTGCGATCACGACCGGCACACGGCCGATCAGGGCGATCGGCGCCAGGTCCTTCTCGGCATCGAAGGGCGCGGGCTGGTACAGCGCCATGTTGGCCGCCAGGGCGTTGGCCGCCAACAGCAGGGTATAGCCGTCGGCCGGCGCGTCGATGACCGACTTCACGGCGATGTTGGTGCCCGCGCCGGGCTTGTTGTCGACGATGAAGGTCTGCCCCATCGTGGTGGCCAGGCTTTGGCCCATGGTGCGGGCCACGATGTCGACCGCGCCGCCGGCAGCGTAGCCGACGACGATGCGAACCGGCTTGGTCGGGTACTGCTGCGCGTTGGCCAGCAGCGGCACAGCCGCCGCCAGGCTTGCCAGCATCTTGCGTCGGGTGAGCTGGCCAGGGGTGTCATAGGTCTTCATGGGTGTTTTCTCCGGTGTGAAGCGTGTGGTCTGTCATTCGCCGCGTGCCGTGCCGCGCAGGCCTGAGCGTTGCACGATCGATTGCAGCCGGCCGCTGGCCACTGCGTCCTGCCCGAAGTGCGCGAGGTAGGCCAGGGCGGCGCTGCGGCCTTTCGGGATCGCGATGGCCAGCGCCTCGTCGCCCCAACTGCCGTCCAGCACGCGCGAATCAGGCAAGCCGTCCGACAGTTCGAACAGGATGCCCTTGTTGGTGGCGAAGGCGTCAATCGCGTGCTCGCGCAGCAGGGCCTGCGCCTGCGTGAGCGAAGCCGAGCTCACCAGGGTCGCGTGCTTGAACTGACGGCCCAGCGCGCCCTGCGAGGTGCTGCCCTGGCTGACCCCGATGCGCATGCCGCTCCGATCCACATCGGCCAGCGTCTTGATCGGTGAATCCGGCAGCACCAGATAGCCGAGTTCGAGCCGGATCAGCGTCGGCGCGAAGTCGACATCGCGCGCGCGGCTCTCGGAGGCGTTGGTCACGGTGAAGTCAACCGCGCCGGCTTTCAGCGCGTCGATCACCTGCGCCACACGGGCGAATTCCACCAGCGTGACCGGCACGCCGAGCTGCGCGCCCAGGGCGAGCCCGAGGTCGTGCGCGACGCCGGCCTTGTCGCCAGCTATTAATACTAGCGAGGTCGGACTGCCCGCGTAGACCCCGACACGCAGCGTGCTGGTCGGCACCAGCGCGGCCAGCGTCGCCGCATCGGGCCTGGGCGCTGTTGCGGCACAGCCCGCCAGCACCGAAATGACGGGCAGGACTGCGCAGAGCAGGAGGCGCCGGAGCATGTTCATTGAGGTTCCTTTGGGGAGATCAGGCTGAAAGATCAGTCGATGTAGCGCAGTCCGGCCTTGGCCAGCGGCTCGCGCATCTTGTACATGTCCAGCCCCAGCACACCGGCGGCGAACTGGGCGCGCTTGTCGGCCTCCAGGCTTTCGCGCTTGGCGGCGGCATCGGCCACCTGCTGCGCGAGCGCGGCCGGCACGACCACGACACCGTCCACGTCGGCAATCACGACATCGCCCGGGTTCACGGCGGCGCCGGCGCAGACCACCGCGATGTTGACCGAGCCCAGCGTCGCCTTGATCGTGCCCTTGGCGTGGATGGCACGGCTGAACACGGGGAAGTTCATCTTCTCGAGCTCGTCCACGTCGCGCACGCCGCCGTCGATGATAAGGCCGCGCGCGCCGCGCGCCTGAAAGCTGGTGGCCAGCAGGTCGCCGAAGAAGCCGTCGAAGCTGTCGGTGGTGCAGGCGGCCACGACGACATCGCCGGGTCGCAGCTGCTCGGCCACCACGTGCATCATCCAGTTGTCGCCCGGTTGTAGCAGCACGGTCACGGCCGTGCCGCAGATTCGGGCACCGCGGTACACCGGGCGCATATAGAGCTTCATGAGACCGACGCGGCCCATGGCCTCATGGATGGTCGCGACACCGAAGTTGGAGAGTTGTGCCACGGCCGCAGGGTCGGCGCGCGTGATGTTGCGTTTGACGATGCCCAGTGTGTTCAAGTCCATGTTCATCGCCCCTTCTTTTGCAGCGCCGCATCGAGCCGCGGGAAGACACGCCGCACATTGCCTTCATAGATCTGGAAACGGTCCGCGTCGTTGAGAATTTTCGAATTCTCGATGTAGCGTTTGGTGTCGTCGAAATAGTGGCCGGTCTGCGGGTCGATGCCGCGCACCGCGCCGATCATCTCAGATGCGAACAGCACGTTCTTCACCGGTATCACGGTATTGAGCATGTCGATACCCGGCTGGTGGTAGACGCAGGTGTCGAAGAAGATGTTGTTCAGAAGATGTTCTTCGAGCAGCGGCTTCTTGAGCTCCTGCGCCAGACCGCGAAAGCGTCCCCAGTGGTAGGGCACGGCGCCGCCGCCGTGCGGGATGAGGAAGCGCAGCGTCGGGAAGTCCTTGAACAGGTCGCTGGTCAGACACTGCATGAAGGCTGTCGTGTCGGCGTTCAGGTAGTGCGCGCCGGTGGTGTGAAAGCAGGCGTTGCAGCTTGTGCTGACATGGATCATGGCGGGGATGTCGTACTCCACCATCTTCTCGTAGATCGGGTACCAGTGGCGGTCGCTCAGTGGCGGCGAGGTCCAGTGCCCGCCCGACGGATCCGGGTTGAGGTTGATGCCGACATTGCCGAACTCGCGCACGCATTTTTCCAGCTCGGGAATGCAGGTGCGCGGATCAACACCGCTTGACTGCGGCAGCATGGCTACCGGCACGAAGTGGTCGGGGAACAGCTGGCTGACGCGAAAGCACAGCTCGTTGCAGATGGCAGCCCAGGCGCTGGAGACGGCGAAGTCGCCGATGTGGTGCGCCATGAAACTGGCACGCGGCGAGAACAGCGTGATGTCGCTGCGGCGCTCGCGCATCAGGCGCAACTGGTTGGTCTCGATTGACTCGCGTAGTTCGTCGTCGCTGATCCTGAGGTCGGATGCCAGAGGCATGAGCGCCGGGTCCTTGATGCCGGCGATCTGCGTCTGGCGCCAAGTCTCAAGGGCTTTCGGTGCCGTGGTGTAGTGGCCGTGGCAGTCGATGATGAGGGGTTTCTTCATGTGGGTTCCTGTGCAGGTGCGCGGATCGCATTTAATGGCCGGTCCACACCGCAGCGGGCACCATGGCCTGGCCCTGCATCAGCAGGCGAGCCGTTCGCAGCAGCGCGGCCTTGCTGACCTTTTGCGGGTCGGCCGGATCGGTCTCCAGCTCCACGCTGAATTCGCCGGTCGGATGCTCCACTGACACGGTCTTGCTGACGCCAGCGGGCATGACTGCAATGCCGTCGCAGACCGAGCCTCGCAGCACGCAGGCTGTGCCCACGGTGACCGCGGCCAGCACGCCGATGGCGTCGTGGCAGACATGCGGAATGAAGCTGCGGGTGCTGATGGCGCCGCCAGCGCGCGGCGCGGCAATGAGCGTCATCTTGGGGTAATTCCTGGTTGTGACGTCGCCCAGGCCCATGGCGTGTCCGGCGACGATGCGCAGGCGCTCGATGCGGTTCTTCAGATCGGTGTGGGCATTCATGGCGGCGACGTCTTCATAGCCACTGCACCCGATATCGGCGGCCAGCAAGATGACCAGCGGCATGCCGTTGTCGATGCAGGTCACCTCGATGCGAAACGCCGGTTTACCGCCCTGCGCAGAGACGTTGAGCACGTCCTTCACGTTTCCCGTGGGCAGCAGGCTGGCGGCGACGGAGCCCGCGGTGTCCAGAAAGTTGATGCTGATCGGCGCGGCAGAGCCCGGCACGCCGTCGATGCGCGCGTCGCCCGCGTACTCGACATGACGGCCGTTGGCGCCCAGGGGTGTCTGCACCGTCACGTCGCACTGCATGTCGGTATTGAGCGTGAGCACGCGAAAGGTGCTGGCATCGCCCTGCGGCTGCACCAGGCCGCGCTCGAGAGCGAACGGCACCACCGCGGCCAGCATGTTGCCGCAGTTGGGCGTGGTATCCACCGTGTCGGCCTCGGGCTGCAGCTGGGCAAAGAGGAAGTCCAAGTCCACGCCCGGCGTGCGGCTCTTGCGCACGATGCCGACCTTGCTGGTCAGGGGATGGGCGCCGCCCAGACCGTCGATCTGGCGCTTGTCGGGCGAGCCCATCACCGCCAGCAGCACCTGGTCACGCGTGGGCCGGTCAGTCGGCAGGTCGGCCTCGAGGAAGAACGGGCCTTTGGACGTGCCGCCGCGCATGAAGAGGCAGGGGATGGCAGTTTGCATGCGGAAATTCTAGTGAGCAATGCCTGGCGCAGCGCGGACGGCGGCGACTAGCTGATATCGGAATTCGGCATAGCTTGCGGATTGCTATACGATCTGCAGCCATGGACTTGAAGCAGATCGAATCATTTGTCAGGGTTGCCGAAATGGGCAGCTTCACGCGCGCCGCGCTGGCCCTGGGTCTGCCGCAGCCGCTGCTGAGCCGCCATGTACGCCAGTTGGAGGTTGAGCTGCGCCAGACCTTCTTGCTGCGCAACGGGCGCGGCGTCAGCCTGACCGAGCCCGGCAAGCTGCTGCTCGAGCACGGGCGCGGCATCCTGCACCAGGTTGCTCTGGTGCGCGAGGAACTCGAGTCGGTGCGTGGCGCCCTGGGCGGGCATGTGTCGATCGGCCTGCCGCCATCGTTGAGCCGGCTCATCACCGTGCCCTTGACGCTTGAATTCCGCAAGCGCATGCCGCAAGCCCATCTGACGCTGACCGAGGGCTTCTCGGTGGCCATGAACGAGGGCCTGCGTTCAGGACGGCTGGACATGGCAGTGGTCTACAACTCGCCGCACTCGCCCGACATCGAGGCCCGCCTGTTGCACCGCGAGGCGCTGGTGCTGATCTCCTCGGAGGCCAGCGTCAATAACCTCACGGGCCCGAAGCTCAAGGCGAAGATGCCGCTGTCGGCGCTGGCCACGCTGCCGCTGATCGTGCCGAGCCGCCCGAATGCATTTCGCCTGCTGATCGAGATCGAACTGATGCGCCTCAATTGCAAGCCGCGCATTGAAATGGAAGTGGACGGTCTCAACGCCATCCTGGACCTGGTGGCACAAGGACTTGGCTTTGCCGTCCTGCCACCCTACACCCTCAATCATTTCGCCCAGCCGCACTCGTTTTCCACGCATCAGTTGCACAGCCCGCAGCTGGCTTGCGAGCTGATGCTGGTGACCTCGGCGCGCCGTCCCAGCACGCAGACGCACAAGAGCGTCCAGACGCTCGTGGCCGACCTGGTAACCCAGGCGACGCAGGCCTACCCTTGAACGACGGCGCGGGGTAATACCGATCCGCGTTTTGTTATAGCAGCTATGTGTGGTGACGGCGCGGTTTGCCATTTATGCTTAGCCGGCCCGGTCTGTTTCCAATTCCCTCTCAAGGTCACTGCATGATTCTTCAATTGCTGCTTCGTCCCCTCTCATTGATCTCGCTGGCGCTGAGTCTGGTCAGCGCACCCGTCTTGGCCCAGCCCGCCAAGACCGAAGTCCTGTGGCTCGGCCAGTCGGCGTTCCGTATCACGACCCCGACCGGCAAGGTCATCATCACCGATCCTTGGCTGATCAACAACCCACTGACGCCGCCCGAATACAAGAAGCTCGAAGCGCTGGGCAAGGTCGATCTGCTGCTGGTCACGCATGGGCACATGGACCACATGGCCGACGCGCCGGCTATCGCCACACTGAACAAGATTCCGATGTACGCGCCCGGCGACATGAACCAGTCGGCGGCTCTGCTCGGCATCCTGCCGCCGGCGCAGTTGCCGCGTTTCAACAAGGGCGGAATGATCAACCCGCTGCCCGGCATCAAGGTCATGGCCGTGCATGCCGAGCACTCCTCCGTACTGGTCTGGAAAAACTCGGCCACCGGCAAGGAAGAGACCCATGTCGGCGGCGAGCCGCTGGGCTACATCATCGAGCTTGAAAACGGCTTCCGGATCTACCATATGGGGGACACGGCCCTGTTTGGCGACATGAAGTTCATCGCCGAGTATTACCATCCTGACCTCGTCCTGGTACCGATCGGCGGCAACTTCACCATGGGTCCGGTTGATGCCGCCTACGCCATCCGAGAATGGCTCAAGCCGAAGTTCGTGATCCCCATGCACTACGGCACCAACCCGCTGGGCAAGGGCACGCCGGCCGAGTTGGTGCAGGCGCTCGGTGCCAGTCCAACGGAGGTGTTGGTGCTCAAGCCGGGCGAGAAGGTTAAATTCTGATGCTGCGAAAGGGACACACCATGAAACTGCCTGCCACTGAAGGCATCGCTGCGCGCGCCATGATGGCGCTGGCGGCCGCCCTGTGCTGCATCGGCTCGGCCACGGCCCAGACCGGCTATCCGACCAAGCCGATCCGGATGGTCGTTCCCTTCACGCCTGGTGGCTCGACCGATATCCTGGCGCGCTCAATCGGGATGGAACTGAGCAAGGCCTGGGGCCAGCCGGTCATCATCGACAACGTTCCAGGGGCCGGAGGCTCGATCGGCGCCGACAAGGTTGCCAAGGCGCCGGCCGACGGCTATACGCTGCTGATGGGCCATATCGGCACGCTGGCCGTCAATCCATCGCTCTATCCGAAACTGCCCTATGACCCGGTCAAGGACTTCGCACCGGTGGCCTGGGTGGCGCGCGTGCCCAATGTGCTGGTGGTCCATCCTTTGGTCAAGGCGGCCACCCTCAAGGAGTTCGTGGCACTGGTCAAGGCGAGGCCCGGGCAGTTCAACTACGGCTCGGGCGGCAATGGCAGCGCCGCCAATCTCGCGAGCGAATATTTCAAGCTGCAAACCGGCACCGCGATCCTTCACATCCCGTATCGCGGCACGGCGCCTGCGGTGACCGACCTGATGGGCGGACAGATCCAGATGCTGTTCACCGGTGCCCCGGCCGTCATAGGCCAGATCAAGGGCGGCCAGTTGCGTGCGCTGGCGGTGTCCAGCCCGAAACGCCTGGACATCCTGCCCGACGTGCCAACTGTGGCCGAGTCGGGATACAAGGGCTTCGAGGCCGACCAGTGGTACGGCGTGGTGGCGCCGACCGGCACGCCCAAGGACGTCATCGCCAAGCTCAACGCCCAGATCAACCAGGCCTTGGCATCGGTCGAGCTCAAGGCGCGTCTCAACAACGAAGGCGCGATCGCGATGCCGACAACTCCAGAGGCTTTCGGCCAGCACATCGTGCGCGAGCTCGCGCGCTGGAAACCGGTGATCCGCTCTGGGCGCGTCAAGGCCGACTAGTTCGCAGCGGCCGGATCGCCTTCTTCTCCAGTATCCGGTCCGCGTAGTCCTGCCAGCGGGAGTCCTTGGCAAGGCCCTGGAAGGTGCCGGCCTTGGCCTGGTCGGCCACCCATTGCTGCTTGTCAGCGATCGCGCTGGCCATGAAGGGCGGGAAGCCGGCTTCCCGGACGGTGTTAGCCGATTCACGCATCTCTTCAGCGCGACGCTGGCCGTGCTGGACGACACGCGAGAAAAAGTAAGCGCCTTGCTGCGCCCAGTCGATCGACGGAAAGGTTTCCTGCAAGGTTGGCAGTACATGGTCTTCCACGCCATAGGCGCGGGCCGTGGCATAGCTCTCGATGACCAGCGCTTCCAACCCCTTGATCATGATGCTGCGGCACATCTTGATCGCGCTGGCAACGCCGATTTCACGCGACACGGTCCTGGCGCTCATGCCCCAGGCATTGAGCACCTCGGTCAGCTCCGCCGCCCGCGCACCGCCGAGCAGCATGGGCACCCGAACGCCATACGGCGGCACCGAGGTCATGACACCGGCCTCGACGTAATGCGCGCCGGCGGCGTCGATCAGCGCCCCCGCCTGCTGCTTGATGCCAGGCGAGGCTGAATTGAGATCCAGAAAGACGCTTCCCGGCTGCATGTGCGCGGCTGCGGCCTGCGCCACGGCCAGCGTGCTGGAGGCGGTGACGGCGGAAATCACGAGGTCGGTCGACTGGCACAGTTGCGCCATCGAATCAAGGGCGGCAACGCCGGCCAGTGCGGCATGGTCACGCTGCACGTTGCCAATTACCGGCAAATCGAACTTGACGTCCCAGGCGCTGACGGCGCCAACATGGCCGCGCAAGCCTGCTGCGAAGATCTTGCCGACTTCGCCGTAACCGACTAAGCCCAAACGTTCGAACTTCATGGTCTGCCCCGTCTACTGTTGCGGGATGCGGGCGCGAACGATGACCTCGCCCCAGCGCCTGGTTTCGCTGCGCAGCAATTCCGCTGCCTGCTCGGGTGTGCTCGACTGCGCGTCCACATTCAGATCGCGCAACCGCTTTCGGACCTCCGGTGCGTTCAATGCGGCAACGACGTCTCGGTTGAGTCGGGCTATGACCGACTTCGGTGTCCTGGCCGGCACGGCTAGGCCGTTCCAGCTTGACGCGATGAATCCTGCGACGCCACTCTCCTTGGCGGTTGGGATGTCCGGCAGCACGCTGGCGCGCGCGGCGCCGGCAACAGCCAGCGCACGCAGGGAGCCGGAATTGATTTGGGGCAGCACCGGCGCCAGGATCTCGACCGCTGCGTCAACTTGCTTGCTGCGCAGGGCCGTGATCACGGCCGGCGAGCCGTTGAACGGCACGATCTGGATGTCCACGCCCGCGCTTGTCTTGAACAACTCGGCGGCCAGATGCTGTGTGCTGCCGATATTGATCGTGGCCACATTCAGCTTGCCGGGATTGGCTTTCGCATATGCGACCAGGTCACCGAGACTTCTGAAAGGCGAGTCCGACGGAGTGACGACGGCCAGATCGAAGTAGCCCAGCGTGGAGACCGGTGCAAAGTCGCGCAGGGTATCGAAGGGCAGGGTCTTGAATAGGCCGGCGCTTACGGCCGTCGCGTTCGAGATCAGCAGCAGTGTGTGGCCGTCAGGTTCGGCCTTGGCCACCGCGTCGCCGGCCACCACACCGCCGGCGCCAGGCTTGTTGTCGATCAAGATCGCCTGCCCGAGCAATTCGCTGAGCTTTTTCGCCACTGTGCGCGCCGTCAGGTCCGCTACGCCGCCAGCGCCGAATGGCACGACGATGTGCAGCGGCTTGGACGCAAAGTCCTGTGCCATCGAGGCGGCCGGCAGCATCAGCATGACAATGCACAGCATGAGGAACCGGACTGACTTGTTCATTTTCTGCGAGCCTGGAGCGGGAAGGGTTGGAAGGGCACGTCAGAACTGCCTGGTTTGGGCAGCGCCGGGTGCGACTTCCCGATTCTGTGGCAGCCGTGCCGGATGTGGCAACCAAAATCAGGATAGCAGCTATGCGGCCGATCCACTCACGGCAAGACAATCCGCCCGGCCTGGCCCGAGCCGCAAGGCCACGGTTGCCCTGCCCAGGCGCCGGCGCGACGTCACTTCGTGATCTTGCTGATCTTCGATCCCTCGAACGTCAGGTTGTACATCAGACCCTGGTTCGAGAAGATGAAGCCGATGATGGGCTTTTTGGCCGTCTCGGTGTCGATGCTGCCGCCCGCACCGAGCGTGGCCAGCGCCACGCTGCCGTCGACGCCGGCCTTCCAGCCCTGGCTGTTGCGGAAACTGCCGAGTGCATGTTCGTTCATGAAGAGCACGATCTCGCTGCGTGCCTGTGCGCCCAACTGGAGACCGATCGAGGCGGAGGCGATGTTGTAATAGGCGACGGGCTTGCCGTGGATCAGCAGTGCGCCTTCACCATACTCGCCGCCGATCCCGATGCCGGCCTTGATGACCTTGGGGAAGACAAGCATGCCGGCGGCCTTCTGCCCCAACTCGTGACCGGCGCTGGTCTGCTTCTGGAATTGCCCCAGCGTTTCACGGACCTGGGCGTCGATCTCCTGCTTCGATGCGGCTGATGCGGCGGTGGCGAACACAAGGGCGATGGTTGCAATGATGGTACGCATTGGGTCTGCCTTTCCGTATCGACGGTTTGAATGTGGTTTCGCTGCGGCGAATCCTGGTCGCTGCCAAGCTGCGTTTGCGCAAGGCCCGTGGCGCAGCACTTCAGACCGCAGCATCGGTCAGAGCGTTTATCCATGTATTGCGAATGGTCAACATCGGCAGGCATCAGTTGGTCCCGCGCGTTGACCGCAGCGCCTTCTTTGCGGCCCTGAAATTCCGGTCAATCCGAGCTGTTCTCAGCAGGTCCGGGAGCAGGAAGCCGCCTGCACCAGACCGGCCGATTGGACCCGGAGTGACTATGAAGCGGCGGCGCTTTGCTCAACCAGTGCAGCATTCTGCTGGGTGATGCATTCGATGTCCGAAACCGAATCGTTGACGCGGTAGATGGAGTCGGCCTGTTCTCAAGTGGCGCGGGAGATCTCGGCGTCCATGGTGGAGACTCGCTCGATCGCTTCAACAATTCGGCGCATGGTCTCGCCTGCGGCATGAACTTTCAGGGTGCCAGACTCCACCCGCTCGACTTAAGCGCCGATCAGGGTGCGAATCTCTTTGGTTGCCGCCGCGCTGCGTTGCGCCGGCACACGCACTTCGCTGACGACGACGGTGAATCCGCGCCCTTGTTCGCCGGCACGGGCCCCCCGTCGCTGCATTGAGCGCCAGAATATTGGTTTGAAACCCGAGGCTCTCGATGGTGCCGATGATTTTACTGATCCGGCTGGCGTGCATGCTGATGGCGTTGATGGTGGTGACCACTTTCGTAACGGCAATGCCGCCTTGTGCCGCCATTTTGGTTGTGTCGGTAGAAATCTGGTTGGCTTGGACGGCGGTCTGCGAGTTGAGTTGGATTGCACAAGGTCAAGGAGATCAGCCTCTATTACAGGATGGCCGCTGTCTGTGACGTGTACGACGCCATAACCTCCGATCGTTGCTACAAGTCCGCCTGGGATCCGACTGAGGCGATGCGCATGATGGCGAAATGGTCAAACGGACATTTCGATCCGTGTGTCTTTCACGCCTTCGTCAAGGGCATTGGCATTAATCCGGTCGGCTCGCTCGTTCAGCTTACTTCGGGGCGCATCGGTGTCGTGATTGAGCAGGGCAGCCAATCACTCACACGCCCAAGGTCAACGTGTTTTGTTCGACCCGGCTGAACATGCGGATCATGCCGATCATCGATGATCTCTCGGCGTCGAGTGTCATGGACAAGATTTCCAACCTTGAGGATCCAAAAAAAGTGGAAATTCAAGGACATCAATCGGTTGTGGTCAAGGACCGTCGGCATTTGAGTGCTTTCGTTTCGCACGGCAAGGGGCGGATAAACTAGAGCCCTTAGGCTCTGTGCCGCATTCTTTCATACAGCATGCATGGCCCGGCCTTCCTGACCAACGGCGCACACCGGGGCGCAACAATACCAAGGAACTCGAGACATGGGCGCGCAGTGGAAAGCTAAAGGCAAGGAACTGGCGGCAAACGCCAAGGGTCGCCTGTTTGGAAGATTGTCCAAGGACATCATGATTGCGGCGCGCAGCGGGGCCGATCCCGCTTCCAACGCACGCCTGCGGTTGCTGGTAGAGCAGGCGCGCAAGGTCTCGATGCCCAAGGACACGCTGGATCGGGCGATCAAGAAGGGCGCGGGGCTCACCGGAGAGGCGGTCAATTTCGAACATGTGGTCTATGAAGGTTTCGCGCCGCACCGCGTGCCGGTCATGGTCGAATGCCTGACGGACAACGTGAATCGCACCGCGCCCGAAATGCGCGTGCTCTTTCGCAAAGGCCAACTGGGCACCTCCGGCTCGGTGGCGTGGGATTTCGACTACGTGGGCATGATCGAAGCAGAAGCAGCCACAGCCGGCGCCGATCCGGAACTCGCGGCCATCGAGGCTGGTGCTCAGGACCTGGAGGCGGGCGATGAAGAGGGAGTCACTCTGTTCCTGACCGAGCCGACCGATCTCGATCTGGTGAGCCGGGCGCTGCCGGCCCAGGGCTTCAGCGTGCTGTCTGCCAAGCTGGGATACAGACCCAAGAACCCCGTCAGCGCGGCCAGCCTGAGCGCCGAACAACTGGAAGAAGTCGAGGCATTTCTGGCCACCATCGACACCAACGACGATGTGCAGAACGTGTTCGCCGGTTTGGCGGACTGAGTGGGGATTTGCGCTGAGCCAATGACCCAACAATAGGAGGATGGGCGCATGACGGAACGAATTTGGCTGAGGAACTATCCCCTCGGCATGCCAGCCGAGATCGATGCCGATCAGTTCGCGTCCATACCGGACATGTTCGAGCAGATAGTCGCCCGATTTGGCGACCGGCCGGCCTATCACAACCTGGGCCGCACGATTAGCTATGCGGAACTGGACCGCCAGTCGCGTGACTTCGCCGCCTTTCTGCAGACGCTGCCCGGCCTGTCCCCGGGCGAGCGCGTGGCTATCATGGCGCCGAATCTGCTGCAATACCCGGTGGCGCTGCTGGGCATCCTGCGCGCAGGCATGGTGGTGGTGAACGTCAACCCCTTGTACACGCCGCGCGAAGTCGAGCACCAGATCAAGGATGCCGGCGCCAAGGCCATCGTGATCGTCGAAAACTTTGCGGCCGTCTTGCAGCAGGTGCTTGACCGGACTCCTGTTGCGCACGTGATCACCTCCGAGGTCGGCGACATGCTGACATGGCCGAAGCGCCAGCTCGTCAATTACATCACCAAGCGCGTCAAGAAGATGGTGCCGCCCTGGCATATTCATGGCGCCATCCCGTTTCGCGATGCCCTGGCCCGCGGCAGGGCGGCAGCGTTCGAGCAGGTCGAAATGCAGCGCGAGGACATCGCCTTTCTGCAATACACGGGCGGCACGTCGGGCGTTGCGAAGGGGGCAATGCTGACCCACCGCAACATCCTGGCCAACGTCGAGCAGACCGGCATCTGGATTTCGGCAAGTTTCGTGGATGGTACGGAAATCGCCATTGCGCCCTTGCCGATGTACCACATCTTCTGTCTGACTTCGACACTGTCGTTCATGAAACGGGGCAGCCTGATCGTTCTGATCACGAACCCGCGCGACTTGCCGGGCCTAGTAAAGGAAATGGGCCGCTGGAAGTTCAGCGTGATGACCGGCGTCAACACGCTGTTCAACGGCTTGCTCAATACCCCCGGCTTTGCCCAACTCGATTTTTCGACGCTCAAGGTGGTGGTCGGTGGCGGAGCGGCGGTGCAGCAAGCCGTGGCTGAACGCTGGCAGCGAGTGACCGGACACACCATCACGGAAGCCTACGGCCTGACCGAGACCTCACCCGGCGTTTGCGCCAATCCCCTGGGAACGCCCTGGAACGGCAGCATCGGCTTGCCCGTGCCGTCAACCGATATCTCGATCCGCGACGAAGACTTCAACGAGCTGCCCGCCTGGAGCGGAGTCGGTGATCTGGAACCCTGCACGGGCGAGATCTGCATCCGCGGTCCCCAAGTGATGAAGGGCTACTGGAACAATCCGCAGGAAACAGCAGTGGTCATGCAGGACGGCTGGCTCAAGACGGGCGATCTCGGGCATTTGCATGTCGATGGCAGTTTCACCATCACGGACCGCAAGAAGGACATGATCATCGTGTCAGGTTTCAACGTCTACCCCAACGAGATCGAAGGCGTGGTCGCCACCCATCCCGGCGTGCTTGAATGCGGGGTGGTCGGTGTGCCCGATCCGAAGTCGGGGGAAGCGGTGAAGGTGGTGATAGTCCGCAAGGATCCCTTGCTGACCAAGGAGGCGGTCATCGAGCACTGCCGGCCCCAGCTGACCGGCTACAAGATGCCGCGTTTTGTGGAGTTTCGCGATGAACTGCCCAAGACACCGATCGGGAAGATCCTGCGGCGCGACCTGCGTGATACGCCGAAATCCTGACGCATGCGGCAACAAGGACTTCAGGGTTTGATATTCGCCGCACAATAAATCTATATACGAAGCCATCACGCCAAGTCATTGATTTTGTTTGAGTTTTTCTTCAGGGCCGGATTTCGGCGCCTGAAAAATTTGTACATCGCCCATCGAGCAGGAACGCCGGTTTCTGCCGTCCGACCCGCTCAGAACCTGCAAGTCATTGATTTCATTTGTCTTTTCAGATTGTTTTGAACCTGGCACGGGCTATGCAGAGGATTAAACATCTGAATCAAGTGAACTTCTAAGGAGAACCATCATGACAACCACTCTTCACACTGCCGGCCAAATGCCTGTTGATTTCGCTGAAGTCCTGCCGACACAAGCAGCAACCGCCGCCGCTGCAACCACCCTGAAGAACATTGCCCTGTTCTTGGCCGCTCCCTTCATCG
>Ga0214249_1000277_pt1 | contig 24430 bp, 22 predicted proteins | sample TroBogypolimnion_17_FD_153087 | JGI IMG/M metagenome (GOLD analysis project Ga0214249, IMG submission 153087) | Freshwater microbial communities from Trout Bog Lake, WI - 23JUN2009 hypolimnion | ecosystem: Environmental > Aquatic > Freshwater > Lake > Hypolimnion/Profundal zone | place: Trout... | reverse complement strand
CCACTCTGGTGGTATGGCGCCGTATCAGTTTTAGATAGTTGGGCAGCAAGCCATGCTGCTTTGGTTACTCGCTTCCTAAAGGCGATGTTGCTGACAGATCGTTGGATGAATGACCCTGCAAACAAGGCAAAGGTGATTGCTTACGGGATCAAGTACACCCAAGAAGATCCTGCCGCAGTAGCAGCTGCCTATGACTTCATAATCAAGGGCGGGCTATGGGAGCAAAATGATGGTATGTCAAAAGCTTCTGTTAATTTCACTGCAAGCGAGATGAAGCGCCTTGGTGAAATTGATACACAGCCTACTTACAACCAAATTGTTGATACCCATTACATAAAGGGTGCGTTGGCACAAGTTGGTAAGGTCAAATAGTTAAATATAGTCAATAAAAAGGAAGTACCTCATGGGGGTATGTTGTGTTGTGAGACCAAGGTCCCACAACACAATCCTCATCTCCTTGATGCATATCATAATTTGTATTTTGATTAGAAACGATTGAAAACTACTACCATGATTAAGGTGGAAATATGTCTGTAAAGTTTCTCGTGCATCATGAGAAAGATAATGTCGGAGTTGCAGTTGTTGACATTGCAGCCGGTGTTGAGGCCGATGGCAGATATCGGGATCAAGAAGGTGATTTGAAAATCAAACTAAGTGACGATGTTCCTCTTGGTCACAAAATCGCATTAGTCGCAATCGGTAATGGGAATTCGATTATTGAGTATGGGGTAGTAATTGGACTCGCAACAAAAGATATTTCCGTAGGACAGCAAGTACACGTCCACAATTTGAAGGGTCAACGATGGAACTAGTATCGAAAAGAACGTTTCAAGGATTCCGCCGAGCAGATGGTCGAGTGGGCGCCCGCAATCACGTCATAATTCTCCCGATTGACGATATTTCTAATGCCGCCGCCGAAGGAGTCGCTGCGCTGATTCCTGGTGTTATGGCATTGCCGCACCCCTATGGGCGTTTACAGTTTGGTCCAGATCTAGATCTACACTTCCTTACCTTGATCGGCACCGGCCTTAATCCGAATGTGGCAGGCGTAATTGTTATTGGCATAGAACCAAAGTGGACCGCTCGCGTAGCTGATGCAATCGCTGCGAGTGGGAAGCCGGTTGCTTCTTTCCACATTGAAGGTACTGGTGATTTAAAGACGATTCAAAAGGCCTCCCGGGCCGCAATGACCTTGCTGCAGGATGCTTCAACGCTACAGCGTGAAACTTTGCCTCTCATTGACCTTGTAGTTAGTGCCAAGTGCGGAGAGTCTGACACAACTTCAGGATTGGGTTCCAATCCAACGATTGGAAAAGTAGCTGAACGTCTAACTGAAGCTGGCGGAACCTACTTGTTCGGTGAGACTTCAGAACTTACTGGAGGCGAAGATATCGTGGCAGCACGTATTGATGATGCAGTTCAGCGCGCAAAGTTTGAACGTTTATTCCGTGAGCACACTGAAGTGATTTTGGCGCAACAAGCCGACCTTCTTGGCTCTCAGCCAACTGAAGGAAATATTGCCGGTGGGCTAAGTACCATTGAAGAGAAAGCATTAGGAAATATCCAGAAGATTGGCAAGGCACGTGTTGTCGGTGTGCTCGAAATGGGTGAAGCACCAACTAAGCGCGGGCTCCACTTTATGGATACTTCGTCTGCTGCTGCCGAGTCGGTCACGCTTTTCGCGGCTGGCGGAGCTGGCGTTCATCTCTTTACGACCGGCCAGGGAAATATCATTGGCAATCCAATCGTGCCAGTTATAAAGTTGACTGCAAATCCAAAGACCGTTGAGAGTATGGAAGAACACATTGATATCGATGTTTCTGGAACTATCTCGTTAGTGGAAACTTTAGATCAAGCAGGAGAGCGTACTATTCAACAGATTCAAGAAACGGCATCTGGAAAACTTACTAAAGCCGAACTATTAAATCACCGTGAATTTGTTCTGACTCGCTTGCACCGCACTGCCTAATCAATCTAACTTAGAAATGTGAGTTTTGTGGATACTTCCGAACGTTCTGTTGACTCCAAGGGGGACTCAAGGGTCGCACCGTCACGAGTTCGGCGGACGCAGGTGACTCTGCATGACGTAGCAAAATTAGCTGAGGTAGATACTTCAACGGCTTCGCGAGCTCTTCGGAGCTCGACGAGGCACTTGGTTCGCCCCGATACAGTCGCACGAGTAGTTGCCGTGGCGGCAGAGTTGAACTATCGAGTAAATCCTGTTGCAAAGGGCCTAAAAGAACAACGGACGATGACAATAGGAATGATCTTGCCCGATCTGGCAAACCCTCTATTTCCACCAATTGTTCGAGGCATAGAGGATGGTTTACGAAAGAAGGGCTATGTCTTGATACTGGCAAATACAGATCGAGACTCCGCCCTTGAGAAAGAACTTCTTGATGTTTTGCTATCACGCCAGATTGATGGGTTGATATTGGCGACAGCCGAACTAGATTACCCGCAGCTTGAAGAGATTATGGAAACCGTTCCGACTATTTTGGTCAACCGCGCTACAAAAGACTTTCTAGTTCCGACAGTTTCAAGTGATGACTATCAAGGTATCGGTCAGGCGGTTCAACATTTGCAAGATCTTGGGCACCGCCGAATCGCTCATGTAGGAGGTTCTGAGAAAGCTTCGACAGGCACGCTGCGTTATCAACATTATTTGAGTTGGATGCACAGATTGGGGCTTGCAGTAGATCCCGATTTGGTGGTTTTTGCAGATTGGGTCACGCAAGATTTTGGTGAAAAGGCATGCACTGAATTACTTGCTAAAACGCGAGATTTCACGGCGATTATCGCAGGAAGCGATCTAGTTGCCCTGGGTTGCTATGCCGCGCTCCGTAAACATAATTTATCGGTTCCTGAAGATGTTTCTGTAGTTGGGTATAACGGAATCATTTTTTGCAATGAATTTTCGCCACCCCTAACGAGCGTTCATGTTCCCAAATATGACATCGGTTTGTCAGCAGCGTCATTGATAATTGAAGCTATTGAAAATCCCGGCGCTCCAGCTGTTTCGGTTCTGCTTCCCACAACACTTCAAGTGCGATCATCAACTAAATCAGTGGCCGGAGTTCAAAGAATATGACGATGAAATCAAAGAAAGTTGCAATCGTTGGAACACGGTATGCGAATTTTTCGATCGAAGAAGAAGTCTTTGCCGATCTTGGTGTAACAATTGTTTCCGGCCCTGGTAAGGATCCAGAAGATATTGTTGCGATTGCCGGGGATGCCGAAATTATTTTGGCTGGTGCGCCACCTAAGTTTGATCGAAATACTCTAGAGAAATTGAGTTGTCGCGGGATTATCCGTTATGGCGTAGGTACTGAGTCAGTTGACCTATTAGCAGCAAAAGATTTGGGTATATGGGTTTCACGCGTAGCTGATTATGGGACTGAAGCTGTCGCGACCCATTCAGTAGCCCTCGCACTCGCGGCGGTTCGTGGCATCCGGGAGGCAGATCAAGTGGTCCAAAACGGGTCATGGGGATTTGCAGATATAAAGCCGCTGCATCTTCCATCTGCCCTTACAGTGGGAGTTGTTGGAACTGGGCGGATAGGTCGTCATGCAGCTAAACAGTTCTTGGGACTTGGCTTTAACGTTATAACTTACGACATTGCTCCCCCCAAGGAGCTGCCAGTGGGGATAGAGCTGGTTTCTTCGCTTAATGAACTCCTGCGACGAAGCGACATTGTAAGTTTGCATGTACCTGGTTCAGCAGATGGTGCCCCATTGATTGGGTCAGCCGAGTTTTCCCTCATGAAATCAGGCTCAATTATTGTTAACACTTCTAGAGGTTCTCTAATTAAGTCTTCTTCACTCATCGATGCGCTAAAAAATGGACTTATAAGAACTGCGGCGCTCGATGTCTTTGAGCGTGAACCTGTTCACATCGCGGATTTTCAGGAAGTTGCCACAAAGATCATTTTTAGCCCTCATATGGCTTGGTACACCGAGGAATCAGAAGCTGATTTGAGATTTAAGGCAGCATCCGAAGCTCGCCGAATACTTTCCGGCGATCGACCACTTGAAATTGTCGTTGAACCATCCCCCGAGAAAGCGAGAGCACGTTTATGAACCGTCATTCGATAATGGATTTGGCAAGTCCCGATGTAAAGGAATTAGTTGCTCGAAGTGCTATCGCGGTGATCCCCATGGGAAGTACGGAACAGCATGGCCCTCACCTTCCTAACGGAACTGACACATTTGTTGCCGAACTTATTGCTATGGATGTCGCTCGGGAACTTGATGCGTTATACGTGCCATTTGGTCCATACGGAGTTACCCCGATACATGCAGATCATCCCGGAACAATTTCATTGCGCCGCGGAACATTTGAAGCGCTCTTGCTGGATATATTGGAAGAACTCACCAATATGGGTATTAAGACCTTTGTTTTTGTAAATTGGCATGAGGGCAACATCCCTTCAATGGACGCGGTTGCTTACAGTGTTCAAAAGCGCCTCGGGATCAATATTGTTTCTGCCCAAGCTTGCTATGTCGCCCAGAGGATTTACAAAGAATTAGGTGGCGAACTGACTCATGGTGGAGGTATCGAAACCCTTGGCGTGCTGGCCTATGACCCTGAGTTGGTCAAGGTAGATCGAGTTACTGAACCATCAAGACCCGTTGGTGCAGAAGAACTTGATGAGATGCGGCGCTCAAAGGAGGTATATGGATTTGTAACAAATGTCAGCGAATTGGCTCATGATGGATGGTATGGAAATCCACATTGGGCGAAAACGGATTTAGTCAAAGACTTTAGTATGAAAGTGACTGCAGAAATAGTGGTACTGGTGAATGGCGCTAGACGAGCTCGAGCGATTGCACAAAACCGTAAATAAATTTTCAATAACCATACCAAAATATAGGGGGAATGATGGCAGAGAAAGTCCGTCTTGCGAGCGTTGGGTTGGGTCGTTGGGCCCGCGTTCAGGCACGTGGAGCACAACGTGGTGATGTTATTGAATTAGCAAGTTGTTTTAGTCGTGATGAAGCAAAACGGAGCGCATTTCAACAAGAATTTAACATCCCTAAGGCAGCTTCCACTTGGGAAGAATTGCTGGCGGATAAAGATATCGAAGGAATTATTCTTACGACTCCAAACGATACTCACCGAACGCTTATTGAACAGGCCCTTCAAGCAGGTAAGCCTGTTTACACAGATAAGCCCATTGCGGCAACGATGCAAGACGCAGCTTCAATTTTAAAGACCGCCCAGAGCACCCTGGTCCCCTTTGCCGTTGGCCATAGCTCCCGTCGCTTGTCGGGTCATCGCCAACAGAAGAAGTGGATCGAAGACGGAACTTTAGGGCCCGTTTCTCTCGCCCAAGCAAACTTCTCTAATGAGCGTGGATTGGAGCTAACTCCGGATACTTGGCGTTGGTATGCAGACAAAAGTCCTGGCGGCGCATATATTCAATTAGGCGTGCACCATGCGGATACTCTCCAATACTTAATGGGTCCTGTTAAATCGGTGACCGCTCATGCTAGGAAGCTTTACACAAAATCTGAAGTGCCGGATGCAATTATGTCGATTTTGGAATTCGAATCTGGCGCCCTGGGATATTTAGGAACAGGATGGGCCTCTCCAGGTGTTTACACCTTGTCACTTCAAGGCACAAAGGCAAACCTCTTTTATGATCTAGATTTCACACATTGGGATGATGCCCATGAAGTGGATAATTTTAGTTCTCTTCTATCTCAAGAATATGGAGAATCTTCACGTAGCACCGTCAAACTTCCACTGACAGATATGTTTAAAGAGCAGTTAGAAGAGTTTGCGCTGGCAACGCGTGGGCAAGCAAAGATTGAGGTTGGTGCAGTTGAGGCAGTCCGAGCTTTAGCAGTAATTGACGCGGCACTCTTATCCAATAAGCGCAATGGCGCAGCGGTTGAAATCGCCGAAGTGCTGGATACCGTAGGGGTTGTGCTCTAATAGTGAATAACTTCATTAGAAAGGCTTCGGAATTGACGTTCAACCAATTACCTGGTCGAACGTCAGCTGATCCATTCGCGATGTTTGATATTCCCAGTGATGGTAATATCAGCGCGCGAATTGTGAATCTTTCTTATGATCCAGATAGACATGCACATATGCATCCTAAGACTGTCGAGATTTCCTATGTGTTATCTGGGAGCGGTGAATTATGGTTGGATGGCGAGTTTTATGCCATTGAACAAGGTGATTCGATACTGATCCCTCGCGGAATACCACACGCCACCATCCCCGATCTGGAGAAAACTATGCAATTGCTATGCGTTTTTCCCACTTCGGACTTCTCTTCGAATATTGAAGAGTTAGCCCAGAAAGTTATTAAGAAATGAAACTAGCGAAATTTTCAGACTCTCGGGGGGATCATTTTGCCCTAGTCGAGGGGGATAGATTTCACGTTCTTCCGTACAGTTCTCTTACTGAAGTGTTAGCCAAAGGTATTGAAGGGGCAAGATCGAGCGTCACAGAAGTAGTTGACTTCGATCAAATGAGTTTGCGCAATCCTTTTGAAAACACATGCAGGATTTTTTGTATTGGCATGAACTACAGCGCTCACGTAAAGGAAACCGGGAAACCTGCCCCGGAATTCCCTTCGATCTTTGCGAAATTTCCTTCCACTCTTGCCGATCCCTATCAGGACATCATTTTGCCGGAGGACTCCTTTGAAGTGGACTGGGAAGTTGAATTAGGGATCGTTATCGGAAAATCTGGAAGAAATCTGGCTGAAAGCGATGCGCTTTCGATTGTGGCTGGCTATGTTGCGGTAAACGATATTTCAATGCGTGACTGGCAGTCTAAGACAACTCAATGGTTTCAAGGAAAGAATTTTGAGAAAACTACCCCCGTGGGACCATACATAGTAACTCCAGATGAATTGGATCATGCTCGAGCTCTCGCTATAACCTGTGAAATCAACGACGAAACGATGCAGAGTGGAAACACATCCGATCTGATTTTCGGTGTACCTTACCTGCTTTCCTATATCTCTCGATTCACCACCCTGCTTCCTGGAGACCTGGTGATCACAGGCACGCCCGGCGGTGTGGGGATGGGTAGGACCCCAAAAAGATTTTTGCAAGCCGGAGAGACTTTAACTTCTTCAATAGCAGGAATTGGGAGTTTAAGAAATCGGTTTGTGCTTACACAATGAATCTTCCACGTGAAACGAACAAGGAGAAATGATGCTCAAAAGGACAACGAAGTCTACTGTTAGCAAAATTTCGAGCATTTCTGCTGACGAGGAAGACCCAATAGCGATTCGTATCGAACACATCTGCAAATGGTTTGGCGATCTTCTCGTACTGAAGGACGTCTCGTTAGAGATTGCAAAAAATGAATTTGTTTGTATCGTAGGCGCCAGTGGTTCTGGCAAGACAACGCTCTTACGGATGCTCAATGGCCTTGCAGAAATAGATGTGGGCCGAATCTTGGTCGATGGAACCGAAGTTCAGGGTCCGCGTAGAGATATGGCGATGGTTTTTCAGCAATTTGATCTATTTCCTTGGAAGACCATTGATAAGAATATTTCATTTCCATTGGATTTAGCTGGTATGGATAAGGGAGAAATTGCCGAGCGGGTCAAAGCTGCAATCACGCTGGTTGGGCTTAATGGATTTGAATCCAAGTATCCAAATCAATTATCTGGAGGTATGAAGCAACGGGTGGGACTGGCCCGCGCCCTGGTGGTAAGACCCAGTGTGCTTCTCCTAGATGAACCATTTGGTGCGGTAGATGCCCAAACTCGCGAAACCTTGCAAGAGGAGTTGCTCAAAATTTGGAGTGATTTACGTCAAACAGCAGTTTTTGTTACTCACAGTATTGACGAAGCTATTACCTTGGCAGATCGAATCGTTGTTATGAGTGCAAGACCTGGCCAGGTTAATGGAATATTAGATGTTGATATTCCTAGACCTCGTACGGTTGAGTCGGTACGCAGAGATAGCAGGTATCCAAGTCTACGTGAACAAGTCCGAGCACTTATTGGTGGCCAGGAAGGAAATCATGAATAACCAAAACAACCCAAATAGCGACAGCGTGCCTTTCGATATTGAGAAAGTAGGAGCGGAGCTAATTGCAAAACGGAAAATGGTTCAAAAGAAACAGAAGCGCACCAGAATTTACTTGCGTGGAAGCTCTCTTGTTTTCATTGCTGTCGGATGGCAGATTTATGGTCTTCACAGCATGGCAATCCTCTTCTCACCTCTCACGAAGGTTTTTTACGATACCTATGAACTCTTCTTCACGCGACAATTGGGGGAAGCAATTCTGGTAAGCCTTCAAACATTTGGTTTCGGCCTTGTTGTCGGTTCCACAATAGGAATTTTTTTGGGAATGATGCTGGGATTATTTAAGAACTTTGATGCGTTGGCCGGAGTATATATATTTGCCCTTTATTCGACCCCAATGGTTGCATTGGTTCCACTTCTCACTATTTGGGTTGGCTTTGGAACTGCCGCACAATATTTGATCACTACCCTATTCGTTGTTTTCCCAATGACCATTAGCGTCTATAACGGCGTTAAGCATGTGGACAAGGGTCTACTGGAAGTCGGGCAATCTTTTAGCGCAACTCGAGTCCAATCTTGGCGGCATATAGTGCTACCAAGCGCAGTGCCATTTATCGTTACTGGCTTGAGCCAAGGCGTTGCTATGGGCATGGTCGGTATGTTTATAGCGGAAATTTCAACTCAGTTAAGTGGGCTCGGTTCTGCATTGACTGCGCAGGCAAATGCCTATCACACGGCGAGAGTCCTCGGCATTATTCTCATAATTATGTTTATGGGTGTAACTTTCCGAACAATTATGAGAATGCTCGAAAGAAAAGTCGCTCCGTGGTTTGCACAGAGCTGATTGATTTTTAATACTGATATGAAATTGGCTGCGGGCAAATACATCTCTTTGGCTTCCCCAATTATTTTCGGTGCATTTGCCCTCAATCATTTCGTGCCCTCGCTTAGCCCGCTTTTCCTAGCACTGCTAGCTGGTTTGATTATTGGGAATACCATTCAATCGAATGCAATGATTGATGCCGGCGCCCCAATCATGTCCAAATATGGAATGCGACTTGGTATTTCTTTGCTCGGATTGCAGATCAGTTTTGGGAATTTTAAGTCAATTGGCTGGACAGGCTTCCTTGCCATTCTGATAGTAGTTGTCACGACCTTTACCGTAACGCGAGTTCTAGGCAAATATTTGGGTTTTACTCCTGGTCTTGCGCTGCTTATTGCAAGTGGGTTTTCAATTTGTGGTGCTTCGGCTATAGCTGCCGTAGGTGCTGCGCGAAAGAGCGATAAAGATGAAATTTCCTATGCTGTAGGTCTTGTCACATTGCTGGGGACTCTCTCAATTTTTGTCATTCCGCCTATTACCAAACTTTTGAAGCTCCATGACACCACCGCGGGCGCTTGGATTGGGGCGGCCGTCCACGACATTGGTCAGGTAATCGCCACTTCTTCATTTGTTGGCGGGGATACCATCAAATACGCAGTCATAACCAAACTCTCTCGGGTCGTACTCCTTGCACCTTTATTAGTAATGCTTTCCCTAAGGGGAAATCAGGAGAGAGCGAAAATAGGAAGAGTCAAAGTTCGCAATCTTTTCCCACCATTCATCTTTGGGTTTATTGCTCTTGTCATCGTGAATAATTTCATCACTATTTCCAAATCTGGTCTAGCTGACTTCAGCAACCTCTCAAAATTCTTACTCTCCTTTGGGCTGTTCTCCATGGCGATTAAGGTTCGATTCTCATCACTTCGAAGGATCGGGGGCAAGCCGCTGGTCTTCGGGATAGTTATGTGGATCCTTTTCGGAGCCTTCTCACTGACCGTCATTCGTGTACTAGGCATATAAAAGGTTTAGCACTCTACTTAGGATCGGGACACCCCTTACTTCATTGATTATCATTAATTGCTTGCTTCGCTCAGCCTCGCGAGAGGGTCCTGGATCGGGATGGAGACATTGTGACCGAGAATTTAGTTCATCCCTTTAGCATTGGGGATCGCACTCAATCTGATTTATTGGGTGGCAAAGGTGCGAATCTTGCCGAGATGGTACGAATTGGATTACCCGTACCTCCAGGATTCACAATCACCACTCAGGCTTGTAGGGAGTTTTTGAGTTCTGGTTCGATGCCAAGTGGGCTCCAAATAGAAATCGACTCCGCGCTTAAGAATCTGGAAGCTGCACTCGGGAAAAAATTTGGAAACCCTGAAAATCCGCTTCTGGTATCTGTTCGATCCGGAGCAAAATTTTCAATGCCCGGGATGATGGAAACTGTTTTGAATGTCGGGATGACACCCCTTGTAGCGGAAAAGATGGCGCTGGAAACTGGAAACCCGCGATTCGCCTGGGATTCCTATCGCCGTTTTGTGGATATGTACGGTCGTATTGTTTGCGATGTACCACCCGATGAATTTCACAAGATTGAGGCTCGAGTTCTAGCAACATACTCAGCCTCGGGCATTCCAGATTTGGATGTCGCTGGATTGCAGGCACTCGCTGATGGCTATATCAAGGTATGTGAAGCGGTAACTGGTGCAGCATTCCCAACCGATCCACACCAACATTTGTCCCAATCTATTGAAGCAGTCTTTAGATCGTGGAATTCAGAGCGGGCGCAGTTGTATCGCCGCCGCGAACGTATTCCATCTGATTTGGGTACTGCGGTAAATATTCAATCGATGGTCTTTGGAAATCTAACCGATGACTCTGGCACAGGTGTTGCATTTACTCGAGATCCTGCAACGGGAGAGCGCGGCAGTTACGGCGACTATTTAGAGCGTGCGCAAGGTGAGGATGTTGTAGCAGGCATTCGCAACACAATGTCGTTGGTGGAATTCGGAGAGAAATCTCCAGTAGTCCATGCCGAGCTGGAACGAGTAATGACGCTGCTGGAAGATCATTATCGGGATCTTTGCGATATCGAATTTACCGTGGAAAAAGGGAAGCTCTGGATTTTGCAGACCCGCGTCGGAAAGCGGACGGCGGAAGCCGCTTTTAGGATTGCGACACAGTTGGTGGATGAGGGCAAGATCGATATGAACGAGGCGTTGGCCCGTACAACTGGTGATCAATTGGCCCAGTTGATGTTCCCTCAATTTGATTTAACTGGTTCGGTTAAACCGATTGCAACTGGTATCCCTGCTTCGCCGGGGGCGGCGGTCGGTGAAGTCGTATTTGATTCCAGGCGAGCATTTGATCTGGCGCGAAGTGGCAAGAAAGTCATCTTGGTGCGGCGAGAAACTAGTCCGGATGATCTTGTGGGCATGGTTGCTTCTGAAGGAATCTTGACCAGCCGCGGTGGTAAGACTTCACATGCAGCGGTTGTTGCTCGCGGTATGGGAAAGACTGCAGTGTGCGGAACAGAGGCGATCGCTGTTGATGAACGCGCCAATCTCTTTACCTGCGGCAGTTTGACGGTTTACGAAGGCGAAACTATCTCCATTGATGGATCCACTGGAAATGTATATTTGGGATCAATCCCCGTTATTGCATCCCCGGTTACCTCTTACTTGGAGGGGAGACTTGCGGCGTCGAGCGATGAGGCATCGCCCGTTGTAAAGGCCGTCGATCGAGTTCTCTCTTATGCAGATGAAATTCGTACCCTGAAAGTTCACGCAAATGCCGATACTCCAGAAGATGCGATTCGAGCCCGAATCTTGGGTGCAGAAGGAGTGGGACTCTGTCGCACCGAACATATGTTCTTGGGTCCGCGTCGCGCTTATGTTGAAAGACTTGTATTGGCCGAGAATGAAGATGTGCAGCGCGGTGTTATATCTGAGATGGAACCCCTGCAACGGGCCGACTTTGTAGGAATCATGATGGCGATGTCTGGGCTGCCCGTCACGGTACGTCTTCTCGATCCGCCACTTCATGAATTCTTGCCACCGCTGGCTGATCTCAGCGCGAGCATGGCGCGGGCCGAAGCTCTGGGAGAAGAAATTTCTACGCGCGAACAAGCAATATTTACCGCCGTGAAGCGGCTTCATGAGGCAAACCCCATGTTGGGACTACGTGGCGTGCGTTTGGGTATTTTGATTCCAGAGCTTTACAAGATGCAGGTGCGTGCGCTGGTCCATGCGTATCTAGAAGTAAAGAAATTGGGGCACGACCCTAAGCCCGAAGTCATGATTCCACTCGTTGCAACCCAACGCGAACTTCTCTATCTGCGTGAAACGCTTGAAGAAGAGATTGCAAAGACATTTGCTGGCTCAGGTCAGAAACTAAACTTTCCCATTGGCACCATGATTGAAACTCCACGAGCTGCGCTTACCGCGAGCAGGTTGGGGCATTATGCAGATTTCTTCTCCTTCGGAACTAATGACCTCACCCAGTTAACATGGGCATTTAGTCGTGACGATGTGGAATCCACATTCCTTCCGCGATATTTAGATCTGGAACTCTTGCCGTTCAATCCCTTCGAGTCATTGGATCAAGCGGGGGTGGGAATCCTGCTGCATACGGCAGTAGAACAGGCGCGCGCCCTACGTTCAGATTTTAAATTAGGCGTATGTGGTGAGCACGGCGGAGATCCCCGCAGTATTCACTTCTTCCATGAGCTAGGCCTTGATTATGTTTCTTGCTCTCCTTTCCGCGTGCCGGTAGCGCGATTGGAGTCGGGACGGGCCTTGGTTTTGCAGAATTCTGCATCAACTTCTACTGCCTGAGATATCACAGCAATTACTCATATTTGTCGGTCTGCCGGGCTGCGAGGGAACCTGTAAGATTGCGCCCTAGCTACTTACTAATTCTCACAAATAATTAAGGGACCCATGAAGGCACTCGGCCGTTTCGCATTCCGCAAAAAATATTATGTAATAGGTTTTTGGTTGATCGCCCTCTTTGGGATCACCGCCATCGCGCAATCGGTGGGCTCTAACTTCAGCGATTCGTTCTCACTGCCGGGAACGGATTCCACCAAGGCGCTCTCTTTGCTGGGCAAAGCATTTCCACGTCAGGCTGGCGATACCGAAACCATCGTTTTCCATGTGAAGAGCGGGACAGTAAACGATCCCTCAGTTAAAAACGCAATGCTGGACGTGTTTACTAAGGTCTCTGCAATTTCTGCAGTCGGAATCGTGAAATCTCCGTACGATCCAATGAACGCTCAGCAGATCAGCCGGGACCAGATGACCGCGTATGCGCCTGTAGTTTTCTCAGTTAATGCCCGTCTCTTGAAGACGAAGGATGTGCAAGCACTTGTCGATGCAGGTAAGGCCGCGACAACTTCAAATCTTGAAGTTGAGTTTGGTGGCCAAGCGGTTGGTCAACTCAATGCTCCCAAGGGAAGTCCCGGTGAGCTGATTGGAATCTTCGCCGCCGGAGTCATTCTCTTTATTTCATTCGGATCTCTCTTTGCCATGCTGCTCCCATTGGGAGTCGCTCTGTTGGCATTGGGCACAGCCACTGGAGTCGTCACTTTGCTGACTCACGCAATGGGTATCGCCAGTTTTGCACCGATCTTGGGTTCATTAATCGGTCTGGGAGTTGGCGTTGATTACGCGCTCTTTATCGTCTCGCGTTATCGCAGAGAGATCTCTAACGGAGTAGACCCGGAAGAGGCAGCAGCAAAATCTATTGATACATCCGGTCGCGCGGTTCTATTTGCTGGCGCCACGGTATGTATCGCGCTCTTGGGCCTTTTCGTTTTGCGTCTTTCATTCCTCAATGGAGTAGCAGTCGCCGCTTCAACCACTGTTTTAATAACCATGGCAGCTTCTCTTACCTTGCTACCTGCTCTCTTTGGCGTGATGAAGCGCCGGGTTTTCTCGCGCCGCTCACGTAAGAGCATCGATTCAGGGACCATCAAAGACCATGAGCAGAGCTCCTGGGCAAAATGGTCACGAACCGTCGCAAAGGCTCCACGCTCATTAGCACTAGGCGCCATTGCAATTATCGTGATTATGTCGATCCCATTCTTTTCACTTCATCTGGGCTCATCTGACCAAGGCAATAATCCAAAGGGAACAACGACTCGTTCTGCTTATGACTTGCTTGCAAAGGGTTTTGGACCAGGGACTAATGGCCCGCTGCAGGTAATCGCAGAGATCAAAACACCAGCCGATAAGACGGCGCTGCAAACGGTAGCGACAGCTCTTTCTACTACCCCGGGGATTGTTCAAGTAAGTCCTGTTATTACCTCACCTGATGGAACGATTGGGTTGCTGCAAGTAATTCCAACAACAGGGCCGCAAGATATCAAGACGAGCAATCTCATTAAATTGCTGCGCGCAACCGTGATTCCAAAGGCGCTTGCAGGAAGCACAACTCCTGTTTATGTGGGCGGCACGACTGCAATTTTTGATGACTTTGCCACTGTTATTAGTGGAAAGTTGCCACTCTTTATCGGCGTCATCATTCTGCTCGGTTGCCTACTCTTGCTCTTAGCATTTCGCAGCTTCGTTATTCCATTGACTGCTGGAGTAATGAACTTGCTGGCCGCAGGTGCATCCTTTGGCGTTGTCGTTGCAATGTTTCAATGGGGCTGGGGTGCCAAATTACTCAATATCGGTTCAGGACCGATCGAAGCTTTCTTGCCCGTGATCATGTTGGCGATTTTGTTTGGGCTTTCTATGGATTACCAAGTCTTCTTGGTTAGCCGTATGCATGAGGAATGGCTACATACAGAAGAGAATAGCAAGGCAGTTATTGTCGGTCAGACCGAGACCGGTCGCATCATCACCTCTGCTGCGCTGATCATGATCACCGTCTTCTCATCATTCGTATTTGGTGGAGAAAAGGTCATCAAGGAGTTTGGTATAGGGCTTGCCTCTGCGGTCTTTATCGATGCATTTGTACTGCGCACCATTATGGTTCCGGCGCTGATGCATCTCTTCGGCTCGACTAACTGGTGGATTCCGGCCTGGCTGGAAAAGCGCTTACCTCGTCTCTCGGTTGAACCGGCAGAGCTCGAAGAGGTTCAGTAGATCTCTCTGCGGTGTCCGATGGCCACAACAAGAATTATTAGTTGGGTTGCATTAAACGAATAAATTATTCGGTAATTGCCTACTCTGATTCGGTAACCCTCTCGACCCTTGAGCTTGATAGCTTTTGGGGGAATCGGATTATCTCTAAGGAGCTCAATCGCACCAATTATTCGTAATCGCTCTCTATTTGGAATAGCGAGTAGCTCCTTGAGCGCTTGGGGCCGCAGTTCAACGGAATAGCGACTCAATGCAGACCGAGATCCCTCTTTACGCGCTCCCAAGGTATCGAAGGTGCGGTATCGGCCATGCTCTTATCGAAGGCTGCAATATCTTCCAACTCATCTACCGACTCGAGCATGGCCTGGTAAAGGGAAGGGTTAATGAGAATGGCGATGGGCTTTCCATGCTTGGAAATCGTTATTGGCTTCTTCTGGGCGCGAGAAATGACATCTGCCAGATCGGCGCGAGCCTGCGAAATCGATAAAGAGGTCATTTCAAAATTGTACTAAATAAAGTAATTTTAGTACAAAAGAGAAAGGTGCATAACTTTGGAATATCTATCTAAAGATTGCACTAAGAGCGCGGAATAGTTCACGCCACCGATCAGATGTTTAACACCTCTGCGCCTGGCGTCTTTGCGGCAGGAGATGTGCGCGGTGGCTCTACCAAGCAGCTCGCTTCAGCAGTAGGCGAAGGTGCAGCAGCGGCGATTCAAATCCGTTACTTCTTAGATAAGTTAGAGAAGTAAAAGTTAGAGAGTAGATGCAATGGCTCGGGTGTGAGCCGGGGTTGATCCGCAGCACGATCCGATGATGTTTACGCCAAGTTCGACCATTTGACGGGCGTAGTCGGCCATATCTTCGGGGGAACCATCGTAGATAAATACATCCCCTTGCAATTTTGGCAGTCCAGCATTGGACTGCGTAATGATGAAAACTCCCTCGGGTCTGGCGCTTACCAAATCTTTTGCGATGAGAAGCATCTCATCAACACCACGACCGCAGTTGGCACCGATGATTCGAACTCCCATTGCCGCAAGTTGAGTGACGGCAGCGGCGGGTTTTACACCCATCATGGTGCGTAAGTTAGTATCAAAACTTAATGTGACAATCACCGGTAACTCTGGAGCAACTTCATGTGCAGCGTTTACAGCCGCTTCAACTTCACCTAAATCCGACATAGTTTCAATAAGAATTGCATCCACTCCACCAGCAACAAGTCCGCGAATTTGCTCAGCAAATAACTCTTTGCCACTTTCTAAGGTCAGAGTTCCCATCGGTTCCATCAGATCACCCGAAGGTCCAATATCTCCCATGACGAATACGCCGGGATGGCGGTCGGCAACCTTGCGCGCAATTGCTGCGCCGGCCTCATTTAATTCTTCTACACGACTTTCTAGCCCATGCATCCCCAAGCGACCGCGAGTGCCACCAAAGGTGTTGGTTGTTATCAAGGATGCGCCGGCGCTGGCATACGCCTCGAGAATCTTCTCAATCTCTTCTGGCCGATCGACGTTCCACAATTCAGGGGAGCCGCCATCAGTCAGCCCAGCTTCCTGCAACATCGTTCCCATCGCGCCATCAGAGGCGAGCGCTGATTTTTCTAAAAGTTCATAAATCGATGACATTAGTCGTCTGCTTTCTGGAGGGAATCTAGGAATGCGGCAATCTTTGCCTCGCTAAAGTCAGCTTCTAGCTCTGCGGTGATTCTCGCCGCAAGTTGATCTGGCTCCTCGATGGCTTCAACCCATGGGTCCCGGACCCAGCCTGAGATGTAGTCATCTGCTCCGGTCGCCCCCAGGCGCATCGCGGCTTCGTCGATTGCCTCTTGAAATCTGGCCGGGAGCGCGACTTTGATCTGCGTCTCCCCGCTGCGGGCTATCACCATGGAGGGGAGCTCACGCCAACGCATAATTTGATACTCGCTCATTTGCGGAGTCTATTGGCTCAAAAGAGGCCACTCTCGGCGAAAATTTGTGTATCAATTCGACGAAGACTGATATATCATCAAACCGTGACGCAGCCGATTCATATCTTCTCCCGCGAGAGCTCTTCGCTATCCGAAGAGGCCTATGTCGCCATTCGCACAATGATCATTCGCTTGGAACTCAAACCTGGCTCTTTGATCAGCGAGAGTGAATTGATGGCCAAGTTAAGTTTCGGACGAACTCCGATCCGTGAAGCGTTGCGCGCTTTAGCGAACGAGAAGCTGGTTGAGGTGTATCCCCGTCGCGGGATGTTCGTCTCTAGCGTCGACGTTAAGGATTTGGCTGCGATCTCCGAGGTGAGAGCGGTCTTAGAAATTAAGGCAGCCGAACTCGCTGCATCCCGTTCTACACCTGCCGATCACGCTGTAACCCTGGCATTAATTAGTGAAATTAACGAGATTAAGGGCCTGCCAGATATGGCCAAGTTAATTGGATTAGATCAACGGATTCATCATCATATTTATCAATGTACTCATAACGAATTTCTGGCTTCATCCCTGGATAACTACTACGGCCATGCACTTCGGATCTGGTTCTTGGCCCTGGATCAAGTAGCTGGGTTGGCCGATGCAGTGATCGAACATCGCACGCTTCTAGAAGCAATATCTCGCAATGATCCCAGCGCTGCTGCGAAGGCAATGCAAGAACATATCGAAGGATTTGAAACAAGTATTCGCAAAAGTCTGTAAACCACTACCAAAAGAAAGTCAGGAAGACTATGAGCACAGTTCCAACTAAAGCAAAGGCCGTGATAATCGGCGCCGGCATTGTCGGAAATAGCGTTGCTTATCATTTAGCACGCCTAGGTTGGCGCGATTTAGTGCAGATTGATAAAGGACCGCTGCCAAATCCTGGTGGATCTACCGGCCATGCCTCGAACTTCATCTTTCCGACGGATCACTCTAAGGAGATGACCGCCATCACGGCTGAATCCATGCGCCAGTATAAAGAGCGCGGAACATTTACAGAATGTGGTGGAATCGAAGTCGCTCGAACACCCGAGCGAATGCAGGAGTTAGAGCGTCGCATGTCTTCGGCCCATTCTTGGGGAATCGCAGATACGGCGGTCCTCACCCCTGCTGAAATAAAGAAATTGGTTCCCTATATCGACGAAACCGTGATCTTAGGTGGCTTCTATACCCCCTCTGTTGGAGTCGTAGATTCCCTCCGTTGTGGAACGCTTATGCGCGAAGAAGCAGTCACCATGGGAGCTCTACAAACTTTTGCAAATATCGAAGTCTTGGGCATGGATGTCGAGAACGGTCGCATCACCCGCGTTCGCACTGACCACGGAGATATTGAAGCTGAATACGTCGTTATTGCCACTGGTTGCTGGAGTCCAAAACTCGCTGCAATGGCTGGGGCTTATATTCCGCTCACTCCTGCAGTACATCAGATGAAAGATATTGGCCCTGTTCCATTCTTTAAGGATTCCAAAGGCGATATCGAATGGCCGATCATCCGTGACATGGACACCAATATGTACGAACGTCAGCATGGAACCGGACTCGAAGTTGGTTCATATGCGCACCGTCCAATTTTGTATACCCCGCAAGATATTCCTTCTAACGCTGCAGCCGCTCTCTCCCCAACGGAATTTCCCTTCACACAAGAAGATTTCGATATTCAAGATGAGCACTCTCTCGAACTGATGCCATCAATCATTGGTGATGAGAATGTACGTGAAAAATATGCGATTAACGGAATTCTCTCTCTCACACCAGATGGCAATCCAATTGTTGGAGAGACTCCTGAAGTTAAAGGTCTTTGGACAGCATCAGCAATTTGGGTTAAAGAAGGCCCGGGTTTCGGAAAGTCAATTGCCGAATGGATGGTGCTCGGGGAATCCGAGATCGATCTGCACTCATCAGATGTCGCACGCTTCCACGAACACCAAAAGATGACGTATCACGTCAAGGCTCGCTCTTTTGAAGGATTCAACAAGATGTACGGGATCGTCCATCCAAATGAACAATGGGCAAGCAACCGCAACGTACGTCTATCTCCCTTCTATGCTCACGAGAAAGAGCTAGGAGCTGTCTTCTACGAGACCGCTGGTTGGGAACGTCCATTCTGGTACGAATCAAATAAGCATTTAGTTGAAAAATTTGGTGACAAGGTAATGCCACGTTCATCAGAATGGGAATCACGTTGGTGGTCACCGATCATCAATGCTGAACATCTACAGATGCGCGAAACCGCTGCGGTCGTTGACCTCAGCGCCTTTGCAATCTTTGATGTCACTGGACCAAGTGCGCTATCAGTCGTGCAAAGGGTTGCCCTGCGCCAGATGGATGTTGCGATCGGCAGAGTTGTATACACGCCGGTACTTGGAATCAACGGCGGATTCAAATCTGACTTGACCATCATGCGTTTAGGCGCAGACCATTTCCGTGTTGTCACTGGTGGAGCGCATGGCATGGCAGATAAGAAGTGGTTTAAGGATCAGTTGCCAGCAGATGGATCGGCACAGATAGTTGATCTGACCTCTAATTACACAACTATCGGAGTTTGGGGTCCCAAGGCACGTGAAATCCTTTCGGCGATTACCACAAACGACCTATCGAAGGATGCTTTTAAATTCAGCAGTTGCAAGATGATCGAGGTTGGACCTCTGAGCGTTCTGGCATCTCGAATCTCTTACGTCGGAGAGCTGGGCTGGGAGCTTTACATTCCTATCGATCAAGGCGCCAAGCTTTGGGAGATGATTTGGGAAGCAGGCAAGGCCCACGGACTTATTCCTGCTGGAATTGGACTTTACGGCACAACGGGTCGCTTGGAGAAGAGCTATCGCGCGTATGGCGCAGAACTCGAAACCGAGTACAACGTAGTTGAAGCAGGGATGCAGAGTCCAAAGTTGAAGGAACAGGACTTTATTGGGCGGGCTGCTCATGAAAAACATAGAAGCGAAGTGCCGGTTACGACTCTGGTCTCACTCTTTGTTGATGATCACACATCATCCACGGGGGAGAAGCGCTACATGTTGGGCAAGGAACCGATCTTGATGCTGGACAAGAGTCCGATCACTGATTCACATGGACGACGCTCCTACGTTACAAGTGCTGGCTCTGCTCCATCGCTTGGAAAACATATCCTCATGACATATCTGCCAACAGAGCTTGCTGTCATGGGCAATAAGTTCCTTGTTGAATACCTAGGCGAGTTCTACCCAGTCAGCGTTGCTGGCGTGGGTGCAACGCCACTATTTGATCCTACGAACGAGAGGATTTTGTCGTAATGGATGTCCTTGTTTGCTTAAAACGAGTTCCCATAGCGGGCGGTACCTTTCTTTTAACCCCAGATAACCGCGATGTAGAGACCAAGCACCTGGGCTTTGGCATAAGTCCTCATGAAGAGAACGCCGTAGAAGCCGGAGTTCAACTAGTTGAGCAGATGGGCGGCTCGCTCACCTTGCTAACGCTCGGGCCTACCGATGCCGAAGAACAACTGCGCTCGCAACTTGCGATCGGAGCCTCACGAGCAATTTTGCTCGAAACCGATGGTCAAGATTGGGATCCACAAGCAACGGCGGCTGCCCTTGTCAATGCGATTAATGCCGAAGAGACTAAGTTCGATCTCATTCTCTTTGGTGCTGAATCTGCAGATAGTGCGGGCTATCAGATCCACATTCGAGTTGCACACGCACTCAACCGACCTATTATCACCAATATAAAGGCGATGACGATTTCAGATGGAACCGTTAAAGGCGAGCGTGTCGTGGGAAGCGAACGAGAATTGTACGAAGCGCCACTTCCTGCGATCGTTACTGTTCGAGATGGTCTAAATATTCCACGTTATCCATCAGTACCAGGACGGATTCAATCTCGCAAGAAACCGGTAGATATTAAGAAAGCAGAACCCCGCGTTCCAAAGTTGGAGAAGCTGCACCTTACTTTGGCACCCTCTAAGTCAAAAAGTGCAGAAATCTTGGGCCAAGGTGAAGCGGCAGTACCTGCGCTGATCGAAGTATTAAAGCAGATTGGAGTACTCGCGTGATACTCGTACTCGTTGACCACGACCGCGGCGTTATTGATCCACTCTCACTTCGCGCGCTCACAGCTGCTCGGAAATTATCTGGAGATATTCAAGCCATAGTTATTGGAAAAGAAGGGGCAAAAGTTGCCGCAGAAGTTGGCGAATATGGGGCTAAAACTCTCTATGTTGCCACTCACCCCGAACTGACGGATTACGCCCCGATGGCAAGCGGACGTGCGCTTTTTGAGCTTGTCAAAGAGATTAAGCCAGAGGCGGTTATTGCGGCTGGAAGCCCACGAGGCAACGAACAACTCGCGCACTTGGCCGCATTTATGGATTTACCAATGGCAGCAGAGTGCAGCTCTATCAAAATTGGCACTCCTCATGAGGTAACCCGTGCGCGTTGGGCGGCCAACATATTTGAAGATGCTCTTGTTCACTCCGATCTTCTGATCGCATCTGTTATTGCTTTCTCCGTGGAACCAGAACCGGTAGGAGGTTCTGCAGAAGTGAAGGAATTCGACGCAAAGCTAGAAGCGGCAGACACTCTGGTGAAAGTCCTTGGTCGTGCCAGTGAGAGCAAGGGCGGCGGAGTTTCCCTCACCGATGCCAAAGTCATCGTCTCTGGCGGACGGGGCGTAGGCGGTCCTGAAGGCTTTGGCATTTTGGAAGAACTTGCTGGATTACTGGAAGGAACCGTTGGTTGTTCGCGCGTTGTGACAAGTTCGGGCTGGCGACCACATGCCGAACAAGTCGGACAGACCGGTACCAAGGTTGCGCCCGATCTTTATCTTGCTTGCGGTATTAGCGGCGCGATGCAACACATTGCTGGATGTAAAAACAGCAAAACTATCGTCGTTATAAATACCGATCCAGAAGCTCCAATTCTGGCTTATGCAGATTATGCAATCATTGGAGATTTACACAAAGTCATTCCGGCTTTGACCGCAGCTATACGAGCAGCAAGGGGTTAATCGTGTCCGATATCGAAATTGCACAAGGCGCTGTAATGCAACCAATCGTTGAGATTGGTAAGTCCTTAGGTATTTCTGATGATCACCTAGACAACTATGGGCGGTATAAAGCGAAGGTTTCGCTCGCTTATTTGGACTCTCTCCCTAAGCGCGACAACAGCAAGTTGATTTTGGTCACCGCAATCAGTCCCACACCTGCAGGTGAGGGCAAGACAACAACTACCGTTGGATTAGGCGACGCGCTTCGTCACATTGGCAAAAATGCAATGATCGCGCTGCGCGAACCTTCACTCGGCCCTGTCTTTGGAATGAAGGGCGGAGCTGCCGGAGGCGGCTATGCCCAGGTCGTTCCTATGGAAGACATCAATCTCCACTTCACGGGTGACTTTGGAGCAATCGCGCTAGCCAATAATCTCTTGGCGGCTCTCGTTGATAATCACATTCACCATGGCAATACCTTGGATATTGATGTCCGTCGAATTACCTGGAAGCGCGTAGTCGACATGAACGATCGTGCACTTCGCGAGATTGTTGTATCGCTCGGTGGAGTGGGTAATGGTTTTCCTCGCAGTGATGGTTTTGACATCGTTGTTGCCTCAGAAATCATGGCTATCTTCTGCTTAGCCACATCGATAGAAGATCTCAAAGAACGCATCAGCAACATTGTTGTTGGCTACACCAAAGATAAGAAGCCGGTCTGCGCTCGTGACGTCAATGCACAAGGTGCTATGACGGTTATCTTGAAAGATGCATTCAAACCTAATTTGGTGCAGACGCTCGAGAACACGCCCGCTTTTATTCATGGCGGACCCTTCGCTAATATCGCCCACGGTTGCAATTCTGTGATCGCTACAACATCGGCGATGAAGTTGGCAGATTATGTTGTCACCGAAGCTGGCTTTGGAGCTGACCTAGGTGCAGAAAAGTTTATCGATATCAAATGTCGCAAATCTGGGCTTCGACCATCTGCCTGTGTCCTCGTTGCCACTATTAGAGCCATTAAATATCATGGTGGGGCCGATCTCAAAACAATAACTGAGGAAAATTTGGACGCCCTTGCAGCGGGTATGGTCAACGTTGAGCGACACATCAAGAATATTCGCGATGTATATAACCTGCCGCTCGTTGTCGGTATCAATCACTTCACCAGTGATACCGCTGCCGAAGTTGCTCTGCTTCGCAAGAAAGTAGAGGCTTTGGGCGTAAAGGTAGTTCTGGCTACCCACTGGGCCGATGGCGGCGCTGGCGCTGCGGATTTGGCGCGCGAAGTTGTCGAGCTTTGCGAAGATCCTAAGCAGATGACATTTGTGTATGAAGATGATGCCAGCCTGTGGGACAAGATCAATTCTGTTGCTACAAAGATTTATGGCGCCAGCGAGGTAAGCGCCGACGCCAAAGTCCGCAATAAGTTGAAAGAGCTACAAGAGTCCGGATATGGCAAATTTCCAATCTGTATTGCTAAGACTCAGTATTCATTTTCAACAGATGCAGCTCTGCGAGGAGCTCCAACCGGCCATGTCCTTAACATCCGCGAAGTTCGCCTATCTGCGGGGGCACAGTTCATCGTGATTGTTTGCGGAGAGATTATGACCATGCCAGGCTTACCAAAGGTTCCTTCCAGCGAACGCATTGACTATATCGATGGCAAGGTAGTTGGATTGTTCTAAATGACACATTCACCCTGGTCACTTGACGTTGCTATGGCTCTTTTGGAGCCATTGCGCGATGAGCCAGGTCCAGTCTTAATTGCCTTGCAGGCGATTCAGGGAGAGTTTGGGTATGTCCCATCTGAAGCCGTTGCACTGATTGCGGGCACCTTCAATGTATCCAGGGCTGATGTGCACGGAGTTTTAACTTTCTATCACGACCTGCGAACAATCCCAGCTCCACCAAATGAGATCAAGATATGTGTAGCCGAAGCCTGTCAGGCTGTTGGCTCTCGCGAATTAGAGAAGGCGCTGAAGGCTACTTACGCAGAGGAAGTTTGTGACGCTTTCTGCTTTGGAAACTGCGCTCTTGGACCCGCGGTAATGGTCAACGGAAAACTCATAGGTCGCGCCACGGCTGCAAAGGTTGCCGAGGAGATTAAATGAGTTCTATAAAGATATACATCCCGGGAGATAGTGCGGCTGTCTCTGTCGGCGCTGATGACGTTGCCCGCGAAATTTCTCGTCTCGCCAATGATTCAAAAATTGATATCGAAATTATTCGAAATGGAACGCGCGGCGCGCTCTGGTTAGAGCCACTTATAGAAGTGCAGGTTGGCGATGATCGAATTGGTTATGGTCCAGTACAAGTCGCAGATGTAGCTACCCTTTTCAAGGCGCAATTTCTCAGTGGTGGTTCGCATGCACTTAGCCTGGGCATCGTGGCAGACCTGCCCTGGCTGGCCAAGCAAGACCGTATAACTTTTAAGCGCGTGGGCATCGTAGATCCACTTTCCATCAGTGACTATCAAGCGCATGGTGGCTGGGTTGGTCTGCAGCGCGCTCTGGCCATGACCGGTGAGCAGATAGTTGCAGAGATAACTGAATCTGGGTTGCGCGGCAGAGGTGGCGCAGGGTTTCCTGCC